>Ga0302319_10001827_pt1 | contig 47073 bp, 35 predicted proteins | sample Bog_T0_2_FD_203319 | JGI IMG/M metagenome (GOLD analysis project Ga0302319, IMG submission 203319) | Peat permafrost microbial communities from Stordalen Mire near Abisko, Sweden - Bog_T0_2 | ecosystem: Environmental > Terrestrial > Soil > Wetlands > Peat | place: Sweden: Abisko, Stordalen Mire... | reverse complement strand
TATCTGAAAACGACGGCGCCCTTTACGGTGAATCTTTACGACCTCACCGCGAGCCGCAGCGCGAAGCAAATCGGCATGGATCTCGCCACTCTGTACGCGCAGGACGTGAGCTTCCCACGGGAATTCGCCCAGCGGCTGCATGATCATCCCGCCAAGTTTGACGGCATTCAGTACGTCTCCCGGCATACTCAGGCGCCGTGCCTCGTTCTTTGGGCGACACACAACCCGGCTCTCAACGACGTCGCAATGGAACGCGGGCCGAGCCTGTGGGACCTGGTCAAGCTTGACCGGGCGCTGGTACCCGGTTCGCTGTGCCTCTTTGATACCGTGATCCAGGTTGCGACCGCGCCTGCGTAAAAAACGCCCTGACCGGCGCAGGGCGATTGACGAGAATGCTTGGCAGATCTTCTGGTAGCCATTTGTAATGAGTCCGTCCTCGTACTTCACCCCACCATACGGCGTGGTCGAGTTAACGAGGATTGTTCGAGGCACAAGCGGATTTGCGTTGATTTTTTTTCACCGCGTTCGCTTCTGCGATTCGCGACGTTCTGAAATTAAAGATCACGATGTGCATCAGACGGAATTAAAATCACTTGGTGCTAATGCTAGGAGTTCGCTGCCCATTGCTAGCGAGGATCCAAACTGGGTTTTGTCGATTGAGGCTGAGTTCCAAGTGGTAAATGCGAAATATCGCGATCCCATCAACTCGCAAGGTTGGTAGATTTGATGTACAGAAACCTACCAGTATGCGGTGGCCCGCATGATTAACATTGCGCCAACCCTCGCATGGCCACCTCTCCCGGGTCGGACCAACTTGAGCTCAACACGAGACTGACGTTCCGCGCGGTCATGCAAAAGGGCTATCATTGGGCGGCCGTGGGTATCCAGATTGCTCGTTCCCCTCGTTGGAGATATCGGTATCAGCGCGCCGCTGGCGCAGTCAGTGAGGGTGCAGATATCTTTCACTGGGTGGCCTACGGCAGATTCTGCGTCCCATTGGGTGAGGTCGGCGGCCGCCTTGTTGATGAACACCACTGAGCCTTCGCGATCAAGAGCAATAACGGCTTCGCTGACGTTGGATAGAACGGTCGAAACTAGGTCCGTCTGGCGTATCAGCGCGAGTTCGGCCATGCGCCTTGCAGTGATGTCGACCGCGACGCCTACAAGGCTCCACTTGCGAGGAAACGCGCGGGTGATCGAGACGTGTTCGTCCAGGTAAAAAGCGCGCTCACGAACATAGACCTGGAACTGCTGATTATAGCCGGGCTTTCCGCCTAGAATGGCTGTTCTCGAGCGTCGACTTATAGCGTCCCATCTTGGCACGTCGTCTCTAGTCCAAAGAATGTTGCCCTTGGCTGGCGAGTCGCTTCCGAAGATTTTTCTGAGAAGAGGCGACGCCTTGAGGGTCATCTTCCACTGCAGCTGCCCTTCCTCTCGTTCGTCGACATCTGCGTGCCATACCAGGCAGTTCGCCCTTCTAATCGCAGACTCTAGCTCTGACTCCTCGGTGACGTCCCCGCGCAGATCAAGCCACGGGCTCGGCGCTCGTTGCCGATTGGGTGAACGGGCGGTTTCGGGCTGTATTCGAAGACTGGCCGACTCAATACCTTGGTGCATGGTTCGGGCTCATGAAATTGCATAGGCTCGCCCCACGGCTGTCTGATCAGAACCCATTGATTTCAAGCTGAATAGGAATATCAAACGGTTCGTTCGTTGTATCATGTTTCGCAAACAGTTCAACCAGAGGCACTTTCTCCAACCTCCGCCTCGATTGAGCAGCTTGCGGGGCTTTCACTCAGTGAGGTGTGGGACATTGTGGGCATACCGCAAAGACGGCGGCTAGACTAGGTCTAGCCGCCGTCGTGTTTCTAAAATGGCTGGGAGTTAGAAACTCAAAGCTACGGAACCAATCACCTCGCGGCCATTTCCATCCGGCACAAAGTATGCGTCGGTGGTCCAATTGAGGCGGTTAGCGAGATTCTTCACGTTTACCTGGAAGCGAAGCGTCTTCGTTCCCCATTTGATGGGGTAGGCAAGCATGGCATCATAGCGGATAAAGACCGGGGTCTTCCAGATACTTTGGGAATCCTGGAAGACACCCTGGCCGAATCCATCACCGATATAAGCCGCATCGTGGTAGATGGCCCCTAACCCGATATCCAAGCCCTTCAGAGGACCAGAAATGTGATTTAAACTGTACTTGTTCCAAATGCTAGCCATGTGGGGTGGAACGCCGCTCAGTGTTTCCCCTGTCATCCACGGTTCGGCCTTAACCACGGTGACTTTCGTGTAGCTATAGCTGAGTATGAGGTTATCGTCTCGAGACACAGCGTAATTGGCCGAGAACTCGGCGGTCTGGCTCTTGGCGATTCCGTTGAATACAGTGAGGCCATATTGATCAAATAACTCCGGGGCCCCATTGGGGCCAACGATCGGCTTGTTGGTGGCAGGATCATTAACTTGCTGTTTTGGGTACTCATTCGGGTTGATCGTTGTTAAATCAACGCTCGGATCGCTGTAGGAAATACCATACTCTTTCGTAGTGGCAAAAGACAAAGTTCCCGAAAGACGCCCTCCAAGGAGGTTGAACTTACTTCCGACTTCAACGCTCTTGCCCTCATTGGCCGGCGCAGCCTGATCTAGCTGATTGGCTGATCTGCTCCATTGATACCAGAAATTGTCCGCATACGAGGCGTAGACATTGATCGAGGGCGTAATATTGTAAATGATTCCCACTTGAGGCGAAACCGGATTGTATTTCGCGTTTATCGGCAATTGTGAGAAGTCTAATTTGCTGATATTCTCGTCGCGCACTGCGCCAAGGAGCTCGATCTTGTCATTGAAGAGCTGAAGCTGAGCAGTCGCTGTGCTGGCTAAATACTTGATGTCCTCGGTTAAGCCGTAATAGTTTGCCATCACGTCTTCCATCACGGCTTCCCCTGTGATGTGGGCAGCCCTCGTTTGCCTCGTGTCCGCGTTATAAATGTAATACCCGCCGAAGGCCCGTTGCGTGCCCGCCCCCCAAATGGTTCCCGGGTTCATGTTGCCAAGGGAGATTATACTCCCGTTGGGTCCGCGAACATTGGGTGTGAATCCATAACCGAAATTTGGGGCCGAGCCATAAGCCAAGTCTATATAAGCAGCCCCCCAGGTGGTAGCCGACCATGCATTCGCATAGGGTGTAGGGTTTAGTCCGTTATCCGTCGTTTTCTGGTTCGGACCTGCATCATAGTACTTCTGAACGCCATATTCCTCGCTGAGCAGAAGGCGCAGTTTTGCCACCTTTCCGAAATCCAGAGTATTTGTCCAATCTATCGTGTTGATCTGATTAGTGTTCCTAAGGACGAAGGCCATGAGCGAATAATAGAAGCTGTCAGGTCCCGCAAGTGGGATAGAGGTCTTCGCGGAAGGGAGCGTGATATCTGAAGGCGTAAAGAAGTTCGAGCCTGCGAGATTGTTGGCGGTTGCCGGAGCGCTATAATTGAGCAAGTATCCCGTGTTCGCGGCGTAGCCTCCGCTATCAGCCGCCCATGTCGCCCCAGTCCAGTTAGCGGGATTCGGGTTGGTGGCGTCGAAGGTCGCCCAAGAAGTATCCGAACCGCGGGTGCCTTGTTCTCCCAAGAGAGGAATCAGCGACTTCGCTCGGTCATCGACCCAGGACGTACTGAATTTGAGTTCGGAATCCGTGAGAACCCCCGTCCCTCCCTTTACCAGGGACTCACGGAGTCCGGCACTGATGTCTACCGTGTCCGAATTCCACGTACCGTTGTCTTGGGAAACGTTCGAAGAATACGGATCCTTGAGCCATACCGCTCCGGGTCCCCCGATTACGGATTGCGGTGTGACATGGGAGGGGTCTTGACTCGCCGCGATCGTCAGCTGCTTCTGAGCAGGAGTCTGACTATTGTACCAATTCAGATAATTTTCATTAAGCGGTCCATAGGCGGGTACCGTACTAGCAAACGAGTAAGGCATGCCTATGAATACACCAACATTCTTCGTATCGTCCTTCCCATATTGAACAGTGAAGGTCGTGCGGTCATTCGGTTTGTAGACAACCGACCCATCCGCAGTGTATCCGTTTATGTGAGTGCCTTGCCGGCGCGATCCCTGATCGTCAAATGAACCCGAAATGCGAATGGCGAGTTTTTGATCTGTTCCAATCGGAGTGTTGTAGTCGTATCGCGATTCAAAATTTCCCCACTCTCCCACCTGTTGTGAAACTGAACCGAATTCCCTCGTCGGATCCGCCTTTCGAGTTGTGATATTGATCACGCCACCCGGCTGCGATTCACCGTATGCAATGGCTGAGGCGCCGCGTATGATCTCAATGCTGTCTACCTGTTCCCAAGCCGGGGTCCGGTAGGTCGCGACACCGTCCATCATGAAAAAATTTGAAGGAAGGCCCCGGACTGAAAAAGTCTGGTCACGAGTACTCGGGCTGGCGCTGTCGGAAAGGTTGACGCCGGCCACATATGCGAGCGCGTCGCCGAGGTCCTGTGTCCCTGTGTCCTTAAGAAATTCGTTGGTTACGATATTTAGGGTAAAAGGAAGATCCTTCACAGGGGTGTTCATCTTGGTTCCCCCGAGGGTATTTTCGGCTTGATATCCGGTTGTCGATTCTGCCGAGACCGTAAAGGTGTCGAGAGTCGTGATATCGGTGCCGGTTGTGCTCGATGTAGCCGAGGTGGTATCTGATGCCCCTGAAGCTGGGGGCGTGGGGCTGGTAACCTGAGTCTGTTGTGCCGAAGCGGTCATCGCGACAAGAGCGAAGCTCATCGCCAACACAGAGCACCTAACCATTCGGCCATAAGTACTGATATTGATTCTAGTCATTTTGTTTGGGGTGTTTGGCGTCGGAGGATGTGATTTCCGCCTGCGCCATAGGGGATCGCTGTTACGGTTCTCTCGAAGAACCAAGAGTGAGTTGGTCTTCTTGGATTTAGAGCTAGCTACACCGTCGCCCGATTTGAAGGTTCGGCTTACTGAACGTTCAGTTGGCGTCCCGACTCTATCACATCAGCCTCCTTCGCCCACGGAACCGAATCAGTGACTGATTTGAATCAACCCAGGTGCGACGATATGCTTCACCGTCGCCCAACCCCCTGGAGCAAACGCTAGGAGAAAATCTGCTCCGTAATCGGAGCCTTTGGAACGTATGCCTTTATCGAGTGGTCTCAATGGGCAGACCGTAGAAGTCAGATGGCTAAAGGCTCGACGCAAGTCTTGTGCTAGCGTCCCTCCGTCAGAAATCAGGACACTCGCCAATCGAACGCCGCAGTGAGTGATGGAATCGAATTGGTTCTGAAAGATGTGTAGACGCCCGGCGCCTCGTCGACCCCGTAGACCTTGTCGATGAGCCCGGATAACGAGAGCTTGCTCGAATTGAGGAGCGCGACAACCCCCTTCATGTCCGAGAGCTGGCTGTCGCGAGGCCATAGCACCGAGAGTTCTCGAGAAAAACATAACTCGGGAGGGAGTGGTACGGGTGTACCATAGCTGCCTTGAACGACCAGTCGGCCACCTTCATTGCTGTCGTCCGTCCATGCTTTCTCGCGCACGAATGAGGCGGATACGGCAAGCTGTGCTGCAAAGCCAGTGGCGTCGACCACGATGTCGGCCCCGGAAGGCAATTTCGAATGCACCGCAGCTGCGAGGTTCCCGTCCGCAAGAAACGCCTCGACTCCAGCGGATTCAGCGATCTTGACCCTCTCGGGACGAAGATCGACTGCGAGGACGCGCGCGCCCGTCGCGGCGTAGCATCTTGCGGAGAACTGGCCGATTGGCCCTAGGCCGACCACCAAAACGGTTGATTCAGGCCTCGGAGGCGCAATTCGACAACCTCTGTAAGCAATTGCTGCCAATTTGAGCAGTGATGCCTCGCCCGACGGGAGCGAATCGGGTATGAGCATCACAGAGTCGGTTGGAGCGACCACGTGTCCTGAATGGCCGCCCCAGGCAGTGTGGTGCGACGTTGTGCCGCGGTTTCCTGTGGAAAAAACCCTCTTTCCCAAAAGGTATCCGGCAGACGGGTCGGCCTCAATCACCTTTCCTACCGTGGCATATCCGGGTATGAAGGGGAAATTCTGTGACCCGAGCTGAATTTCCAGGCCTGCCAGGCACCGAAGTTCGGTTCCCGGACTAAGGCATGAAATCTCAGTTTGAATCAGGACTTCGCCGGCTCTACGGGCCCGCAGCTCGGTATCGCTCACAATAACCGTGTTGACGGCTGAAAAAAGGAGACACCGTGTTTTCATGCGGCAGGATGATGGCTGGAGACGGGATATTGGGGTTCGTAAACTGTCGGCAGTTTCTATCCTCGGCCGCCTATCAATCGAGAGATTGGTAGTTTTACGTTGAATTTGACGTCTAGTCGAATCGACGTGTGAGCCATTTGGCCCATCTATAATGGCGAGCATCGAGACCCGCTTCATCAAGTCCAACAACGTTGGTTCCCACAGCACGAACGACTACCGCACGCCCGGCAAGTACCGCGCCGAACTCTTGAATCAAGCTTCAGGCGGAGGGAAGGACCGGATTACCGGGCCAGACCTGAGCCTTAAATTTGTTTCGTACCCACCACCGACCACAATCTGAGCTGAGGTCACAACCCACCCAGACTCTTACTCCGAGTGGATCGACGAATGCAGTCCGGTCTGTTGACCCGGATTGGGGGAATGAAAACCTGACCTTTCCCCCCGGCGAATAGATTCCACAGCTTGATTCTCTCAGTTGTCTATGGCCAGGTGCAGCGTTTGCAAGCCGCTTGTAAGGGGGTATGTGACACCTCGCCAAACGAGCGTCCCTTCAAGCGTCGGAGGCAGAGTTATTGTGGCCGTCACCTCGCTTCCCTGCCGTTTATACGAAGTCGTGATTATGCCGGCCGGATGCGGATAGATCGCGCTCACACTCTGAAGGGGGCCCAGAGCGGGGGTGATTCTAACGCGTGCAAAGCCGGGCTCCCCTGGGTGAATCCCGGCAATGGTAGTCAGCATGTCAAAGATGGGGTGCGCACTCCAGGCGTGGGTGTCTGACCGGCTCGGATCGGGTCCTTCCGGAACGGTTGTGAAGCCCATTGAGACCATTTTTCTCCATGAACGCAGTAGGTCCTGATACTCAGCCCCCAAGCCCACCTTATCCACCGCACGGGCCAACAGGAACTGATAGGGGTAGCTGACGAGAGCCACCCGGGGTTGGCCCTCTATGGGGTGCACCTGCGCATCGATCATCTTCTGCATGACCCCTGGCTGGTCGCTTGCAGGAATCACGTCGGCCAGGACAGCCTCCAGGTTGGCATGCTGGGAATAGAGGCCGGTTCCCGGGACGTCCGAGAGCATCCCTGTTTTAGGGTTCCAACAGGTTCGGTAGACCTCATTTCCTATCCTCGATGCCTGCGACCGGTACTTGTCCGCGAGACCCCGGTCACCCAGGGCCTCTTCCATATCAGCGGAATCCCTCAGGGCCTGCACAAAAAGGAGCGTCATTACAGAGGACCGGCCTTCATTATCCCTCGGAGGGAAGTTCCCAAAGTCGCCGCCCATCGGCGTGTCCACCGCCTCGCCAAACCTTATATTCCTCAGGAAGCCGTCAGGCAGAAGCTGTTCCTGAAACCAGCGCAAGACATCCCGTGTGCTCGGCAGGAGTTCCCGCACGATGCCCGTGTCCGTCCTGTACATCCAGTAGTCGTGGAGCATGCCTATGTATTCGAGCGAGAAGCTTGGTATCACCTGCGGCAGGGAACTTGGGTACCGGCTCTGGGTAACTCCCTCTGGGAGCTGCGACTGCGCAAAGGCTCGGAGGGCCTGGCGCCCGAGCCTGTCATCTCCGGCGACAGTGTAGGAGATCAGGGCCTGGATACGGGTGTCGAAGACGTACTGGAGCTGCTCCCAATAAGGCGTGTCCATGTAGGTCTCATGCGCCCCGAGCCGGGCTCCGCGCCAGCAAATATCCCAGATGCGTGCTAGCTCCGGATCGTTTGACGCAAAATGAGCCTGCTCCTTGAAGGGGTACGCGCGGAAGTAGACCTTGAGCGACTCAAGTGTGATAGGATCGTCCGCCGTTGTGACCCTGATTTCTAGAAATCTCCAGGCCCTGAACCAAAGAGGAGTAAAAGTCCTTTCACTTCCGCCGTCGGGCAGGAACTCGTCCGACTGCCCTAGAACTACCCTGTCGCCTACTTCCCCGCGGCTTCCGTGTTGCTGCTTCGCGTCATACAACGCCTCGGCGTAGCCGAGACGGACCGTGGCCCCTTTACCCCCGCCTACAGTGATTTCCGGGTAGCCAGTTATCATTGTGTCCCTGTCGATCAGAAGCGTAACCGAGCGGTGCGGCGGGATGACCAACTTGGCTTCAGGAAACCCGCCTGCATCCTTCATGTCCGTGCGGACCACCTTCCCTGCGTCAGCCAGGGTGTGCTCCATCTGGGGAAGCGTATCCGGCACCATTGCCCAGTGGGTAAAATTAAATCCGTCCACGCGGTTCGTCGGGTGGCTCGCCTGGGGGTAAATGGATTCGCGTACAGAGCGGCTTGCGGCCACCCAATTTGACCCGGCCGAGGCTCCCCCCTTTTTCCAGTCCCAGTCGTGGGCCCTTCCGTCTAAACGCTCGGGCGTATCCGCCGCCCAGTAAAACCAGAATCCGTTTGCAACCCGGGGGGTGAAGCTGAAGCCTGGATCCTGCTCCACCTGCCAGGATTCGTCGGTATTCACCGGGGATTCCCTCTCGGAGTCTCCATCCATTAGGAACGCCGTCCGGTCGCTCATCTGCGCCAAGGGCTCGTATAGGCCCCAGTTCCAGACAACAGCAGCAATCACATTTTCCCCAGAATGCAGAAAGGGAGCAAGGTCGAGGGTCTCGTAACGCCAATGTCCCAAATCGCCCCTAGCGGGACCTTCACCTACGCGCTGGCCGTTCACAAAGAGTATGAAGCGGTTGTCAGCGCTTGTATGAACGACAAAGGTCGGCGGAACCGCGTCCAACGTAATGATCTTTCGGAAGTGAAACACGCCTGAATCCTTTAGGGACGCGGTCGGATGCGCGATCCATTCTGCCTTCCATTCGTGGCGGAGGATCGGTTCGGGGCAGGGAGTCTGGCTCCGAGAGGCGGAGCCCCACAGAGCGAGGGACATAGTAAGCACTCGAAATAGCGCGTGGATACTCGCGGGTCTTGAAACGAAGGGTTTGGGGCTCATAAATTCGGGAGCTGCTAAAAGCTGGCTAGCTACATCGGTTGAGTAATCTCCAACACAAATGGCCGCGCTTGGGATGATCGGCATTGGATATGAACCTGTTGCCTCTTTCGTTTCGCAAGATCTCCGGGGCGTGCGCCCTGAGCCGAGCAACTGGCAATTGACCGTCAAAATCCGTTGGTCCCAAACCTGAGCCGATTATAGAATTGATATTCCCAATTCTCGGCACCACTGGAGCCCAACCGCAGCCGCCAACATTGATCTTCGGTTGGCAACTGGCTTCGAACTCCCCATGAGCCGTCGTGGCTGCATTAGGGCGACCCTGACACCGCGCCATGCTACGGTTAGATCCAAGCCGGGGCCACAATTGCGAAATGGCAGGGAAAGCATTCTTCAGGAGCTTCGGTCCTCGCGGCAAATAACTTAGAAACACAGCCCCCATGTTTTTCTCGTCTTCCTTAATCGGATGCCGAAACGGAACCCAATACCTGATCGGAATTAAGGAAACAGACCATTATTGTCCCAGAAACTGAAGCTCCTGCACCCTACCCGCTTGTCCGTCCATCGAACCCTCTGAAACCCACACTCCTTCGATCTGCAATGTGCGTCGAATCGGAGGAATTCCGATTTCTCCGCGGTGCAACTGTGCAACGACCAAGTCGACTGCAGCAGCGCCTACCGCTTCGTTGCGCTGGTCAACGCCGAAATCCGGGGTAAATCCCTTATGGTAGTCCAAATCGCAAACCCGAATACCGCGATCGCGGCCGGGCCTCTGCTGAAGAAATTTATGAATTTTCCGCATGTCCGCAGTGACAATCACATCCGGGCGGTAACGCTGCATCCAGTCTTCGATATCGGGAAAAGAATAGTCGGGAATATAATTCTCGGTATGGCCTGCGTAACATATGGGAACTCGATCGCCGGGGGGCTGTTCGAAGCTGCCCGCCTGAATCCCACCGCCAAAGCTCCAGGCTAACGCGCGATCAAGACCCGTCGGAAGAACGGCACCAGGTCTGCGAAATCCAGCCGCAAGAAGTCGTTTCATCGCCAGTTGCCCGCTCACGTGGAGATTGCTGATCGCAACGTGAAAAGGTGGGTCCGGATACCACACACCTAGAACGCTGCAAGCGAAGTCTTTCCCGAACTCCATGTAGGCGGGATCGAGCGTTGTATTCGTGTCAGTCGTTGCAAGATAGACCACGCCCTGGACACCACGAGCCCGCAGCACTCCCCTAAGGCGGGCCGGAGAAAGCATATGCTCTGCGAGATTGAAGGTCTCGAGGATGTAGCCAAGGTCGATAGCGCGCCGTTTCGCACCCCAAAGATGCTTCCGAGGCGTGTGCTGTTCTACCAATTCGCTAGGTGGTTTGTTGAAAACGATCGCCAGGTTTGGACTGCTATGCCTTCCAGTGGTGCGCACGAGTGACAACACCCTCGCAAGTTCTGCATCGGGCCTCCAGCCAAGCTGCCTCGCGACTGTTTGCACCTTGATGCGTGTCTCCTCGGAAATACTCGTTTGGTTTCTGAGAGCATATGAGACCGTGGCTCGCGAACATTTCAGCTTCGCCGCTATCACACGAAGTGAAAGGACGTTGCCGCGGGGCTTTTTCACAGTCTTATGTCGCTTTTTCATTGGGTCTAGAAACCCGACCGCAGACAGGATAATCAGAGGAAGCGTTGCTATCAGCGCCTCATGGACCTGCGTTCATCGAGGCCAGAGGCAATTACCTTCATTTGTTCGTCATCCAGATGATACATGAACAGCAAACCAGCGCCAAAGAGCGCTATCGCTGCAGGAATTATACTCATGCTCAAGCGAATCCCCATCGCAGAACCAGCAGTCTGAGCAACATTTGCAGTAAAGCCCGACTGCGCAAAAAGGGACATGACCAACCAACCCCCGATACCAAATCCAAGCTTCTGCGAGAATGTGAGTGCGGAGAAAACGAGACCTGTGGCGCGCCTCCCTGTACACCATTCGGAAAAATCAGCCGTGTCAGCAATCATAGACCAGAGCAGCGGAAAGAGCGGTCCGCCCGCAAGGGAACCGACGACCTGTAATACGTAGACGAGCACAATCTGCGAAGGTGTTAGGAAGAAGAGGCCGGCGCACGACAGGCTCACGATGATAAAGCAGGTCTGGTACAATCGTACCTTGCCCAGTTTCGCTGCCAACCACTGGGTGGGGAAGACCCCAAGGAGTGTCGAGACGGTGCCCAGCGCCATGAAAACGCCCATCTGATCTTCGCGGCCAAGATTGTATTTGAAGTAATACCCTATCGCGGCGCTGCGGATCGCGATGTATATCAAACTCGATAGGGAAACAAAGAAAAGGACAACCCAGGGACGATTGTTGAGCAGATCCCGGAGGTCCGTTCGGATGTCAGTCGATTGATTGGGATCAGGCTCGACGCGCTCTTTTGAACTGAAAAAGGTGACAAAAAAGAGCGCTACGGCGATCGCAGCAAAGATGCTCATGCTAATCTCGAAGCCTTGGGCCTTGCTTCCTTCACCGAACTTCTTAACCATCGGCACGATAAGGAATTGGACAGAGCCGGCAGCCATATAGGCGAAAATGAACTTATAGGACGAGACGCTGGCTCGGTCCTCCAAGTTTGGCGAAACCACGCCGATCATTGAATTGTAGGGAATGCTGATCCCCGTGTAGAGAAGCATCATGATGCTATACGTAACGTAGGCATAGATCACCTTGTAATGATCACCCACTGATGGAGTCGTGAACATCAGCACAAAACCCAGGCCATAAGGCACCGCCAGCCAAAGAAGGTAAGGGCGGAATCTGCCCCATCTCGTCCGGGTACGATCTGCTATCATCCCCATGACCGGATCAGCGAATGCATCGAGGAAGCGTACGGCGAAAAACATGGTCGCGAGAACACCCACTTTGAGTCCGAATGTGTCGGTATAGAACAAAGGCAGAAAATACATGAGCGTCTGCCAGACCATGCTGGAAGCGTATTCGCCGACACTGAATCCTATCTTTTCCTTGAATGAGATGCGGTGCATGGGGTATGTGGTTTTTAGCGGGGGTTTGCTGAAGCTTGGTTGGGGATAGAGCCGCTGGGTTTTGCGGATCTAGGGCATTGGATTCGCGCGGAAATCCGGGTGCCATGCGCCTCGCCACCTGAAACAAGGGCGCCCGTCCTGTTGGAAATCAACTGGGAGCCATATGTAATGTCCCTCAGAGGGGATCTCCGGGAACCATCGGTCGGCCACGAACACAGTCAATTCAATCTTTCCAGACTTTCTGAAAAAAGGAGGATTAAGAGTGGAAACTAATCTCAGTGTCCCATTTTCCACTTGCCCACAGGGCGCCGATCTCCCTTCGCCGAGCCCATATGGAGTCCTCAACCAATGGGCCGTTCGCCTTTGGGGCCCAGAAATTGAAAACCGAGGTGGCAGTCCGATACTTGCTACCATGCTCGAAGATCGTAGGCGCTTCATTGCTCCGCCTAGGCTTGATCCGCACATACCTGCTAGGATCAGCTGCGGCGGACAAGGGATATGTCCCGGGTTGCGTCAGCGAGGGTCGCGAAAACACGGGGGAAGAGTGCGCCGTTCACGTGTGCTGCAAATGCATCGTAGGGCGTCTTCGTGATCGCCGGGCAGGGGAAGACCTCTTTCTTGCCTTCACGAGAGGCTACAATGACCGGAAGTCCGGCCTTGTCTCTTTCCTTTGTGACGCGCCAGCCTTTGTCGGTTATTAGGTAGAATAGATCGATGTGCTCCCGGTCATTACCGTCGCGGCTGCGTGTTTCGAGATCGGCAGCCCAAGTAATGAAAAGATTGGCCACTCCACCTCCAGTGAAATTCACGATCATAGCCTCGGTGTCAGCGCACTTAAGATCGGGGTGCGCGAGGTTGTCGGAGAAAAAAGTGGTTTTCCCAACGGGCCTATTATCCATGAGGTAGCAGGCCGCGTTCAGGTTATGAATCATGGCGTCCATAAATGGACCGCCGTTTTTCACAGGGTCAGTAGCCCAGCTATTCCACTGGGGATATGCGTGCAACCAGTCTTGTTTGTAGAGAGCAAGGCGGCCGATCCTCCCAGAAGCAAAAAGGTCCTTGGCGGCCTCCATAAAAGGGTCCTCGGAGCGACCGTAAATAACACCGGCCTTAATGCCGGATTTGGTTGCTGCCATACTCATTTCACGGCAGTCGGCTGATGTTGAGCCAAAGGGCTTTGTCGCGATGACATGCTTGCCGGCGGCGGAGGCCTTCAGGAAAAGATCCTTACGGATCCATGGGGGGACGAAGAGGGCTACGATGTCGATGGACTTGTCGGCGAAGATAGCGTCTGGATCGGCGATGACACGGCTGCCAAACTGATCGGCATATTTTTTTGCTCGGTTCTGATCGGGATCATAGAGGGCTGCGACCTTGACGGCCTTCGAACCTTTAATCGAGTCGGCTTGCCAGCGAAGAAAGTCGCCGCAGCCAAATATTGCAATGGAACGCGTTTTCATGGTGATTATTGCCCCTTCTGTTAAAGGAAGCGCTTGTATGGATCTATTTTCTTGGGAGCGTAGCGAGGGCCGCACGCCAGGCGGCGATGTAGCCGTCCATTGTATTGTTAATTTGAGGGATGATTTTCCGTCGAGAGGAGTCGGCCTCGAACCATGCGAGTGTTCGGCGTGCGCCCTCGTGGAAGGAGATAGCGGCCTTAAAGCTAGGGACAAAATGCTTGATCTTTGAATTGTCGAAGATTGCGGAATGTGCCTTGTCGCCAAGGAGGTTGCCGCGCTCCCAATCGTTTATTGCTGCGAGAAATTCGGAAGGAATGCGGATCAATTTGGGGGCGACTCCGGCAGCCTCGGCGAGAGTCGTGTAAAGCTGGTCCCACGTAAGCACTTCGTCAGAGGTAATGTGGAAGGAATGGCCGATGGCACCGGTATTGCCAAAAAGGCCGTTGAAGCCGCGGGCGAAGTCCTCCGAATGGGTAACGGTCCAGAGTGAGGTGCCGTCACCGTGGACGACGATCTCTCCACCGCGACGAATGCGGTCAATAAATGTGAAATCATCCCATCCGCCAATGGCGATCGGCCAGACGGTATCGTAGGTAAGGGAGGGACGGACAATTACAGATGGAAAGCCTTGTCTGCGGTAGGCGAGCGTGCAGGCCTCCTCGCAGGCAATCTTATCGCGGGAATACTCCCAGTAGGGATTCTTAAGCGGGTGCGACTCGGTGACGAAGGGGTGGCGTAGCGGCTTCTCATAAGCAGACGCGGAACTGATGAAGAAGTACTGGGAGCAGCGGCCAGAAAAGAGGCGGACGTCGCGTTCCACGTCAGTCGGCTTGAAAGCGATAAAGTTGGCAACAACATCAAAGTTGCGACTACCGACTGCGGCAACGACGGAGGCCTCATCCCGGATGTCGGCGGATATGGTCGTCGCCCCGTGGATACCAAAGGCACTTGGGTCGCGATTGGCACGATTGAGAATAAATACTTCGTGCCCTTGGATGAGGGCGAGCCGAACGCATGCGGCGCTGATATTGCCAGTTCCACCAATGAAGAGGAGTTTCATCGTCTTACGATCATAGTTGCACAATCAAAAGCTTTCCAGTCGCCAATTGACATAATTATTGCACCCTTTGACTTTTGCGCCGCTGAGTTGAGCACGCATGGTTGAGCTAGGGCGTGGAGTTTTAATCGGTTGGTACCGTTCGGAAACCCGTCCAAGACCCTCAGAAGAAACGCCGTAAAGAGCAGATCGAATAAGCACTCCTGAAGCTAGAGGTCCGTCGGCTTGAAACAACAGCTCTTGGTATGCGCCCTTCGTCCGTGTTGAACGGGCTCTACTCAGCGACTAAAGGATTGGGTGTTCTCCTGAAAAAGATTCGTATATCGCAGACTCTGATACTGCTTAATCTCATGAGCTGGAGCTTTGGCCGGCGGCGCGTCTTCCTGCTCAGCAGGGCCGAAGGTTAGAAACTTAGGCGCAAGTGCGGATCCCTGGTCTGTTTGCCGTCGAAAGCGACCTAAGGATCCGATACCCAATTCGAGCTGAAGTCCTACTGCGCGTGTCCAATCCTGAGAACCGCGCCGCCGCCCGGAGCCAGCCGGACCTTGAATGGCACCCCAGGGTTGATCTCAACAGGGTGGATAAGGTAATCTGTAGGAAACCGATCCGAATTCGGGCTGTCGGAGGCTAGGACTGCGGGGCGGGATGCTTTGCCGATGAATGAGAGATCAAGATCGACCGAGCGTGAGGCCTCGCCGCCAAGAAGCCCTACGAACCACGCGTCCCCTGAACGGCGGGCAATCGCTACCAACTCACCGGCATGCGACACGAGTGCGCGGCTTTCGTCCCAGGTCGACGGGATGTTGCACAGAAAGCGCAGGAAATCGGGAGCCTTGCGGTAGGCGCTAGGCGAGTCGCAGAGCATTTGGAGCGGCGCATCATAAACAACGTACATGGCGAGCTGGTGGCATCGTGTGCCTATTACCTCAGGCTGGCTGTTGTTCGGCGCGTATCCGCTTGCGGCCACATTGCGCATTCCTCCCGGGGTAAAGTCCATCGTGCCTACAAGACCGCGCGTGAAGGGCAGAGCCGTGTTGTAGGTTGGGTTCGGGGGTTCCTTGCTAAACTTGTTGTATTCGTTTCCACGAACCCCCTCGAAATTGAAAATGTTAGGATAGGTGCGCTGAAGGCCGGGTAAAGGTCGGCACCCGTGAAAATCGACCACGAGATGTCGGGATGCCGCCTCCTTGGCAATCGCTTCGACGCTCGCCATGGCCAGCTGGTCATCGCGGTCAAAAAAATCGACCTTGATACCAGCGATCCCCAGCTTGGTGAATTGTTCGAAGGCGGTCGACCATTGGTCGGTCAGACTCTTCCAAGTGCACCACAACACCACCTTCACACCCTTCTGACAGGCATAGTCGACGATTCCATGCAGATCTAGATCGGGATTAAGGAGCTCTAGGTCATAGGCGCTCGACCATCCCTCGTCCACGACGAGATAGGGGATCCGGTTCTCCGAGGCGAAATCGATGTAATTGCGGTAGGTCTCTGTGTTGATGCCGGTACGGAAATCCACTCCCTCAAGATTCCAGTCGCTCCACCAATCCCACGCTGCATGCCCGGGTTTCAACCACTTGGTGTCTCCAATTTGGCACGGACGGGCCAGCCTCGTAACGAGCTCGGAGTCGAGCAGATCCCGATCAGACGCGGCTATGATCGTAACCCGCCAGGGGAAATCCCGTGTGCCGCGGGTTCGAGCTATGAACGATTCGGATTCTGTGACGATCCTGTCAAAGTGGCACCAATTGCCGTCGGCTACCTTCCGGGGATAAAGCGGAAACAGGCCCTTTATCTCAAACCGGCTGGTTTCACCGACCTTTTGCAAGTAGAGTCCCGGATAGTCACTGAGGTCTGCATCGCAAATTAGTAGACGAGGCCCCTCTGGATGCTCGAGCATGATCGGCGAGTACGAGTAGGTCCCTTCCTTCCAGTCAGCAAACGGACGCCGTGTGTACAGAGACTCGAAGGAGGATGCCATGGAATTGCAATCGTTTCCCCAGACCAAGCAAGCAGACGTAAGATTCCATTGGGCCTCCTCCGAAACCACGGTAATCTCGCTGGTCCTGGTGGTTCGAAATCTGTAAGCCACTCCGTCGTCATACGCTCGAAATACGACACTATAATCGCCTTCAAACGAAAGCTCGAGTTCGTTGTAGGAGTCGTCGAGCAACTTGTTGTGGCCCCATGGCAGCTCAATTTTCCTCCGCTGCGACTGCGTGCTATGGTCCTTCAGGACTGGGTGATCGCCTATCACCGTTCCCTTTCCGAGATCCATGGACAGGGGACTTGGATTAAGAAGTGCCACCCCTTCGAAACGAACCGAATAATAGACACGCTTGGACAAGTCGACCCGAAGTTCGATACGACCGTCGGGTGATTTTAGATTGAACGACGGCGCCTCTGCCAAGAGGCAGGACGCCGCCGCAAGGGAAACGATGAGGGATAACGAAGTCTTCATGGAGTAATAGGTCGGAACTCGTCCGGAATACGAATGACACGAATGCCTAACTGATCGGCACATTTCTTTGAGCCGTCTTGACCGGGTTCATAAAGGGCAGAGACATTGAAGGCCTCAGAGCCCAAGATGGAGTCGGCTTGCCAGCGAAGAAAGCCTCCGCGACCAAAGACTGCAATAGGATGCGTTTTCATGGGAATCATTGCCTCCCCAGTCAAAGGAAGCATTGTTATGAATCTATTCTCTTGAGCGCGCGGCGAAGGCCGCACCTCGGGCGCCGATATAGTCACCCGATAGATGCCGCAGGCGGTGGGTTCACAGTTGGACAATCGAGAACGCATTTCTTGTGTCCTTGGATGCGGGAGAGGCAAACGCATGCAGCGCTGCTGTCACCGACTCGACCAATGAAGAAAAGTTTCAAGGCCCGACATATTAGTTGCAGAATTAAAACCTTTCCAGTCGCCAATTGACATAATTGTTGCGCCCTTTGACTATCGCGTCGCTTAACATGGCACCAAAACCGCTCCTGCTGCGTTTCGCCGATCGCACGTTCCAAGGCCCGCACTACCACCTCACAACAGTGGAGTGGGCGCGAAACTGCCTTCCAGGTTACCACACCCATGACTATCCTGAGATATTCTGGATCACACGGGGCGAATGCGAACACCGTCTCAACGGCGTCCGTGAACGTATTCAGACCGGTACCATTTTCCTGATGCGCGCCAGCGATGCTCACCAGCTGCTTCCCTGGCGCGGACGCGGAGTTTTTGCCTTTACCAATCTTTCGATGGCGCCGATGGCATACACCCGCTTGTGCAAGTCTTACCCTGAGGAGAGTTGCCTATTGTATCCGAAGGATGGGGGCCCAATGCATTGGGTTCTATCTCGCGCCGATTTAGAAGAGCTTAACGAGAAGGCACGCGAACTCGCCGCGAGCGTCCACAGCCTCTTGCACCTCGACAGGACAGTACTCGGAATCTGGAATCGCGCGCTCCAACGCACTGCCTACACGCATTCCACGGCAGATTTACCAGAATGGCTAAACAACGCACTGCTCCAGGTGCAAGAGCCGGAGGTCTTTTCGCTTGGCGTGTCCGGCTTTGTGACAGCGTCTGGTCGCTGTCACGAACATGTATGCCGCGCCTGTCGCAGACACCTTGGTAAGACTCCGTCGCAAATCGTCAACGAAGCGAGACTGCGTATCGTTGCGCACGAATTGCGCATGACCTCGCAGTCGGTCACCGAGATTGCGCTCAACTGCGGTTTTGAGAATCCAGCTCAACTCCACCGACTATTTCGCGCAGCCTACCAGACTACGCCCGGCCGCTATCGCCGCGAGTGATCGTTCGCATGGAAACTTCCTTCCGGCTTCCATAAGGGGATTTCCCTCCGAGTTGGATGGATCAATGTTCCCCCTCAGTTTATCTATCGACTGCACCGCGACGAAGCTTCGGCGGAACAACCTGTAATCTGAAAACAGGTTTCTTGAAAGCTGTTTGGACAGAGGGAAAGTAGAATGGAGCGGCAGCCCAATATTGATAGGAGAGGCAGGTCGGCGGCTGGGCTCAACGATTACCATAGGCGCTAGGAGGTGCGAAAGGCGTCATAAGAGGAAGGTCCGACGAGAGGCCGTTTAACGGCTTAGCTGGAGGGTGCTGGCGCTCGTTGTGGTACTGGGAGGTCTCCAGGATGCTCTCCGAGCACATGAGCATCATCAGATCCGAAACGGGTACTTGGACCCACTGCCTTGGCACAAAGACGAATCTAGCGGCTTGAGCCCTTTGGAAATCCGAATGCGTTACCCGGTCCAAGACGGGTTCGTCGCCGATGGCTCTGCCGGCACAGGTTCGCCTTTCGGCTCGGCGAGCAGCTTTTGCTGCCTGGTATCGTCTAGGAAGTATCGTTAGGACCTTGGGCCTTAAGTTGGCGCTCAACCTTCTCAATCTTCAACGCAGCAATCGGTTGAGCTGCCGCAGGTTCTCATCCTCCCTCCTAAAGAGCCTAATCTTCTCGGCTGGTTCCAAGTCAACGTTCACCCAGCCGATCTTGCTGCCGATCAGTTCGGCAACAAGATAGTTATATAATGTATCTGGTTAGATACGGCATTTTCTAATCCATGGTCTCAATATGCATCGATCGACCGTTCGCTTCCTTGGCCTTTGGCTTATCTTGCCGCGTCAAGGTACGCTCCAGAAGCCGATCTCGATTGGAATGTTACTATCGGCTGCGTAGATGCCCGACGATCGCTCATGGTGTCGTGCTTTCCGGCGCCCAAACCCATGGGAAATAAAGCCCGTTAATTTTAGCGTCTTCCCTCGATTGCCTCTTTTTCAACAATGCATCTCAAAACCGTTTGCTTGGCACTTGTCGGCTGCCTTTGTCTCAATCCCACCCGCGGCGCAGAGACGACGGACGATGGGTTTTTCCCCTTCGTTCCGGCGCCGGACGAGTTTCGAACGGGCTGTGTGATCGACCTGCGGTCGCTCAATGAGTCCTTTGCGGGAGAAGGAGGGTGGATCGAGGTCCGCGACGGTCATTTTGTCCATGGCAAGTCCGGAGAGCCCTTGCGTTTCTGGGCGGTAAACGGGCCCTCACCATCTGCCAAAACATCTGAGCAACTCCGCCGCGAAGCGCGCGTACTCGCCAAGTACGGAGTCAATTTGGTGCGAATCCAGGGTGCCGTATTCGACGAACAGGGTGAGCCCGACCTCAGTAGGGTGCGTCTGCTGCAGGCCACAGTAAATGCGCTAAAGGCCGAAGGTATCTATACCGAACTCTCTATTTACTTCCCGCTCTGGTTTAAGCCCGCTGCCTCGCTACCATGGCTCAAGGGTTACGACGGATCGCATTACCCCTTTGCGGCGTTGCTCTTCAATCCCGAATTCCAGGCCAAATACCGCCAGTGGTGGGAAGCGGTGCTGCTAACCCGGGACGATGCGACAGGCCAGCGGCTGCTCGACGAACCGGCGGTCTTTGGTCTCGAATTGCAGAACGAGGACTCGTTCTTCTTCTGGACCTTCGATGAGCGAAATCTGCCTGAACCCCAGCTTCGCCTGCTCGAAGGCCAGTTCGGCACTTGGCTCACTGCGAAGTACGGCAGTCTCTGGGCGGCGTTCCACGCCTGGAACTGCCCTGCTCTGCCACGAGACGCCTTCGCCGAAGGCCGCGCAGCAATTCGGCCACTCAACTCCATGGGAATTGAGAAGCAGGTCCGGGACCAGGATACCACGCGTTTTCTCTACGAGACCCAGGCGGGCTTTTACGCCCGGCACCGGGCTTTCCTTCGCAAACTTGGCTATCGGGGACTTGTGACGGCTGGCAATTGGACCACTGCAAATGCGGAGGTCTTCGGCCCTCTCGAAAAGATGAGCTACGCCGTAGGCGATTTCATCGACAGGCACGGCTACTTCGAGTGCGACCACAAGGGCGAAAACGCAGCATGGTCCATCCGTGTGGGACAGACCTATTCCGACCGCAGTGCGCTGCGTTTCGACGGCGAGGCGCCCGGTAAACCCAAGCTCTTTTCACATCCTTCGATGGACGTGAAATATGCGGGCCTGCCCTCGATGATCTCCGAGACCACCTGGTGCCGACCGAATCGCTTTCGCGGAGAAGCTCCCCTCTACCTAGCGGCCTTTGGGGCGTTGCAGGACAGCGACGCGATTGTCCATTACGCCTTCGATGGTTCCAGCTGGAGTGTTCATCCCAACTACTGGATGCAGCCATGGACGCTAATGTCTCCAGCCATGATGGGACAGTTCCCGGCCGCCGCTCTAATCTTCCGTAAGGGTTTAATTAAGCCGGGCGAGCTTCTGGCCGACCTGCAGCTCAACCGCAACGACCTGCTTGCGCTCAAAGGCACATCGTTACCGCAGGACGCCGCGCTCGACGAGCTTCGTATCGCCGATGTCCCGAAGGGCCGGGATCTCAAGCCGGGCCAGCGCATCGATCCGTTGATCCACTACGCCGGACAGACTCGGGTCACCTTCACCCTCGGTCCGACGTCGATCCGTCTCAGGCCGCTTGGCTTCTTCATCGATCACGAGCGCCGACAGATCTGCGCCAGCAACGGGCAACTGCGGCTCGACTACGGCGAAGGTTTGTTGTGCGTCGATGCGCCCCAGGTCCAGGGCTTCAGCGGCAAGCTCGACAGCCTTTCCGGTCACCGGTTGCACAACCTCGAATTGACCTCGCCCCTCGATCTCGGTCACCTAATACTAGTCTCCCTTGACGGTAGGCCTATCGAATCAAGTCGTCGTCTCTTGCTTCAGGTCATGAGCGAGGAAAAAACTAGCGGTTTCGCCACGGAGCCCGCCGGAGAAAACAGGAAGCGCATAACAGATATCGGGACCGACCCCTGGCGGGTAAAACGCATTTGCGGTCATGTCGTACTGCTGCTTCCGAACGCCGACTCGCTTCGTATCACCGCGCTCGACTTGAACGGCTACCCCACTAGCGAGGTCGCTCGAGGCCCCGCTCTCGATCTGCGAGCCGATACCCTTTACTACCTGATCGAGCAACCCTGATTCCCACCCCTTCGGAAGGAAGGGCTTATCTCTCGATTGGCTTCCATTATCCCGAGCGTGGAGGGCCTCTCGTTCCGCCTACGTCACCGAATACCCTCTGTGATTGTCCAAAGAGATCCTATCAAGTGTCAGCATGCGGAGGGTGCGACAGATTCCGTTGATGCATTCGGTCTCGAGCTATAGGGACAGAGTTCCAGCCCCAGGGAAAACAAGATCCAATTGAGTTGCAGTATTACAAGCGAAGGGCTTCGCACACCGGCGCCGCCAAAGACAGTAACGTTTTCGTCGCTGTCACTGGCCTTGCAGTTTTGCTATTATGTTGGGCTTGGTGGGAACGCAGGGATAGCTGACGGACCAACCAAATCCCCACGCAATGAGGTTTATGATCTCGATCGAGCGGTATGCTGGAATGAGGCCCGAGTTGTTATGTGATCATCTAACATTCGATGCCCCCTGTGCGCGTGGCTCACTTGCTGGACGGATTGTCTGGCGTAACAAGAGAAAGGACGTACGTTCGCTCCCTGGGAGCGGCAGAGACCATCCGGGCCGCCTGGTCCTTTTCGTCGAAAGTAGCGAGGGTTTGCACAGCAATGCTGCCGCCCGGGTCCGAAAAACCGCCGGACATGAGACTTTGCCTCACGCGCTGGGTTTCAGCGCTTCCGGTGGCTCCCCAGACCACTGAGAAGGCCTGCCAGCGCATCGGTGTGTTGTAATGCGCGAGATTGATGCCTGAGGCGAGTTGGTGCGCGGTAAAGACCCCGATCGCTTGCCCGTCTATGGCCAGTCGATAGGAACCCTCTCCTAATCCAGTGACGGCCAGCGGCTCAAGGTCGAGCGATTCCAAATCCGCTCCCGCTTCAATGGCGAGCGCCACCGCCTCATTGTCATAGTCAATCGGCAAGGGCAGCGACCCGTCGAATTGCCGCCACTTGAAGCTCCCGGGGCCAGCCTCCCAGCCGCTCACTTTCGTGTTTTCAGATGCGCTGATTGCGCCCGACGTCGCATCAATGCCGACACGTGTCACTAGCGAGGGCGCGTGCCAGGCGTGTAGCAGGGCAGCCCCAAGAATTAGGTGCGCCGCCACGCTAGGGTGGACGCGATCAGGGAGAAGTGTGCGCGCTAGCTCCGGATTCGTCTTCAAGATGCGTGCGATTGCAGCGTTGAGCGGCGCGCCGAAGTCAACAGTTGTCAGATGTTTCTCAGCTGCGATCGCCTCAACCGCTTGACCTAGCCTGCGGAGCACTTGGTCGTATCCCGCCCCGAACTGGGGTTTGCGGGTGATGTCGTCAAAGGGAGACGGAAGGATAGGGACTAGCCGAGCCTTTGGAGCATCCCTTCCCAAAAGATCAACAATTGATCGGTACCCGGCGGTAAAACGGTCCAGGGTCTGAGTTTCGAGAGTCCGATATTGGCCGTCGTTCATCCCCAGCATTAGGGTGACCACAGTCGGGTGCACCGGCACCACATCGCGCTCCAAGCGAGTGCCGATGTCGCCTCTGACGCCGCCAGCCACGCTGTCACCGCCCACACCCGAATAGTAGAAGCGTAGGTCCCAAGCTGGAAAACGCGAGCGCGCGTATGCTTCGACCAGGTTAGCATATCCGCCGTCCTTGGTTATACTGTCTCCGTAGAATACAACCCGGTCCCCATCGTGTAAAAAGAACGATCCCCGATCCTGTGCCCGGAGCAAACCGGGGGACATGAGGAGCACGAAAAGAGCCGCACATTTGGCGATATTCTTGGATACCGTAGGCTGCGGGGCCCAGCTCCAAGTCCGTGCGCCTGAAAGGACTGCCGAATGTATTCGTATTACAATTGTCGTCATAAAGTTGGAAATCTTACCGCAGCTGGGCGGTAGCGGTCGCCACCTGGGCCGGCCAATCAATAGCCGAGGTATTGCCCTTTGTCGTCGAGTTCCCACTGTTCGTGAGCCTTCGCCCAGCCCAGAAAGTCTCGATTGGTCTATAAGGCGGCATTTCTCCTCGTCTTGTCCGATCGGTTGACCAGCGCCGCGGTGATCGTCAACTTCGCGGATACAATGGGTTCGCTGCATGGAGCTTATAGGATTCGAAAGCCGAAAGGAGCGCTTTTCCGGTCGGGAATCCTCGAATATTACAGCCTCGTCAGATTGCCGCATTCCATCCACCGGTTAACTGATACCGTTCTTCGAGAATTCGATCTCTTCGTTGGCACCGAGAATTAAGGTTCCGCCGAAGTCCCAGTTCCAGAAGCGATCCTCAACCAAGTTTGGAGAATGTGGTAAGCGTTCAGTCCCCTTCTTCTTGATCAAGCAGGCCTTGTAGGAAAAGGGGACCTCCACGGAGCGCGCCTCCAGCGAACCTGTAAGGCAACGAATTCTAGAGGAATCGGTCGTCTTAATGAATTGAGCGGTTCCCGTTGGGGTCACAAAGAACAGCTTGAAGGAGTCCAAAGGGATTTTGGGATCGATACGGAACCTTCCCTGATTGATTCCCAAACCCAAGGCAGCGTTTATGAGCGACCACGCTGACATCGGCCTGAAGTAGTGCCCACCGCATTCCTGGTGATCCCAGTAAAGTCCGTTCTTTCGATAACGCCGGTCAACCGTTTCCACCACGCTCATGCCCTCTGAGTAAAGGCCCCGGTAGATCAGCAGGGATGCGAATGCCAATTCGACCCCAGTCCAAAATGTGTTTCCCTGGTCCACCCACATATCGGCCGGAACATCTGCAAACACCTCATACCCAGGCCATCCGCAGTTTCGAAGCCCGAATCCCTCCACGTAGTTGGTCCGCAAAATACTTCTTAGCGCATCATCGATATGTCGTCGGTCCGAAAGATCCCCCAGAGCTGACTGGTGCGCCGCCCACTGCCCAACGAGCTGGTCTGTGAGACATGCCTCGCTCGTATCGCCGCGTCCACCGCTTCGTTGAAGATCGTTATAGAGACGGTAGTACCGGCCATTCCATAGCTTCTCCTCGAAAAGCTTCCGGCCGGATTCGAGAATCGCGCGGTAGGTCGCCTCCTCCTCAAACTTACCGAGGGCCCTAGCCCCTTCCGCGATGCTAGCCATAGCACATAGCCATTGGGTTAGCAGGTACGAGCTGTAACCAAACATAGGGAAATTATCGTAGCTGCTCTCAATTCCTCTAGGGATGGGCATTCGATCGCCCGCAAACGCCCGATGTTTGAGCACATAGTCGACGGCACTCTTCAAGGATGGATAAATCCCCTTTAAAAAGCCGAGGTCGTTCGTCCAGAAAAAGTCGCGCATGGCCATGATCACAAACTGACCCGAAAGGTCCAACCTGTGGAACACGCCCGCCGTGTTGTCCTCACTCATTTCGAAGTTCTTGTAGAAGCCGTGGGCTATCTCCCCGTTCTCTCCCTGGCACCTTGCGTGGCAGCGCATGGTGGCCTTCTGCAATTCCGGGAACAGCGCGATGATCGGAACCGTGCCATACAACATCACGTCAATTGTCGCCACGGCGGCCCAGGACTTTGTCGAAGTCAGTCCTTCTTGGATTCCGAAGTCCCCGTTTTTCACCAGCCGTCCACTCGTAAGAAAGGTGTTCAGTTGGGAATTCACCTGCTCCAGAGCAAACACCTCGATCGAACTATCAAAGAAATCATCAAGGAACGCCCTCGACCTAGTTCTCAAGGAAATGCGGTTTTCGACGGCGTAATCAACGATTTCTGCAGCGCCTGAAAAGAAGTTGGAATAAAAATGGCCCTCTATCCGGTTGACCCGATTCCGAGAGGCGTCCTCAGCGTACAAGTTCGGGAAGTTCCATGAATACAGGAACGACGCAGACGTTTCGCGCATGCTCCCGTCGAGGTCAACGGTGGCGCCAACCGTGCTCATGAGCTCATGGACCGCTATTTGTCTTCCCGTTGTCTTGCTCCGCGCATTGCGTCCATGGGTAGCCGGCATCCACGACGGTCCCCCTCCCTCGAGGCTCACTTTTCCGTCGGTGTCGTCCAAATTGGGAAGCGATTCGTGTCGGATTACATACTCATAATAGGGATGAAGGTGGTCCCATCCCGCGTAATAGCTGGGCTCGTCCGAAAGGACCGAGATCGCGATCTCGCCCCATGAACTCGAAGCCTTGTCGATTCCTCCGCAGCTCATCACGACAGAAGCCCTGCCGGGAGCCTTAAGGACTTGCGTGGTATGGTACCGTTCGGGCAGATCGTATCCCGTCAGGTTTCTGGCGGCAAAGAGCAAGAGGACCTTTACAGGCTTTCTGATTTTCGGCTTAACAGTGAAATCGAAAGACGCATTAGGCAGGGACGAATCCTTTACATTGTGGGGTATGAATGAACTCCACGCGTCCATTTCCAGATCGAAGGGCATTTCCGGATCCGTGAACCTAAGGCGACAGAACGGGAACCTTGCAGAATACTCGATGCAATCGACCGCCTCCATCCAAGGAAATAGATAGGCGGCGCTCACTATCTTTCCCTCATTCAGGCTATTGCTCAGCTGGAGAAGCTTCATTTGCGGCCGCTCCCCCTCCACCTGGTACCGGACTTTGAAGAATAGAAGGGATTCTTCCGGGTCCTCTGCCTCGTCCACGGGGAGATTCAGCTCGGATCCGGTTTCTTTCGGAAGATTGTTACCGATATTCCAGTTATAGAAACGGCCGTCTTTCCGAAGCTCGACTGATCCCGCACCTATTCCTCCAAGGGCCATTCCGCTCCGAACACGCTGTGCGTTTGCTGCGCGCTCAGTCCGTTCTCCGCCATGCGCGCGGTCCGACTCGGAAGTCTCACCGGCCCTCGAAACGGAGCTGGCGGCGGGAACGGCAATTGATGCTGTTCCGATAGCGAGTGTCTTGATGAAATCGCGTCGCTGCACGGTTTGCTAGGAATTAGGCATCTCGACTAAAGCGTGAATTTCGACAACGGGAATATGGGCCAGGGAGGCCACTAAATTAATGCTTATCGTCCTTTTTCGCACTGTCGTCGGTTGTAGGGCCAGTGTCCATGAACTCTTGTAGGGTCGGATCGCCAACTTTCACTTTGCCTATTCGTTGATCAGATGATCTCGCAAGTGCCGGGGTCGGAGTCTCGTGCCCAATGTTTGGACCAGATATGGCTACCATGACGGGAAGCGTACGATCCATCACCAATCCGCGGCACGGGCATCCGATACGGGTCTTCCACAATAGCACGGGCTTGCGCTTCTTTATGGAATCAAAGTCGAACGCGGAGATAACGATCACGTAGAGGTTATCATGGGCCGCGCGTCCGATTTCCGCGGCATCATCCTCCCGCGTGCTGGGCGGCTCCACCCTCGGCTCCGCAATACGAGAGCTCCCAAGGTCTCCCATCAACCCAAGCTTTTCGCCTCCAAGGAATTGGAGTTTCTGGTCGTAGTTCAACTCCTGCGCAGGCATATTGTCCTGTGATATCGAATTGGTGGTGGTGACCTGCCCGTGTCCAGGAATGGTAACCGTATTCGGGCTTTGGGTAGAGCCTACAAAATGCATGTCGTTTGAGTACATCGTTCCCCAATTCCACGTGAGGAACTGGGTCGGTGGGTGTTTCTTGTCAGCCAGCAGAAATCCATTCCGCGCGAGAATCACCATGAGGGTCCGAATCATATCCTTCTCGCTCGGAAGTTTGTCGCCGTTCATGGCCGCGGCGAAATCCTTGTAACCGCCACTTAAGCCAACGTAATAGACGGGATGGGCCTTGCTGGCTGGGACCTGGCGCATCCCTTCCGAAGTAACGTCGGTCGTAGTGATCACCTCTACGTCATGACCATGCGACACATTCGCAACCAACAATCCCGCTATAGCCAAGGTCAAGCCGAACCGGCAGACGCAGTTTTTGATTATTTCCAGATCCTCATATCGGATCGTTAGGGTTGCCTCACGATGGATCAGTCCAAAACGGCGCTGCATGAGACCCCCTCTGACTCCTCGAGATTCGCCGAACAATAGTTGTGCCATGCGCGGCGTGCGAGCGAAGAGGGCCCCGCCCCCACAAGTCAAGGTGGCGAAAAACAGCGAGCAACGTCGCCTGATTCGACTCAACAGGCCGCACGAAGGGTTTTTGGGCATTGGGGGTAACAGTACCATCTCATCAAACTTAACTCGGGCCGCGTCACACCACCTGTATTCGTGCGATAGATCCCTTTGGCCGCCTCTCGCGTTTCGACAAGCAATGAAGTCTCGAGTGATAAGTCGTTTGGATTCGAAAGCGCCCGTCAACCGCTATCAATAGCCCATTTACTTAACGTTAATTAGATCACTTCCAAGGACTCGGAACCATTAAGTCGTCGCCCTTTTCCTTATATCCGTCGGCATTCGCCTGGTGCGCGCGCTGCAAGAGACACCCTGATTCAGCTTTAAGGCTGATAAAGCGTGCAAGAAGCCTGTTGGAAGGGTTCCCAGTATTACCCGCTTCAACCGGATGACCGCCGCTTTCAAAAGGCGGGCAGAGGGGCAACCTTGCGTGCTCGCACCAAGCCCGACGGCATGGGTCCGACAGAATGTGCTCTTAGCCGTTATTACCTCTATTACTCGGCCAACCCTGGAACCACCGCGACCGTTGAAGATTCCGGCCAGGTCACTCCGGAGCTGTTGAAATCCTTCCAGGGTGAACCGTCGAAAGGGGCGGGGATCAACAACCCCAACGCGGTTTTACTGCGGACCTCCAGTGACCTCGTTCACTGGAGCACCCCTAAGCGTGAATATCCTGGCTCAGAGATCACGAGGCCACGACCCTGCCTGTGTGGCGGGGGCCAGGAGGACAATGCATATGAAGAAGGCGCCCGCCATCTTTTCGGGCGCCGGCATTTTGATGAGCGCGCTCGGCCGGAAGCTTAGTATTGGGGTGGACGAAAAGGCGCGGATATCGATCTAGATGTTTTTCAAGCTGCGCGCTTATCATCAGTCAAAGCTTTCGCCTTGTAGGGAAGTTCCAGTACGAAGGTTGCGCCTTGGCCACGCCCGGCGCTATGCGCAGTAAGGGAGCCGCCAATTTCCTTGGCCGCGAGAGCCCCGCTGTGCAACCCGAAGCCATGGCCGTCCTTCCTTGTGGTGAAGCCATGTGCAAAGATGCGGGTTAGGTTTTCCTGGGGTATGCCCACTCCGTTGTCGATGACGCAGATGGCTACGCCGTTGTTGTCTGCGGTGATCCGCAAAATCATCTGCTTTTCGGTCCTTCCCGATTCGTCGCAAGCGTATTTGGCGTTACGCATGAGATTGACAAGCACCTGCAGCACTTTGTGCTTCTCCAGGGTTATAACGGGCCGGGCCTGATAATCGCGGACGATATCGATGTTGTGCCGCTCAAGCGAGCCGGCATTCATGCGCAAAGCGTCCTCAACCAAGTCGGTGACGGAAATTGTTTCCGCGACCCCGGAGGTTTTCGCGTAACTTTGCTGCATCGAAACGATCACCTTGATGTGTTCTATGTTTCTTCGGAGGCTCTCGAGTTCTACGGTAATGCTAGCGTGCTCTGTTGACAGGGACTCGGCGAGATTGGTCAGGTAGGGAACCAGCATCTTCCCTTTGGGATCACCGGACAGGAACGTTGCGAGGTCCGCTTCGTGGTCGCGCAACAGTTCGCAGCAGCGGGTGACATTAGCAATTTTTGAACGGCGAAATTGATCCGCCACAAGGGTTGCAGAAACGTTAACACTGTTGAGCACATTGCCCACGTTATGGAGGACGTTCGCCGCAATCTCGGCCATCCCGGCCTGTCGGGAAGCATCGATCAACTGCCGATTCATCAATTCGAGCTTTCCTTCGGCTTCCTTCAGGGCCGTCACTTCCTTGGAAATGCCGAAGGTGCCGGCGATCGAACCGTCGCTGTTGCGCCACGGCACCTTGCTTGTCATCCACCAATGCCTTGTTCCGTCCAAAGTGATCTGCTTTTCAATTTTGCCGATCATCGCGACCCCGGTTCGAATCACCTCCTGCTCGTCCTCATAGGCTACGTGCGCGTCCTTCTCCTGCATGATATCGAAGTCGGTCATACCTGATAATATCTTGCATTCCGGGACGTCTACTGGGAGGCCGGCGGCGGCTCGCCTGGCGCGGATATCGGGTATGCACTCGAGGATCTCTTTAATTTTTGACCGGCTAACGAGGACGAAACGGGAATCCACATCCTTAAAATATATCGTATCGGGGATTGAATCTAGCAACGCGTGAAAGCAATTGGCCTCATCTGAAGGCGCACCGGAGCATTCAGTCGCCACCCGGGGCTCTCTCGAATCAGGGTTCATAAGAAGGGTTGTGCTACTCAGTTATCAATCGGCACATATTGGCTGGTATTTAGGTTCTTCTGGTTTTCGATTTAATGGGTTGATGGCAGAATTGTGGCCGAGATGCGCAAGCTGCCGCGGCAAAAACCGTCCACAAGAATTCATGGAGTTGCGATGCCGGGACACAGAAGTGTATCTTAGAGGACCCTTTAACGAACAACCCAGGCACTAACCCTTTCCGCCGTTAGGTGGAGCGACAATCCGGGCATACTTGGGCATGTCAGCAGGAGGAATAATCTGAGTCGTGGAGAGAAAGCTAGCAGCAGCCTGTGGATTCACAGCATACCAATTCTGAAGAATCGGGTTCACATGGTTATAAAGACCGTCACCCGTGAGGCCCGATTGGTAGACTGCAGCTATCGCCGTCTCAGGCGACGAGCTCTCGGAATTTCTAGCCTACACTAGGCAAGCAATCATCTTGGTGTGTGGGTCAGTGATTCCCTGAAGCGTTTGCAATGCGGCTGCGGGGTCGGATGCCCAAATAGTATTTCCGTATGCGGAAAGTACTTGGTCCGCATTCTGGATATTGGCGGGCAACGATGCGTACCAAGCACGAACCTCGGCATCACCATTGGGCAGCTTGACCAGTTCGTTCATAACGCCCGCGATAGCTGAGCTTCGCAACTGATCTGTGGCTTGCCCCATCGCAAACGTCATAGCCCGGTCGACATTGATCCCCGCTAGCAGGCTCCCAAGCGCAGCAGCAGTTGGACCAGCTGCATTTGCATTCACAGAGGGCATGAGATTGGCCAAATCGTTAATCGCCGAGGGGCTATCCCATCGTGCGACCTGGTATACCGCGTCGAAAGGAGTTTCCAGCCCCTATCCCGGCCCTAGAGCGTGTTCGAGTTGGCTAGTCCCATATTGGACGTGACGAAAGATCTCCCGAAATAGGTTCACGATGCTCTGTTCCCCAGCATCCGACTTTCACGGAATACAGGCCTTCTCTTCTGCTCCGAAGCTTTTGCCTTTCATGGTCTCACCGAATTCGCGGGCCAAGTGGGCGAACCCATCTAGGGGCCTTTCAATCGAAGCCGCTAGCTAGCCGGTGAGGCGCCTTGCTGCGGCCTGGGCCTTGAGCGCAAGTTCCGCCGCTTTGAAAGCGTGTGCTTGGGTCATGGCCAATTCCGTCCGGTTGAGGCAGTCGAGGATTAACTCGCCGAAGAATCGGTAGCCCACTTTGCCGGACACATCGATTTGCCGTTCGCCTTGGCCGTCGGCGATAAAGACATGATTCCCGGTTTTATCCCGAGCCAGGTCCAGGTACTTACGCAGCTCGATGAAACCCTTGGTGCCCAGAATAAAGGTGCGTCCATCGCCCCAGTTGCTGAGCCCATCCGGCGTTAACCAATCGACGCGAATGAAGTTCGACGTCCCGTTGTCCGCCACCAAGGAGGCTTCCCCATAGTCCTCAAATTCCGGATAGTCCGGATTGGCGAAATTCCCGACGGCTGCCTGGATCACATTAGCATCCTGCGCTCCGCTATACGCCAAGAACTGCTCAAACTGGTGGCTTCCAATGTCACACAGGACACCGCCATATTTGGCCCTCTCGAAGAACCAAGCTGGGCGTGAAGCCTTGCTCAGCCGGTGGGGTGCAAGCGAGGTGACCTGGATGACCCGGCCAACCGCGCCCTGCCGGATGAGATCGAGCGCATACATGGCGGACTCGTTGTGGAGGCGCTCTCCGTAGTAGACCATGAACTTTCTGCCGGTGCGGGCCACAGCCTCTTTGGCCTGTACAAGCTGCTCAAACGAGGTCACGGGCGCCTTGTCGGTAAAATAGTCTTTCCCACCTTCCACCACTCGGCAGCCTAGCGGACCGCGAAGCGAAGTCACGGCTGCCGCTGCAACCAGGCGAATTTCGGCGTCGCCCAAGATCTCGTCGAGTGAACGAGCCTCTTTGGCCGAGGGGAATTTCTGCCTAAATGCACGGACCTTCTCCGGGTCCGGGTCGAAAACCCATTTGACCGTTGCTCCGGCCTCCACAAGGCCATTGCACATAGCAATTATATGCCCGTGGTCGAGGTGCACCGCCGCGATTGGAAACTCCCCGGGCTTTACTACAGGGCGAAATACGCCTGCCGGAGAATAATTCATTCCGCTTACCGGCACTGCGGGCACCGTGGAATCGGCCGCCGTGAGGACCCGGGGGATAACTGCACCAGCGGCCACGAGGGTCGCCGCTTGTGAAATAAAGTGCCTTCGGTTCATGGGGATTAGGGTTCCGGGGAAAAGTGTGCCGGGCTCACTAACGGCGCGATCGGTAACATGGCCTGTGCGACATTTTCAAGGTGTTTCGGAAAATCGCGATCGAACACTGGATATATTCTTTCCACAGAAAATGCGGCTATCCAGGACAGGATGACTCCCGCTCGCCGCGTTGAAGCTCGGACAACTTTCCACGGAAACGCAACAAACCGGATGTATCAACGGATCCTCATTTCTACCCACCATTGGAGGCCTGTCTAAGATCTATTTCCTCTCTTCTTCCTGTATTCGAGCGGCCGACGTAATTGCGCCCGTTCGTGGCCACTTGAAGAATCAATCGAAAGGGCCAGCGAATTCATATTGTATCTAAGATTAAGTGACCCACCTGCTGCATCGGAAACTCAGGACCAGAAAGCCAAGCGCATTGGCACAATGCTACGGTGCGGAAATCCGGGAAACCAATTGGAGTCGCATCGCCGCGGCTCAGCTGCTCACCTTGTTCGCTACGCAGCCGTTTTGGAGCGGCTCAGTAAGTACCGGCCTCGACGTGGTCCAACCGCAAATCCGGTATGTCGACCACGTCCCGCGTGGTAATGGTACTGGAATTCCTTAATACCAGAACGGGAACACCCTTCTCGTGGGCGGCACGAACATGACGAAGATCAGCCCCGATGACGTCCTGAAGTACGAATGCCGGTCTGGCGTCAGCAGCGGCATAGCTGAAATGAACGTCTTGCAGCTCCATCCCACGAACGTGCCGAACGAAAAGGCCATAGGCCGGCATAGTGCCGAGGGCCTCCGGTTCGGGATAGGCGCGCGGATTCTCCGGCGGGACAATAGCAGCGTCTGCAGAGGCCCCTCCCCCGCGGTACTCGATCCGGATATTGCTCAAGGAAAGGTCCTCGATCGGATGGTCGGGCGAGCCCTCTACAATCGAGCTGAAACGCGGATCAACTCCCGAAGCAACCACGTTGCTTATATTGATCCTGCGGATTCGTCCCGTGGCCGTATTCGGCTCCCGATTTCGCTCACCGAGACGAACATAAATCGCGGAGTTGCCGATATCTCGCATGGTGAGGTTGCTAATGCTAACGTCCTCCATCGTGCCACCGTCGACAATTTCCAAGGCAAGGCCGCGGCAAAAGTCGAAAGTGCAATTTGAAACAGTTACGTTCTTGAATCCTCCATTGGATTCGGTGCCAAACTTGATACGGCCGGTTGCCGTTGATATCTGGGAGCCCTTGTAGAGCCTCACCCGCGTCCCGTCCAGAAGGGTTCCTTCCAGATAGCCGCTCACGTTGCAGTTGGTGATGGTAACGTTCTCGCAGGGACGCTTCCTTCCGCCCGCAAAGCAGCTCTTGAGGCAAATTCCGTCGTCCCACGGGGCATTGACCGAGCAGTCTGAGATATGCACCTCAACACAGCTGTCGATGTCCATACCGTCGCGATTGGTGTCAATAGCCAGGTGCTCGACAGCGAGGTTGTCCGTCGCATAGGCATAGATGCCAAAGTGGCCGCCATGGTAGATCGAGAAGTCGCGCAGTAGCACATTGTGGCAATTTTTTAGGGCAATCGCTTTGTTTCCAACTCCTTCGGCCATCGTGTCATCAACGGAGGGATATCCGAAGCTACCGGCAGTTATGCTACCCGGTTTTGGAGCGTTAGTAGCCTCGGGCAAGATGAGCTCTCTATCGCGCTCTTCGGGCAGCAGGTCTCGTAATGCGTGGGTAACACCGCGGCTTAGACCGCGGCCGTAGATGCGTCCCGGCCCAACGATGGCAATATTCTCCAGATCTTCGCCCCAAATAAGGCTGTTGTGCCAGTGACTATGCCCGAAATCCTGGTAGCGGTCGAACGGGTTTGCCTCGGGGACATCGTAACCGGGCCGGCCGCTAAGACCAGGCTCGGCAGCTAGCAGTGTGGACCCTTCGGATAGTAGGAGAGTCACGTTGCTCATGAGATGGATGGAGAAACTGGCGTAAACGCCGGATGTAAAGATAACCACACCGCCGCCCGCTTCGTGCGCCGCGATGATGGCGTGGTTGATTGCGTCGGTATCGATAGATACGCCATCGCCTTTCGCGCCGAACGAGTGGACGTCGTAAGAATGGGGGCTCGTCTGGGCCGAGAGTCTGGCGGTGAAATATACCGCGAAGAGAAGAAACAGAGGCAGTCCTTTTTGCATTGCGGGCGAACCTATCGATCGATTCGGACCGCATGCAACCGTGAAAGCCGTGGCTCAAACGATGGGGACATCGGATCTGCATCCCGGCGGAGCGCTCTCGCCGTTGGGCAGTGGCCTTTCACCGCCGCGGCTACCGAGGAGCGCCATAAAGTCGAGCACTTCTTCCGTCGTCTCAGCATTCGATACGAGAAACTCGCCATCACATATCTCAACTTCGTTCGGCTCGCTGCAGGCGTTCATTGGACCATACATTTCCTTTGCCAATACTCCCTAGCGTCCAGAACGCGGCATGTACGCCCCGGAGACCGAACCGCTTAGAGAGTCAGAAAATCGGCACAATAATCCTCGATCACCTGCTCAACAGAATCGTCCGCCTTTAGTCCTAGTGCCTTCGCTCGAGAGGCTTCTGTCCCTACCGGCCAGCCTTCAACAATCTTGATGATCGACTTATCGGGCTGGTCCAATATCGGGCCCAGCCGGATATTCTTTCGGTCCGCCACGCGATTCAACGACGCTATCATGTCAGTAACAAGGTAACGTGTGCTGGGGAGCGTTACGACCCGGTCGTCCCCAAGCTCGGCCGAATCGCATTCCATTAAGGTAATTAGATTGTCGACCACCCGTCTATAGCCAAGCAAGGGCACTGCTTGGCTCCGCAACACTGGAAGTCGACATTGAGCGCCGGCGAGAGGTTCGCGGAACAGTGAACTGGCAAAGCTCGAAGCGGCTGCGTTTGGATGCCCTGGCCGGATAAATATTGTTGGGAGACGCGCAGCGCGGCCATCGATGAATCCCCTTCGGCTGTAATCATTGATCAGAAGCTCTCCGATCGCTTTAGTCACGCCGTACGTGGTCTGCGGGAGCAACTTAGTGTCGTCCGAAACAACCGCGGGCATGTTCCGTCCTCCAAATACGGCAAGACTGCTGGCAAATACAAGTCGTAGCTGGGGCCCTATAGCTCGACATGCCTCTAGTAGCGCTCGGGTGCCGTCAAGGTTCGTCTGCATGCAGCCATCAAAATTCTTTTCACCGTCTCCGCTCACCATCGCTGCGAGATGAAAAACCGCTGAGGTATCGGGGCGAATCAACGAACGGAGTGAATCGCCCTCGCCCACGTCAGTCTCAGCAAACGAGACAAAGGGAGCAAATCCCGTCTTTGCCGCAGGCCCGAACGTCTTATCGATTAGCGTCAAGGAATTGATGAATTTGGAAGTTCCTGGGGAAAAGCGCAAAGCCCTTCGCTTAGACAACTCTCGTGCAATTTGATTCCCGAGGAATCCTCCGGCGCCGGTAATAACGACATTCATTGTGTGAGATCGGAATAGAGCTTATAGAGAGCAGAGTGATCAAGATCACCCCAACCTCGATTCAACATTTCCTTCCAAAGAAGAAGGTTTGCCTCGAGCATCGGCAGGGACAGTTTGTGTTCTTGTGCAAGGCGAACCGCCTCCACGACGTCTTTATATTGGCCCGACGCTCGCCCTCCTGGGGCAAAGGACCCATCGATCATTCGCTTTCCCTGCAGCTCCAAAATTCGGCTCGCTGCGAATCCGCCCAGCAAACACTGTCGCACAATGGCAGGTTCAGCACCCGCCTTTCGGGCTAGAGTAAGGGCCTCGGCTACCGCAGCAATTGTCACCGCAACGATAATCTGGTTCGCCAATTTAGTTGCCTGGCCTGTGCCGCTTGGACCCACGTACGTAGTCGTCGAGCCTAGAACTCGAAAGACTGGCAATGCTCGCTCAAACACGGACCTTTCACCACCCACCATAATCGTTAGATTGGCCCCAATAGCCCCAACTTGTCCCCCAGAGACTGGCGCATCTAACCAATAATTACCATTAACTTTAGATAATCCTGCCCACTGCTTAGTGTCTTCGACTCCTGACGAGCCCATATCGATTATCACCGCCCCAGGTTGAAGGGCGGCAATCAAGGCATCGGGGCCGTCCACGACCTGGCGAACCGCAGCCGTGTTTGTAAGCATTAGAATGACAAAGCCGCTTCCCACCTGCTTAGCCAGTGACTGGGGCGAGGAACAAATCTCCATCCCTTCTTTGGCAGCGCCCTCGAGCACAGCCTTATTGCGTGCAAATACCAAAATCCGTGCCCCCGCACGGCGAAGATTTCGGCTCATCGGCCATCCCATCAACCCCAGCCCTATGAATCCAATGGTCATGGAATTTATGTCTTTGATTCCCTGCATGGGTGACGAACTCCTGATGGTCGCTTCTTTATAGGATTCAAGTTTTTAGTTGAAGTATCACGCGGCGTTCGGAACGACTAAGTGCTAGAAGTGCCTTATAGCGTGTTTGCAAGATCGGCTCCTTTTTAAGGCCGAGGGAAAGCGTTTCCTAAAAGAACATTAATGAAACGGAGGCAGCGGCCAAATGGCCGATTCGAACGAGCTGGGACTCTACCCTCAATGTCGCGGGGCGATTGGACGGGCTTAGTCCTGTTGTCGCCCGTTGACAGCCATTGAAAATGATTGGCTGCCGTGGAAACCATAATCCAGCGCGTCCTCCCCTCCCCTATTCAGGACACCTTATTGGACCAATACGCGTGGGTCTATCCAACAAGTTGCTCCAGTTCGCGCACCGCCAAATACAATTCTTCGGCGAGGCGATTGCGGTTCAGTTTCAGGAAACTGTCGGCAAGAGCGCGGTAATACCAGGGGTGCCCTCGCGGCCACCAGTGAACCTTGGCAAGAGCGCATCGCCGATCCTCCGGTAGTCCGACGTTATGGAGCGCACATTGTGGAGCTTGTCGGCTGACGACACCAGAAGCACCGAGGGCGAGGCTGACGCCAGATGGGCGATATAGGCCTCCTTTCGTGCCCGCCAGGGGGGCTTGGGCGTCTCAAACGTGTCCGAGCATCCGGCGACTATTTCCGCAGCGGCCGGCCCGAAGCGCGCACGTATCTCGCTTATTACGGGAGCTCCGCCCGCATCCTCGGCGGCGTCATGCAGCAGGGCGCCGATCGCCTCGTCCTCCGTCGCCCCGTGATCGAGAGCGATGGAGGTTACGCCAAGTAGGTGGGAGATGTAGGGGATGTCGGTGCCCTTGCGCAGCTGCCCGGCGTGAATTTCGCAGGCGTAGACAAGAGCGGAGGCAAAGCGAGGAGTCATCTGCATGGATATTGATCAGTTTGCGGCCCACACGGGCGTTCGCGATTGCATTATGGAGCCGTCCTAGGACATCATTTGTCCTATGCCAGCAAAAGGTGCCCTACCCTCCTCGCGTCCCCCCATTGCTCGCATGTTGCGGATCCACGAGGAGCTTCAGGATGGGTACCTGACCAACTGCTCAAAGCTTGCGGGGAAACTGGAGGTCTCGACCAAGACCATCATGAGGGACCTGGCGTTCATGAGGGACCAGCTCGACCTGCCCGTTGAGTATGATTCCCAGACCTATTCCTGGAGGTACAGCTATCCGGTAAAGAACTTCCCAACGGTCCAAGTCAGCGAGGGCGAACTCCTGGCCCTCCTGGTCGCTCAGAAGGCCCTCGAGCAATACAAGGGAACTCCCTACCACGACCAGCTGGCCCATGCCTTTGAGAAGCTATCCGCGGGATTGAACGATCGCGTCAGTTTTTCCGCCTCAAGCAGCCTGGGCAGCGTCTCCTTCCATCATCTGGGGCTCAGCAAGGCCGACCTGAAGGACTTTGCCAGCTTGTCCCGGGCGGTGATGCAGTGCCTTGAGATCGAATTCGACTACACAAAGCCCAATACGAAGGCGGAGAAGAGGCGCGTTCAGCCCTACCATCTGGCGAATCGCGACAACTCCTGGTACCTGGTCGGGTACGATATGAACCGGAAGGACCTGCGGAACTTCGCCGTGGTTCGCATGCAGGCGGTCACGGTGACGACCAAGAAATTCGAGAAGCCCAAGGACTTCTCACCGGAGAAGCATTTCGGCAAATCGTTCGGGGCCTATGTGGGCAAGGGCGACCACAAGGTGGTGGTCCGCTTCAAGGCGGAGGTGATAGGCCTCATCAAGGAGCGGGTTTGGCACGAGACCCTGGAAACGAGGGACCTTCCGGACGGACGCCTGGAATTCACCCTGCGGCTGGACAGCCTGGACGAGATTCAGCGTTGGATTCTTGGCTGGGGGCCCATGGCGGAGGTCGTCGAACCGAAGGAGCTCATTGAGGGCGTCCGCCGTACGGCCGCGGCGTTGGGCAAGTTGTACTCTTGAGGACATCCCTGGGCCTCCCTGCCTGATAGGCTCTCAATGCGCTTCCGTTTTGGCGATTGCGGCTCACGCGGCACGCCTAAAGGCGGCTGCGCGGCGGACGCGGGTGCGAACCGGCTTTGAACCGGAAATCGAGGCGCGAGCCCCCACCACCCTGTCAACCAGTCCCTGGCAACGCTCGGCGGATATTCTCCAGTCGACACCCTCGGGGTGAAACCAGGTGAACTCGCAGCAGACCTTCCCCCCGCACGCGCCAACCCCGACCACGGGGTAGCCCTCCATGGCCATCTCGCTAAAGAGACCCAGCGAACCGGGTACGAACCCAAGTTCGGCCACCGAGACGTGGCAGTGAAGCACGCATCCATCGGATTGTTCGGTGGCATGGATGCGCAGCTCAAAGTCGCGCTGATTGAGGATGAGCTCGTCATATTCCTCGCGGACGCGAAGACCGGTGTCGAACAGAGCGGCGCCGAAAGCGCGCACGGGGGATCTGGCGGGGAGGAGGAGCTTCATGGGGGAAGATTTCTTGTCGCAGGTGGGTGAGTGAACCCGGCGTAGTGCCGTGATCCGACGGTACCATATTCTCACCTACCCCAGGACATATACTGTCCTATGTCACAAGCGGCGTGACGAATGTGGCCGATCTTGAATAGTGCCCTGGGACCAAGGATGTCCTAGGTACCCTGCGACCATGTAATCTCATGATCAGACTCACCCCCACCCGCCTCGCAGTGCAGCGCTCGAAGGATCGAACGGGTTGGTGCCGTCGTCCTCTCGAGCGTATGATTGAGAGAGTCTAGCACCCCCCTCGATGCCCCTTTTCCAAGCCAAGACAGGCAACGTCCCAGCCGTCCTAACAAAGGATGGAGACCGGATCGTGGCCTACACGCTGACACCCCAGGGGGCGAAGCAGCTCCGCGCTGCAGGCGTTCGAAACGGCCAAAAGTTTCCCGCTCGCGTCCTTGCCTCGCTGGTCCGCTCAGGGCTCGCACACTCGCCGCACCTTGCGGACGCCGCCGGCCAGGCCCTTCTCGGGTTCCAAGCTGACGATAAGGAGAACTTCCTGCCCCGCTGCGAACTGACCGGGGCGACGAGCGACGTGCATCTTGTGGTTTACGGCGAAGGCTCAGGCACGGTCGCTAAGCTGCTCGGCATGGAACCTCGGTTTGTGCTGCAAAAGGCAACGAAACTCAGTGTACCGGTCACGGTCCTCAGCCTCGCAGCCATCGGTCAGCTTGAGACGGCGCAGAAGCTGCCGCCCAATAGTGCCGCGGCTTCCACCCTCCGCGAATGGTTCCGCCAGGACTTTGAAAGCGGCTGGGAACAACTGCAGCGCGACAATTCTCGCAGACAGGAGGCACTGCCTCTTGGCCCCGATGAGGGGGAACTTCCGCTCGATGAGGCAAAGAATAAGTGAAGGCCCCGTCGCCGGGGCACTCTAGCTTCCACAGATCGGGATCCTGAGCGCCTCCCCTCCCCTCTTCCAAAAGCTGCGGACGTTGGCGTCTGAACACGCCCTCCCGCGGCCGTAGTCGCAGACCACGCCGTTTAGGCAGTCGCCGATGGGGTGCACGGACCGGCCGAGGGAAAGGCCGCCACGGACAAGGAATCAGACCATGAAGGCCACCAGCCGCCGGCCAGAGCCCCACCCTGCCCCGCGTTGAATAGAACAACAGGCTGAACACCTATTGCCCGCTCAGGAGGCCTGACACGAGAAACGCCAGGGCAGCTAATTCGTGCGGCAAAAGATCAGCCCTCATCGCCATCGTCACGGGCTCAAGATTCCTACCAGCCGAACCAAACAACAGCGGAGCCGGCGACCGACGGTACAGCCGCGAGCGCAACTCCCCTACCCTCGTACGCCCAAATCTAATCGCCTCGCGAATCATCAGCCTGCGCAAAAGATAAATCCGAACTTTCGCCTAGATCGACTGCGATCACCGCTCGTCGTTCGTCTACAGATGACGGGCCCGGAACCCGAAATCAAAGGCTGCAATGGAGCCGATTGGCTCAGAATAAATCCAAAGCCGCCCCTGGGACGTTCGATCCACAACAAACGCCCCACCCTCCTGCACTTTCGTCACGAAAAACATGCAATTTTCCCCTCTCAAACGAGCGTCATAACTCATCCTAGTCCTGAGTCTTACAAGCCTCCAAGGTTCCACGTGGAACATTTTATTGCCAAGATATACACATTTGATGCGTCACCTGATGCAACACCTCAACGAACAGCTTGAGCGACACAAGGCATTCGGCTGAAACGCTACCTGATCGAACGTCCGATGGACGTCGAATTAGCCGACGCATCAGCTGACGCACGCACTATTGCACCGGGTGTTGCATGAGGTCTTGAGGAACGAGACGGGGTTGGCTCCGGTCATGGGCGAGACGGCGCGCTTAGGCCGATCGAAGCTGAAGCAGATCATGCGTGTGTCGCAGCGGCTGCCGTATGCGTTGACTACTATGGCGGCTGATGAGTCGTCGTATCAGGTGTTGCACGAGCTGGCGTTGGAGCTTGAAAGGCGTCGTGGATTGATCCTTCATCCGACCATGGCCAACGAGATCAGCCCCGAGAAGCCTGGCGTGCAGATAGGGGTCAACCTGCCACGAACCCTACCGTTCAATGTCGTCCGGGGCAGCCTTCGGACTGAGGATACGAAGGGTAGGGTGGCGAGGCAGTCGATGCGTGTCCTGCCGCTCAAAACGTACCTCCTTTTGGCGGAGTTTGGCGAACGGCTGTACCTCACGGGGATGGTGACCAGCGGATATGAGACCTCGCCCAATGTGGGTGAGGAGGGCAGGGGACGACTCGGACAGCATCCGGTCCGAAGCTTCAGGCAGCTTGCGATCGTGCTGCGAGGCGAGGGGCTGGACGTGAACGTGTCGACGCTTAGCCGGGCGTTCAAGATCGTCCGGACGCTGATCGAGGATAGTCCGGAGGAATACACGGCGATACAGACCGCCGCGGACCAACGGGCGGCCCTGGCGGACTACGTTTTCGGCAAGATCTACGGTTTCCCGCACTGGCGATCGCGTCGGTCCGCCGTTGCCGTGGTTCAACACCGCATCATGGGTCTGAATGCCGGCCAGGACGAGCCAGTCGCGCCTGATGGATCCACCAAGCGCAAGCGCGGGCAGCGGGGGAAGGATAAGCAGCCCCGCCGGCGGCCCGCAGCCCAGGTGACCGGCACAAGTAGGCCGGCCGAGGCTCCGGCCATCCCTGTGGCCCCAGCGGGCGATGGAGCGCGCAAGAATCCCTTCGATACCTCAAAGGCGACCCAGGTCGAGGCCGCGTCGCGTGTGGGCAAGCCGCCATCCTCCTAACCATGCCGGGCCCATTGGCAGTCTTTGTTCAGCAGGAGAAGGGTGGGGAGCGGAAGACGTTCCTGGCCGCCCAGCTCTACGGATGGCAGAAATCTCACGGGTGCAACTCGGCCCTCGTCGACGCCGATGTCAGCTTCTCGCCGATTTCACTCATTTTCCCGACGGAGGTGATCAAGATCGAGATGCGGGAGAACGCGCTTAAGGCGTCGATCGCCGACGTCGAAAAGGTGGCCCACATACTCCTCGAAGAGAAACGCAGCGTGCTTGTCGACTTCGGCGCCAACACCTCGAGGGTGTTTTACGACTACTTTGTGCAGCTGCTAAACCTGCCCGAGGCGCTTAAGCAGATCGGCGGCCGCATCACGGTCGTGACCCCCGTTAGCGCCAGCAAGAAGTCCCAGTTCTATTTCCAGGAGTACACGAAACACTACGGAGCGTTCGCCACGGTGATCATGGCAAAGGTTCTTCCGGAGGTCGTAACTGACATCAAACTGGTGGACTACCCGGAGGACCTGACGATCCGGATTGAGGCGATGCATTATCACCTGCAGGAGGCCTACGAGAACGCCTCTGTGCCCCTGGCGCGCCTCGCCACAGACAAGCAATTCGGCCTGGTGCAGCGCATGGCCTCGGCCGCGTATCTCCGGCGCCTCCATGCAGAGTTCGAAAAAGTATCCAAACATCTCCTCCCATGAAAAAATCCGTTCCTGAAATTCAATCGATCCTGGACGAAGGAGGCCTCGGCCGCGAGCCCCTGGCGGTCGCAATGGTCAAGGGCTTCGAGCTCTTGTCCGAGCGCATTGAGGCAAGCGGGCCGGTCCCGGTCACCGCCACGCAGGGCACCCGGCTTCTCATCATCGGGGCCTATGTCGTTCCGGTGGTCGTGCTGGCTCTCGTGGCCTTGATTGTCGGTCCAGCCCTCCGCTCCCGTGATACACAGCTTAACGACGCGGTCGCCGCGGTTCAAGGGGCTTCCTCCGACCTGCGCAAGGCCACGGCGCTTCAGATCCAATCCGCCGGCAGTGTTCTCCAGGGCACCGCGGACACCCAGGCGCTGACCGCAAAGCAGCTTTCGGCACTGGTCGACAATCTTAACGCGGCCAGCAAGACCTTGGAGAAAGCCATCGCGGAGCAGAAGACTCTCGCGCCAACGGCTCCTGCCGGCTCACAGCATCCGTAACGGGGGCGCCTTTAGGGGAAGGGCAGGGTAGGGGAATTCGAAGCCCGGTTTCTCCAGAGCGACATTGAGTGTCAGCCAGTTATGCGCTTGCACTCAGAGAACAAGCACTAGTTGCTTCTGCAAACAATCAAGTTGTTGCCAGAATCCTGTGAACGCACGCTATTGGATACGGGAGTACGCAAGGGGTTCGAAGAACACCTTCAACGCGAATACTACGTCCGCGAACTGACTTGGGACTTGGGTGAGTCCGTTTCGACGCAGAAATGCGGTCCATTGGGTTTGCTTCACAGCGTCGGTTGCGAATGAATCGCTGAACGGGTACGGGCGTTCCGGCAGTGGAGTCTGCCGACGGGCAAATGTGGCATTGATTGCTTGCCGCAGAATTGCGTTATCAAACTCGAATCGTTTGGCCAAAAACCACACGTCATGAAAATCCTTCATTCGGGTGTTCGTCATCCCGAGTTTGACCATCGCCTCGAATTTTTCTGCTACAACAGTATAGGCGGGATATATGCGGATCTGCGGTGCCGGGAAATCCAATAGCGTCGGAAACAACACGCTCTCGGGTTCTGGAGTGACTGCGTCGCCGACGCCGATATCTATCTGCACCGGAATCTCCGCCGTTCCCAGTTTGCCCATAAGTCGCACTCTGATACCACCATAAGCATTATCCTCTCGTATTTCATCAGCAGTTACCGAAGCCGGGTCAAAAACGAGACCGTCGTCCACCACTTCACTAGCCGCCACGGCGCGAAATGTCTGAAGCAGATCTTCTCTCTCTGAGGGACCAAACCCGAGAAGATCGAGATCACGGGTTGGGCGATGGGTCTTCTCGTCCCAAATCGCGAATAACATCGCACCCTTAACCAGGAAACGGTCGGCATAACGCGACTTGCTTAGACGGAAAAGAAGCCGTTCGATCCCGTATCGCAGGAGAAGCAGATTAAAATCTTCACCGCGTTTGACGGCGACATTCTGCAAACGTGCCTTCACGGATGCGGCAGTATTTCTCGGTGCGCTCATGTCAGCATTTCAAGGTAGGGTCGGAGCACTTTCCTGACCCGGCAGACAGAGGCTGCCTTAGAAAGTTGGTCCATGGTAAACTTCTTGTCGCGCCATGCATCCTTTAGCGCTTCGACCGCCACATCCAGGCCATACTTGTTTCGATACTTGAAACAATCCGCTATGGTCTTGGCAGGGGAGTAGATTCGAACAGTTCCTCCCGGCAGGGCGTGCTCCTCGATTCCGAAGCCATACGATTTGGCTGAAAACTTGCAGAACCTATAGAGGGAGTCACCGCTGCGCGGGAAGTTGCTGTCTCGCGGGAGGGCTAGCCAGACTTGGTGGGGTGACTGTGTCCCTATCTGATGGAACTGGAGAGCTGATATCAGGCAAACGACGCCGCGTGGCACTTGCTTGGCGGCCGTGACCAGAGAAATGTTGTGATCGCCGTCGAAGTCGACTGAGGCGTAAAGGCCGCGTCCTAGCTGTCGTACTTTCTTTCGACCTAGGAGACGACGAAGGTATTCTCTAGGGTAACCGGCGGCGACTAGGTCTCGGGCACGGAAAACTCCAAGGCGGGCGGCGAAGTCGCCGGCCTTACTTAGTTGGGTCTTCGTGTTACGAGGGGACATCACTAGTGAAGAAATGGTATGAAAACGTAACTTAGGCTCAAGTCCAATTCTTGGGGCTCAAAGCGGATCTCTATTTACTTCATCTCGTGCGATGCAAAGCAGGGGATTCCACTCTTGAAGGGCTTCCCTTAGCCATACCGTGCCGGCAGACAAGTCTGCACCTTTCAGTTCAATCGGTCCTAGCGCAATTGGCAGGGAATGAATGCATTTTCCCGGGAACTTCGCAGCGCGCGCCATTGCGGACCGGCAGCCCTGCTTGGGCCGAATATTGAAGAAAGGATTCCAGCGCGCTCAGGAGCGCACCGCCTGGACAAAAGAAAGCGGCTACGGGCCCTTGGAGCCACGTAGCCGCAGAGGAGCGAGAGGAGAATCAGCTCACATGCTTACTGACCAAAGCCGTCATCTCGAACATGGTCACGACGCTCTTCCCCTTGAACACGACCTTCAGGACCGCGTCGGCGTTAATGTTGCGCTTATTTTTCTTATCCTGGAGACCGTTCTTCTTGATGTAAGCCCAGAGCTTCTTGGTGAGCTCGGTGCGGGGGAGCGGCTTTGAGCCGACGACGGCTGAGAGGGCCTCATCCGGCTGCACCGGTTTCATGAAAGCTGCGTTGGGTTTACGGGCGGGTTTCTTTGCCATGTGTTTAGAGCCGCAACCCCAGTTGTAGGAGTTGTTGGCGCACAGTCATGGTAGCCCGGCAGAATGGAAATCCAAGGACGATCGGGCGTCCGCTAAAGTCACACACAACCCGCATTCGAAGCCATGGGCTGAGCTGGCGCCGGCAGGGTAGGGGAGCGATCGCCAGCGCGGCGGCTATGATCTCTTCTTCGCCGGCCGCCCACGGCCAGGTCGCCCGGGGACCGAACGGATGATCCTCGACAGGGTGTCCAACGAAAGCCCGGTCTTTTCGCGGATCGCGCGAAGCGAAAGCCGCGGGTTGTCCTGGGCCGCCAAACGACGGGTCTCGTCCCGCAGCTTGTCCGGCACCGGGCGTTGACCCGGCCTGTTTGGGGCCAGACTCAGGACGGCTTCGGGTCCGCCGCTACGGTATACCTCGATGGCCCGCGAGACCGCCTTCCTCGACACGAATTGCGCCTTGGCAACCTGGCGGCGGCTACTCCCAGGCACCACGAGCGCTAGGAGCAGCTTCGCCCGGTTCCGGCCGGCCGGAATCGTCGACGGGCGCCGCACACCGGCCAGGAGCAGCTCGTGATCGTGGGCGGGGAGCTCAAAGCGAGCTCGGGGCTTTAGGGAGGTTCTGGCGGCCATCTTCTGGGGGTGATAGTAATGTTCGGCAACTGGGGGCCAATGCAACCGCCAAGTGCCCCCCGACGGCGGAAATGTTCGCCAAATGGGGGCCGTACCGCTCATATTGTTCGGCAAATGGGGACCACGCTTTGCGGCTTTCTGCTTGCTAGTGCGCACTTGCGGACTAGACAGCATATCCATGGTAGCCCCAGCGCGGGACCTTACGGAACGGCAGCAAAAGGTCCTTACATTCATTTGCCGGACCTGGTTCACGAAGCGCGCCGTTCCAAGCGCGCGTGACCTCGCTCACGCCATGGAGCGAAAAACCTCGAATCCGCGAGCGTTTCTGCAGCCGCTGGTTCGGAAGGGTTATATTACGACCATCAAGGGACAGGCGCGGAATATCCGCATCACCGACTTGGGCCTCCAATGGTACGAGATGAACCGGCCTTTCGTGCAGCCCGAGCTGTTGATGGAAAACGCCGAAACACCCAAGGAGGAGCAAGTGGAACTGCTCCTGGCTCCGTAGGTCCTGTCACGATGCCTTCTTACCCACAGACGATTGGCCACACACCGGAGCGGATCCGCGGCCGTGAAAACGCAGGCGCCGCGCGCCCATGCCACCAATGAGTCTTCCAGCCATAAAAGCCGATTCTGCCGAACAGCTGGAGCTTTTTAAGGAGTTTCAACTGGGCGCCGTCCACCTCTCGCGCATCCTTCCTTCCTGGGATCTCCTGTTTCCCTTCCTTTTCACGAAGAAGAAGGTTCTGCCCCCGGAGACGAAGATTTCCGAGATCCCGTCCCTGAGCTACGAGTTCGCCACGCCCGGGGCGACAATCCGAATCACCGTTTCGCCCGCCTTCATGGGGGAGAAGGGCAAGCAGCCGACCCAGGTGATTTACGCCGGCGAGCGCGAGGAACTGGTCGCAACGGCGCTTCGCGCCCTCCTGACCCGAGGGGAGATTAGTGCGGTCATGGATGAAGTCCCGTCAGCCAGGACGGGAGAAACCCATGCCGTGATCGTTCTCGCGTTTTACGTGCGCCAGCTAAGCAAGGAGCTCGCCCGCACCGACCACACGTTCTCGCATACGGAGATTGACCAGGCCCTTGAGGTCCT
>Ga0302319_10001824_pt1 | contig 47098 bp, 44 predicted proteins | sample Bog_T0_2_FD_203319 | JGI IMG/M metagenome (GOLD analysis project Ga0302319, IMG submission 203319) | Peat permafrost microbial communities from Stordalen Mire near Abisko, Sweden - Bog_T0_2 | ecosystem: Environmental > Terrestrial > Soil > Wetlands > Peat | place: Sweden: Abisko, Stordalen Mire... | reverse complement strand
ACGGTTCCCAGACGGCGTTTTTCGCGCTGTCAACTCAGGTGGTTCAATAGCAATCACGGGTGAACTGCGGGTGAGCGTATTTCTTTGATTTGTAGCTAACTTCTTTAGAATGTGGTGGCCAGAGACGGGATTGAACCGCCGACGCCGGCCTTTTCAGGGCCGCGCTCTACCACTGAGCTATCTGGCCTCAGTGCAAACTCTTGCGCTGCGATTCCTGGGCACAAACCCCCGCCGGAGCTGGGATGCGGGTTCACGTTCAGTACTCTGCAACAACTGGATCAGTATATCAACTCCGGTTGTACACGCCAAACTGGGCAACCGGGGTGGACGCTGGGACGCCCAATCGTATGATGGAGATTGTGATTTGGGCTGCTTGCCCACGAGATCCGGCCAGAGGCTCATAGCAGACGCTGGGATGCTGGATGCGGCCGCAAGAATTCAACGGGCTGTAACCGCGCAGCTTCATCGGCGGTTGATACTACTTGATGGCCTACTGGAGGACCGAAATGGCAATTGCAACAGAAAAAGCCTATTTGACTGGTGAACGCCAGCTAAGCAAGGTTCCTCAAGTCACTTTTCTCTTCTGGGTTATCAAGATCCTTTGCACCACTCTGGGCGAAACCGGGGGCGATGCGGTGACCATGTCGATGAATCTCGGCTATCTGGTGGGCACAGCGATCTTCGCGGCTGTTTTTCTTGTCTTCGTGGTTTTGCAAGTGAGGGCGAAGAAATTTCATCCGCTCCTATACTGGATCACGATTATTGCTACCACGACGGTGGGAACCACCATGGCCGACTTTTCCGACCGTTCGCTGGGGATCGGCTACGCGGGGGGAAGCCTGACGCTGCTGGGGCTGCTGCTGGCGTCGCTTGGGTTATGGTATTGGTCGTTGGGATCCGTATCGGTGGATACGGTAAGCACGCCCAAGGTGGAAACGTTTTACTGGGTGACCATCATGTTCTCGCAGACCCTTGGAACGGCGCTGGGCGACTGGACAGCCGATAGCGAAGGGCTTGGGTACGCTGGCGGGGTGGCTATTTTTGCCGCGCTTCTCATCGTCGTTGCGGCCTGTCATTTCTGGACGAAGATCTCAAAGACACTGCTGTTCTGGGCGGCTTTTATTCTGACACGCCCGCTGGGCGCGGTTGTGGGCGATCTGCTGGACAAGCCTCTGGACCATGGCGGCTTGAATCTGAGCCGCTACACCGCATCAGCCGCACTGACGGTTCTGGTCTTCGCATTCATTTTGATCTTTCCGCAGAAAGCAGGGCAGCATCCGAAGAACTGAAGACTGGGTGCCACGCGGGCGCCCGCAACATCGCGCTAGTGGTGTGTCTCAAGCAGATAGTCGTTTATCCGTTTTGAAAGGGCACGACTTTAGTCGTGCCGCAAGTGCAATCAAATCAACAAGGCTTTAGCCCCTGAGGGAATGCCGGTCCACCGTTCTCCACCTTGGCAGGGCGCGCAAAACGGATGCGATCATTGAGACACTACACTAGTCATCTCGGAAGCTGCCCCTCACGGCATTGCTACTTGAGAGCGTTCGTCGCGGCAGGCTGGGCAGTCAGCGTCTTTAGATCGCCGGCGAGCCTGTCGATTGTACCGTCGAAGTTCTTGTCGCGGGTCTTTTGCAGGCCACCTATATTGAGCGGCTCGTAGATCGTCCATAAGACAATTCGCGTCTTCGGATCGAGGATCTCAAGCTTGAACTGCCAAAAAACCGAATAGGGGATTACGCTGGCGTCGAGAACCAGATCGGCATCGCCGGGGGCCGACGCAAGTTCAAACTGTCCCGAACTCTTCACAGCCGCATAAAACTCGTTGTAAATTCGATTCGAGTTGCCGCTCCAAACTCTCGAATCGAATCCGCTGCCGGTATTGGAGATGAAAACCTTCTTTGCCGTGATGATTTGCGAGGGCAGCGGCGCTGCTGCCGCCTGCGCCGACAAACATGGAACGGACGTAAACAGCATCGCAAGTCCAATCGATGCGATTGCTAATGAGACTTTCGGCATGTTGTGCATGATTTCAGCCTTTCTTTCTCCATTGGACAGGGGTTTGCGCGATCCGTTACGGAAGAATTGCGCTCACCTGCAATCAATCGCCAAAGAGATCGTCGATTTTCGCGCGCAGGGAAACAACTTCCTGGCGGAGTTCCGCCACTGTCGCTTCCAATTGCGCGATGCGTTCTTCGTGCCCTGCATCCTGCACGGCGTCCAGCGTACCTTCGCGTTTCACGGATGCTGAGTCTGCCGCAACCGCCGACTCCACCGTGCCCGAAAGCAGATGCGCATAGCGGGATTCCTTGGTTCCCGGCTGGCGCGGCAGCACGGTCACCAGGGCAGGTTCGCGCTCCATCAGCTTTTGCAGACCCGCCAGCACTTCGCCGATTTCGTCGAAGCGGTGCAGCCGCTCCGTGTGCCCGCGCAGCTCGCCGGGAGTCTGAGGCCCGCGTAAGAGCAGCACGCACAGCAGAGCCGTCTCAGCGCGACTGAAGTTGAATGCCTCGCCCAGCCAGTGCTCGTACTTGGTGACGCGTCCGTCGGCTCCGCGGGCGCGTCCTGCCAGGCGCAGATCCTCCAGGCCATGCAGAGCCTGGCGCACATCTTCTTCCTCCAGGTCCATCACCGGTTCGCGATTGGAGCGCTGGTTGCAGGCGTTGATGAGCGCGTTGAGCGACATCGGGTAGTAGTCCGGCGTGGTCACTTCTTTTTCAACAAGAGCGCCCAGAACGCGGGCTTCGGCGGGGGTCAGTACAATCGGCTCAGTCTGCGGCATATGTCTATTCTGCCATTGGCGAGACCGTCGGTTTGAGAATCACTTTCTATCCGCGGCATCCTTGTCTTTTGGTCCCAGCAAAATCTGCACACCCACATACGCAATCCAATTAGGCTCGCTGTTCTGGCGAGTGACGGCCTGGATCGCGCGCCCGCCCATGAAGAGGAGGCGCAAATGTCCGGCGCGATCCAGCGTCTGTCTCCCGCCCACATCCAGCGTGAACGCGCGCTGCTTGGGCGCGCCGCCGATGCTGTTTGCGTCCTGCAGGTCGTAGATTTCGCCGTACAGCTCCAACCGCTCGCTGAATTCGTGGCCGGCAATCAGGCCGCGGCCCCAGCGGCTGGGCACGTTGCGGTTGCCGAACCACCTGCCCACTTCGCCGTTCAAGTCGACAGGTCCCAACTTGGCCGTAAACTCCAAGGGCAAATAGTACTGCGGCCCTGGCTCGACAATCCCACGTCGCACGGTGCTGGTGGGATTGTTGATCGAGGCCTGCGGATACGTTCCCAGGGAGAAGTTCATGTTCTCGTCGGATTTGGGTTCCCCGGCGCGATGATGCTCGTAGGGCCGCCACTTGAAGCCCAGCAGCGACTCGCCCAAGCCGGCGCGCGTGGTGTTGTTCTGGTCGGTGGCGGCGGCAATCGGAACCTCATACTTGAGTTGAAGGCGGTCGCCCACTCCGTAGTTAAAATCGAAGTCCGGTACCTGATAGCTGGCATTGGCAGGGTTGTGGTTGGCGATCCAGCCGATGTTTACTTCGAGGTGGCGGTCGCCGGGTGTATCGGGGTCGTCGGTGATGAACGGCGGCCCTCCCTGCGCGTGAGCCTGCGACGCGCCCAAAACCGGGACGAGCAGAAGAAGGAATTGAAGAAGCCTGCGCATTCGAATGACCGGAGCTCTCCGTCGCAATGGAATTCAGAAGATCGGGAATCCTCTTTACCTAGATTAAAGCCCGCCCCTCAAACGAAGGTTAAGATGTTGCGTATGGAGACAGCAACGATTGCCGGTGTGGAGGTTTCTCGCATTGGCCTGGGCACCTGGGCTATTGGCGGGCTGGAGTGGGGCGCGATTCCCGACGATGTGGCCATCGCCACTTGCCTCGGCGCAGTCGAGCGCGGCATCAGCTTGATTGATACCGCGCCCATCTACGGCCACGGACGCTCCGAGGAGATTGTGGGCAAGGCCATGCGCGCCTACGGCCGCCGCGACGCTTTCTACATTGCCACCAAAGCCGGACTGGAATGGAACCCCTTCGGCGTGTTCGCGAACTCGACGGAGTCACGGATTCGCAGCGAACTCGAAGACAGCCTGCGCCGCCTGGGGACCGATTTTATTGATCTCTACCAGGTTCACTGGCCTGATCCGCGTGTACCCATCGCCGAAGTTGCGGCGCTGATGGGGGAATTCCAGCGCGGGGGCAAGGTGCGGGCGCTGGGCGTGAGCAATTTCAGCGTCGCGCAGATGGAGGAGTTTCGCGCGGTTGCGCCGCTGGCCTCCGATCAGCCGCCCTACAACCTCTTTGAGCGGGGAATCGACGGAGAGACCCTGCCGTGGTGCGCGGCCAACGGCATTGCCGTGCTCACCTACAGTACGCTCTGCCGCAGTCTGCTCGGCGGCCGGGTCCATCGCGGCATAAGATTCGACGCCAAAGACATTCGTAACTTCGATCCCAAGTTTCAGGAGCCGCGCTTCAGCCAGTACATGACCGCCGTCGAACGACTGACCGCATTCGCAAAGGAGAAATACGGCAAGTCGGTTTTGGAGCTGGCCGTCCGCTGGGTGCTGGACCGCCCCGGCATCTCGGTAGCCTTGTGGGGCGCGAGACGGCCTGAGCAACTGGATGCCGTGGAAGGCGTGCTGGGCTGGAAGCTGGATGCGGACGCGATGGCGGAAATCAACTGCATCGTGGAAGAGTCGGTCACCGATCCGGTTGGGCCGGAGTACCTGACGCCGCGGGTGCGAGGGGATTGAAGGCAAAGGAAAAATATTGGCTGAGGAGCGCCGGCTCGAGTGGGCGACAACCTTTTATTTTGATGGTCTTGCCCAAGCCGATCTAATCCCGGCGAAAACCAGCCACAACCCGAACAAGAATATGATGCCCGTTGCAATGTCCATGCCGAATTGTTGATCAGCATTGGTGGCTTTCAAAATATCTGGCGTGTTGGGATCGGGGAGAAGCCGGTCTTTAATCTCCATAAGGATCAGCAGAATTCCCAGACCGATCTTCCACCAGGCGATTTTCCTGGGGAGCGGAGCAACAGGCTTCTCTGTTTCTTTCATCAGTGCGGCATCCTATCAAGTTTGCAATCGACAACTGTCTGTTTACGCCCGGTCAAGCTCCGCAAACATCTCGCTCAGCACAAGCCGGATTGGCGTCCCCGGCACGGTAAGTTCGCCAGTCCGTACCTCTTCGAGTCCGGCAGTGTACCGGTAAGCCAAGCGCGGCTCGGGATCGACGATCCAGATGTTTTCGATGCCGAAGCTGCGATATTGCGCGGCTTTTTCCTGCATGGCCCGCAGTGAATCCTCCGGCGACAGGATCTCAATGGCAATTAGCGGCGGACGCGTGACGTAGCGCTCAAAAGATTCTCCGGCACGTACAACGAGCACATCGGGGACGCGAAAATTTTTAGCCGCAATCTGCGTGCGAAGCTCAGGAAAGACCTCAACCTCCCACTCTGCGCGTTTGATCGCAAAAAGAACCGTGAGATACCGCTGGATGATGGAGTGCTCTTTCTCCCCCAAATTCCGCTCCTCAATCCGCCCATCCACATACTCGCGGTCGGGGCTCCAGCTCGTGGCCAGGTATTCCCGCACGGTCCAGAGTTCTTCGGGGATGGGCAGAGTCGCCATGCACCGATTATCGCCCCAAACAGACCACTTCGCCACCGGAATCTCGCAGGTTTCAGGCGTTTACCCGCCCATCCCCGGTCCGGCTCTGCGATACTGGTTTGTCATGCCAATCGCCGACTTGCAAGTAGCAGCCCAAAAGATCGCTGGATTCCTGTCCTCCCTGAACAAGCTGGGGGGAATGCGCCTCAAATACCGCATAACGGCCGGTGACGGCGCCGCCGACTCGGAAGGCTCGACGGCCAACCGGCTCTGTGTCGAGCTGGCCGGACCCGACGTGACCCTCGCCGTCCAGCACAACGGCGAGCTGTTGCTGGCTTTGGAGACCATCTCCGCGCAGATTTTGCGCCTCGACCAGCGTGAGGGCGACCTTGTCAGCTTCGATGCCGGCAACTTCAAAGCCCTGCGCGCTCAGGAGCTGCGCCTGACTGCAGAAACCGCGGCGGAGAAGGTGCGCAAGAGCGGCATTCCTTACGCTTTTCCGCCGACGAACAGCCGCGAGCGCCGCCTGCTGCACATGGCGTTCAAGGGGATCGAAGGCGTGGAGACGGCCAGCAGCGGCGAAGGGCAGGACCGCTTTCTCGCCGTCTATCCAGAAGGCAAAACGGACCTGCCGGTTGCAGCGCCGGTCAAGCCGCGCGGCTTTAGCGATCGCGGACGAAGCTCGGGCGGTCACAGCCGCCCACGGCGTTAACGCTGATTGGATTCGTGGAATCCCGGTTCTCATCCGCCGCGGTGGACAAGGCCTGGGCGCCTGTATCGAGTTCAGCGGCGCGATTTCGCCCCGATTGCAGCCGTTTTGCGAGCCGGCAGCGCTTTCGACGCGCTCTTTGCCGGCGGCGCTTGCTTGGTCGCAATCACGTGTTCCGCAATCAGTTCGGTTTGAAACCTGTTTATAGTGTCCTGATCGGTAAAGATGGACTGAGTATTGTTCTGCGCCTTGTAGCCCGATCCCGGATTGACCGGCCCCGCGGGCGTTCCCGGACCTGTGATATTCCACGTGCCATTCACAAAGATTCCTTCGCCCGAGGCCGACCAGTTTGTCGATCCTTCCGCGCCCACCTTGCCATCGGCTACAAAGCCCTTTGTATGGCTGATCTGCCCCGTCAGCGACTGGCCGATGACAAAGTGCGTGTTGAAGGCCGCAAGGTTGTTTGCCTGGTCTGCCGCAATCAGCGCCTTTTCATGGACTCCACCCGCCTGGCTTTGATCCAGTGTGATCAGCATGGTCACCGTCGGGTCCACCACCTTGGCCATCAGAATGGAATTCAATTCATCGTCGTCGAAGCCGAACATATTCAAATAGAGCGAAACTCGTACGCGCGATAACACAAATTTCAGGATTTCATGCACATTGTCGCGGCCAACGTAGAAGAGATGAAAGTCCTTGCTGGCGGTGTTGGAGTAGACGCCTTCCCTGGTGAACTGCTGCAGATCGGGAAGCTCGAAATCCTGCAAGCTCTGGCCCGGATCAGTTGCGGCATTCACCAAGCCGGTCATCTTCACTCTTTGTGGCACGAGTATAGGTTCGTGGTTTTTCATTGGGGATGATCCTTGGTCCACAGTGGCGGATGGCACGCATCATAGAATGACGCCATCGAACCCCGCAATGATTTTCGGCGCATACAGCCTGCGGCAAAGCTCCAATGCGCTGGAGCGGGCGGTACTCTGCTGGGTTGAATAGCTGTCGCCCTGGAGAGATTTTTGCTTTTCGCTTGCCGCCGGCATGAGATCGTGGAACGATTGTTGACGAGGTGAGACAGGATGAAAAGCTCGATTCTCGGTGGCGGCAAGCTGGTGGCCTTTGCGGCCACAACAGACCCGGCAAAGGCGCGCGCGTTCTATGAAGGTCTGATTGGGCTCCGGCTGGTGGCCGACGAACAGCCTTTCGCCTTGGTCTTCGACGCCAACGGAACCATGCTGCGCGTGACAACCGTTCGCGAACATCATCCTGCGCCCTTCACGGTGCTGGGCTGGGATGTGGAATCCATTGAGGGCACGGTCAAGCAGCTCATGGCGGCCGGGGTCGAGTTTCAGCGGTATCCCGGACTGAACGATTCTGACCCGCTCGGCATTTGGGCTTCGCCAAGCGGCGCGCGCGTTGCATGGTTTCAGGATCCCGACGGGAATTTGCTGAGCGTCACGCAGTTTTAGCAACATTCCATTTTTGCGGCTGCAACTGTTCTTCCATGCCACATCCTGAAGGCAATCCGAAGCCGTTCCGATCTCCGATCTCTGAAAAAACTAAAAAACTGACAATTCGCTTCCCGTAGTGGCACAATAGGTTAACTTTCTTTTTTCAGCTTATTTCACGCGGAAGGATCTCTGTCCATGGCGAATTTCTCTATAACCGCTCTCTCCCTGGCTGAGGCGGTGCAGTCTTTGGCATCGGGGCCGCATGTGCATGCAAATACAGCGGTCCCTCAACTGATTGAGATCGAGCTCAAGCGCGGCGAGGCCCATCTGGCGGCCAACGGCGCGCTGGTGGCCACCACCGGACCGCGAACCGGCCGCAGTCCCAAAGATAAATTCATCGTGGACGATGAGGTCACGCACGCCCTGGTCCACTGGGGAAAAGTAAACCAGGCCTTCTCCACGGAACGCTTTGACGCCCTGCTTGATCGGGTTCTGGAACATATGCGCGGGCGCGATCTGTTTGTTCAGGATCTTTTCTGCGGCGCGGACCCGGCTTACCGGCTGCCTATCCGCGTGATCGCCGAGTATGCGTGGCATGCGCTGTTTGTGCGCCAGCTCTTCGTTCGCCCAGATGCTGCTGAATTGGCTGCACATGCGGCGGAGTTCACGGTGATTGCCGCGCCTGAGTTTGAGGCCGTTCCCGAGCGCGACGGAACCCGCTCCGGCGCCTTCATCCTGGCCGACTTCACTCGCAAGATCATCCTCATTGGCGGCACAAAATATGCCGGCGAGATGAAAAAATCCATCTTCGGCGTGATGAACTTCCTGGTTCCCAGCCGCGATGTGCTGCCCATGCACTGCTCGGCCAATGTGGGCGCCGACGGCGCAACCGCGCTCTTCTTCGGCCTCTCCGGCACCGGCAAGACCACGCTCTCCGCCGACCCTGCACGCCGCCTGATTGGCGACGACGAGCACGGCTGGAGCGCGACCGGCATCTTCAACTTCGAGGGCGGCTGTTACGCCAAATGCGTCGATCTGAGCGAAGAGAAAGAGCCGCAGATCTACCGCGCCATCCGTTTCGGTTCGGTGCTCGAAAATGTGATCCTCGACTCGGCCACCAGCGCGCCCGATTACGCCGATGTCCGCCTTACGGAGAACACACGCGCCGCCTATCCCGTTGGATATATTGAGCATGCCGTCGTCCCAGGCATCGGCGGCCATCCGCCGAACGTATTTTTTCTCACTGCGGACGCCTTCGGCGTGCTGCCGCCCATTGCCCGGCTCACCCCCGAGCAGGCCATGTACCACTTCCTCTCGGGCTACACGGCCAAGCTGGCCGGCACCGAGGCTGGCATGGGCAAGGACCCGGTGCCCGAATTTTCAGCTTGCTTTGGCGCGCCTTTTTTGCCGCTGGCTCCACGGGTCTATGCGGAGATGCTCGGCAAGCGGTTGCAGCAGCACCAGGCCAAATGCTGGCTGGTCAACACCGGCTGGTCAGGCGGCAAATTTGGCGTGGGCGAGCGCATGAGCATCATGATCTCTCGTGCGCTGGTTCATGCCGCGCTCACCGGGCAACTTGACAAGGTGGACTTTGTGACCGAACCGGCCTTTGGCCTGCACATTCCGGTACACTGCCCCGATGTGCCGGCGCAGGTGCTCAATCCGCGCAACGCCTGGGTAGACAAAACCGCCTATGACCAGACCGCCGCCGATCTGGCCGCGCGCTTTGAGGCTAACTTCCAGCAGTTCGAGGCGCCGGAAGCGGTGCGCGCGGCCGGGCCGAAAGCAAAGTAATTTCGATCTAAATCAGACGAGAAGACAAAAGGGCCATGCCGCGAAGCATGGCCTTTTTGTCGGGCAATTACACTGTGGTGTGGTTTTATGTGCTATAGTTCATAGTGTTAGGCACGCCATGCAAGTTTTCAAGACGAGGTGGTTCGCGCGATTTGCCCGGCACGAACGAATTGCGGACGTGAGTTTGCGCGAGGCAATCGCACGGGCCGAACGCGGTCTGATCGACGCCGATCTTGGCGGCGGCCTCATCAAGCAGCGTGTCGCCCGGCAAGGCCGGGGACGATCTGGCGGGTATCGCGTAATGGTTGCCTATCGGGCAAAGGGCAGGGCCGTGTTTCTTTTCGGTTTCGCAAAGAACGAACGGGAGAACATCGGCCCAGATGAGTTGGTGTTTCTTCGGGAGCTAGCGGGGAACTGGCTTGACGCCGGCACTGCGAAAATTCAAGAGGAAACCGAGGCCGGCAATTTACAGGAGATCGAAGATGACGAAGAAACTTAGCAAATTGTCCGAGGCAATTCTTGAGATGGCCGGCGACCAATATCGAACCGGCTTGATGGATAAAGCCACACATGAAAAGATCACCGTGCGCCTGCTCGGAGCACAGGCCCTCAGTACGGCCAAGCCCATCAGCGGCGAAGAGATTCGGAATCTGCGGGAGCGCGCTAACCTGAGCCAAGCCGCATTCGCCCGCTACCTCAACCTCACCACGGGCTACATCTCGCAGTTGGAGCGCGGAGCTAAACAACCCAAAGGGCCGGCGCTGGCTCTGCTTAACGTGATTCGCAGCAAGGGGTTTGAGGCGATACTGTAGGGCACTTGATTCAAGAGGATTTCAATGCATGACAAACGAGCGAAAATCACCGCAGAAGAAGAAGGACCTGGAATACAGCAAAGACCACTTTACATTCTCTGAGTACCCTCACGCATTTCGGCGGAATTGGAAGCGGAAGAAGGCACGAATTAATCGTCAATACCGCCGTAAGAGCGACGAACTTCTTGCGCAAACCAAGCCCGGGATTTCGGCCAATGAATCGGAATTGATTGCAGGGGATTTAACTGCCGCTCACCTTCAAAAGTCAGTCCTCAGGGTGCGCCTCCGAAAATCGGGAACTGTGACGGTCGGCGAGAAGATTAAACTCAAGCTGGAAAGGCGTCGAGCTTTGATCGGAAGGAATACTAAGAAAAACGCTCACTATGACGAACTTGCGCGGGAAGCCGTCAAAGTCCTGAATTCGCTCGATGGGAAGCAAATCCAGGAATTATGTATGCAAGCCCGCCAACTCGGTGGAGATCTTAAAGAACTCAGGCGCGTCACGCTATCCTTCAATCCTATTGATCGCGCTGTCAATTTCCTATGGCACATTTCCTTCGGGTCAGTTCCTGAACAGGAGGCGCTTCGCAGAAATCAAGAGCTCTGCGAAGCGTATAACGCACATATGGAGAGGGCAAGCCGTATCATTGCACAAAAGCAACGCGCTACAGAGGAGAAAGTCGAGCAACAACATATCCTCGCAATGAAATTAAGGAAATTGCGCGAAGAAAAGTAATTTTCAAGAACGCACAAAAGCGGTGCCTCCTCGGCATGGCTTTGTGCTGAATTTATTGCCGGCGATCACCTAATCTCCCACACAGTCGCCCATGCAGTACCATCGGCCCAGCGAGGCTTCACTTCCGTGTTCGGGATGGGAACGGGTGATCCCTCGCAGTATGGTCACCGGCACATTGAGGCGCTTTCAAGGCGTCAGCCTTGGTATTAAATCGATGTTAACAGTCCGCTTGCTTCTCTCTATCTTCGGCCAGAGTCAGTAGAATAGTACCTTGAAGCAGGAATATTGACCATGCGGCTGTCACTCTTAAATTTGTCGGTACTTCTGGCTCCGGCTTTGCTGGCCGTGGCGGGTTGCTCTGCCGATCACCTGACTGCCGCACCCGCAAACTCGACCTTCTCGATCTCCCCCGGCATCGCCGCCGTCGATACCAATTGCACCGGCTGCAATGCGGCCAGCGCCAAGGGCGCATCGGCTGAACAGTTTACCGCGACCCTCAATGGCGGAGGCGCGGCCAAGGTCACCTGGTCGGTCTCAGGCGGGGACGCCAAGAGCGGACCCGGCACAATCAATTCCGCCGGCCAGTACACCCCGCCCCCCTATCTCACCGCGGACCGCGTCCCGGTTCTGGTGACCGCAACGCTCGACTCGAACGCCGTGGCCACCGCACTGCTGACCGTGACGCCGGGATTTCTGCAGCCGCTTACGCCGGAGAATGCGGCGCTTGGCGCGAGCGGGCAAGTGACCGTTACCGGCTACCTGGCCATGGCGGGCGGCTATGCCGGCATCAACTTCGCGCTCTCAAACACCGCTGCTGGCTCGACCGGCGGACAGGGCTCGCTGGGCTTGACAACCTGCCAGCGCAGCACCGGCGTCTTCATCTCCTGCACGGTTACCTACACCGCGCCGGCCTCGATCGCAGTGACCAGCCCGACCTGGATTGTGGCCACGGCTGGAAGTTCGTCTTCCAGGGCCGTCGCGGAGATCCTGCTGAATACCGCCGGCGTATCGAGCAATCCCGCCAGCCATCAGGCGCAGTCCTCCTCGCCGGTTTTACTGGGCAGCTCGGGAGGCAACAACAACGACTACGACACCAAGGGAAACCAGATTGTCGATTGCTGCAGCGGCACCCTGGGATCGCTCATTCAAGACAACGCCAACCGCCAATATCTGATGAGCAGCAATCATGTGCTGGCGCGCAGCGACCATGCCAGCGTGGGCGACGCCATCATTCAGCCGGGACTGATTGACAACGATTGCACGCCCAGCGGAGATGGACCTGGCACAACGCCCGTTGGCTCGCTTTCCGGCTGGCTTCCGCTCAGTTCCGCGGCAACCAATGCGGACGCGGCGATCGCTCAAGTCGATGCAGGCGCAGTCAATTCCACCGGCAGCATTCTGGAGCTGGGCGCTAAGCTGGCTGACGGCTCGCTGGCCGCCGCGCCCCCCGGCATTTCTTCCACCGGCGGCAAGGGCGAGGCAGCGGCTCTCGATCTGGTAGTGGCCAAGAGCGGAAGGACAACGGGGCTGACCTGCGGCAGCATCTCAGCGCTTGCCCTGGATGTAACCGTCGATTACTACCTGGATTGCGCTGAAACCGAGCCTTACCTGACCAAAACCTTCACCAACCAGCTCGCCATCAGCGGCAACCAATTCAGCGATGCGGGCGACTCCGGGTCGCTGGTGGTGGATGCCGCCAATGCCGAACCGGTAGGGCTCTACTTTGCGGGTGGAACAGACTCTGCAGGCGTCAGCCAGGCCGTGGCCAATCCGGCAACCGACGTACTGAGCGAGCTAAGCGCGCTGGCCGGCGCGGGAACAAGCTACACCTTTGTGGGCGGCGCAGACCATCCGGTGAGTTGCCTCAACTACGGCGACAGCACGGCTGCCGCGGCGCAGGCGCGCACGCTCACCGATGCTGAGGCTGCGCGTTCCCAGCAGGCCCTGGCGCAGGCTCGCATGCTGGTCAACCCGGCAGCGGGGATACTGGGCGTGGCCACCGGGAAAAGCAGCGACCATCCAGGCGAGGCCGCCATTCTGCTCTACTTGGATGAATCCATGACCGTGAATGCGCCGGCGGCGGTGGAAGGCGTTCGGACCGTGGCGATTCCAACGACAGTCCACGAGGTAGCCTTCGGGTCGGCGCCCCAGACTCCCTTTGAAGGCCGATCCACCCCAGCCCTGCCTGCCTCGGTCCTGAGCCAGGCAGTCGCCATCAAGCAGCAGATCGCGCACAGCCTGATGCGCCACAATCCCGCCTTCTTTGCCGTCGGCATAGGGCAGAGCCTGGACAACCCCAAAGAAGCCGCGCTGGTCGTCTATGTGGACCGCAGGCAGCTTCCTGCTCAGTTGCCGCCGGCCTTCAACGGCCTCCGCGCGCGTTACATCGTCATGGACCGCTTGCACGTCACCCGCTCGTATGCGACGCCGTCTCCTTCCAAACTGCACTGCCTGCCCCACCCGGCAGCGGGCCAACCGGCTGGCCTCAGTATGGAAAACCTGTTACAGCCCCGGAGCTTGAAACTTTTCTAAATGGAAGCCACAGCCGCCTGCTTCGCTTGAGCCGTCAGACTCGCATCGTCCGGAATGAATATCTGGAAGACGGCGCCGGAAGCCTTTCCCTGGGCTTGGGAGCGGCTGCGCACATGCACCAGCCCGCGGTGCTTCACGATAATCTCGTGGCTCACCCACAGGCCCAGCCCTGTTCCCGTTACTTCCTTGGTGGTAAAGAAGGCCTCGAAGATGCGTTCGCGCACTGCGGGCTCCATGCCTGTGCCGGTATCGGCCAGCGTAAATCGGACTCCCATCTCCTCGGGAGCCTGCCAGCTCCGCGAACGCCGCGCGCGCACCCGCAGGCTGCCGCCGCCGCTGGTGGCGTCAATGGAGTTACCCACCAGATTGGCGAAGACCTGGCGCAGCTCGCCGGCAAAGCAGAACAGGTCCATCTCCGGATCGTAATCCCGCTCGACTTCGATATTCAGCGTATTGAGCCGGCTTTGATAGAGGCTGAGCACGGAATCCAGCAGTTCTGACATCTTGGCGCGCGTGGGCAGCGTGGACTGGCGATAGAAGCGCAGCGTCTGCTGGGTAATCTCCGTGATGCGCTGGGCCTCGTGCGCGGCCATCGCCACATAATTCAACGCAGGGTCCTTTAGCTGGCAAAAATTGCGCAGCAGGAAGAGCAGGTTCGTGATGGCCTCAAGCGGATTGTTGATCTCGTGCGCGATCGAGGCAGCCAAGCGGCCCGTGGCAGCCAGCTTTTCGGTCCTTCGCAAGGCCTCCTCGCTGCGCTTGCGGTCGCTGGCGTCCAGCACAATCACGCCCACCCAGCGTACCTGCCGCGGCGTAGTGCGCACCGGGTAGGCGCTGGCCAGCCATGTCCAGGGCTTACCGGCAGGGCCGGTCAATTCCAGGTTGCCCACTGGCTCCTCGCCGGCAAAAACCCTCTGCACAGTGTTCTCCAAATCCTGCGCAACCTGTTCCGGCAGCAGCTCCGGCAGCGTCCGGCCCAGGTGACCGCTGAGCGGTACACCAGTCATCTCCGCAAATACCTGATTCACGCGCACAAACCGGCAGTTGCGGTCAAAGAACGCCAGGCCGATGGGCGCGTTGGCCAGCATCGAGTCCAGCAGCGACAGCGTATCGTTCAGTCCCGACCGCTGCTCTTGAATGGAAGCGACCATGCGATTGAACGCCTCAATCAGATCGCCGATCTCATTTTGCACGGTCACCGGCAGCGGGAAGTTGCCGCCTGTCTCCGGCGAACTCATCAGGGCGCTGGTCCCGCGATGCAGAATAGCCAGTGGCCGGGAGATCGAGCTGGCCATCATCAACACCAGCAGCCCCGACGCCGTCATCCAAATCGCGCCGAAGACGGCAGTGCCGCGCAGAATCGTATTCCGCTCTTCCACGTCCCAGGCGCGATCCGTCTCAACCCAGGCAAAGCCTCGCAGATCGCGGCCGGTATAGATGGGCTTCACACCCTCCCACTGACCCATCTCCACATTAAAGATCCGCGGCGCAGCCTGAGAAGCAAGCGGAATCTGCGCGCGCTCCGTCTCTGTGAGCGTTCTCTGTTCCACGGCGCCCTCGCTCACAAACAGCGGATTGCCGGCTGGATCGGTCACCATGGCAAACGAGACGCTGGGTGCGTCGCCCATCATCTTTACGGAGAGCCCCACCCAGCCGGGCCGCTCTTGCTCCAGAGCCTGTTTGGCCTGCAAAGCCACGGAGTCAACCTGATTCACGAGGCGCTCCTGGGCATGTTCTCGTGCCTCGTGCCCCTGCTGCCGGGTCAGCAGAGCCGCAAACAGAGCCAGCGAAAGCGCCTCCAGCAGCACCAGTCCCGCCAGCATCTGCCATCGAATCGTCCGCGGCCACCAGCGCATCCGCACGCCCTGAACCTCCGCCCATCCGGCTCTTCAGCCAATCGCTTCACAATCGCTATTTGGATGCCAGCGCCGCAGCAATCTGCCGCCCGTGAAAACGCCCATTCTCAATGAAGATTTCATTGGTGCGCGAGCCGGCCACAATCACCCCGGCCAGGTAAATGCCCGGCACATTGCTCTCCAGTGTCTCCGCATCGCAAACGGGCAGCCTGTCAGGGCCCTCGAAGCGCACCCCCAGCCCCTCCAGGAAGTCGAAGTCGGGGTGGTATCCCGTCATGGCAAAGACGAAATCGTTCTTGAGCGTCAGGCTGCCCTCCAGCGTTTCGATGATAACCGCGTCCGGGGTAATCTCAACCGCCTGCGAGTTGAAGTACGCCTTGATCTCGCCGTTCTTGATGCGGTTCTCGAGGTCCGGCTTGATCCAGTACTTCACATGCGGCGGAATCCCCGGCCCTCGGTAAACCAGTGTCACCCGCGCGCCGCTCCGCCACAGCTCCAGCGCCGCAATGGCCGCCGAATTCTTGCCGCCGATCACCACCGTATCGGTCTCGAAATAAGGGTGCGGATCGACATAGTAGTGGTGGACCTTGCTCAGCTTCTCGCCGGGGATGCCCATGAAATTCGGCAGATCGTAATAGCCCGTCGAAAGAGCCAGCTTGCGGGTCTGGATTGCTCCCGGCCGCCCAAAACGGTCCTCCGTATGCACGGTGAACGCACCATCCGCGCCCGTCACCCCCTCCACGCGATGGTACTGGCGCACGTCCAACCGGTAGTAGGCAGCCACCAGCCGGTAATACTGCAATGCCTCGTTGCGCGTCGGCTTCGCATTCGGGCTGGGAAACGGAATGCCGCCGATCTCCAGCAGCTCCGGCGTGGTGAAAAAGGTCATGTGCGCCGGGTAATGGAAGAGGGAGTTGCACAGGCAGCCCTTGTCCACGACCACGGACCGCAGCCCGGCCTTCTGCGCCTCGATCGCGCATGCCAGCCCGGTAGGCCCAGCGCCCACCACCAATAGATCGAATGTCTCGTCCTGCGTTGCCGCCGTTTCCAAAGTAGGGTCGTCCATGCTTATAGCTTAGGGCATGTCGCAGTTTCCGGCTTGAAGAGGATTCGGATTCGTACGCAGTGCGCAGAGATGAGGTAGAATGGTAGAACATTATGGTAGAAAGGTAGACGAGGAGTCTGAACTTGAGAAGCGAGGAGACAACTGAGCAACTGCCCAATCCAAAAGCGGGGCTTGCTGCGTGATTGGATCAAATCAGCCGCGAAACCGCACCCCTGATGAATGATGGTCGCACATCCAAAGAGTTGATGGATGAACTTTACGACGACGAAACAGGTTTGCCGAAATAATCGCCGCGATGCACTCGGGCGAGGGAATGAGTCTGGGAAAAAGCTGAATGGAGGGGCCGGCATGAGCCTGAACATCAAGAATGAAGAAACCACCCGCATGGTCAGGGAGTTGGCTGCCCTGAAACAGGTGAGCTTGGTTGTCGCGGTCTCCGAGGCAGTCAAGGAGAAGCTCGAAAGGGAGAAAGCGGAACGGGAACAGGCCACCAAGCCACGCAAAAATCGCTACGACCTTCTCATGGCGTTTGCTGACGAATACGCTCAAGGCGCCAAGAATCCCATCCATTCCTGGGAGATCGACGCTGAGCTTTATGACGAGGATGGACTGCCCAAATGATTGTAGATTCATCGGCGTTGGTAGCCATCTTCAACAAGGAGCAGGACGGTCAGGTCTTCGCTCGGAAGATCGATGCAACAGCAAACGTCTCCATGTCCTCGGCCAGCTATCTGGAAACTGCAATTGTTGTGGAAAAACACCGCGACCCGGCGCGCAGCGCAAGATTCGATGAGCTGATTCTGGATTTGGAGATGGTCATCGAGCCGATAACTGCGGCTCAGGCCAGGATTGCCCGTCAGGCCTACCGCGACTACGGCAAAGGCAGCGGGCATCCGGCCAACCTCAACTTTGGCGACTGCTTCACCTACGCCCTAGCCCGCGACAAGCGAGAACCCGTGCTCTACAAAGGCGACGACTTCGTGCATACGGATTTGCGGTCTGCGTAAGGACGTAGGAACAAGCTCTGGATCAGCTCCACACCCGCGCCATTCTGAGCCGGAAACCGGCCACGGGGCCTATACCTTCCACTGTCTCCGGGCGATCCAGCACCACGGCGGCCGCCCCCGCCGCGTAGACCGCAACCGTCCCGCCGAAGGGATCGATGCGCCAAGCCAGCCGAACGCCGTTCGAGATCCACTGCGCCATTTTGGCGTCCAACTCCGGCAGAGAGTCCGAGGGCGAGAGTATCTCGATAAGGAAATCCGGCGCGAAAGGCAAAAATCGCTCCGGGTCGGACTCACTTAAGGCAGCCACACGGCTGGATTCGACCCATCCGGCATCCGAGCTGAGTGTGGAACCGTCGGGCAGATTGAAGCCTGCGTTGGAACTGAAGGCTTCTCCGCGCCCGTCCGCCTCCGCCCAGCTAAACAGCTCATGGACCACGTATGCTTCGCGAAGGTTGTTCTTGTAACCGCTCGGAGTCATCACCAGAATCTCTCCCGACGCCAACCGCTCCACCTTGCAGGGCTTGTTGGCCGTGGAAAAGGCCATCAGCTCATCGTCCGACAAGGTCACAGGAGGACGCAGGCGCGCGGGCAATGCGACGTTTTGAAGAGCTACCTGCATGGTTTCGTCCTCCTCTCTCGATTGGGCATCAGCCCGGCGGCAAACCGCCGGTAAAGATAGTGTAGACCGGCTCTGGTGCGGACGCCACTCGCATCCGTTACCCTAGAATCGTCGGAATACCGAGGGAGCTTGATCCATGACCATCATCCGCCAGGAAGATTTCATTGCCAGCGTTGCGGGCGCATTGCAATACATCAGCTACTACCATCCGGTGGATTACATCACCAGCCTGGCCAAGGCATACGAGCGCGAGGAGTCGCCGGCCGCCAAGGACGCCATTGCGCAGATTCTCATCAACAGCCGCATGTGCGCCGAGGGCCATCGGCCCATCTGCCAGGACACGGGCATCGTGACCGCATTCCTGAAGGTGGGCATGGACGTGCAGTTCGAGGCCGCGCCCGGCGAGGAGCGCAAAGACATCCAGCAGATGGTGGACGAAGGCGTGCGCCGCGCCTATCTGAACCCCGACAACAAGCTGCGGGCGTCGATCCTGGCCGACCCGGCGGGCAAGCGGACCAATACCAAGGACAACACGCCGGCCTGCGTGACGGTGGAACTGGTGAAGGGCGCGACGGTCGATGTGACAGTGGCGGCCAAGGGCGGCGGCTCGGAAGCGAAGGCCAAGTTCGTCATGCTCAACCCCTCGGACTCTGTGGTGGAGTGGGTGCTGAAGACCGTGCCCACCATGGGCGCCGGCTGGTGCCCGCCGGGGATGCTGGGCATCGGCATTGGCGGCACGGCAGAGAAGGCGATGCTGCTGGCCAAGGAATCGCTGATGGACTCCATCGACATGCAGGAGCTGATTGCTCGCGGCCCCGCAAACCGCGCCGAGGAGCTGCGCATCGAGCTTTACGACAAGGTGAACCGGCTGGGCATCGGCGCGCAAGGGTTGGGCGGGCTGACCACGGTACTCGACGTGAAGGTGCGCGACTATCCCACCCACGCCGCCAACCTGCCGGTGGCCATGATTCCCAACTGCGCCGCCACGCGCCACGCTCACTTTGTGCTGGATGGCTCGGGGCCGGTCTTCCTTGACCCGCCCAGTTTGGAGAGCTGGCCGAAGCTCATCCATGACGTTTCCACGGCCACGCGGGTAAACCTGGATACCGTGACCCGCGAGGAAGCCGCCACATGGCAGCCGGGCGAGGTGCTGCTGCTCTCTGGCAAGCTGCTCACCGGCCGCGACGCCGCGCACAAGCGCATGACGGACATGCTGAGCCGCGGAGAAAAGCTGCCGGTGGACTTCCGCGGCCGCTTTATCTACTACGTGGGGCCGGTAGATCCGGTGCGCGAAGAAGTGGTTGGCCCTGCTGGTCCAACGACGGCCACGCGCATGGACAAGTTTACCCGCCAGATGCTGGCCGAAACGGGCCTGCTGGGCATGGTGGGCAAGGCCGAGCGCGGTCCCGTCGCTATTGATGCGATCCGCGAATTCGGCGCGGTGTATCTGATGGCGGTGGGCGGCGCCGCCTATCTGGTTTCAAAAGCAATTGTCGGCTCGCGCCTGGTGGCATTTGGCGATCTGGGCATGGAGGCCATCTACGAGTTCGATGTGCGCGATATGCCGGTGACGGTCGCGGTCGATTCCAAAGGAACCAGCGTTCACCAGACCGGCCCTGCCGAGTGGCAGCAGCGCATTGCTGGAATCCCGATATTGCAGTGACCGGGACTAAGGGACTAGGGACTGAGGGACTGACGGAACAATGACTACGAGAAACATTACAGCATAAGTGGATTCTCAAGCGTCTTCGTCTTAGCAAAACTAAGCTTTCCATATCCACATGCGATCGGCTGTTTCCTAGTCCCTAAGTCCCTAGTCCCTTAGTCCCTGCCTTCGTCACTGCTTACCGAATCTGTAGACGATTCCGGCTGTGTAGCCGAGGTTGTTCTGCGTCGTGGAACCGAAGCCTGTGAGGTAGTACTCCGGCGCAACCCGTATGCCGATGTTCGGAGCTAGGTTGAATTCGGCAAAGATGCTGGCGCTTGCGGCAAAGGTCTTCGAATCGGGGTAGAGCACTCCGAGGGTTCCATACCCGTTGGTATCGCCTGTGAAATTGCCCTGAGCATACCCTCCCATCACGCGGCCGGAGATAGAATACCTGGGCTGCAGGTAGAAGCGATAAGTGGGTCCGAGCAGAACGGCATATTGGCTGACAATCGGCTTTGTCAGGCCTACACTGCCTGCCTGCGGGGTTCCTTGGGTTGGCCGGATGAACGGAGACCCGTAGTATCCACGGCCATCGACCGTCGCGCCCAGGCGCTCGTTGAAGTAGCGGGTAAAGCCGCCATTCCAGTTGTATTCGTTCACGCGCTGCAGGGCCGGGCCGGGCGTAAAGCGCAGATAGCCCGCTCCTGCGTAACCCTCAAAGCGATGATCGTAGACTTCGTGGATCGCCGTTACGCGCCGCTGTGCGCGGCGGGCCTTGATGCGGGCCTGCACACTGACTTGTGGCTGCGTCTGGTTTTGCGCAGACGGCTGCGCCTGAGTCTGGCTCGGGTTTTCCTGGCTGGGATTTGGTGTTGCGGGGTTGCTGCTCGAACTCGAGCTTTCAGCCTGGATGGCGTACATGGCTGGCAGAAGCAGCGCCAGCAGAAGGGCAAGACGGCGAAAAGAGTGCATCGGTTTCGGGTTTCCTCCACGGGACTACGGAAGCACACCGCCGCTCAAGGCAGGACTCCCCCCATTCAGTATTAAACCACCTGGAGGGAGCCTCGTGCTTGAACCGGCATAGCGTTGGACGCGCATCTGCCCGTTTCGCCGCGTATGGAACTACTTGATGGCGCCCAGATCGGCCAGCAACTGCGCCTCGTTGAAGCCGGCCGGCGAGCCTTTGGAGGTGATCCAGTTCTGGCTGAGCAACGTGTGAGCCTCGTCGCAATACTCCTTCCAGAAGGCCACGGTCATGGTCTTCAATTGGCCCCAGGTGATGCAGGTAAAGCCATGCTGGTCATACTTAGGCACAAAGACGCAGTGCCCGCCCCAACTGCCCTTTTTGGCGTTGGCGCCGCCGTGGGGCACCACATCCCACACGTCCTGGGTCTGCGCCGTAATCGGCAGGGCCAGCCCAATATATACGCCACCGAACAGGGCGATGGATTGGTGAATTTCTACCAGGTTGGCGGGTTTGGGATCGGCAAAGGCCAGGAGGGCATTGCCGGCAAACCCCTGCTTCTTCCAGTCGTTCAGCACGTCAAGTTCAATGCCGCCCTGATCGGTCGATGGTTCCGCTGGATTGTAGCCGTCCCAGGACTCATAGGCCGAGAGAATAGCCGAGTCGGGAACGGTGATCTCGCTGCCGGCATTTGCGCTCCACACCTGCACGGCATGGCCGCAGCCGGCGATGGTACAGTCGCCCAGTTTGTCGTTGAGCATCATGCCCCAGCTTGCGATGCCCTTGGTCCAATCGGCCGTGGGCGGCGGGGGCGGCAGCCCAGGCGTGAGGTAGTCGCCAAACGCCAGGGTTCTTGTGTCGGTTTTGATGGCCTTGCGGCCCAATTTCAGCTTCGAGTGATCTGCCATGGGGGGATCTCCTTGTTGTCTGCGAAGGGAATTGCCGCCGCCGGCGAATGCCGTCGGGGTATGGGCAAAACAATGCCAAATTCAGCCCCATTTGTCCAGTAATTCTTTTCTGTTGACATAATAATTACCCCTTTGCGAACGCGAAGGCCCAGCAATGCTCTACGATTGATTCCAGTGGAGGTTATCCAGAATATGGGTCGAATCTTGATGGGAATTCTCCTTGGGGCGATTCTGACGCCCGCCGCCGTGCTGGCGTGGCTGCAATTTGGCCACGTGCCAGTGGCTGTTACGGATCCACCAATTCCTCTGGAACAGTTGGTAACCAGCATTCCACTTCATGCGCGCATCCAACAGGAGCTGGCTAACACGCCACCCCTTCCCCTCGACGGAAACAACCTGGTGGCCGGGGCGGAAGTCTACCGCGACCAGTGCGCCGCCTGCCATGGGCTTCACGGCAAGACCTCGTCATTTGGCGCTCACATGTACCCCCCTGCGCCGCCGCTGTGGGAAAAGCACGAGAATAACGATGTAGTGGGCGTCAGCGACGACCCCGCATACGAGACATACTGGAAGGTGGCCAACGGTATTCGGTTGACCGGCATGCCGTCCTACAAGCGGGTACTCACGAATACCCAGATATGGCAGGTGAGCATGTTGCTGGCCGCTGCCGATAAGCCGCTACCGCAGGCCGCGGTGGACATCCTGCGCGGCAAGGCTGCCTCGGCGCCTGAGCCTACCGCAATTGCTGCCTCCGCCAAGGGGAGGTAGACCATCCAGGCTTTCAGCGCGCACGATCACGATGTTAGCCGAGCCTTTGCAGACGAACGGAGAGAGGAAAAAGATGAGCGTGCTCGACTCACTGCGCAAGGGATTTGGTTTTCTCCTCATGAGCATGGGCGTCTCCGCGCCCGCGAAGAAGACCAAGCCGGCGCCAAAACCGGCTCAAAAGCCGGATTCCGGCCATTGATGCTGCTTCACCGACCGCGACACACGACTGAAAAATTTGTGCGACCGGATGAGGTGATTGACTCTCGAATGAAGTGAGCGATTTATTGGACCAAGATGGATTTGCGAGGTTCTTCCCCATGGCTACCGAAAAGAAGAAGGGGTTTTTGCGGGTGTTCTGGGACTTTTTCCTGCTATTCAGCGGCGTCTCGACAGCCTCAAATCTGGAGCGCACGCAGGGCCGGTCGCTGGGACACCGCGGTCTCTTTCTAATACGCAGATCGGTAAAGGTGAGCCCGGTTCCCGATGCGATCCCCGCTGAGTCGCCCCGCAGACGCTGAATTGCTAGAATCGATGTATGCCGCTGACCCGCCAACAGGCTCTCGACCACTTCCACTCCCCCGACCTGATCGGCCTGGGGTTCGAGGCTGATGCTGTGCGCCGCCGCCTGCACCCCGAGGGCGTGGTCACCTACATCATTGATCGCAATATCAACTACACCAACTTCTGCACCGAGTACTGCACCTTCTGCGCCTTCTATCGGCCGCTCAAAGGGCCTCGATCTGAAGAAGGCTACATTCTCGATTTCGAAAAGATCCACGAGAAGATCGCCGAAACGCTGGAAATGGGTGGCACAGGCGTGCTGATGCAGGGCGGCATTCATCCAGACCTGAAGATCGACTGGTTCGAGCGGCTCTTCAGCGGCATCAAGCAGCGCTTCCCGCAGATTTGGCTGCACTGCCTCACGGCCTCCGAGGTGCTGGCCATCGCCCGGTATTCTGCCCTGACCCTGCGCGACACCATTGTCCGCCTGCACGACGCGGGCCTGGATTCCATCCCCGGCGGCGGCGCGGAGATTCTGGACGACGATGTGCGCAAGCGCATTGCCCGCATCAAGTGCAACACTGAGGACTGGGTCAGCGTTCACCGCACCGCGCACCAGTTGGGAATGCGCACCACGGCCACCATGATGTTCGGCGTGGGTGAAACATTCGAGCAGCGCATCAACCACTTTGAAGTGGTGCGCCGGCTCCAGGAAGAGACCGGAGGATTTACGGCTTTCATCCCGTGGAGCTTCCAGCCGGGCAACACGGCCCTCGGCGGCCGCGGCTGGGAAGAAGCTACCTCGGTCGAATATCTGAAAGTGCTGGCTATCTCAAGACTCTATCTCGATAACATCGAAAACGTGCAAGCGAGCTGGGTCACTCAAGGCCTAAAGGTGCTGGAGCTAGGCCTTCACTTCGGCGGGAACGATGTAGGTTCTGTGATGCTGGAAGAGAATGTAGTCCGAGCCGCGGGAACGAGTAACTGCACGACCGAAGAAGAACTGCGGCGCATTATTCGCGACGCCGGCTTCAAGCCCGTGCAGCGGGATACGCTCTATCGGACAATGTTCTTGAACTAATTTGCTTGCGCAATCCAATGAGGATTCCATGATTCACCTGATGGGTGTCGATCACGCACGAGCCCAGAGAAAGCCTGGTGGTCTTGCCCTGACGGAGTTACAGTGCCACTATCGGTCCCTCGTCGAATCGGCAATCCAGGCGCTCAAGCCCGACCTTCTCGCGGAAGAAGATCATCCATCCTATCTTGCAGGAGACGGCGCTGAATCCATTCTCATTCCGATCGCAGAGTTACATGGCATCTCGCACATCTTCGTCGAGGCAGACCGCGCCACGCAATTGCAACTTGGATACAAAGATCTCAAGATGATTCACGATCTTTTGGCTGCGCGCGGCACCCCTTCAGCAATTGCTGCCAATGCGCATAAGTTCGCTCATCAGTTCCCCATCCGCGAACGATTCTGGCTAGAGCAACTCAGCAAGACGGCCGCGAGCAATGTCCTGCTTATCTTCGGCGACTCTCATTTCACAACATTCACTGCCCTGCTTAAAGCCAGGCAAATCCCCTACAGCATTGTCGCCGAGCGAGTCGGCATCGACACTGCGAACAATGTCGAATATGAGGGCCTGCAGTACGCGCGCGATCACAACATGTTTGGCGACACTAGCTGCTTTTGTTTCTAGAATTGACCAGCGTGTGGAGGGTAATCTTGCTTGCCGTGCTGCCTAATCCGGCGCCGCGTCTCTCGGATACTGGAAGAATATGCTACGCACGCGCTAAGTTCCTCGCCTATTTCAATTTCGTGGTTTGCACTTGGCTTGCTGAGACCTTTTGCGGCGTGGCCCAGGCCTGATAGCTGTTGAAGATGAACTGGCCTCCCAGGATCAGCAGCCAGACACAGAGAGCGAAGCGCAACGGCCGCTTTGGTACGCGGGTGCTGAGTATGGTTCCGCCAATGGCGCCTGCAATGCCCCCTTCAATCAGATGCAGCAGCAACTCAGGGTTCGATGCGTGCGAAAACCAATGCGCGCCGCTGCCAATGAGCGAGATGACAAATCCGAATGCAATATCCGTCCCAACAACCTGAGCGGGGAGCAGAGACGTAAGGCTCAGAAGCGCGGCGCTGCCCAGCGCGCCCGCGCCGGCTGAAGAAAAGCCCACTTCAGCGCCTACCGGCAACATAAGCCATCCGAGCAGCGGGCTGCGGTCGCGCGCGTCGGAATTCTGCTTCTTCGGGCGGAAGAAACTGATCAGTTGCCAGCCCGATGTCGTCACCAGAATTACGCCCAGCAGCGCGTTTAGCAGGTTCTGCGAACCTACCGTAACTAGATGCTTCAAGAACAGCGAGCCTACGATCACTCCCGGCACTCCGCCCGCGAGCATGAAAGCAAGTGTCCGCCAGGCAACGTTGCGGCGCGCAATCTGCGCCGGCACCAGAAACAGTTTGACCGCGGTTGCGAACATCAGGCCGATGCCGACAGCCACCGGCGCCGGCACTCCCAGAAACAGCACCAAAACCGGAACCGTGACGGTGCCCGCGCCAACCCCTGTCAGCGCGATGAACAGTGCAATGAAAAATCCGATGACATACTGCATTGCCGCTCCCTCAGCTCGAGCGCGCCCGGCTCATATCGCCGGCGCCGCTTCGATGTGAATGCCGCACTCAACCTTGTGGCCGGCCCAGCGTCCCGACCGCGGATCGTTCGGATCCAGTGGAAGCGAGGTACAAGGTTCGCAGCCAATCGAGGAGTAGCCACGCTCATAAAGCGGCAGCAGCGGAATCGAGAGTTGCTCGCACGCGTACCATACGTCCCGCGTTGTCCACGCAGCCAACGGCGCCAGTTTCAGCACCTGCTTTCCGCCGGGCAGGGAAAACGTCGCGCTCTCCTCAAGTGCAGCCCGGCTCTTCGCCTGCTCGCGCCGCAACCCGGTGAGCCACACGCGATATTCGGCAACCGCCTTGAACAGCGGCTCGACCTTGCGCAGCTTGCAGCATTGGTCGGGCGCTGACCGATACAGAAGCCCATGCTCCGCTTCCTGCTCGGCGACAGTCTTCTCCGGAAGCAAATTAATCAGGTTCAATTGCCACTCGCGCGCCATGCGGTCACGATACGCATAAGTTTCAGCGAAGTGATACCCGGTATCGAGAAACAGAATCGGTAACTTCGCATCTAACTCGATGGCTAACTTCGTCAGCAGAACATCCTCTGCCTGAAAGCTGCACGTGAGGCACACATCCGGCGTGCCGGTTATCTGGCGCCCAAGCGCGGCGCGCACCGCATCCAGCTTAGCGTTCACCTGCACGTTAATTTCATCGGTCCCCATCGAGCACCCCTCCGCGCTACCTAGATTTCCCAATCCTCATTGTCTGGTGAGAGGAGAATGCCAACTCTTCCCAGCAATTCATGAACGGCAGAGACTGCCTTATCCGCATCGCTTGTGTCGAGCGTGATTTGTTCGCCGTCCACCCGAGCGGTCAGAGTTTCGCTTTCGGACGGGGTGACGATCAATGCTACTATTCCAGCTAGTACCTTCGACTTGATAAGGACTTCGACCATGCCGGCGTGGATTGCAAACGCTGCGTCGTCCAATTCAATGCGCGCGGTAATCGTTCCGCGGGCAAACAGCGATCGCTCGATCCGATCAATTAGTTCAACCGGCCCAGTTAATTCAAGTACGCCGCCGCGATGACCCCAGCGCGCTGCGCGTTCCTCCGCGGTCACAGGTCCGGTCGCGTCAGTTGCGGCAGGGTTCGACGCTGCTGTAATCATTCCCGCTGCCACTGTGGCGTTGGTCTCGGCGTCGATAAGAATGAAAGCGCCTGTCGAGCGGTTTTCTCCATAAAGGTCCACGGCGATGGGACGCAGCAGCGTCAGCGCAACCACGCCAATGCCGTTCATCTCAAGCGTTTCGGCAGGTTCGCGAGAGAGAGTGCCGATCTCTGTCCGATGCTCGATCGACGACACAAACGCCGGTACTGTCTGGCTTGTGTGCTTGAGCAAATAGCGGCGATTGCGTTGCAGAGGCCGCTGGTCCATCCACACCAGCGCGGCCTTCACGTGCTTGGCTACGGCTGCCGGCGTTTCAGAGGAAACAATGAGATCGCCGCGGCTGATGTCGAGCTCACGGTCCAGCACCAGCGTCACCGACAACGGCGCATGAGCCTCGGCAAGATCCCCATCCCAGGTGACGATGCGCGCAACCTCGGCGCTCCTGCCGGAAGGCAGCACGGTAATCGTATCGCCGGGACGAACGGTTCCCGAAGCAATCTGCCCAGCAAAGCCGCGAAATGTATGATCCGGCCTGAGGACTCGCTGCACGGGAAAGCGGAACGCATCGGCGCGCGTATCGAGCGATGTTGGCGCCGACTCAAGCAACTCCAGCAGCGACGGCCCCTTATACCAGGGCATGGCATCGGAACGATGAACGATATTATCCCCAACCAGGGCGCTGACGGGAACAAAGATGCTCTGCACCGGATTGCCGGTATCGGCCGCGATCTGCTCCAACAGCAGCTTGAAATCGCACTCGATGGCGCGAAAGCGAGCCTCGTCGTAGCCGATCAGATCCATCTTGTTCACGGCGACCAGCACATGCCCAACCCGCAGCAGCGATGCGATGTACGCATGACGCCGCGACTGGATAAGCACGCCTTTTGAAGCGTCGATCAGCACTACCGCCGCATCCGCCGTCGAAGCTCCAGTGGCCATGTTGCGGGTGTACTGCTCATGTCCCGGCGTATCCGCGATGATGAACTTGCGCCGCGCCGTCGAGAAGTAGCGGTAGGCAACGTCGATGGTAATGCCCTGCTCGCGCTCGGCCCGCAGGCCGTCGGTGAGCAGCGCAAAGTCGATCTGTCCGGGAGCGGTCGTTCCCTTTCCTTCGATCGAGCGCACCTGATCTTCGTAGACGGACTGGGTGTCGTAAAGCAGCCGGCCTATGAGCGTAGACTTTCCATCGTCCACACTGCCGGCCGTCGAGAAGCGCAGAAGATCTTTCTCGCGCTCCTGCTCAAGAAACTCCTCAATCGAGAAACGGGGAATCGCTGTTGTCGCCATTTAGAAGTAACCTTCCCGCTTCTTCAACTCCATCGACCCTTCCTGGTCGTGGTCGATCACGCGGTTGGCACGCTCCGAGGAGCGAAATGAAACCAGCTCCGCAATGATCTTCGGCAGGGTATCCGCGTCTGAGCGTATGGCGCCGGTGCAAGGGCTGCATCCCAGGGAGCGCAGCCGCGACTTGACCATTTGCGGCTTCTCGCCAAGCCGCGCAACAAAACTCTGCTCGATGGGAAGCAGCGCCTCCTGACCCGAACCGGTGGGGCGCACATACATCGGGCGATCCTTGGCAAAGTACAAGTCCACAATCGGAATCTTCTCGGCATGGATGTATTGCCACACATCCATCTCCGTCCAGTTCGAGAGCGGAAAGACACGGATGCTTTCGCCGGGATGAATACGGGCGTTGTAGAGGTTCCACAACTCGGGTCGCTGATTCTTGGGGTCCCACTGGCCCGCGCCGTCGCGGAACGAATAGATCCGCTCTTTGGCGCGCGACTTTTCTTCGTCGCGGCGCGCGCCGCCAAAGGCCGCAACGAAGTTGTAGTGCCTGAGGCCATCGAGCAGCGCCTGCGTCTTGAGCAGCCCGCAGCAGCGCTTCGTGTCCAGCACAATTGGATTCGTCCCCGCCGCAATGGCGGGCTCATTGCGCCACACTAGCAGCTCGGCGCCAACCGAGCGAGCCATCTCATCGCGAAACGCGATCATCTCCGCGAACTTGAATCCGGTGTCTATGTGCAGCAGCGGGAACGGAATCGGGCCGGGGAAAAAGGCCTTCTGCGCAAGCCGCAGCATCACCGAGGAATCCTTGCCGATGGAGTAGAGCATCACCGGCCTCTCGAATTCGGAGGCCACCTCGCGCAGGATGTGGAGACTCTCCGCCTCAAGCAGGCGCAGATGGCTCAGGCGGCTTAGGCCCCGCGAAGGGGCGAGGCTGGCTGGGGACGCGGCTGAGCGTGTTTCGCTTTCAATAACCGGCATGGAACCTCTTCACTGGGACTGTGGAGGCTGAATGCCGGTGACGGAAGGAGACTGGCCCGGCTATTCAGCTTCGGGTGCGTCTTCTGGATCAGTTGTGCTGGGAGATCAGAGACTAGTTCGTACACCCGTCGAAGATGTTCGACAGGCAACAACAAGAGCGGCTTAGGGGAGCGCGGACCATCTCTTTTTGAAGAGTAACAGAACGGCGGGGGCGGCACAATACAGACGTGTGGCACAGCCTGCCAACTCGGCCACAAACCAATTCAGTTCGCCGCCAAGCTCTACATAACCGGACCGTGCCGAGTTCTCAGAATCCATCAGGCAACGATCTCTTCTAAATCCAAATCAATATAGGAGCGCCAGTATCGGTCTCGGATTTTCTTCAGTATCGGGTCAAATTGGGAAGACGCGGAAAATCGCCTTAAGTCGCACTTCATCCGCTTTCTTCGCGGCTGAGGCTGCGTAAGGGCGGCGCTGGGCGGCGAATGCTCATCACCGGAGCCACGACCAAGCCGATGCCCCACTCTTCGATGGCAATGGTGAACAGGTGGCCGAGCAAGGCCAATTCCATGCAAACCGCATGGTTGGCGCGGGAAACCGGCTTCCCGTTCTCATCCTTGCGGTCTTCACCGGCAAGGCGCATAGCGCGGAAGCGGGCGATGACCTCCGGGGTGAGTACTGCGGGAGAGTATTTGCCGAGATGCCGCTCCAGAATTGCGGTGCGGCGAAGCTCGCCCTCCTGGGACGAGGGCCGATTGGTGGGGGTGACCACGGCTGTGTATCGCTTCAGTGCCTCCGCCAGAGTGAGGCGCTCGGCGGCGGCGCGCAGGATAAACGCTCCTGTACGGTGCTACTGTTCGGGCACTGGATCGAAAGCGAAAAACAGGCGCAAAATGGATCGAAAACCTAACCGATCCTTTTTGTGGTTTAAGTCTCGTATCTTATTGATTATATTTGTTGTATATTTCTTAGACTGTGGTGGGCCTGCAGGGATTCGAACCCCGAACCAAGGGATTATGAGTCCCCTGCTCTAACCGTTGAGCTACAGGCCCTTCCGTTGGCTGTCCAATGGAACGCAATCCATTTGCGTTCGCTCTCACCTTTTGCTGAACAGTCTTTCGCCGGCGGGCGCCGGTTGCTCTCTCAGTGTGACACAGCCGCTCGACCGCAGTCATCTCCTCGATACGGCGGAAAGAAGGCGGAAGTTGCGAGTGAAGGGCGCGCGGCCTGCGCCCTCAAGCCCAATCAATATCCGCCAGATGCTCGGGGGTCAACTGATCGATCGGTATCTGCTTCAGGCCCACTTCCACCTTGGGCGCGTGCAGGCCGGGAAACTTTGTCTTGAGCACTTGCCAGGCAGTGTAGAGACTCCCCAGCGCGGTGATCAGTGCGGCTGAATTGTGGGCAAGCGTGGTCGCCACCTGGATCACGCTGATGATTTCTGCTACGTCAATGGCCTGGAATTTCTGTGGCCGGGTTGTTGCCGATTCCACCCCTGCTGTTCCTGCAACACTGGCTTGCAAGGCTGCGGCTGCCGCTGCCAGGTCGGTTCCCGCGCTCGCCTCAAAATGCAATGTCAGTTCTTCCATGAATCTCCCCCCTTGGTTTGCCTTCTGCCTATAAAAGAAATGAAATACGGCGCCCAATAATACACGCCAGTGAGCGAGTCAACAGGATTTTTCAGATACTCTTTCACGGCAAGTTGCAGAGCAACCTCCGCGGGTTTTCCTTCGGCATAATGCTTGTGGAATCCGCGCACGATGGGCGAGGAACTCGTTATTTCCACCAGCCAAAGCGTGCCAGCGATCGCACGTACTCCCGAGCGGAACAGCGCGGACTGCAAGCCGAAGATATCATCCCCCGGCACCTCACCCAGATTGCGCAACTGAATGGCGCGCTGCCCTGAATGGCACGCGCTCAGCATCACCAGTTCCGCGCTCAGCCGCAGGTTGGCAATGTCCATCGCGTCCAACGCGCCATCCTGCACCAGCAGCCGCGACTCCAGCGGCTGATCGGGTGTTTCAAAGACGCTTAATCCATGAGTACCCAAATGAACGCAGCGGAATTTCTGTAGCTCGCCTTCGTTGCGCAAAGCCTCAATGCGCTCGCGAGTTGCCTCCGTGCCCAGCGCAAGCTCGACCTCCACGCCGTTGGCGCGATAATACGCGGCTATGGCCGCCGCGTCCTGTTCGACGTTTTCCAATGACTGCACCGCTTTGTCGGCAAAATCGCGAATCCCCATGGCGAGAACGCGATTTTCAACGGGCTGTGCCCAGGGCAGCAAAACACTGCAAAAATTCGGCGCATAGCTCACGGCAAACTCGGTTCCCACAAAGGCGTCTGCGCCCCAGCGCGCCGCGTGAAACGGAAATAAATGCAGCGAATGATGCGGGGAAAAGATAACTCGCTTCTTCGTCTTCATGAAATCGCGCAGAAAATCGGGCAGAAGGATTGCGCCCAGTCTCTCAACCGAGCGGTCCATTTTCTGGCTGCTCTTCAACGTCTGCACAAATGCGACAAACTCCTGAAGACGGGTCAGTTCCTCCGGCTTGAGACATATCCGTTCTGCGTGGAATCGCTCCCGGTCAACAGCAATCGTTAGAATCACGGTCCCAGACAGCCAGAATAAACCGATGAGAGCTTCATCTTCTTCAAGCGCGGACTGAAGCGATGCGACACTCAGCGTGGGAACCTCAACACTAGCGACCCTCTGGGCGCGGGCAATGGAGAGCAGATCCCATAGTTGCCTGCGCCTGGCCTTGAGATCCTCATTCTTGGGATCTTTTTGCAGCGCCGCGTCCAATGCGTCGAACTCCTGCTGCAAATTCGAGTTGAGATCCTGTGGTGCATCGGGCATCAACCGGCTGCGAATCGACGAGCGCGCCTTGATCAGATCGATCGCCTCCAGCATGTTATCCCAGCGCTGGAGCTTGAATGCGGAAAACGCCGCCCACGTATAAAACTCCGAAACCCAGCTTAGCAGCGCGGCCTGTCTGTAGTCGGCGTTCACGCGATAGCGTTGCGTCTCAAAGTCCCGAATCGTTTCTTCGCATAGCTTCAGCGCGCCCTCGAAGTCGCCGGTCATGATGCATCCCATCGTTTCGCGCTTGAGCAAATCCAGATAGTAGTACCTCTCGTACGACGCCGGAAGCGAGGAGAGACTTGGTGCTCGCCCTGCCAGCAGCCGACGGCGAGCCTCGCGCGCCAGCGGTCCCAGTTCGGCGCCGCGCCCCAGTTGCAGCAGGATGTAAGCGTGTCCCAGGCGCGTCTTGGCTTCATACACGGGACTGTTGAACGCATCCGCTTCCGCCTCCAGTTTCTCCACGTCCGCCAGCAAGTCGTCCATGCCTTCGCCGGCTGCTGCCCGCTGATTGCATATCTGCTGATTCTCAATGAGCTCTGCATCCACCGCGCGCATACGATCCAAATTCGATTCGAAATCGGTTCCCGAGGTTCCATCGTTATTGCGTGCCGATCCGAGCGGCGGCGGGAAATACCTTTCAAATGATTGCTGACTTTCCGCGCTGGCAGAGCTGGCTTCAAGCATCATTCGCGCGCTCAACCTCTGTAGCTCAGTTTGCAGGGCCTGCAAAGTATCCGCAGCGGCTGGATCTTTCAGAATGAGCACGGCAAAGCGCGCACCCAATATCGCATCGTAAAATGTATTCACCTGGCTGGACCGCCTCAAGAGCTCGTTGCCTTTAAAGCTGGCGCCGGAAGTTTGCAGCCATGCAATCATTGCGGCTTCCGCTGTGCATGTCGCCGGGTCCGGGTAACCCAATTCCACCAGAGCTTTCGCGGCGGCATTGGCGTTTTGCGCGGCTGCAAACGTATCTGCCGCCGCCCCCTCGATGCTGGTCATCTTAATCCGCTCTTCGATTTGTTCCCACAGCGCCCGCTGAGAACGCTGGGGCAATAAGTCGCTGCCCGGCGCGGCCGCATTGAGAGCCGCCAGCGGATTCTCCGCAGCCACATCAAGCTTGCCCAACATGCGGGTCTGCAAATCGCTCGCCCGGCGCTTGCAATCCTCTGCCTTTTCCGGCTCGTCAGCTCTTTCAAAGTCCTCGGTTGCCGCCGCGAAGGCTTCCAGAGCATCAGAATTGCGGCCAACAATCGCATAACAACCGGCAAGTGTGCGCTCTGCGCTGGCTATCATGTAGAACACATACGGCAGCGCACCATTGCCGGGGTCCGCGCTCGCCGCCAAAGCCTTGCCATCGCGCACTACATCTTCATAGGTCACGATAGCCAGCTCTGAAACGGTGCCCGGCGCCAGTTGATTTACTACCGCATCCAGGCGCTTGAAGAGAGCGGTTGCCGCCTCTTGCAGTTGAGACTTCGCCATAGCCTCGGCCGAGGGCGGCTGGCTGAGTGAGGGGTCCTTTTGCAGCAGCGCAAGACGCAGCTCCCACAGAGCGGCAAGCGGCGCAACCGCTTTCTTTCTCTCGTCGGAGGCGGTCCCCTGCTGCACCTCTTCATACAATCGCTGCAGCGCCGGCCTAAATTCGGCCCCCGACGGTATGCCCGCTTCACGCAGGATTGTCAGGTTCAGCAGCACCACGCTCTCCCATATAGGTAGGGGGGCCGCGTTCTTCAACTCGTCTTCAAGCGCGGCCAACGCCCCGCCGGGGGGTAGCACCAGCCAGCTTTCCAGGGTATGCAGCCGCGCCAGCATTTCTGCGTTGGGCAGACCCGCCGCGATCGCTTCACGAAATTTCGTCCAGTCAATCATAAGTTGTGGTTTTATTTCTTCTGAATCGCAGGATGCGGAAAGGATACAGCTTCCCCCGCCCCCGCGCAATTGCGACTTTGCGTCCTCAACTCGTTTCGATCTTTTAATAAAACTGCTCGACGGCGCTCGCGCAGGCGCCGCTTCGCGGTAGGATGTTAGCATCCGTTGGGGACCCCTTCCCGTGAATGCTCGCTTCAAACGGCTGCTCCTCCTCTCGTTCGTGACGCTGGCGATTCTGTTGCTCCTCATGCGCCTGCTGGTTTTTACGCAGCATCGCGCCCGGCGTTCTGGGGCAGAGTTTCATCCAAGTTCGCTGGATGTTGTGGCCGGTTCCGCGACTTCGATGCGCGGATGGAGCGACCGCTTTGGCGATGGAACTCCAGACTTCCTGCGCCTGAGCGATCCAGCCGATCGCGAGGTCTTTCGCCGCTGGTTTACGCTCATCGCCGACTATCAGGCCGTCCGGCCCCGTGCGGAGATTCCCGCTGAAATATCCGATTGCGCGGGGCTGCTGCGCTACGCCTATCGCGAGGCTCTCAAGCGCCACAGCGACTCGTGGTTTCTGGCGACGGGCATCGATATGCAAGCGCCGCCCGGAGAGATTCGCGCCTGGCATTATCCTGACACGCCGCTGAAGGCGGGCATCTTCCGCGTTGCGCCGGGCGCATTCGACGCTGCCGACGTGGGCAATGGCAGCTTTGCCCAGTTTGCCGACGCTAAGACTTTGGTGGAACGCAATGCCTATTGGGTTGGCCGCGACGCCCGGCAGGCCCAGCCGGGAGACCTGCTGTTCTTCCGCCAGTTCGGCCAATCTTCGCCCTGGCACTCGATGATCGTCACACGCATTGGCGCGGAGCCGGGAGTGGTTTACCATACCGGGCCGGACCGCGGCCATCCTGGCGAGATTCGCCGCGTGACGCTGGCCGAACTGCTCGACCACCCCGACGCGCGCTGGCGGCCCATCTCCGCCAACCCCAACTTTCTCGGTGTCTACCGCTGGAATATTCTGCGAGGCAATTTATGAGGCTCCGCCTTCTTTCTCTTCTGCTTGCTTTGCCGCTGGCCTTGCCGGCAGCGGCCAAGGATGCGCCGCGTTCGTTCTCGCTTTCCACCTCGCGCACCTTCGCGCCGGGAGAGAGCGTCAAAATGCAGCTTTACACACACAATGTTTCCGCGCTGGAGTTTCGCGTCTACAAGGTGCGCGATGCGCAGAAGTTCTTTGCCGGACTTAAGGACCCGCATAGCTTTGGGGTACAGAGTTATTCGCCCGCCGAGCAAATCGACTCGCGCACATGGATCGAGCGAATCCACGACTTCAAGGCTGATCTTTGGTGGCGGGTGCGGCACTTTTTCCGGGGGCAGTTCAGCGATGAGGCGCGCGACAGCTTCCGCGAGGGGCAGGGCAAGTTGGGCAAGCGCAGCCAGGTGGTGGGCGCAACGGAGTTTGCTCAGGTTCCGCTGCTGAACGAGAGCCAACTGGTGGCGCGCTGGAAGCTGGTCACTCCGCCGGCTATCGTTTCGGAGACGCAGCAGTTACCCATCGATGGGCTGTCTGCGGGTGTGTATCTTATCGAAGCTACCGATGGGACGTACAAGGCCTACACGGTAGCCATCGTTACGCAAATGGCGCTGGTGGAACGGACGCTCAACGGCCACGCGGAGTTATATGCCGCCGACCGCGCCACCGGTGCTCCAGTGGCAAAGGCCGAGGCGGCGCTGTGGATCGATGGAAAACAGCAGTCGCGCGGGATTACCAGCGAGGAAGGCCTGGCTTCACTGGCCACGAATGTTACCGGCGGCAAGACTATCGACAATGTTTGGATATTGGCGCGGCATGGGCAAGATGTTGCGATTGTGACTCCATGGAGTTATAGCTTTGGGCCGGATCGAACGTCCGACTTGCAGGCCTACATCTATACGGATCGGCCCGTTTACCGGCCCGGACACACCGTTTACATCAAGGCCGTAATTCGCGAGGAAAAGAACGACGAACAGATTCTGCCAACTATCAAGACGGTGAAACTCACGGTCACGGACGCGGATAACAAGGCGGTTCTCACCCAGGAACTGCCCATCGGCGCTCATGGCACCGTAGCTACTGACCTGACGCTGGCCTCCGACGCGGGCCTCGGCTACTACAGCGTTGGAGTTGCCAGCAATGGGACACAGATAAACCAGGGCAGTTTTTATGTGGAGGAGTACAAGAAGCCGGAGTACCAGGTGAAGGTAACGCCGACGGCGCAGCGCGTGTTGCAGGGCGAGAAGATTCAGGCGGTGATCGATGCGCGCTACTTCTTCGGCGAGCCAGTTGCGAATGCGAAGGTGAAGTACGTGGTGCATACTTCGCAACACTACTGGTCGGATGAGGAAGACGCGGACGACAATGGGGAAGCGGACCAGCCATCGGATGAGGGCGATTCGGACTATGCCTATGACCAGACCGAGCAGCAGGAACAGGAAGGCACGCTGGACGCCGATGGCAAGCTGACCGTATCTCTACCGGTTGCTGTGGAAGGCAAGCCGCGCGACATGGATTACCGCATTGAGGCGCGAGTTACCGACGCTGCCAATCGCGAAGTAGCCGGGCATACGACCGTGCTGGCGACTTATGGGTCGTTCCATATCGATGTGGAGCCGACGAGTTACATTTATAAGTCCGGCGACCCGGTGCGAGTCAAAGTGCAGGCTGAGGACTACGACTCGAAGCCGATTCAGACAGCGGTTCATGCAGACGTGACGGTGAGCCAATGGGATCGCGACAGCGGCAAATGGACGCGCAAGCCCGCAGGCAGCCGCGATGCTACAACCGGCGCCGACGGCAGCGTTCTGATCGACCTGCCCCTGAGCGGCAACGGCGACTTTGACGTAACCGTAACTGCCAAGACACCGGAAGGACGCACCGTGGAGGCGCACACCTGGGTGTGGATCTGGAATGGCGGCGTTGAATGGGCCAACCCGAATACGCAAGCCAAGATCGTCGCCGACAAAAAGAGTTATCAGATGGGCGATACGGCGCACCTTTTGCTGCTCACCGGCGTTCCTGAGGCGTGGGCCGTGGTAACAACCGAAGGCGATACGATCCAGTCGCGGCAACTGCTTCATGCCAGCGGCGAGAGCGTTGCCTTCGACGTGCCCATCACTCGGCTTGCACAACCTAACTTGGTGATCAATGCGTTCTTCGTGCGCAACAATCAGATCTACACCGCGCACAAGAGTCTCAAGGTTCCCTTGGTAGAGCGGACTCTGACCGTGACGGCCACGCCCTCCAAGCCCAAGTATCTTCCTGGCGAGAAGGGCAGCTTTGACGTGCTGGCACTTGATAGCGCGGGCAAGCCGGTGCAGGCGGACCTGAGTTTTGGCGAAGTGGATGAGGCGCTTTACTCGGTGCGCCCCGATGAGAGCGGCGACATTGTTCACTTCTTCTACTCGCAGCGCGAGGGGCAACTGGAGACGCAGACTTCGTTTGACTTTTACTTCTCCGGCCAGGCGGGCACCAAGTCGCCGCTGCTGGCGCAGTTGGCGGTGGCGCAGTTCCATCCACGCATGGCGCAGGTCAAGCCTGGTTCGGATCTGATCATTCCCAAGGTGCGCAAGGCGTTTCCGGATACGGCTTACTGGAATCCGAATGTCCGCACTGGACCCGATGGCCACGCCAAGGTCGAGTTCAACTTCCCCGATTCGCTCACCACATGGCGCACCACGATCCGTGCCATGACGGACGACGGCAAGGCCGGCGGCGCGGTAACTCGGGTGCTAACTCGCAAGAATCTGATTGTGCGCCTTGCCGCTCCGCGCTTCTTCCGCGTGGGCGACGAGGTAACTCTGCGAATGATCGCGCATAACTACCTTGAGACAGCAAAGGACGTAACCTTTGCGCTGGACGTTGCGGGAGTGGAGATCGCCGCGGGCCAGTCGCAAAAGGTGAATATCCCCTCGCGCGGCGAGAGCGTGGTGGAGTGGCGCGTGCGCGCGCGAACCTCGGGGCAGGCAGTGCTCACCGCCAAGGCGCTGACCAATGAGGAATCCGATGCGCTGGAGATGACGCTGCCGGTGCTGCCTTTTGGCGTGAAGCAACGCGCTGCCGGATCGGGCGTCGTCTTCTCCGGAGCGGGAGAGAACCAGTGGTCCTTCAGTTATCCCGCTGGTTCCGATGCCTCGACGCGAGGGCTTACTGTGACTATTGCGCCCTCGGTGACAGGCACGGTTTTCGATGCGCTCGATTACCTCACCGGCTATCCGTGGGGATGCACGGAGCAGACCATGTCCAGCTTCCTGCCTGACGTGATTGTGGCGCAGGCCATGGATAAGCTGCATCTTCAATCGCCCATCGATCGGCCCACGCTCAACGATATGGTGCGCGCCGGGCTCGACAGGCTTTACGGCTTTCAGCATGACGACGGCGGTTGGGGCTGGTGGCCGGACGACGAGAGCCGCGTCTTTATGACCGCGTATGTGGTGAGCGGCCTGGGCCAGGCTAGCGGCGCAGGATACAAGATCGACGAAGACCGCATGAACAAAGGCCGGGCGTGGGTGCAAGCTACGCTGGCCGCGCATCCCGATATGATTCCCGATTTGCGCGCCTATGTGGTTTACGCGTTGGCCACTACCGGTGGCGCGCCGAAAGAGGCGATCGACAAGGCATGGGACAGTCGCGGCAAGCTGAGCGACGAAGGCCTGGCGCTGGTTGGGCTGGCTCTCGACGCTGCTGGAGACGGCCGCGCAAAAGGCGCGGCTCAACTGCTCGAAAGAAAGGCAAAAACCGGCCAGGACGGCGCGCACTGGGAAGGAAGCTACGACGGCTTGCTCGATTATTGGGCAGACACCTCCAGCGAGACGACAGCGTTCGCGCTCAAGCTGCTGGTTCATCTGGATCGCAGCAGCGGCCTGCTGCCGCAATCGGCACAATGGCTGGCCGCGCATCGCGATGGAGACTATTGGTACTCAACCAAGCAGACAGCGATGGTGATCCAGGGACTAACCGATTATTTGACGCTCAGCGGCGAACTGGCCAACACCTCAGACGTTGAGGTGTTGGTGAATGGCGCGAGCGTAGGCAAGAGGCACTTTGGCGCGGGCGACGGTATGGCTGCTCCAGTCCGCATCAAGGTTCCCGCGGCACAACTCGGCAACGGTGGACAAGTCACTATCCGCAAGAGCGGCAACGGCATCACATACTGGTCGGCGGAGAACGCATGGTACTCGGCGGATCGCAAGCTCTACCAACAGGGCCAACTGGCGCTCAACATCACGCGCGACTACTATCTGCTGCAAAAGAATCAGCCCAAACCCACAGACCCCATTACATACGATCTGATTCCGCTGAAAGGTGCGGTGCATGTGGGCGATATTGTGGCCGTCAGGCTGGCGCTGAATGGAACCAGTTGGAAGTATCTACTGGCCGAAGACCCTGTTCCAGCGGGTACGGAATTCCTGACCAACAATGGCCTTTACGCGCTGAACCACAAGCCTGATTGGTGGGCAGACTGGTTCACGCGCAAGGAATTCCACGACGACCGAGCCGCCTTCTTCGACACCGAGTTCAACGGCCGTCGCGAGTACTTTTACCTGCTCAAGGTGGTCAACCCCGGCAAGTTCGTCATCAGTCCCGCGCAGGCCGGCCCCATGTATCAATCGAACGTGAACACAACCACCGAGCCCGCAACCCTGGAGGTGCAGCCGTGAGTCTATTGAATGATTTGTTTCGCCGATTGCGCCTCGGTTGGCGCTGGGTTGCGGCGCAGTTTGTGCTTACAGCGCTGCTGATCCTGGTGGGTCTGGCATGGACGCGGCTGCCGGACAAGCATTGGTGGCAGGTGTTGCTCACGCTCATTGTGCCGCTGCTGCTGGGGATCTCTGCGCTTGAGTTGCAAGCCGGCACTGCGCGCAGCTTTTCGGACGACGATGGCAAGCGGGTCAAACTGGTGTGGGGCGCAGTGACGCTGCTGGTTTGGATTGCCATGGGCGCCGCGGTCTGGGCGTTGCTGGACAGGTGTGACGACCAGATTCCGCAATGGGCGGGTTACTTGAACTCGCGGGGCTCGGCTCACGCGCGTGCCACGCTCTTCAGCTATGAGCACATCTATCTTTGGATCACTTATGTGGAGTGGGTCATCCGCTGGATTGTGGTGCCCGCCAAGATCATTCCATACGCCGTGGTCTCGGCGCAGTGGGGCTGGCGGCTGCCCTGGCGCAGGGTGATTCACATCCTTTGGAACTGGCGCTGGTGGCTCGGCGTGGTGCTGGCCGCGCTGGTCGCCGTGGAGCTGCCCAGCCGGTTCTTTGCTGCGGCCCCGAGTGGTGGGGTCAACGCGCAGATTTGGCATGTGACACTGAAGCTGGCCGCGACATATCTTTTGGCGGTGAGTAGTTGGGTTCTGCTGCTGGGCTGGGTTGCTGTGTTGTTTGATCGCCAACAGCCGCCGAAGGAAGAAGTGCTTGTGGCAGTGCCAGCGCTGGTAGGACCGCCGGATGGCGGCAAACAGGCCTCTGTGAAGCTGGACTTACCGGAGACCGACTAGCGCGCTCTGCGGAACGCTGGAGCGCAACCAGCCGACGATCTGCTCACGGCCAAATCGGTCGAGGAGTTGCTGAGCATACCAACCGGCAGCTCGGTGGGCTGCTTCCGACTCTGTCTCGTTTGCGGCGTGGGCTAGTTTTTGCTCGACCTGCTCCAAGGTCAGAGTGGGCCTTGGCTTGAGAACAGCATCGCCCGACCAGGCCTCCACCAGCCCCTCGCGCAGCCAGAGCGGGGTGAGGGCTGTGGCCTGCCTCTCCACCAGCGCGTGCAGAAACTCGTGGCGCAGAGTGCCTGCAAGCAGCTTGCGCTCGGCCAGAACGCGGAGCGGTTGCACAGCAATGCTGTCGCCCTCCGTGAAGGCAGCCACCCAGCCGGGAGCCAGCGTTGCATTGCGAAAGGCAGGTGTAGAGCGGTAGGCGCGAACCGTAATTGCACCGGCAGGGCTAAGCCCGCTGCGGCTCTCGGCCTCGGTCAAAGCCTGCGCCATCGAGAGAAGAAACGCGCCGTCCTCGGCATCGCTCGTCTCCAGCGTAAAGCCTTGCCCGCTCAGGCTCAGCCAAGCCGCGCCTGTTGTTTCCTCCCCCAGGGTTGCGCTGGGGAAATACTGAGCAAGAATCTCGCGAAAGCTACGGCCCTCCCGGGCCATCTCTGCTGCACCCGTCTGGCACAGGCCCACGCCGTGACCGGAGCCGCGTCCGTGAAAGAGAAAGCCATCGCCCTGAGCCGCAACCTCAAACCAGTTGCTGCGAATCTGTTTCCAACCCAGGGCGCGACCCACGGCAAGGCGAAAGCTCTCCGCCGGAATCTGAGCGGAGCCAACCAGCAGCACCGTCGCTCGGCCAGACTCGCCGCGCCTGGCCACGGCCAGGCTCTTCCATCCGGGAGCGGCCAGCCCCGCTGCGGCCAGAGCCTGAGTGAGCTCAGCGCGGGAGATCGTCGCCGACCACGCGCTTGATCCGGTGCGCTGGCAGAAGGGATCGGCGCGGGAAACCAGAGAGCCTCGCGCTGTGTGATCGGATGCGGCGCGTCCCGGCCAAACCTCCTCCGCGGCTGCCGTCCACCCACCGCAATTCTGATGGAAATAGGCAGCTGCACGGCTACCGTGCAGCCACAAAACCTCGCCGGCAGTGGCCAGGGCAGCCACATGAGCATCTGGCGCAGTGCGCCAATGCACCCACTGGCAATGGGTCGAGTCGCATACATCGAAGCCGGAGTGGCCGTGCGAGGGTTGCAGCGCGAAACTACGGGCCACCACGGCTAGCGCTTTGCGCGATTCCGGGCCATCCGCCGCGCCGCTCTCGGCGGCAACAACCAGCTCCACATACCGCTCCACCGGCAGCGTTGCCACCAGACTAAGCGCGCCGGCCCGCGCTGTAATCCGCAGCGGGTACGCGAGCGTCAGCGATTCCGAATGAGCGGCAAGCCGGTAACTGCCGGAGAGCAGTAACTCGGCGGAGGTGTGAGTAGCGCCGCCTTGCTCCGTCCACGTCAGCCCGGCGCCTTTCGCTCGTACCGCAATCGTTGCCAGCGATCGGGCGGAGCACGCCGCGCACACTCGAACCGTCGCTCCAGAAAGCGGTGTGATAGCAACTTCCTTGTCATGCCAAAGCGTCCACAGGCCCACGCGAATCGTGGTGCGCGGAGCGGTCTGGCCCGGCGCGGTTGCAGCCGCGATGAGGAGAAGCAGCGCAAACAGAGTGTGTCTCACGGCTTCCTCAGCTGCGAGAGCGCTAGCAGGGTCGCCGCGACCTGAGCCGCATCCGAGCCGTGCCCCGCGGGCAGGTAGACGGCCACCACCACCTGCGGCGACTCGACTGGCGCAAGGCCCACAAACCAGCCATGCGATGCGCCGCCGCTCTCCGCGCTGGCAGTACCGGTTTTGCCGAGAAGAGGCACGCCGCCCAGCGCAGCCGCGCCGGCCATGCCGAAGCTGGCTGAGTCCGCCAGCCCCGCGCGCACGGTTCGCGCCGCTCTGGTTTCAGGGTGCGCCGCCAGCTCACTTGCCAGCGAGCGGTATCCCTCCGCCAGCTCCGGTAGCGTCACACGAATCCCCTCAACGCCCAGCGCAGCAAGCTGAATCTCTTCCCGGTTGCGCGGCAGGCGAAAGGCCGCAACGCTCTCTTGCGGCGCGAGGCCGGTCGCGCCCAGCAACCCGCGCGTGCTCAGGGCCTTGCGCAGATCCTCCGGCGCAAGTGTTCCTGCCAGCTCGGCAAAGTACGAGTTGCACGACCAGGTGAGCGCCTGCTCCGCGTCCATGGGATCGGCCGCCGGGTGGGAGCAGTTGAGCTGGTGGCTGCCGATGCGCAACTTGCGGCTGCACGCGACTCTGCGCTCCGCGTCCCAGCGCCCTGTCGAAAGCGCAAAGTAGAGGATGAGCGGCTTGAGCGTCGAGCCCGGCGTGGCCAGCGTTCGGCCAGCCTCGGTGAGATGGGCTGAAGCCAACAACCGCCCTGAGCCAATCTCCAGCACCAGCACACGCGCGTCGGGCGCTTTGGCCGCGGCATGGCTAGTCGCTTCCCGCCATTCCGCATCGGCGTGCTTTGAGGTCAGCTCTGAACGGTTTGATTGCGCCGAACCAGCGGCTCCGGCGCTTGCGAGACATGCCAGCAGAATCCCAAGCCCTGCTCTTCGCAACAACCCCTTAGCTAATAGCCGCATATTGGAAGTATCAACCATGTTCATGGACCCGAGATAGCGCCGCAAAAGCACGGCCGTTCGTAGTAAAGTGGGCGCATGAAATCTCGCAGAATCTGCGCTTTTATTGTAGTCAGGCTTGCGTGCGCCGCGTTCTGCCTCGCGCTTTGCGCTATTGCCAGTGCCCTGTCTGCACAGCAGTCAGCGCCAATCCAAAAAGCCGACTCCATTCTGATTCTCAAGAAGGACCATGTGATGGAACTGCTGGCCGGGGGCAAGGTGATCCGCACCTACAAGGTGGCGCTGGGCCAGGGCGGACTTGCGCCCAAGCAGCGCGAAGGCGACGCGCGCACCCCGGAGGGCCACTACACCATCGATGCACACTCTGCAGAGAGCCACTATCACAAGGCTCTGCACGTCTCCTATCCAAACACGGAGGACCGCAAGCGGGCGGCCAAGCTCGGCGTGGCGCCGGGCGGGGCCATCATGATTCATGGCTTGCCCAATGGCAAGGGATATATAGGCGCTGCGCACCGGCTCTACGATTGGACGCTCGGCTGCATCGCCGTCACCGATGACGAGATCGATGAGATATGGAACATGGTTTCCGTAGGCACGCCGGTGGAGATTCGGCCGTAAGGCTGCGCGAGCGCATCAACGGATTACGGGCGTCTGAAACGCCCACCGAATTGAACGCGAATGGGCTTCACGAAGGGTTTTTCTTTATGTGGATGATGGATATCCTGGTCTTGCCATTATCCAGCTTTGAGTTTGCAAAAATCTTCACCTCTACGGATTCCTGCTTCGATATTTGGAGGCGGGCGGTGCTGTCACCAAAGAGACTAACGACGACAGCAGCGCTGCCCAGCTTGCTCTTATAAAAAGAGAGTACCTGTGCTGGAGAGTCCGAGGTGAGGAATTCGAGCTGCACTCCCGAGGCGTTGGGCATATCCATCCTCATGCCCTTATGCGCGGGCTGCGCGCCGGGATAAATATCTACTCCCAGATCGGAGGCGCGAATGCTCTCGTCCGGGGTCACGGTAAAGGTGCCGGCCGGGGTGTTCATCGTTACCCTGCCACTGGGATCGACATGCGTACCTTTGATGATGCGATACCCGATGAAACCGATGGTGCCCAGGCCGAGTACACCCACCCCTACGATGACGGCGACGATGATCAGGATGATTTTGAGCGTGCCGCCGCCGGATTTATCCGGTACCGCGGTTAGTGGAATACACACTGCGACCGCGTCTACAGCGGCGGCCGCTGCTCCACAAGAAGGGCAGAATTGCTCGTTGAGGGCTAATGAGGCGCCACATTTCGCGCACTTGATCGCCATGATGATCTCTTTCTCGTTCATGCATCAGCCGGAATGATCCGATTGCTTTCCAGACTGTCTGCCAATATACCTCACATTGCTTGCCTCTGGTCCGACCTTTGCATCTGTGCTCAGCGAGAACCCTTGAGCAAGCCGCCGAGCAAAGTCAACTCCGCCCCTCGGAAGGTGGTCTGCGAAAATAGACTGAATGCTATCTTTACAAAATGCCGGCAAGCGGTTCGGGCCGCGAGTACTGTTCCTTGAGGCCAACTGGCTCATCCGAAGCAAGGAAAAAACTGCGCTCGTGGGCGCCAACGGCACTGGCAAATCCACGCTGATGAAGGTGCTGGCCGGGCTGGAATCGCTCGACTACGGCACCATGCAGCAGACCCGCGGGATGAGCATTGGCTACTTGCCGCAGGAGGGACTGCGGCTGGCCGGGCGCAGCGTCTTTGAAGAGTGCCTGACGGTCTTTGACGAACTGCGCGATATGGAGCGGGAGATTGAGCGGCTGGCCGGCCAACTAACGGAACTCGATCACGCCAGCCCCGAATACGAGGCAGCGGCGGAGCGGTTCTCGATGCTCCAGGAGCGTTTTCATGCGCTTGACGGCTACGCGCTGGATGCGCAGGTGGGCGGCGTGCTCACAGGCCTGGGCTTCGGCAAGGAAGATTGGGCGCGGCAGACCGATGAATTCAGCGGCGGCTGGCAGATGCGCATCGCGCTGGCCAAGCTGTTGCTGGCCAAGCCTAATCTGCTGCTGCTCGACGAGCCTACGAATCACCTGGATCTTGAAACCCGCAACTGGCTCGAAGACTATCTCAGGAATTATCCCTTCGGTTACATCCTTATCTCGCATGACCGTTATTTTCTCGATGTCACGATCGACCGCACGGTGGAGATATGGAACAAGCGGCTCAATATCTATCAGGGTAACTACACCAGGTATCTCAGCCAGAAGGATGAGCGGCGCGCGCAGTTAGAGGCGGCTTATCGCAACCAGCGCATCCAGATCGAGCATCTTGAGGCCTTTATCAATCGCTTCCGTGCCCAAGCTACCAAGGCCAAGCAGGTGCAGTCACGCATCAAGGAGTTAGAGAAGATCGAGCGCATCGAGATACCCGAAGAAGAGCTGGTGATACACTTCAAATTTCCCCAGCCGCCGCCCTCGGGGCGTACGGTGGTGGAGGCTGAGGGACTGTCGAAGAGTTATGGCCCGAAGCACGTGTTGAGCCAGGTCAAGTTCACTATCGAGCGCGGCGACCGCGTGGCCCTGGTGGGCGTGAACGGCGCGGGCAAGTCCACGCTCATCAAGCTGCTCACCGGCGACGAAGCGCCCACGGCCGGGCAGGTGAAGCTGGGCCACAACGTCCTCAGCGAGTATTTCGCGCAGGACCAGTACAAAGTGCTCAACGGCGACGCGCGCATGTTAGACGACATCAGCGCCGCCGCGGTCAAGGTGCCGGAGCAGGCGCTGCGGTCGCTGCTGGGCTGCTTCCTCTTCAGCGGCGACGATGTCTTCAAGCCGCTCGGCGTACTCAGCGGCGGCGAGCGCAACCGCTACGCCCTGGCGCGGATTCTGGTTTCGCCGTCGAATTTTCTGCTTCTCGACGAGCCCACCAACCACCTCGACATGCGCGCCAAGGACGTGCTTCTGGAGGCGCTGGCGGCTTTCAGCGGCACGGTGATCTTTGTCTCGCACGATCGCTACTTCATCGATCGGCTGGCTACGCGCGTGCTTGAAGTGGAAGGCAGCACAGTGACCAGCCACGAGGGCAACTACGAGGACTATCTGCGCCGCAAAGAAGCGCAAGCCGCGGGAACGGCAGCGCTGGAGACCGCGCCCAAGCACCGCCAGCCGGATGCGGCACCGATGAACGGCAACGCGGCGGTTGCCGTTGCCGACGGCTCGGAACTCGATGCGGCTGCCAAGGACCGTACTCGCCGGCTGAATCCCATCAAGCAGAAGCAGATGGAGGAGCGCTGCGCGTTTCTGGAAGAAGAGACTCCGCGTATCGAGGCCGCCATCGCGCATACCGAGGAGCAGTTGGGCATTTACGTCTCTGCCGCAGAGACCGCCCGGCTTAGCGCTCTGGCCGAGGAGCTGCGCAGCCAGTTGGTTGCGCACACTGCGGAATGGGAAGAATTGATGATGCAGCTCGAAGGCGCTTGATCCTGCGCGAAGAGATTTCCCTCGTACACAGCGCGAGTTAATTCTCTGCAAAGTCCTTCGATTTGCACTTGATGATTCACATCACGATGACTCTTCGGAAGGCATTGAATCCGCTATCGTAACTATTTTATGCAGATTTTCATGGTCAATTAAAAAATGGTAGGGGAGAGGGGATACTAATTTTGTGGTAAACAGATCCAGGTATCCCTGCCCTCTCCGGCCGATAAGGAGTTTCAGGCACTTCATCTCTATCTGCCAGTGTGCGCCAGCGAAGCGAAATGATCGGCAAGGGGGAGCCGGCCGCCGGGGAATACAGCCTGACCGCCAGTTTGTGAGCACAGCGCTGGGCGCGCCGCCGAGTGGCTGGCCGGCAAATCCGGCGCACGGGAGTTCCGGGAGATCTTCGAACAGTTGTAGGTAGAATGCCATTGCAGTAACCCGTTCTCTTACGGCACATCCGCAAGTTTGTCGCGTGCGATGCCGCGCTCGATTGCACCCAGATTGCGATCTGTGTACGGGATAAGACGATAGATACCGTTTTGAACGTAGTCGGGATTGGGCCGGTCCGGCTGAATATCAAACAACGCGATCAGCCGGTCTCCCTTCTTCAATTCTCTGACGCCGCCGTTGCGCTTGGACTGATCGATGAGTTCAAGCGGCTCCCATTTGTGAACTTCCGCTCCGGCTGG
>Ga0302319_10001822_pt1 | contig 47116 bp, 40 predicted proteins | sample Bog_T0_2_FD_203319 | JGI IMG/M metagenome (GOLD analysis project Ga0302319, IMG submission 203319) | Peat permafrost microbial communities from Stordalen Mire near Abisko, Sweden - Bog_T0_2 | ecosystem: Environmental > Terrestrial > Soil > Wetlands > Peat | place: Sweden: Abisko, Stordalen Mire... | reverse complement strand
GTTGGGGGAGGGAACTCGCCTGCAAGCCCTGTTTCCCGTAGGGACGGCAACACCGGAAGCCGTGGTAGCTGCGAAGTCTCCTACGAAGCCAGCACGCGCTACGAAAGCCGGCGCCAAGAGCAAGCCTGTAGTTACGAGCGGCGACTCTCCCCACACTGAAACGCTGAAAGCGCGGTTGACCGAGTTGAGGACGAGCGGATTCAACCGCCTCTATCAGCAAGGAAGAATTGTAGAGTTTTCCACGCCGGAGTCGTTGCTCGAACTGGATTTCACGCTGCCCGTCTTTGTTCTTCTGGACAGAATTGTGGTTAGCGAAGAAAACCGTGCTCGCATAGTCGACGCTGCGGAAATTGCCTATCGCGAAGGCGGCGAAGTGATCTTCGAAGAGGTGCCGCGAGACGAGAATGCAGAGCGCAAACGGCATCGCTTCAGTGGCGCATTTGAATGCAAAAGCTGCCATCGGCCGGGCAAGGAACCGGAGCCGCGTCTCTTCAGCTTCAACAATCCGTTTGGAGCGTGTCCGCGCTGCCAGGGTTTCGGAAACACGGTCGACTTCGACATGAACCTGGTGATTCCCGACAAGGTGCTTTCTCTCGAAGACGGTGCGATCGACCCGTGGAACCGCCCCAAATATCGCACATGGTTTACCGAGCTGAAGAAGCTGGCTCCAGCGCTCGGCGTGCCCCTCAATGTGCCGTGGCGAGAGCTACCCGAGGCAGCGCGCGAAACAGTTCTTCGCGGCAAGGGCGGCTTCGAAGGTGTCTTCGGTTTCTTTGCGCAGATGGAGCGCAAGAAATACAAACTCCATGTAAGGGTGATGCTCAGCAAGTATCGCGGCTATGCGGAATGCCCTGACTGTCGTGGTCAGCGGCTGCGTGCCGAAGCACGTTCCGTCCGCATCAATAGCAAGAATATTTGTCAGGCGACCGCTTTGACGATCGCTCATGCCAAGGAGTTTTTTGGCGCGCTTGAACTGACCCCGATGCAGGAAGAGATTGCTGGGCCAATCCTTGAAGAGGTACGCGCGCGCCTAAGTTTTCTGGATGCTGTCGGCCTTGAATACCTCACGCTCGACCGCCTTGCTTCGACGCTCTCCGGCGGAGAAGCGCAGCGTATCCTGTTAGCCACTTCACTCGGGTCGCGCCTCGTAGGTGCGCTCTATGTGCTCGACGAACCCTCCATCGGCCTCCATACCCGCGACACTGCGCGCCTCATTCACATCCTGGAGGAACTGCGCGACCTCGGCAACACCATCCTGGTCGTCGAGCACGATGCCGATGTACTTCGTGCAGCCGATCACTTGCTTGACCTGGGTCCAGGCGCCGGTGAGTTTGGTGGCAAGTTGCTCGCCGAGGGTGTACTGGCTGAGATTGAAGCTAATCCAAACTCGCTTACCGGCCGCTATCTTTCCGGACAGATTTCCATCCCTGTGCCGACACGCCGTCGCACACCAGGCCGCGAGAAACTCGTGCTCCGGGGCGCCGAAGCCAACAACCTGCACGGTCTCAATGTCGAGATTCCGCTCGGAATGCTGGTAGCCATTACCGGCGTCTCCGGCTCCGGAAAATCGACCCTCGTTCACCAGGTGCTCTATCGGGCAGTAGCGCGCGCGCTTGGTCAGAGCGATGGTTCCGATCCGTCGGGAGTCTTCAAGAGCCTCACCGGCGTCGAGCGCCTCAACGATGTAGTGCTCGTTGATCAGACGCCCATCGGTCGGACTCCGCGGTCAAACCCCATCACCTACATCAAGGGCTTCGACCTGGTGCGGGAACTTTTTGCCGCCCAGCCAGAAGCCAAGCGTCTTTCGCTTACGCCAGGCCATTTTTCGTTTAACGTACCAGGCGGACGTTGCAACACCTGCGAAGGCGACGGCACAGTGACAGTCGAGATGCAGTTCCTTGCCGACGTCGAACTGCCTTGCGAAGACTGCAACGGTACGCGCTACCAATCCAAGGTTCTCCAGGTTGAGTACAAAGGCAAAAACATCCATGATGTTCTGCAATTGACCGTGAAGGAAGCGCTGCGCTTCTTCGCCGGCCAAACCAAACTTCTAGAAAAGCTGGCCGTTCTCGACGAAATAGGCCTCGGGTATCTGCGTCTCGGCCAAAGCGCAACCACCCTCTCAGGCGGCGAAGCCCAGCGCGTAAAACTTGCCGCGCACCTGGCGCAAGTCCGCGCCGCCAACGCTACTGCCAAGCCGTCACAGGCCAGTCGCGTGCTTTACATCCTCGACGAGCCAACAACGGGTCTGCATTTTGATGATGTATCAAAGCTGCTGACCGCGTTTCGCAAACTCATTGACGGCGGCGGTTCGCTCATCGTAATCGAGCACAATCTGGATGTAATCAAGAGTGCAGATTGGGTCATCGACCTTGGCCCGGAAGGCGGCGAAGGCGGAGGAAAAATAGTAGCCGAAGGCACGCCCGAAGAGGTAGCCGCAAACCTCCTGTCGCATACAGGAAAGTGGCTTGCCCGAGTACTCTAAAATAAGCGAAATTGCGGAATTCGTCCGGGTTTCCAGGCCTGCTTAAACCAGAATGACCAACGGGCTATATTGCTTTAGTTGCTCATCGGACGTAAGGAGGTTCATCGGTTCGCTCATGGCTTGGGCAACTAAGAGACGATCAAAGGGATCTCCGTGGTACATCGGTAGATCGGCGACGATGACGGTGTGTCTTGAGAAGACTGGCAGTTCATGAAAGCCAGCCGCACCCAAATGTAGGACTACCCGCCTCGGATTCGCATTCATCTTGCCGATCCGCACTTTGATAGCAATCTCCCACACCGTCACGGACGAGACAAAAACTGCCTCAGCCTCCGTGATGAACTGTCGGGCTTCCTTGGATATGTTGTGCGATTCATAAAAGAGCCAATAGACTATTTGCGTATCCAGGAGGAGCCGCATTAGCGGCCCTCAAACGCGGCCTGAAGATCGTCTGGCAGGGGGCCATTGAAGTCGTCTGCAATCCACCCCTCTCCTTCAAGGAGACCAAAGACAATTGGACGTTTTTCTTCCTTTAAAGCGGTCAGGCGCGCTACCGGCTTGCCCGCGCGTGCGATAACCACATCAGTGCCGTTTGAGGCGAGGTCGACAAGCTTGGAAAGTTTGGTCTTTGCCTCGTAGATATTGACGGTTTGTACTGTGGCGCTCATTGTTGGCATCGGCGATTCCCTCAACTTGACTAAGTCTAGTCTAGCACGGATCGCATTGCATAGAGAACACATAAGCTGCACCACCGGGTTGGGCGTTTGATTTGCCATCTCCCTTGCTGATTGAGTAGAACTGGTGGTGCAATTTCCTCGTGAGTCGGTTCGCGTTGAAAATGAAGACGTTTCCGGGGCACTCTTGCTATGTACACAGTTATCAGCCGTCGGCAGTGAGAAAGGTTGTGGGCACATTGGGAATTTCCGCAGGTTCAATGGGCAGCGGCAGCAGGAAAGCCCACGATGATGAGTTGGAGGCCCCGCTGATACCATCGGGCCGGATGATCCCGTTTATTGTCGTCACGCCTCTGTTCTTTTTGTGGGCTATTCCCAACAATCTGACTGACTTTCTGATCCGCCAGTTCATGAAGTCATTCGAGGTCAGTCGCTCCGGCGCAGCGCAATTGCAGATCGGCATTTTCGTGGGCTATTTCCTCATGGCCATCCCCGCCGGCCAGCTCATGCGCTACTTCGGCTACAAGGTCGGCCTCGTGACTGGCCTGATCCTGATGGGCGCCGGATGTTGGCTCTTCTATCCTGCAGCTCATCTCGACATGTATTCGTTTTTCGTGGCGGCCCAGTTCGTAATCGGCTGCGGCCTGTCGTTTTTGGAAACTGGCGCCAATTCCTTCATCGCCCAACTAGGGCCAACTGCATCGAGCGAGCGGAGGCTGAATTTCTCCCAGGCGTTCAACCCACTAGGCTCAGTGATGGCCGGGTTGGTTGGCACCAAATTCATCTTCTCCGGGATCGAATTCAGTAGCGCCGAGACCGCGGCCAAGCGGGCCACCGGCACAATGCAAGTCTATCTACATTCCGAGACCCTCCGCGTCGTCCCAACCTATCTCGTCCTCGGAACCCTGGCCTTGCTATGGGCGCTGATGGTCCTGATGACGAAGTTCCCCGACCTTGCTAAAGAAGACGTTTCCCGCGAAGATGCAGGACCGCCAAAGCATGTGCGACTGTTTCAGCGCCATTTTGTTCTGGCGGTCCTCGCGCAGTTCCTGTATGTGGGCGCACAAGTAGGGACCTGGAGTTACTTCATCCTCTACGTAAGGTCTGCAACCGGCTTGGGAGACAAGGCCGCCGGCTACATGTTGACAGGCACACTGGCGGCGTTCGCAATAGGCCGCTTCAGTTCGGCATGGCTAATGAAGCATTTCCATGCGCGAACAATGCTGGGAGTCTATTCAGTCGTGAATGTCGTGTTAGGACTCGTAGCTGTAGCTCGGCCCGGATGGGTAGGCGCGATGTGCCTGCTGACAACAAGCCTCTTCATGTCCATCATGTTCCCAACCATATTCGCGCTCGGACTGAAAGGCATGGGCGACAAGACCAAGACCGCCGGATCGCTCCTGGTAATGGCGATCCTCGGCGGCGCCGCGCTGACCAAGGTGATGGGCATGCTGGCGGATTCAAGCGGCTTGCAGGCTGCTTACATCGTACCTGTCGTTTGCTTCGCCGGTGTCGCGCTCTATGCATGGTTTGGCGGCGAACATGCTCCAGCGGAGTCAGCCAGCTAAAGAGCTATTCCGCAACAACCGGGTTAGTCAGCGATCCCAGACCCTCCACGGTCACGGTCACAGTCTCGCCGGGTTTGAGCCATCGCTTCGGTGTTCGACCCAGCCCCACCCCGGGAGGCGTCCCTGTCGATATTATGTCTCCAGGAAGCAACGGGGTTATCGAAGAAAGATATTCGATAAGTTCGGGAATCTTGAAAACCAGTTCGCTCGTATTGGAGTTTTGCAGCTGTTCGCCGTCAATCGAAAGCCCGATCTGAAGCACATGGGGATCGGCAATCTCATCGGCCGTTACAATCGCCGGGCCAAGCGGGCAAAAAGTAGGGAAGCATTTCGACAGCGACCACTGTGTCGAAGCGAATTGGACGTCGCGCGCACTGACGTCGTTCACAATGGTGTATCCATAAACATGCTTGCGCCACTCATCCGCGGCAATTCGATAGCCGCCGTGGCCAATCACAAACGCGAACTCTGCCTCGTAATCCGGCTCGGTCGAATTCACTGGAAGCACAATAGGATCGCCCGGTCCAACGATAGCAGTCGGCAGCTTGAAGAAGACCACAGGCGTTGTCGGAATGGCCATCCCCGATTCTTTGGCGTGGTCACGATAATTAAGACCGATCGCGAAGATGCGCGGCGGATTCAGCAGCGGCGCATGAAGACGAACCTCGTCGATGCGATACGCGGTGAAGGTGTTGCCGCCTTCCGGCTCAGTAGTGCCGGCTGCAATGACGGCAAGTGTGTCGCCATAACCCACCGCGCCGAGATCGACAACAAGGTTGCCCTCCTCAAGCAGAGAACCAGGGCGAATCTTTCCATCGGCCAGAGAAAACGATACAAGTTTCATTGAGACTCCGTTACTTTGATAGATGCAGGAAGGGGCTAGGTTGGCTTATGCGGCCGTCCATCCACCGTCAATGGTGAACAGCGAACCGGAGATGAAAGCCGCCTCATCGGAAGCCAGATACCGAACCATGGAAGCAATCTCATGCGGCTGCCCAAGTCGCCCCACAGGCTGCCGAGCGCGAAGTTCGGCGCGAGTTTCTTCCTTGTTGTGGGCGTGGAATTTATCCAGATATCCCTCCACGAAAGGGGTTTCGACCGTGCCGGGACAAATAGCGTTGACGCGCAAAGTCTTAGGGTATTCCACTGCCAGTTGACGTGTCATCGCGATGATCGCGCCTTTGGTTGTGCAATAGGCAAATCGCTGCTTGATCCCCACCAGACCGGAGACCGAAGCGATATTAACGATAGAGCCCGTATGCCCGCTGTTGTCCGGATCTAAATGGCTCGCCAGCAGCAATGGAATCAGGGCCCGAGTGACCAGGTAAACCGCTCGGACATTTACATTGATCAGCCGGTCGAAGTCTTCAGGCGCAGTTGTTTCGATCGAGCCCACATGCCCGATGCCGGCGTTATTGACGAGGATGTCAAGACGATCAACGCGCGCAGCCGCTTCGGCGATGGAACTCAGGTTCGTTACATCGAGAGCAAGCGCCTGTGCTTGCGGCAGCGATGCAGCCAGGGCCTCCGCTGCTGCGAAATTGATGTCGGCAATCCAGACGAAAGCACCTGCGCTGGCAAGTTCCTTCACGGTAGCCGCCCCTATGCCGCTAGCGCCGCCAGTCACCAGGGCACGTCGGTTGTCGAGGCGAAACGGCTGATTTTGATCGCTCATGATTGTGAACTCGCTGAATCGCGGAACTGCGCGATGATCTTCAGATAAGCCTGCGCTGCTGCGGTGATGATTTCGGGCGCGCCTTGATCGATAGCAGCCAGGTTGACCAGGTCGCTTCCCACTCCCAGCGCGCGTGCTCCAGCCTCAAGAAAACTCGCAGCGGAACGGTGCGTTACCCCGCCTGTCGGAATGAGCTTGAGGTGCGGAAAAGGAGCAAGCAGCGACCTAAGGTAGCTTGCTCCGCCCATGGCCGAGCATGGAAAAATCTTGACGTAATCGGCCCCGGCTTCCCATGCGGTAATGACCTCCGTCGGTGTAAGCGCGCCGGGAATGGATAGCTTCCTATGAGCCTTGGTTACAGCAATCACTGCAGGATGAAAGCTCGGACTGACCACAAACTCAGCGCCAGCTTCGATCGTAGCTTCTGCCTGGTCACCCGTAGTGACGGTGCCGGAGCCGAGCAGAAGTTGGCCTCCGTATTCGCGCTTGAGTTCGGTGAGTAGTTCAACCGCGCCGGGAACGGTCATCGTGACTTCAACCACCGTTACGCCTCCCGCCAGCATCGCCTGAACAACGGCGTGCGCCTGCCCGGCATTGCGTGCCCGAAGGACAGGAATCAGCCCAACGCGTTCCAAAGTTTCTGCTGTTGTCTCGTGCATATTTCCCCTTGAATACGATTCCGGTGGTAGCGGGACCGGCTGAATCCGCCTTTGAGCTTGGGTGCCCCGTTTCTCGCGTTTGAGACCTGGGAAACCTCAAATCCACATCGTCGCAATCTTATCGCGCAATCCTCGCAGACCCGCCCTTGATCAGCCGTTCGACCTCGGCCAGCGTTGCCGTGCTCGTGTCTCCGGGCGTCGTCATCGCCAGTGCTCCGTGGGCCACGCCACATCGAAGTGCCCATTCAATGGGCTTGCCAGCAAGCAGCCCGTAAATCAGCCCGGATGCAAAGCTGTCTCCACCGCCCACACGGTCGAAAATATCAATCTCGTGCTGTGGAACGTGGACAATCTTGCCCTCATAAAGCGCAATCGCCCCCCAGGCATTGCGGCTGGCTGTCGAAGCAGTCCGAAGAGTGCTGGCGATCAGCTTGAGATTAGGGTAAAGAGCTGCAAGTTCGCGCAGCATTTCTTCGTAAGCGCCAATCGGAAGCTCGTCGAAGTCTTCCGAAACCCCTTTGAGCTTTACTCCGAGCATGGCAGAGAAGTCTTCCTCATTGCCAAGCAACAAATCAACCTTGCGAACCAAGTCGCGATTCACTTCCTGAGCCTTGGCTTTGCCGCCAATCGACTTCCAAAGCGAGTCGCGGAAGTTCAGATCGTAAGAGACCGGGGTCCCAAACTGATGGGCGGCGTCCATGGCCTCGGCTGCGACCTGGGCCGTCGATGCGGAAAGCGCCGCGAAAATCCCGCCCGTGTGGAACCACTTCGCGCCGTTCTCGCTTCCAAAAATCGCAGACCAATCGAAGTCGCCCGGGGCAAGCTGGCTCACAGCCGTGAGACCGCGGTCAGAGCAGCCAACGGCGGCGCGGACGCCAAATCCCCTCTCCGTGAAGTTGAGGCCGTTGCGCACTTGTCTCCCGACGCCATCGTAAGGAACCCACTTGAGCAGGTAGGTGTCGACGCCGCCCTGGAGGATGAGGTCTTCAACCAGACGGCCAACGGGATTGTCGGCCAACGCGGTGGCAATCGCTGTGTGCAGGCCGAAGCAGCGGCGCAGGCCGCGTGCTACGTTGTATTCCCCGCCTCCCTCCCAAACCTGAAAATGTCGTGTGGTATGAATCCGATTTTCGCCCGGATCGAGCCGGAGCATTACTTCGCCGAGCGAGAGGCAGTCCCAGCGGCGGGGAGAGTCGGGAATGAGTAACGGGTTCATCGCGTAAGATCAGCTTTCCAATGACACTCTATCGCATCGGCGCGTGACTTGCCTGATCTTCATTTGCACACGCAGGTAAATCGCCTTACATGATAGTGTTTTGGGTTGAGTGTTGTGCCCAAAAAGCGCAGCGCCGTTTCTTTCACCTCGGTACACTGAACAGAAACGCGGAGAGATTTCGGTTGATGGAAAAGGGACTTTTCGACCTGAGCGGGCGCGTTGCAGTGGTCATCGGCGGGACCACGGGCCTGGGCCACGCGATTACTCTGGGTCTGGTAGAGGCCGGCGCTGACGTCGTCGCAAGTTCTCGCCGGCAGGAACAGGTCAACCTCGTCGCCGCTGAGATTGAACTCCGAGGCAGGAGATCGCTTCGTGTCACCAGCGACGTAGCACAACGCGTATCTGTCCAGGCGCTTCACGATGCCGTAATGGCGGAGTTCGGAAAGGTGGATATCCTGGTGAATGCCGCCGGAATCACATTCAAATGCCCGGCAATTAATCTCACTGAATCGGACTGGCGGCGAGTTATAGATACCAACCTGACCGGGACCCTGCGAGCTTGCCAGATTTTTGGAACGACCATGGTCGTGGCGGGGTACGGGCGGATCGTGAATATTGCTTCACTGTCGACCTTTGTGAGCTTCCACGAAGTCGCCGCCTATTCGGCGAGTAAGGCGGCGGTGGCGTCGCTAACCCGCAGCCTGGCGGTGGAACTTGCGCGGAGAGGTGTGAACGTGAATGCCATCGCACCTGGGATTTTCCCAACACCGCTGAATGCAAAACTGGTGCAGGGCACGCCGCGCGGGGAAGAGCTCTTGATGCGTACGCCTATGGGCCGATTTGGCAAGGCCGAAGAAATCGCAGGAGCAGCAGTATTTCTTGCTTCCGAAGCGTCTTCATTCGTGACCGGGCAAGTGATTGCGGTCGATGGCGGATTCCTGGCGAGCGGAGTAAACCAATGAAGAACAAGCATATTGAGTTATCTGAAGTTCTGGAGCGTCGCGCGCGATGAAGATCACCAATGCGTATGTGAATATAACTTCGCCAGGACGAAATTTCGTCACCCTCAAGGTGGAGACGGACGAAGGAATCTACGGTCTAGGCGACGGTACACTAAACGGCCGTGAGTTAGCCGTGGCGAGTTATCTTACTGAGCATGTTATTCCCTGTATCATCGGCCGCGATCCATTCCAAACGGAAGATATCTGGCAGTACCTCTATCGCGGAGCTTACTGGCGGCGAGGCCCGGTAACAATGTCGGCTATCGCTGCAGTTGACGTTGCGCTCTGGGATATTAAAGGCAAGGCGCTGAATACTCCCGTCTATAACCTTCTCGGCGGCAAAAGCCGTGAGAGTGTCCTCGTCTATGGGCACGCCAATGGAAGAGACACAGATGCAGCCCTCGAAGACGTCGCACGACACGCCGAGCAGGGCTTCAAGGCAGTTCGGGTCCAGAGCGGCATTCCAGGCCTATCAGCAACCTATGGAATCAGCAAGGGACCTGGGCGTTATGAGCCGGCCGAGCGCGGGCTTCCATCGGAATACCAGTGGTCGAGCGAACTCTATCTGCGGCATGTTCCGACCTTGTTTGCACGGGTTCGAGAAGCTTTCGGTGAAGAGTTGCACCTTCTGCATGATTGCCATCACCGGCTCACTCCGATTGAGGCAGGACGACTAGGCAAGGAGCTCGAGCCATTTCATCTTTTCTGGATGGAAGACCCGACGGCGGCGGAACTGCAGGAAGGGTTCAAGATAATCCGCGAGCACACTACAACGCCGATTGCAGTGGGCGAAGTATTCAATTCCATCTGGGATGCGCATGACTTGATTCGCAACCAGTGGATCGACTATCTGCGCATGACACTCGTGCATGGCGGCGGATTTACGGCGCTCAAAAAGGTCGCCGATTTTGCCGCTCTCTATCACGTGCGCACTGGCTTTCACGGAGCAACGGATCTATCGCCTGTGACAATGGCCGCGGCACTGCATTTTGATACGGCGATCCATAACTTCGGCATCCAGGAACTAATGCCGCATACCGAAGAAACGGACGCTGTGTTTCCGCATCAGTACTCCTTCAAAGACGGCTTCATGTATCCAGGGGATGGCCCCGGACTTGGTGTTGATCTTGATGAAAAACTGGCGACGAAATACGAATATCAGAGGGCATATCTTCCCATTAATAGGAAGTTAGATGGAACACTGACGGATTGGTAGGATGTAAGTGGCGCAAACACGTAGAGGAGAGTAGTTATGAGTCAAAAGCTGAGGATGGGAATGGTTGGTGGCGGTCCGGGAGCCTTTATCGGCCCGGTGCATAAGATGGCGGCCGAACTGGACGGAAAGATTGAGTTAGTCGCTGGAGCATTTTCTCAATCCCCAGACCGTTCGCGTGCGGCCGGCGCCAGTTTCGGAATCGACCCGGCTCGCGCCTACGCGAGTTATGCAGAAATGTTCGAAGCCGAGAGCAAGCGTGATGATGGCATTGATTTTGTCGTGATCGCAACTCCGAACAATTTGCACCTTCCTGTGGCGGAAGCGGCACTGGCTGCGGGTATCGCCGTCATGAGCGACAAGCCAGCGACGGCCACCTATGATCAAGTATTGACGCTCGAAGCAGTAGTTGCAAAAGCCGGCTTGCCCTACGGACTGACTCATACTTATGCCGGATATTCGCTGGTGCGTGAAGCGCGAGTACTGTGTGCGAGTGGCAAGCTAGGTCCGATTCGCAAGATAGCGGTCGAATATTTGCAAGGCTGGCTTAGCCGGCCTCTCGAGAGCACAGGACAGAAGCAGGCAGCGTGGCGTTCTGATCCGGCGTTAAATGGGCCTGGTGGTTGTATCGGGGATATTGGAACGCATGCATTTCATCTGACCGAATACGTGACTGGTCTCAAGGTGACGAGCCTGAACGCCGCGCTGCGCAGTGTAGTTTCAGGCCGGCGTCTCGACGACGATTGCAACGCTCTTTTGCGGCTCAACAACGGAGCTAGCGGAGTCCTGATGGCTTCGCAAGTGGCGGCAGGCGAGCGAAACGGGATGCGCCTCCGGGTCTACGGCGAAGAAGGCTCAATTGAATGGCATCAGGAAGACCCTAACCGTCTGAGCGTGAAGTGGCTGGATGGCCCGGAGGAGATCCGTCACGCGGCCGGCTCGTACTTGAGCAGCGACGCATTGACCGTAACTCGCCTTCCTGGTGGCCACCCAGAGGGCTATATCGAGGCCTTTGCCGTGCTCTATCGCGAGTTTGTTGACGGCCTGTTGGCATGGAAGACAGACAATACCAAACCGTTGCCCGCAACTCTCCCAGGGATCGAGGCCGGCGTGCGCGGGATGCGTTTCATTGAGCGCGCAATTGAGAGCAGCCGCACCGAAAGCTGGGTTCAGTTTTGAAAGTCATTTTTTAGGAGAGGAACGATGAAGACAATCAAGGGACCGGGGATTTTTCTCGCGCAGTTTGCATCCGATGAGGCGCCGTTTAATTCGCTCGATGGAATAGTGAGATGGGCGGCGAGGCTGGGTTTCAAGGGCGTGCAGATTCCGAGTTGGGATCGTCGTCTTTTCGATCTGCAACAAGCTGCCGAGAGCCAGGACTACTGCGACCATGTGCTGGGATTAGTCCGCGAAGTGGGGCTTGAGGTGACTGAGCTTTCGACTCACTTGCAGGGACAACTCGTGGCCACGCACCCCGCCTACGATACGGCCTTTGCGGACTTCGCTCCATCAGAGTTAGCTCAGGATCCAAAGGGTCGCCAGGCGTGGGCCGTGCAGCAGCTGCTCTGGGCTGCGAAGGCCAGCCAGCGGATGGGACTTACCGCGCACGCATCATTTTCCGGAGCGCTTGCGTGGCCATTCTTCTATCCGTGGCCGCAACGGCCGGCAGGTCTAATCGACGAGGCATTTGCAGAATTGGGACGCCGGTGGCTGCCAATCCTCAATGCGTTTGAAGAGGCTGGCGTGGACATTTGCTACGAACTGCATCCCGGCGAAGACCTGCACGACGGTGCTACCTTCGAGCGGTTTCTAACTGTTGTTGACGAACATAAGCGTGCGAATATTCTCTACGATCCGAGCCACATGATCTTGCAGCAAATGGATTATCTTGGATTTCTAGATGTGTATCACGAGCGTGTTCGTGCATTCCATGTGAAGGACGCGGAGTACAGGTCGAGCGCGCGAAGTGGTGTCTATGGTGGATATCAGGATTGGATCGACAGGCCAGGTCGCTTCCGCTCACTTGGCGACGGACAGATTGATTTCAGTTCCATCTTTTCGAAGATGGCGCAATTTGATTATCCAGGCTGGGCCGTACTCGAATGGGAGTGCTGCTTGAAGCATCCTGAGGCGGGCGCGGTCGAAGGCGCCAAGTTCATCAAGGAGAAAATCATCCGAGTCACCGACCGTGCATTCGACGATTTTGCAGGCGGTGGAACGGACTCGGAAAAGAACAAAAGAATTCTGGGCTTGGTCTAGCGAACTCTTGGCCGCACGATCGTGCACGATCTCGGGTGCCCAGGTCTGGAATCTCAGACCTGGGAAAGCTCGAATCCTAACTTACGGAATTAAGCAGTCAGGGATCTAGTGTGTACCTTCCGTACTTCGGATGAATTCTGCTGTGTAATCGTGAAGGCTCTTGAGCGCCGCTTCATTCACATAGACCATGTGCCCGGTTTGAAAAAAATGGTAACTGATGTTAGCCTGCAAATTCTGTGGCATCGGTAAGTGCTTCATCTCATAAGTGGCGCCGAAGTAAGTGCATCCGAGATCGAAGTATCCCCCCATCAACATAACCTTCATTTTTGGATTGCGCTTGATTGCCACCGCCATATCCGGCATGACATTTACGCTTGATTCCCATCCCTGGCCGCCCGGGGGAACATGCTCTAGATTCCAATGGAATCCTGGCTGGCGTGCGCTGGGTTTGTAAGTCATATTCTCGCCGTATTTGAGGTCCTCGCGCGCGTATTGGTTGATGGCGGTTACGAAAGCAGCCGTCGTTGCGCTGCCGAATGGGTCATAGTCCGCATCCTTGCTCAACGGATCCATATCCGGCCCGACATACCTTGTATCCAGTCGCCCGGTAGTTAGTCCAGAAGCAGCTTGCAATTCCTTCGAAAACTCTCCGCCGCTTACTCGGAGGTCAGCTTTAATCCAATAAGCTGCAGGCAATCCTGTGTAACTCTGGAGTTTGTCCGCCAGGGCGCGTTTGCTCTCCTCCGACAAATCAGCTCCTTGCAGAAGCGCCGACGCATATTCGCCCAAACTGAATTTCTCAACCTCGCGCAGGAATGGCTCAAGGTCCGCTGGCCGATTAGTCAGGCGGTGATGATACCAAGCCGTGGCCGCCATCGAAGGCAGCGCCAGGTAATAGGGTTGATCGGTTCCGGGATTGCCTTCCGGGCCGTCGGCACTGTTATCAAAACTGAAGATCTGAGATAGCAGAATCACGCCATTCAAATCGACACCTTGAAGCATACGGCTCAGCACTGCGCTGCGCGTCGTTCCATAGCTTTCGCCAAAGATATATTTGGGTGAATTCCACCGGCCGTATTTGGTGAGAAATCGCCGAATAAAACGATCGAATGCGTGCGCGTCCTCGTCCGTTCCCCAAAATGCCTTGCCTGCGTCTTTGCCCAGGACCCGGCTGAATCCAGCGCCGGGCGCATCAATGAAAACAAGGTCGCTAACATCGAGCAGGCTGTAATGGTTCTCGACCAATGGATAGGGCGCGGCCTCCTGATGCTCTCCGTCCGGAGTTACAACCCGTTTGGGACCAAACGCTCCCATGTGCAGAAACATGGTTGCGCTGCCGGGACCGCCGTTGTAGAGAAAGGTAATCGGACGCGAACCATTTGCAGCGCCCTTCTTGAAATATGCCGCATAGAAAATCCGCGCCGTTGCCGGTTGATCTTCGAGCTTCGAAGGCAGATCGACACCCGAATCTGGAAGGTATTTACCATCCAGGCCAAGCGTCGCATCCTGCACATCGGTCGAGCCGACGGTAAGAGTCCCCGCGACGGCTCGGTAAGCAATTTCCTGACCGCCAACAGTTATGGACCCCTCAGTTACAGAGTCTGCGGCAGGCGCCGCGACAAACGAAGCCTTCGATTCAGCATCTTTCTTTCCATCGGTCTTGTCTTGCCCCCGTGCGCCCTGTACCAAAGCGATTGTAGTCAGCAGCAAGCCGAAGCAGCCAAATTGAGCGAGTCTGTTGAATTCCAAAGCTTGACCTCCAAATTGCCAAATGAATGAGCCAGAAGTATAGCGCAGAGAACTCTCACAACCCCTGAGCGAAGCCGCAGAATTAACGATGGTCTCTAAATCGCAATGCCTGCGGAGTCGTAGATCTGAGTTATGTACCGCATGTCGCGGAGGCCCTCTTCGCCAGGGGAATGCGGCTCCAGATTGTTCTGCACGCAATGGGAAAAATGCTCCGCTTCGGCCTGAAAATGAGAGGGGTCCCGCGCAGGATTGAGTTCGTCAATTGTCTTGCCGGCAAATTCTGCGCGCAATCGTAGACCTTCGTAGACAAAGGCCTGCTCGACCTGCAGCCAGCCCTTCGATCCGTACACACGATAGTAGCCCGGCATGTTCGCGCCATAAGTTGTGGCGCAACTTGCGACAATTCCAGAAGGGAAGCGCATGGTCCACGACATGTTCTCCTCGACTTCGGCAAAGCGCGGGTCGTGGTCGATGGTCGAGGCATAAGCCGAGATGTGCTGCGGCTCCTCGCCTGTTAGATATCGGCAGGCATTAAGGGAATAGATGCCTACGTCAAAGATTGGACCACCTCCGGCGAGCTTCTTATTGGTCCGCCATTCGTTGGGTCCCATATTGAAGCCGAAGCTACTCTCAATTGCCTGCACTTGGCCCAACGAGCCTTCGCGGATCATGCTAACCGCCTTCAAGTTGGTGGGCTCGTAGTGGCAGCGGTACGCGATCATGAGCTTCACGGTCGCCGCTTTGCAGGCAGCAATCATCTGCTCAGCGTCCGCAACATTGGTAGACATAGGCTTTTCGCAAAGCACATGCTTGCCGGCTTTGGCTGCGCGCATTGTGTACTCGGCATGCATGGAGTTGGGTAATGCGACATAGACCGCGTCAACTGCAGGATTATTAGCGATCTGATCGAAGTTCTCGTAGCTGTAAATGCACGTCGAGGGAATGCCATACTCGGCGGCGATGCGATCGGCTTTGTCACGATGGCCACTGACGAGGGCTGTTATCTGCGAGTTAGTAGTGGAGCGCGTTGCGGGCATGAAGTGGCCGGCGATGCGTCCCAGTCCAATGACCGCGTAACCAGTCTTTTTTGTAGAGGACTGGGCACCAATGCCGGGTGCAAACCGAGCGGCGAGGCTGAGGGTTCCGAGTTTGGCGAAATCTCTCCGAGTGACGGACATCATGGCGGTTCTCCGATCAGGGCGTTGGCGAAAAAGCGCGGCGGCGATCGTTATTACTATAGACGGACGGAGCAATCAAGCCATAGTCTGCACAATGCGTCCCAAGTCCCTAGAGCCAGTGCCGACTGCTCGTATCCCGGGTTACCCAGTCGACCGCCCTCAGTTAGCCAGCTCCGCCGTCTCAAGAAAAATGTAACTCCCCGACGGTGCAGGGACCACGTTAGTGAGCCTGCGGTTATGTACTAGAACCGCGTCGCGATACCAGAGGTTGATTGCGGGCAGATCGCGAGCAAGAATCTGCTGTACATCGGCGTAGTCAGCACGTCGGCGCGCCTTGTCGTTGCTTACAGCCGCGTCATCGAGCAGGGCATCGAGATTCGTATTTGCGTAATGTCCACGGTTCGCTCCTTTGGGCGGAATCCGGGCAGAAGAGAATGCATACCCGAAGATGTCCGGTTGCTCGTTGCCACCGACCCACTGCAGCGAGTACATCTGGAAGGCGCCACGCATCACATCGGAGTAAAACGTAGCGTATTCGAAACTCCTGATCTCGAGAGCGATGCCAACCGCGGCCAGTTGCTGCTGTAACACGGCAGCAAGCAGGCGCGTTGACTCCACGCTGCTGGTCTTCATCACCAGGTGAAACCTGACCCCATCGCGATTGCGTAGATGACCGCCTTCATCCAGCAATCGCGCCGCTCGCGCAGGGTCGTAGTCATACCGAGGCCCATCTCCGTTGAACGCCCAGTGGCTTGGTGGCAGCAAGCTCAACGCGGGACGTGCGTGCCCGTTCAGCAAAGTTTCGATAATCAGTTTTCGATCGATTGCACATGCAATCGCCTGCCGCACCCGCACGTCGCTCAGAATTGGATCGCGCAGATTGAAGCTCAAGTATTGAATCTCTGTGCCGCCCGTTTCTTCAATCTTCAAATCGGGCCGCGCCGCTAGCACTTCCAGTGAATCCATGGGAACGGAGTTGATGGCGATATCGCCCGAGCCCTTTTCCAACTCCAGCGATTCCGTAATCGTGTCGGGAACCACTGCAAATCGAACTCGCTCCAACTTTGGCACCACCGACCAACTCAGTGGATTGCGTTCCACAATTACATCTTGATCGATCTGCTGGCTCACAAATCGAAATGGGCCTGAACCCACTGGATGCTGCCAGAAATCGCGGCCGCTGCCTTCCGGGACAACGCCCATGGCTCCCGTGGAAAGATTGGTCAGCAGATAGTTATCCGGATGTTTCAGATGCATCGCTACGGTCCTGTCGTCAGGTGCCTCAATCAACTCTATCGCTGCGTAGGTAGCGGCTTTTGGGGATATCACGCCACCCGGTCGACCAGGTTCAATCATCGACTCAAGAGTAAAGACCACATCGCGTGCAGTGAGCGGACGTCCATCGTGGAAGCGCACCCCGTCCCGTAAATGAAACACAAGAGTCAGTGGATTCGGCTGCTCCCATCGCTCTGCCAGCGCAGGCCCGAACTGAAAGCTGGCATCGCGAGCCACCAGTCCATCGAACATCAGCGCGTAAATGCGTTGCGACTGCGCGTCGGTGCCAATGCGAGGATCAAGATTCGCCGGGCTGCTTTCGATCAGAAACACGACAGTATGCGGGTCCCTCTGCGCCGAGTGACAGCCTACCAGAGCGAGCAACGCTGACAGCAAAACCAATCGCATAAGCTGCGGTCTAGACATACGTCACCTGCCCCAGAATCGCAGGCCGCTTTGCCCCGGTTGCCGCGGGTACATTTCCCGGAAACCGATGCCATGTTTGCCAAGCCAGCAGCGCAAATGCCGCAGCCTCTTTTGCTTCAACCGGCATGCCAAAGTCTTCACTCGCGGCCAGTTCACATCCCAACGACTCCAGTCGCTGCGCGAGCATCGCCATCAACGCATGATTACGTGCCCCTCCACCGGAGACGATGTAATCTACCCCACTTGACTCGTGATTTCCGGCACGCATCTTTCGCAGGACAAATCTCTTGTAACTCGTTGCGATGGTTTCTGCCGTCAGTGCAGTTGCAGTCGCTATTGCATCTTCCGGCTTGCTGCTAAGTCGCGTGCACGCTGCCAGGAACTTCGCCGCATACTCTCTTCCAAACTCCTCGCGCCCCGCCGTACGCGGCGGTTTCAACACGAAGTATGGATTCCTCAACGCCGTGTTCAGCGCAGGAGCAATTACTTTGCCCATTGCCGCGATTCCTCCATTCCGATCGAATCGTTTTCCGAAAAGCTTCAGCACAAGCGCATCGATCACCATGTTGCCGGGACCCGTATCAAAGGCGATAACCGCATCGGCCGCGGCTCCAGCAGGAATTGCCGTCAAGTTAGCAATGCCGCCAATATTCTGCAGCACTCGGCCGCGCCTCGGATGCGCGAAAAGCACAAAATCAAGCAGCGGAACCAGCGGTGCGCCCTGTCCGCCCGCCAGCATATCCGCGGGTCTGAAATTCGAAACCACTGGAACGCCAACCGCGGCCGCAATTACCTGTGCTTCGCCAGCCTGCCACGTGCACGCAAATTTGCGGCCTGCATAACTCCTCGCAAGCGCTTGATGATAGAGTGTCTGCCCGTGACATCCAACCAGGTCCAGCTTCACCCTGCGCTTCTTCAGCGTCGCTTGTACTGCTTCAGCGTACTCGATACCCAACCGCCAGTTGAGCCTGGCCAATTCAGCCGTTGAAGTGGATGTCGCGTTCATCGCCGCCAATACAGCGCGCCGCAGTGGCGTCGGAAATGAAAAGCCCTCATGAGCTATCAATGCGATCTTGGGCCGCACCTTGCCCGGCTCGATCCGCACCACGGCCACATCAATTCCGTCGGCCGATGTGCCGCTCATAATCCCCGCAACCGTCATTGATTTTGAACTCATATTGGCTAGACCTCCGTTGTGGGTTGAGCTCTTGAAATAGTTTTCCCGAATCGAAGAATCCGCGAACGTAGGATCTCAAATTGCTTCGTAGAAAGGGCGGCTGATGCCTTTTCCGAAAAAAGCTTCTTGCGCTTCAGCGAAGTTTGCCGTGCGCGCTTGGTGAGAAGATTTCTAAATGCGACTGACCGCTCAGCCTCTGAAATCAACGATTCGTAAGCCCGCAGAATCAGTTCTGGGCTATGGCATATCTCCAACAGGTCCATGCCCGCGCGAATAGCGGCAATGGCGGCTTCTTCAATCGGCAAAAACTTGAGAATACCGCCCATCTCGAGATCGTCGGAGAACACAATCCCGCGATAGCCGATCCGATTGCGAAGAATAGTAGTAATCCAATATCGCGAAGCTGATGCCGGGCGATTCCCACTGGGCGTATTGGGATAAGCCGCGTGATTCACCATGATCATAGGTAACTCATGGCGCAGCGCACGATACGGCCCCAGGTCATTTTGGTTCATCTCGCGCATCGACCGGTCAATCGACGGAGTCTCAAGATGTGAGTCCAAGGTTCCCCCACCGAGTCCCGGAAAGTGCTTGCCACATCCCACTACTCCCTGTGCCGCAAGTCCGTCTAGAAAACCTCGTGCATAGTCCACAATCCCGCTAACTGTGGCCGCCGATACGCGCGTTCCCATCACTTGAGCCGAAGCCGTTAGAGACAGATCAAGCACGGGCGCAAGCGTTGTGTTAAATCCGAATGCCTTCACGGCCCGGCCAATGAGGACGCCGTGTTCCTTCGCCAGGCCTGAACGCGTGGAAGTCCGCATCGCAGCCCCCACCGCCTGCGCTGAAGGCATTGGCGTCAAAGCATCGCGCAACCTATCTACGCTTCCACCCTCAACATCGACGCAGCGAAAACTTTGTGCAGAACAGAGTAGAGTCGCCTCATCCAGCAGCGAGCGCGTCTGTTTCGGGTCAGCAATGTTGCGCCGAAAAAGAATGATCCCGCCCGGACGCACCAGCCTGAGCCAAGCGCGCTCCAGTCCGGATAGCTCTGTCCCTGCCAGCCCCACAACCAGCAAACTTCCCGCCGCCTCGCGCACGCTCGCCATTAGCTCTTGTCCTTCAATTCCTGCTGTAACTCTTCCAGCAGATTGAGTGCCTGCAACGGCGTAAGCGAATTCACGTCCGTAGCTTCGATGCGATCCACAATTCGTTGCGACAATGGCGTGAAGATAGTCAACTGCAAAGGCTCTGCCGTCTCCATCTGCACACTTTGCCGCTCCTGCTTCTCATGCTGACGTAGCACCCGCTTGGCCCGTTCGATAACTTGCGAAGGCAACCCCGCCAACCGTGCCACTTCAATTCCATAACTCTTGCTTGCCGCGCCTGGTTCGATGTTATGCAGAAATACAATTCCACCCGCCGCCTCTTTCACTCCTACGCGCAGGTTCCGTGCGCGCGGCAGTTTTTCCGCCAGCATTGTCAGCTCATGATAGTGCGTTGCAAAAAGCGTGCGTGCACCTGTCTCCGCGTGCAGATACTCGACGGTTGCCCATGCCAGCGACAGTCCGTCAAACGTGGCCGTCCCGCGCCCCATCTCATCCAACAAAATTAGCGATCGCCTCGTCGCCGTGTTCAAAATTGTGGCCGACTCCGTCATCTCGACCATGAAAGTCGAACGCCCGCGCGCAACATTGTCGCTCGCCCCGATGCGCGTATAGATCCTATCCACCAGCCCATAGCGCAAACTGGTTGCCGGCACAAAGCTTCCCATCTGTGCCATCAGAACTAACATGGCCGCTTGGCGGAGATAAGTGCTCTTCCCACCCATGTTAGGACCAGTTATAAGTAATAAGCTCGGACCTTCGCCTTCTTCATGGAGGTCGGACGCGTTCAAATACAGATCGTTCGCTATGAATCGCCCTTCGCGCGTCTCCTCCATCCACTGCTCAATTACCGGATGTCGACCCGCTACAGCCTCCAGCACGGGTTCTTCAACTATAGTTGGCCGCACATAGCGCCGCAGCGAGGCCAGGTGCGCAAAGTTTGCCACCAGGTCAGCCTCCGCAACAGCCGCCGAACTCCGTCGAATGCGGCTCGCTGTCTCAAGCACCGTTTTCCTCAGCTCAACAAAGATTCGCTTCTCGATCTCAATTGAACGGTCGTGTGCAGTTAGAATCTTTCTCTCGTACTCCTTTAACTCAGGAGTAGTAAAGCGCTCCGCATTGACCAGCGTCTGCTTGCGCTCGTAGTCTGCCGGCGCCAACGCCATGTTAGCTTTTGTAATCTCGATGTAATACCCGAATACCGTGTTATACCGAACCTTGAGCGATCCAATCCCAGTCCGTTGCCGCTCGCGCTCTTCAATTGCAGCAATCGACTGCCGTCCAGTAGAAGAAATAGTGCGTAGCTCGTCAAGCTCTGTATCTACACCGCTCGCAATTCCGCCTCCATCCGCCAATGTGAGGGGCGGCTCGGCAACCAGCGTGGTCTCAATCAACGTCGTCACATCTTCGAGTGTGTCCAGCCTGCCGGCCATCGCACACCAGAGCCCAGCCCGCATCGCATCCAGAGCCAACTTCAGATTCGGCAACTTACCCAGGCTCGCCGCCAACGCACGCACATCGCGCGGCCCGGCTGAGTCAAGTGACAGCCGCGCTAGCAGCCGCTCCAAATCCAATATCCCGTTAAAAGCCCGCCGCATCTCTTCGCGCTTGAGCAAGTCGCCATGCGCCTCGGCCACTGCCTCATAGCGAGCCTCCAACGCCTGCGTATCCAGAAGCGGCCGCAAAATCGTAGCGCGCAGCAGTCGCTTCCCCATTGGTGTCTGGCATGCATCCAACGTGTGAAAAAGAGTAGCCCGCGCGTCTTGTCCAGCAAATAGCGGCTCAACAAGTTCGAGATTCCGCACCGTAACCTGGTCGAGTTCGAGCTCCGTTGAGTGTTCCTGAAACTTCAAGCTGTCGATATGAAGCGCTTCGTTTTTCTGCGTCGTCCGCACATAATGCAGCACCACTCCGGCCGCGATTGCCGCAGCCGGATGTGTGTCCAGCCCATACCCCTCCAGCGTGCGCACATTCAGTTGCCGCTCAACCAGCGGAACCGCAAAATCCCGCGTCCATACCCAATCGTCCACGCGTGTCCGCGCCGCAATGCGCTCCAGGCCGCGTTCCAGTTGCGCAGGTAATTCTGCACTCGCCGCCAACAGAACTTCGCTTGGTGCTGCCTTCACAATTTCATCCACAGCCTGCTGTCGCGCTGTCGCACCCGTAAACTCCGCTGTCCGAAACTCCCCCGTTGAAACATCCAGCAGCGCCACCGCACAGACCGGCTCTTTCGCCGAACCCGTCTCGAAGAACGCCGCCAGAAAATTGTTCTGTTCCTGTCCCAGCGCGTTGTCCAACGCAGTCCCGGGCGTAAGCACGCGAGTTACTTCGCGCCGCACAATCTTCTTGGTGAGCTTCGGATCCTCCATCTGATCGCAAATGGCAATGCGGTATCCCTTGCGCAGCAATCGCGTCAGATAGCTCTCCACCGCGTGATAGGGAACCCCGCACATAGGCTGCGAACGCTCCTTGTCCCGCGCCGTCAAGGTCAGTTGCAACTCCCGGCTCACGGTCACCGCGTCGTCATAGAAAAGTTCGTAGAAGTCCCCCATGCGGAAGAAGAGCAGCGCATCAGGATTCTCGCGCTTAGCCGCCGTCCATTGCCGCATAAACGGCGTTAGGTCGGCGAGACTGTGGTCCGGACTCGGGGTCGATGGAGCGGCGCTCGGCTCGCTCAGAGCGATCGATTTAGCAGATCCTTCCTCCACATCTGGAAGCGGAACAGCCTCGGGTTGTTTGTCTTCCTTGATCACTTTGGCTTTAAGAATACCTTTGCGGGGTGGATGCGTGCTTGAGCCGTCGGACCAGCGACATCCAATCTCCGGGCTGTGGAAGCACACGCGCAGAGTAGACTACTTCGGTGACAAGGCAGGTCTTGAGATTGCGAGTGACTTGCCGACGAGAAAGGGATTGAATGAAGACACCGAAGCTTGTCCTCGGAATTCTGTTCGCAGCAACCATTGCCGTGAGCACCAGCCATGCCATTGCGGCCAACGCGCCTAAACCTGTAAACGCAAAGAAATTCGACACCCTGGCCACCGCGGCTCTCGAAACCATGAAGCAAAAAGCCGCCGAGCTCAACATCCAAGGCGTTGCCGTAGTCAGTTTCGCCCCGGGTGACACCATCGAAGGCTGGACTTCCAAAATGGCAGTCGTAGGACACATGACTGACACCAAGGCCAGCGAAAAAGGCAATAATCTCCTCGGCATCGCCTACGCCAAGTCAGCCGAGATGGCCAGCACCCTCCAGAACAGCGGAACCGCCAAGCGTCCTCCCATGACCGGCGAATTCGGCTGGCAGGGCGGCGTGATCCTCCAAATTAAAGGCGGATACATCATCGTAGCCTTCAGTGGTGGCAAGTCGGAGGACGATGTCCAGGTCTCGAAAGCCGGCCTTGAGATCATGAAGAAGGGCTTTTAGGCTTCAATGATCCGGTCTTCAGTCCCGCCTGGCGCTTATTTGGTGATTTAGATCACAGTATACTGAGCAGTTACGCCATTAAGGTGAAAGTCGATATGTATCTGCTCTGGCTTCGAGTTGCGGCTCTTTTGTACGCGGCGGCGGGTGTCGCCATCTTCCCGGCCGTGCTCTACAAAGTCGACCGCTGGCGCCGCTGGTGCGTTCACCTGGGCGGAATGGCTTGGTTCTTCCACTTTGTCTCCGTCGTGGAAATGCTGGCTCTTGCGCATCGCCTGGTGCCGGTAGGGGTGCGGGAAGTGCAGTCCCTCCTAGGTCTGGCCGTTACCTCTGTGTTTTTCCTGATGTGGTGGTTCTACGACGCCATCTCCCTTGGTTTGTTTGCCTTGCCGGTCACATTTTTTATGCTTATCGCTCCCGCGCTGGGACCGGATCGCTACACTTTTCCATCGCAGGGCGTCCGCCTTAGCTGGCTTACCGCCCATATTGCGGCGCTCATGCTGGCCTATGTCGGGCTCGGATTCAGCTTGCTGGCTTCCATCCTTTACCTTGTGCAAGAGCGCCGGCTCAAAGTGAAGCCCAAAGCCCGACCCCTCAATGCGGAAGATTCAAGATGGGCTCCGCTCGACTGGCTACCCCCTCTCGACACTCTTGAACGCATCTCCGAGGCCATGCTGGAATTCGGTTTCCCCTGCATGACCGTTGGCTTGGTGATAGGGGCCGTTCTCGCTCAGGAAACACCGCTCGGCGCGGCGTATTTCCTTGATCCTAAAATCATTGCCACGTTTGTAAGTTGGGCCATCTACGTAGTTCTGCTACTGGTCAGGCGTTCGGCCGGCCTCCGCGGACGCAAAGCTGCCTATCTCTCCGGTGCGGTTTTTGCAGTGATGGTAGTGGTTTGGACTGCCAACCTTTTTAGCCACGTACACAGGTTCGGTGCCCAATGACCCTGGCGATCATTGGAGTCAACTACAAAACCGCGCCTATCGCCCTGCGCGAGCGGATCGCCATCAGCCGCGAAGACCTGGCGCAGACGACCCGAGCATTAGCTGCGGTCGAAGGCGTCTCCGAGTGCATGATTGTTTCCACCTGTAACAGAGTCGAATTGCTGGCAGCAGTGGAGTCGCCGGACACCGACCTGACCGGCTTCCTTCACCAGCACTTTGGCCTGGATCGTGCGTTGCTCGAGCCGCACATCTACCAGCAGCAGGATCGCGACGCGGTCCGGCACTTGTTCCGCGTAGCCGCCAGTCTGGATTCAATGGTAGTGGGTGAACCGCAGATTCTAGGTCAGGTCAAGGAAGCTTTCGCTGTAGCACGCGCAGCCGGCACAGTTGCGGGCCAACTGGAACACCTGTTGCAAAGCGCCTTTGCCGCCGCAAAAAAAGTCCGCACAGAGACAGAAATAGGTTCGAGTTCCGTTTCGATTGCCTCAGTCGCCGTAGATTTGGCAAAAAAGATCTTCGGCTCATTGCAGGGCCGGACCGTCTTCCTTGTCGGCGCTGGCAAGATGAGCGAACTGGCTGCACGGCATCTTGTCCAGCAGGGCGCCGGAGCGATCCTGGTGAGCAATCGCACCCAGGAGCGGGCGCGGCGCATGGCCGACCAATTTTCCGGCCGCGTCATTCCATACGACCAACTTTATGAGGCAGCCTGTGAGGCTGACATTGTGATCAGCTCAACCGGCGCGCCCCATCCCATCTTCCGCCGCGAACATGGGCAGGGATTCATGCAGCGCCGCCGCAATCGGCCCATGTTCTTTATCGATATCGCAGTGCCACGCGACGTTGATCCGGAGATGGGTAAGCTCGAAGGCATTTTTGTCTATGACATCGACGATCTGCAGGCCGTTGCCGCTGCACATCTTGCCGAGCGCAGCCGTGAGGCCAGTGACGCCGAAACATTGATTGCCGGCGAGGTCGAACGTTTCCAGCAGAAACAGCGCACCGTGAATGTCGCGCCCGCAATCGTAGCTCTGCAGCGTCAAGCCGAAGAGATTCGCCAGACGGAGTTGCGACGGGTTCAAGCCCGGCTCGGCGGTCTGACAGCAGAACAAATAGCCGCCGTCGAGGCGCTGACCCGAGGTCTGGTCAACAAGTTTCTTCATCCACCCATGCAGGCGTTAAAACAGGCCGCGCGCGAAAGCGACCAGGCAAGGCTGGATGCTGTTTGCGAGGAGTGGTCGGTCTCGGTGGCTGCGGAAAAACCCACATCGGAGCGAGATGGAGGTTTCACCCCCCGTATACAGACAGCAGAGTCAGCGTCGCCTTTAGCCGCTGAGGAACTCGATACCCAGGAGACCCGCCGATGAAGCTGCGCATTGGAAGCCGTGGTTCGCAACTTGCTCTTTGGCAGGCCAATCATATTGCCGCGTTGTTGCGCGATCAGGGTAACGAAATCGAGATTGAGATTATCAAGACAACAGGCGACCGCCTCCAGGAAGTTACTTTTGCGCAGGTCGGCTCCAAGGGAATGTTTACGAGAGAAATCGAAGAAGCATTGGCTGAGGGACGCGTCGATCTGGCAGTCCATTCGTTAAAAGATCTTCCCACCGAATTGCCCGAGCCTTTTGCACTCGCCGCTACGCCTCCAAGAGTCGACCCGCGCGACGTGTTTGTTTCGCTAACGTATGACGGGTTGACCGAGCTTCCCCAAGGTGCGCGCGTTGGAACCAGCAGCCAGCGGCGTCGCGCTCAATTGAAGGCGCTGAGGCCGGATATTGAGTCGGTGGAGTTTCGAGGAAATGTAGATACGCGTCTGCGCAAGCTGTCTGAAGGCCAGGTAGACGCAATTTTGCTGGCCGCAGCCGGTTTGGACCGCCTCGAAAAGACCGAATGGGTGCGCGAGCGACTTGAGCCGAAGGATTTTTGTCCCGCCGCAGGCCAGGGCTCGCTCGGCATCGAGACTCGCAAGGACGATCTCGCGACGATTGCGGCGATTGCCTTCCTTGACGATGCAACAACGCGATTTGCTGTAACCGCCGAGCGAGCTGCATTGGCCGCATTGGGCGGAGGCTGCCAGGTTCCTATCGGCATTCACTGTCGGATGAAACCCCAGCCAGAATGGGCGTTCGACGCAATTCCATTCGTGGAGATTTTCGGCGTGGTTGCCGCTCCGGAAACGGGCGCAACAGTCAGAATCTTCCGCAGCATGCTTCGCGCTGGCTGCGATCCTGTGGCGCTCGGAAACCTGGCTGCAAAATCGCTGATCGATGCTGGCGCGGGACCATTGCTTGAAGCTGCTTCAAGCGAGGGGAATCGGTGAGTTCGCTTCCGCTGCTAGGGCGCCGAGTGCTGGTAACCCGCGCTGCGCGTCAAGCCGGAAAGCTCAGCGACGGTTTGCGGGCCCTTGGTGCGACACCGGTCGAGGTCCCGGTACTTGAGATTCAGCCGCCGGAAAGTTACGCGCCCCTGGATTCGGCCCTCCAAAGCCTAAAAGATTACGATTGGTTGATCCTGACCAGCGCAAATACCGTGCGTGCGCTCGCCGATCGTGCGGCTTTGCTCGGCTTCCCGCTCGTCCATCATTCCGGCCTGAAGGTAGCCGCGGTGGGGGAAGCCACAGCGGCGGCGGCCAGGCATGAGGGGTTTCAGATTACTCTAACCGCAGAATCATACGTGGCTGAAAGTTTGGTAGAGGCTCTGGTAGGCCGCGTGGCTCATCAAAAAATCCTGCTTGCTCGCGCGACCGTCGCCAGAGATGTAATCCCTGATGCCTTGCAGGCCGCGGGAGCCGAAGTCAACTTCGTCGACGCTTACCAGAACGTTCTGCCTGAAGCGGCGCCTGAACAATTGAGACAGGCCATCTCAGAAGGGATCGACGCAGCGACTTTCACCAGTTCGTCGAGTGTTACTCATCTCCAAACTGCGGCCCGTGCAGCCAATGTTTCATGGCCATTCGCAGGGGTTCCAGCCGTTTCCATCGGACCGATCACCAGCGGGACCTTGCGCGAATCAAATTGGAAACCAGCGATAGAGGCAAATCCGTCGGATGTCTCAGGCTTGATTGCGGCGGTGGCCCAACTGCTGGCTCGGTCCTAAGCCGGGATGCGTTCAGCGAAGACCCTGGCAAGCGCCTCAACATTACGACCGAGATCGTAATGCTCCAATAGGCGCTCCCGCCCGCTCAAAGCCAGTCGATTCCGCAAGTCCCCATCGTCCATCAATCTCGCAATTGCCTCCACCAGTGCTTCTGCGTCTGAAGCCGGAACAAGCAGCCCATCAACCCCATCGCGGATCAACTCAGGAATTCCGGCAATTGTCGTTGAAATGCACGGAATCTGCATTGATATCGCTTCCATCAGCACCACAGGGAGCCCCTCGGCAAAGCTGGGAAGGCAGAACAAATCCGCAGTGGCATAGACGCTGCGAATTCGATCCTGATTCACAGCCCCTTCAAACACAACAGACTCCGTTGCAGCGAGCCGATCAGCGCAAGCCCGCAACGAAGCGTAATCCGGACCATCGCCAACAAGTCGAAGGCGAACGCGACGGCCCTGCCGAGAAAGCCGGTCCACGGCATCAATCAACAGATGCTGCCCCTTGGCCGGTGTCAGTCTACCAACGCAGAGAATCTCAAAAACGTCTTGTGGCGCACGATGAGGCAACGGAGAGAAGAGCGTCGGATCAACACCAAGCCGTACGACGACAAACTTCGTCCAATGCGCATAAGGAGACAGCTTCATCAACTGGCTGCGCGTGTAAGAACTAATGCAGACAACGAAGTCCGCCGCGGCAATCTTCTGCGTCAGGCACTGGCCGCCAGCGTCGTAGAACTCGTCTGGCCCATGCACCGTCAATGAATATCCCACGGCGAAAACCCGCTGCGTGAACAGCCCAACACTTGCCGCCTGCGAGGCCAGATGTACATGCAGGTGTGTCTGGCCGTTGCCCTTCATCCACTGGCCCACCATCAAGCCCTCAGTAAAATAGGCAAGGTTCAGGAAAAGCCGTTGCAAGTCCAACCCTGCGAGTTGTAAGACAAGAGTCACACCACGCCAATACCCCGGAAAGTTCAGCAGAAATGTCTTGAAGTGTGCCGAGATGGCCCCTACAATCCCGTGGCATTTCACACAATAAGTTCGAGCAGCCTCTTCCCGTTCCAGCGGAGTCAGTTTTTCCGGCGATCGGTCCGGCGGGTTGATGGAGGCCGTTTCAATGCGAAAACCAAGTGCGCGCAATGCCATCACTTCGCGCAAAACGAAGATCATCGACAAAATCGGATAGCGGCTGACCAGGTAAGCGATTGAACGAGGAGGAACCTTGTTCAGCGGCAGCTGGGCAGCTTCGGTTTGTGGCTGGTTCGACATTGCGGAGGGTGGGTCTTTCCAAAGTATAGGGCTTCTATCATCAATTGCTTTACTTATGCAGAAGGGGTTTCAGAGCGGGGAGCAAAGTGTCGGCGAGGATGTTCGAGCCCTTGGCTGTGGGATGGATGCCGTCCTGCTGGATGGTGTTGGGAACGTTGATCAGGTTTACGTAGATCATGGGGATAAAGGCGGTGTGATGCTTTGCCGCCATGTCGCGGAAGACCTGATCAAAGGACTGGATATAGTCTTTGCCGTAATTCGGCGGGAGAGTGATGCCGGCAAGCAGTATCTTTATATGAGCCGCTTCCAGCGTGGTGAGCACCTGGTCGAGATTGTGCCGCGTCTGGTCGGGAGGAAGGCCGCGAAGCCCATCGTTGCCCCCAAACTCGACGATCACGAGCTCGGGGTGCAAGAGCAAAATCGAGCGGAGGTCGCCAACGGCGTCTTTCGTTGTTGCGCCGCTTGTACCCTGGTTGCTGACCTTGTAATGGTAGCCAAGGGCGTCAAGTTTTTGCTGCAGATAATCGGGATAGGCCTGGCCCGTCTGCAGGCCGTATCCGGCGGTTATGCTGTCGCCGAAGCAGACCAGAAGCGGGCGGTCTGCAGCTTGCGCGGTTCCGGTAAAGGCCGCACCGGCCAGAACCAAGAGACAGATTGAAACAACAAGCCTGCGGGCAACGTACACATGGATAGTGTAACGAAGTGCGGGGACTGGGGACGAAGGATTTGAAATCGGGAATCAGGCGGAGGCTTAGTGATTGAGGTTCGGGATGCGAAGAAGTGGATACAAAACGGAGCGCGGCGGGTTGAGATCCTAAGGGGGATCAACCTCACTATTCCGGCGGGCCAGTTCGTGGCCATTGTGGGCGCCAGCGGGAGCGGGAAAAGTACCCTGCTTGGCCTGCTTGCGGGGCTCGATACTCCGAGTTCCGGCGAAATCTGGCTGGACGGGGTGCCAATTCACAACCTGGTTGAGGCAGAATTGGCGGCTGTGCGCGGCCGGAAAATCGGATTCGTCTTTCAGTCGTACCAGCTGATTCAGACGCTGACGGCGCTCGAAAATGTCCTGCTTCCATTTGAACTGAACTTGGAAGGGAACGGGATCAGCCAGGCGCGGCGGCTGCTGGGCGAAGTCGGACTGGCAGAGCGGGTGGATCATTATCCAGTGCAGCTTTCTGGCGGAGAGCAGCAGCGGGTGGCCCTGGCGCGGGCGTTCGTGGTGGAGCCTCCAATTGTGATGGCCGATGAGCCTACGGGGAACCTCGACTCGGCGAATGGAAAGCTGGTTCTGGATCTGCTTTTGAACAGAAATCGAGAAGCCGGGACAACGCTGGTTCTGGTGACGCACGATCCCGAGGTGGCGCGGTTGGCGGACAGGAAGATCGTGCTGAAGGACGGATTGGTGGTCGAGGATACCCTGCCGTTTGTGGCTCCTTTCGAAGTAGCGGAGCATACGCAAAATGGCTAAACGAGCTTTGAGTTGGCGGCGGGCTGCGGCTATCGGCTGGCGGGATTTAAAGTCGGCGCCGGGCAAGTTTGGATTTGTAGTGCTGTCGGTCGCCGTGGGAGTCGCCGCACTTGTAGGCGTACGCGGCTTCAGCGAAAGCTTTAAGCGAACTTTAAGTTCAGAAGCCAGGTCATTGATGGCCGGGGATTTAAGCGCGCGGCTATTTCACGAACCATCTGTGGAAGACAAGGGGAAGATTGCGGCCATTCTTCAGAAGGACGGCCCCGGGATTCGGACGACATGGGTGACAGAGACAATTTCGATGGCCTCCGTGCCACCGGACCCCGTGCCTTTGCTCGTGTCGTTGAAGGCCGTTGATCCGGCTGACTATCCGTTTTACGGAAAGGCAGAGTTGGAGCCGGCGATGAGCTTGCAACAGGCTCTCGATGGCGATTCGGCAGTAGTGGCGGACGAGTTTCTGATCCGGCTGAATGCGCAGGTAGGGCAGACTCTGCGCCTTGGCGGCAGAAATTTCAAGATTGCGGCCGTGCTGAAGCAGGAACCGGATCGGATGACAGCCGGGGCTGGCATGGGACCGCGGGTAATGATTTCCCAAACCGCATTGGCTCGGACCGGGCTGATTGCCTTGGGCAGCAGGGCCAGTCAGCGGCTGTTGCTGAAGCTGCCAGAAGCGAAGAACGCTGGCCTGAAAACGAGTGCCGGCGCGGTTGATCCAGTAAACATGCGCAAGCAGCTTGAAGATGCGCTCCCCGATGCGCAGGTGATGGATTATCGCGAAGGCAATCCCGGGCTGAGCCAGGGGCTGGACAACTCCACTGCGATTCTGAGCCTGATTTGCCTGGTGGCCATGGTGTTGGGCGCGATTGGCGTGGCGATGGCGATGCACGCGCATCTCGAACAGCGCATGGATATGCTGGCGATCCTGAAGGCCCTAGGTGCTGGTTCTGGAGATTTGCTGCGGATTTTTCTGCTCCAGACTCTGGGACTTGGGTTGGCCGGAGGTGTGCTAGGTGTGGCTGCGGGCGTAGGCGTGATGGCGGCGCTGCCTGCGGTGTTTGGCAATTTGCTGCCGGTTCACGCGACATTGGGTTTTCCATGGAGGTCTGCTGCCGCAGGCTTGGGAACAGGGCTGCTGACCACACTTCTGTTTTGCCTGCCGCCGCTGCTGGAAGTGCGCGGAGTAAGACCAGTGCTGGTTCTACGCAGGCTGGTGGATTCAGGGTCGGGCGGGTTGTCAGGATTCTTTGAACGCTGGTTGAAACGCTGGCCGCAGGTGCTTGTCTCGGTCCTGCTTGTGTTGCCGCTGATTGGAGTGGCCTGGGCGCTTTCGGATTCGGCGATAGTTGGTTCGATTTTTGGAGTTGCCTTTGCGATCGCTCTCGTTGTGCTGTTGGCTTTGGCCGCTTTGACTCTGTTTGTCCTAAAGCTTGTATTGGGCAGCGTGCGGCTGCAGCTTCCTTCATTTCTGCGGCATGGGCTGGCGAATCTTTATCGGCCGGGAAATCAATCAGCCGCTGTGCTGGCATCGCTTGGCTTGGGAGTGATGCTGATTCTCACCGTCTACCTGATGCAGGCGACACTGCTAAGAGACTTGCGTGAGACAGCTTCTCCGAAGGTGCCCAACATTTTCCTCATCGATGTAACCACGGATGAGATCGCAGGTGTGAAGGACTTCTTCGCGCATCAGAACGGCATGGTTGGCGGGCTCGACCTCTTGCCAATGGTGACAGGCCGGTTTGTTTCGTTGAACGGCAAGCCGCTGGACCAGTTGAAGGAACAGCATTTTCCGCGCCGCATGTTGGAGAGCGCAAGATTAAGCTGGGGCGATGCGCCGCCCGACGGCGACAAAGTGTTGCAGGGCAAATGGTGGACAGACAGTGGTGCTGCAGAAATAGCCGTCGGCACTGGCGTCGCTGATCGACTCCATTTGGGTTTGGGTTCGGCGGTGGAATTGGAGCTTGGTGGAACGGTTCGGACTCTCAAGGTGTCGGCGATCTATCGTGCCGATGGACAGCACCTGGGAACTCAGGCTTCGTTCGTTCTCCCATCGGGGCAGGCAAAGGACGAGGCGTCGACATGGTACGCAGGCGCGCACATCGATCCGAAGCAGGTAGGTGCGATGGAGCGCGCCCTTTTCCAGGCTTATCCGACGATCACCGTGATCAATCTGGCAGATGTGCTGGAGCGAATCGAAAGCGTCGTCAATCAGATTACGTTTGTAGTTCGGTTTCTTGCCGGATTCTCGATCTTTGCGGGGTTGATGATTCTCGCTTCGAGCATCGCCAGCACGCGGTTCAGGCGGATGCGCGAAGCAGTTGTGCTGAAGACCCTGGGCGCTACGCGGATGCGAATTGTGCGGACGTTCAGCGTGGAGTTCAGTGTCCTGGGACTGCTCGCCGGATCAGTGGGTGTGGTGTTTGCGAACATTCTGACGCGCTTGCTGCTGCACAGGCTGGAAGTGGTGTTTCACGTCGAGTGGTATGCGACGGCGATTGCGCTGGTGGGGACCGCAGTGCTGGCAACAGCTACAGGATGGATTGCCAGTTACCGGATATTGGGGCTGAGGCCGTTGGAAGTCCTGCGGGAAGAATGACACCGGGACCTGGAAACAGCTAAGAGCCTTGCCGTTGACTCCTCCTCCCTGAGCTCTGCCCTAGAAGTCTTCATTGGCTTCGGCTGCGGGAAGGATGTCGTCTTCGCGGGCTACCCATACGTAGAGAGTGGGCAGCAGGAAGACGCCTATGACGAGATTCGCGAGCAGGCCGCCGACAATCACTATAGCGAAGGGGCGCTGAGAGTCCGAACCGATGGCGTGCGAGAGCGACGCGGGGAGCAGACCTAATGTGGCTACCAGCATGGTCATCATGATGGGGCGGAGGCGAAGGACAGCTCCCTCAATTGCCGCTTCGACTATGTGCTGGCTGGTTGTCTCTTCCATGCCGCGGCGTCGGGCGCGAAGCTGGTTAATATACTCGAGCATGATCACACCGGTCTGCACTGATACACCGAACAGTGCAAGAAAACCCACTGCGGATGAAACGGAGAAATTAGTGCGTGTAATGAACAGCGCCAGCGGGCCTCCGATCGATGCCATGATGACGCTTCCGAGGATGAGCATTGCCCATTTGAAAGATCGGAACATAGTATAGAGAATCAGAAAAATTGCCATCACTGTGATGGGAATAACAATGGCCATGCGCTTGTTGGCGCGCTTTTGACTTTCGTATTCGCCGGCCCACTCCGTATGGTAGCCAGCCGGGAGCGTCACGTTTTTGCCGACCTTGCTGATAGCTTCTTCCACAGTTGAGCCGAGATCGCGTCCGCGCACGGAGTACTTGATGGCTATGTAGCGCTGGCCAGCTTCGCGATAGATTTCCTCCGCGCCGTCGTCAGTGGAACTGGTTGTGAGCTGCTCTAACGAGACCCGTTCACCGGTAGGTGCCAGCAAACGAATGTTACGAATAGCTTCGCGTGTGTCGCGATATTGCTGCTGATAGCGTAACGTCACATCGAAGCGGGCTTCGCCTTGCTGTACTTGAGTCAGCGCATTGGCACCTACAGCGGTCTGCACCGCGTCTTGAATGTCCGCGACGTTAATGCCCCAGCGAGCGGCTGCATCACGATCGACGGTGTAGTTGAGGTTGGGCTGGCCTATGATACGAAAGATGCCAAGATCTTCAATGCCGCGAACGCTCTGCATCTGGGTCTGGATCTCATCGGCTTTCTGCTCAAGAGTCCGCAGGTTATCGCCGTAGAGTTTGACGGCGAGTTCACCTTTTACGCCGGAAACAGCCTCTTCCATATTGTCGGAAATGGGCTGCGAGAAATTCCAGATGACACCGGGGAACTTGGATAGCTGCGTATTCATCGCTGCGATCAGGGCTTCCTTGTTTTGATGGAAGACAGGACGCCATTCTTCTTTGCGCTTGAGGTCGACAAAGTATTCTGTGTTGAAGAAGCCCGTGGTGTCGGTGCCGTCGTCGGGGCGGCCGGTCTGGCTTACAACCTGCGTCACTTCAGGGAATGATGCCATGACGAGGCGGGCCTTGTTGGTGAAATCGATGCTGGCAGTGGGACCTTCGCTTGGAGGCAGGGTTCCGCGGACCCAGATGGCGCCTTCGTCGAGATGGGGAAGGAATTCCGAGCCGATCGCCCCGCCGACCGTGAGATAGACGGCGATGGCGAACAGAATTGCGGCGATGCCAACGGTGACGACGCGATTCTCAATCGCAGCGCGGACGGCTACGCGATAGCGACGAACGAGCCAATGCAGAACCGGGTTCTCCCACTCCTTCGCGCCCTTACGAAAAAGGACGCTGGCCAAAACAGGAGCGATGATAATCGAGAAGGTAAGCGCTCCGAGAAGGGCGAACGCCACCGTCCAAGCCATGGGTTTGAAGAGTCGCCCTTCGACCGCCTGCAAGGTGAAAATGGGCAGGTAGGCAGTAATGATGATGGCGATGGCGAAGAAGACCGGACGCTGCACCTCATGCGAAGCTTCACGGATGTTTTGCATTGGCGTATGCGTTTCATCTTTGTGGGACAGGTGGCGGACGATATTTTCGATCATTACCACCGCTCCATCGACAACCATACCGAAGTCCAACGCGCCCAGCGATAACAGGTTGGCCGGGATGTGCGCGAGGTCGAGGCAGATGGACGCGAACAGCAAGGCGAACGGGATGGTTAGCGCGACAATGATTGCGCCACGCACGTTGCCCAAAAAGAGAAAGAGAATAATCGAGACGAGGATTACGCCTTCGGTCAGATTGTGTTCGACAGTCTCGACTGTGTATTTGACTAAATCGGAACGGTCGAGGAAGGGAACCACTTTCACACCCTTGGGCAGGATGTGATTGTTCAGGTTGTCGACTTCTTCGTGAATGCCTTGAAGGACCGGATCAGAGTCTGCTCCCTTTTGCAGAAGCAGAATTCCCTCAACGGTATCGGGATTGTCGACAATAGTGCCGTCGGCCCGGTGCGTCGCCTTGCCAATTTGACCGAGGCGAATCTTGGGCCCCTGGGTTACGGTGGCGATGTCCTTTATCTTGATGGCAGCGCCGTTCGAATTCTTGACGACGGTCTTTTCAATATCCTGGACGGTATTGAATAAGCCTACTGACTGAACGTTGATTTGCTGCGCCCCCTGCTCGATGAAGCTGCCGCCACCATTGGTGTTGTTGTTAGTGATCTGCTGCTCGACCTGGCTTATGGAAAGGCCGTAAGACACAAGCTTCTCCGGGTCAAGCTTGATCTGGTACTCCTTGGTCGGGCCGCCGAAGCTCGATACATCCACTACGCCTTTAACGCCCTTGAAGGATTTTTCGATGAACCAATCTTCGAGTGACTTTTTCTCCATCACATCGTAGGAGGGGTTGGTGCTTTCCAGGGTGAACCAGTAGATTTGGCCAACCGGACTCCAGTCAGTGCCCATTTGCGGGACAAGGTTGGCCGGCAGGCTGACCATGCTGAGTCGCTCAAGCACGTGTTCGCGATTGGTGTCGCTGACGGAGTCGTCATCGAAGATCAGCATAAGGCTGGACAATCCTGCCAGCGTGGTCGAACGTAAATGAGTGAGGTGGGGAATGCCGACCATCTGGATTTCTACCGGCACCGTGACCTGGCGCTCAATCTCCTCAGCACTGCGGCCCGGCCATTGAGTAATGATCTGTACGTAGTTGTTGGCCACGTCCGGGTAAGCTTCTATAGGCAATGCCTTAAAAGACAGAACCCCCCAGGCAGTCACGACTACGACTCCACCGAGGACGAGCCAGCGGTTCTTGAGCGCGAAATCGACGAGTGCGCGAATCACTACTGATTTCCTGCGGTCTCAAGCAGAAGCGCATTGCTGACAACCTGCTGACCTGGTTGAAGACCCGAGAGAATTTCCTGCCGGTTCCCATCGAGCATTTTTCCGGCATGTACTTCACTGCGCTTGAACTGATTGCCACCTGCGGGGAAATATACCCAGTCGCGATCATGCAGGTGAAGAACCGCATCCGCAGGAACAGCGGCGTGGGTCTCTTTGGTGCGGCCGGTGAAGGTCGCCGTGCCGAACATGCCGAGTTTGAGGAAGCCCGGATTCGAAACTTCGATACGAACTTTGGCAGTGCGAAGTTGCGGATCGAGCACAGGGCCAATGTCGCTCACCCGGCCTGTAAGCGGGTGGTCGGGATATGCATTGAGCTTGAATTGCGCTTCCTGGCCGAGTTTCAGCTTGGGTATATCGTTCTCGTAAACATCGCAAAGGATCCAGACGGTTGACAGGTCGGCAATGGTGAATGCGGTGGCAGAACCAGAGAGGGTTACACCGGCAGCCGCTGCGTTGGTTACGTTCTGGCCGATGATTACACCCGAGATCGGAGCGAAAACGTCCACAACCGTACTGGGGTGATCCTTGTCTACACCCAGGACTTTCAATTGCTCTTCGGCGGCAGTAAGGTCGGCTTTTGCGTCCTTCTCTGCAGCGTCAGCCTGCTCGACCATGGCTTGAGAAATGGCCCCGTGCTTCAATAAATCTTCGGCACGCAAGTCTGCCTTGTCGGCCAACTGTTCATCGTTCACAGCCTTTAAATATGCATTGAAAGCCGTTGAAACGTCGCCGCTTTGCACTCTGAAGAGTAACTGGCCTTTCTTGACATTGTCGTCAAGGCGCGTTTTGATGTCGACCACGCGGCCATTGGCAAGGGAGATGACCGGCACTTCGCGGGAGATGTCGGGAAATACAGTGCCTGTGGCCGTCAACTCTGAGGCGGAGTCAACCTGTCCGGCCGCAATAATCTGAAATTTGGCTACATCATTCTTGTTGATGGTGATCAGGTTCATGTCGGCTACCGAAGTCACCTGTGCGGGCGGAGGTGCACCGTCACCTGTCTCCTTAGCCTTGCAGCCCGAGAAAACACATAGAGTGAAAACCATCCCCAACGCGACAGAATTCCGGGCAAGCCAATATGCGGGAAAATGCTTCAGGAACGGATAAAGAGTCATTGAATTACCTCGCGTCCCGCAGCCAGATTCAGTTGTCCAGCGGCGGTCAGATAAGTGCCGATCAGTTGCAAGTAGGCCAACTGCACAGTGCGGTAGTCGCTCTGAGCGTTGAGCATGTCCATCAGCGATGCGCCACCATGTTCGTAGGAATATGTAACGGTGTCGCGAACTCGCGTGGCCTGGTCGTTGTATTTGGCCTTGTAGGGCTTTAGAAGCGCAATGTTGCTCTCCACTTGGGCATATGCCGAGTCCACATCGCTAAATACTTGGGTGTGCGCAGCGTTCGTCAACTGCTGATTGCGGTCGATGTCGATCTGCGTGCGCTTCTTTTCACCCTGGTTCTTGTCGAAGATGCGCAGCGGAATACTCACGCTGAGTCCCAGTGTCTCGGTTGCATTGGGATTGTTATTCGATGCGTTCTGCGTGTACCATGCGCCGAATGTGGGATCGGTTGACCCATTGGCCTCGGCCAGCTTGTGAGCCGTATTCGCCTGCTCAAGAGACTGCATGGCGGCCCGGAGATCGGGCCGCGCATCCAGCGCAATCTTGCGGAAGTCTTCAAGCGGCTTTAGGTCCTCAGAGAAATCGAATGGCCCGTTTACATCGAATTGCTCAACCGGAGTGGGGTCATTGAGCAATTGCAGGAGCTGAATTTTAGAGGTGCGGAGATTGACCAGGGCGGTCTGAATTTCCGACTCATATTGCACGCGCAGGAGCTCAATGCGGTCGAGGTCGATCTGAGCGATGTCACCGGCGTTAAAGCGATCGCGGCTGATCTGGATGATGTGGTCGTAGTATTCCAGATCTTCCTGCGCCATCTTCACGACCGTCTTAGCCTCCAGGGTTTGTATAAAGGCGGAACGCAGTGTGAAGAGCATTGTCCGGTCGAGGTCGGCGTGCTGCGACTGGGCGATTTGCGTGCCCTCTTGAGCCACTCTCAATCGGAGTTCGCGCTTGTGATCGCGCTCATGCAAGTAGCTCACATTCGGCTGGTAGTCCTCGCCGGAAAGCGGCGACCAGACGCCATTGTGAGGAGCCAGTTGGAGCCCGTCTGCCGAAAAAGTGAACTGGGGATTAGGGCGAAGATAAGCAGTGATCTCCTGAGCCCTCATCTCGTCGACACTCATGGAATCTGCACGAAGTGTAGGATTGGAGGCTTCGAATTTTGCCTTGACCTGTTCCCAGGTGAGAGCATTCTGCGACAAAGCCCCAGCAGGCGTCAGGCTCAGCAGACAGGCTGCCGCAAAGGCAGTCAGGAAAGGGAAGATGCGCTTCATAGAAAGCCTTGCGCCGTGGTCTGCACGGCGGAATCAGGAGGAAAATGTCAAAGATATACTGGAAAGTGCAAAGGATCAGGCGACAGGGGGCGGGCGATTTTGGATGGGCGCCAGAGCAGGAAGTCCGGAAACCCGGACGGTTAGGGCGCCGGGTGCTTCGATGTGATGGACCAAAAGGGGAAGGTCGGTGAAGCTAGCCGGAGGAAACGCGGATATGTGCGGAATGACGGAATGGTGAACCGAGCACGCGTGGTAGCGGCGCATCAGGCAGTCGGCCTCTGCCGGGTTCTGAGCTGCTTGCAGGTCATCTGTAACGGATACGACGGGAAACAGGATCAGCAGGAGAACTGCGAGAGCTAAAAACTGCATTCGCCGACTCATACTATTCTTCGGGCCAAAACGTATCCACAGGAAAACCATTGTGGCCGCCAGCAACGTCCATACGAGATTTAGGACCAGCTCCATTGTCAAAGCTGATTCTACAACAGATAGATATGGCGATGAATAGGTCACTATCGTGTCCACTCTGCACTATTGCAAATCAGACTTGCATGGGTGATTCCTAAAGTTTTGATAAATGTTGACTTATAAAGTACGGAATAGGGAAGACGACACCGGGACAAATGGATTACGAAGGGATGAATGGCTCTTCGACTTGGTAGTTCTTGGCTCGATTGGTCGAGTTTGACCATGGGGCGGAATCCCCTTATGATGATCAAGGTGGTCAGCAGTCACAGGCATCCAGCCTGGGTCCGACCAAACCGGCTGCAAGTTGAGCCAGAGCGTGCCTATTCCTGGGTTCGCATCCGCTCCTGTTGCCCCTTCGTTCAATGGTAGGACAGCTGCCTCTGGAGCAGCATATCGGGGTTCGAATCCCTGAGGGGCAACCAATAACCCACTTCGAATCCCAACTTCCCTCGAATGCGCTCGACGTGTCTCGGCCGTCCTGCACCTTTCTGATCCAGCAAAATCAACGATTTACAGCTTTAAACGCGAGACGGAGCGCCCGATTGGCGTTCAACCCCTATGCGCCGTTGTCGTGTGGTCGAAGATGTCTAAAGCACTGAACTTCGAATTGGTTTGCACACGATCCAGCCAAGTGGACGGAATTTCGGCTGCACTACCTGGAGGAACTCAAGAGGAACAACGAACCGCTCACGCTTTTAAGGCAAGAGGCGTCGAAAGGCACTGTGACGTTGGTCTATGGCGCGAAAGATCAGGAGCACAATGAAGCCGTGATTCTGCAGAGACTCCTCACCGCGAAATGAACTCGCCTCTCACGCGCACGCGCAGCAGCCTCCATCGGGGGTCTTGAACCGACATTTGGCGAATCCGCACCGATCTCAGCAAGCTGGTGCGAAGACCAAGGTAAAACAGCCTTCACCTATCGACTGGGGAGGGTCACCGCTTCGAATAGCTCTCTATAGGCGTCCGTCAATTTGCCGATTGTGAATGCGCGGTTCAGGCCGCTCGCACTGGGTAATACCCAGACTGCAGATCCGCCAAGCGTGGTTGGCTGTAAACCCCACGATAGGTCTCGCTGGTTTAGAAACACTGCACGCAGGCTTCCCCAGGAATGCAAGGTATCTCGGCCTGTACTTCGCGATTTTGCGCTCGAAAGCAGGCTGGGCAGCGATGTATTCGGCTTGACTGAGTTCTGTTGCGCTGACCGTCGGGCGAGCAACGGCAGAGGTGAGTCCGCAACCATGATCGAGCAAGAGGCGTGCCTCTTCCGGTTCAGATTGCCGGGCAGTAAAGCCTGCGAGATGAAGCACGCGCCAGAAGCGATTAGTCCGATTGGCGAAGTGGAGTCCGACTGCAGCAGACCGCATTCCAGGATTGATTCCGCAGAAGACAACGTTCAACGAAGTCGAAATGACGTCCGCCAGGCCAATTGAACTTATTTGTAAACTGGAAGACATAGCCTCAGAACACCTTAAATTCGGCAGTTGGTATGAGTTTCATTTGCCTGTAACCTCGCCAGCCTACAACTCGACCCAGGATGAGCGTGAAAATGGGTTAACGATTTCAATTATCGCTATTCTTTGAGCAATCTTCTGGGTCCGCTGATGTGTTCATTGCCACGCTCGTAGAAGCGTAGTAAGCTGTCCGCTCCGTGAGTCAAACCAATCCGCACGCTTTTGCCGATCGGACCAGACTTGGACGCCGTTGCGGCCAGCCATAAAGAAGACTATGAACTGCACAAGTCCAATCCATTGTCCCTGAGGTCAACCTTCAATGCTTTGGTCAATCGTCCCGGTCCCCTCCCTGTATCGATCCACCGTTTCCTTTGACCTATGCTATCCATGAGCTCGAAACCGTCAAGAGGCTCAATAGAGCGTAACAAAACTCCTGCACCAACTCCGGCTCTTTCGCTTGACACATTCAGTAAGAACGACACGCCATAGGCGAGATAGACGTAGGCATGTCCTCGTTCGAGGAAGAGGGAGCCATTGCGTGGCATCCTACCTCGGAAAGCATGTCCAGCTACGTCACCAACGGGATATGCCTCAGTTTCGACAATGCGCCCGCTCATCCTGCCGCTCGCAGTGTCATGAACGATTACCATTCCCGCTGCCAGCGTAAGCACAGTCGATGACAAACTCGATGCACACCTGAAGCAAGCGGACTTCTTTGACGTCGAGCAGTTTCCGACCCTGACGTTCAAGTCTACGAGCATCCGATCCCTTGGCGGCCGCGACTACGAAGTCAGCGGCGATCTGACGATTCGTGGCATTATCAAATCCGTAACCCTGAGTGTCGACGGTGTGAGCGCGCCTTCCAAGGACCCTTGGGGAAATCAGCGCATCGGTCTTTCGGCGTCCGCTAAAGTCAATCGCAAGGATTTCGGGCTGGTGTGGAATGCGCCTCTGGAGCTCGGCGGAGTCCTGGTTGGGGACGAAGTGACGATCACACTTGACGTTCAGTTCATCAAGGCATAGTCAGTTGTGCCGACAGCATTCAGTTCATAGGCGCCATCGGTCGGCTTCAACGAACGGGTACTTCGAATGGAGAGTCTCATGAAGGCATACGCCAGCTGCACAGTTCTGGTAGCCGTCTTGACGCTGGTAACTGCCATCCCTGGCATGGGAATTTCGGCCGCTGCCGATCCCGAATTCAGACGCGCAGTCGACCGCCTCTATGTGATCGACTGCGGCGACGGCAGTGGCCCCGACGAGTCGCGTTGGACACCAGGAGCCAACATCGGAGTGCCCGTCGGCTTTCCCGGGCACTGCTATCTCATCCGCCACAATCAGGGGTGGTTCCTGTGGGATACGGGCGTCGATGATGCTGTAGCACAACTGCCCAAGCATGAAATGGTACTGCACGAATGGGGACCTGGCACTGGCCCAAGCTGGCGCAAACCGGTGACACTCGCGGCTCAGCTCGAAGAGATAAACGTCAAGCCCTCGGACATAAAGGTGATGGCCGTGTCACATAGCCACCCGGACCACACGGGGAACATCGAAATGTTTCCCAATTCACCACTGCTCGTGCAAAGAGTCGAGTATGAATGGGCTGGGAGCCGACAAGACACCGTCGCCTTCAACAAGAAGCATCCGGTAAAACTCATCGACGGCGACTACGAGGTCTTTGGCGACGGAAGCCTTGTGTTGCTCTCAACTCCGGGGCACACACCCGGTCACCAGTCTTGCTCGTGAGGCTTCCTAAAACTGGACCGGTGATTCTTAGCGGCGATGATGTGCATTTCCAGACAAGCTTCGAACATCGCTACGTTCCAGACAACAATTGGAATAAGCAGGCCTCGATCGAGTCCATGGACAAGATAGCGGCGATCGTGGCGAAGGAGCATGCGCAGCTTTGGATCAACCACGATCAGCCACAAAGCGACGCGCAAAAGAAGTTGCCGGCGTATTACGAGTGATGCCTAACTCGCAACTTGCCGGTACGAACAAATCGGCTCGATAACAGCCCGTCGAAGCTCACCTACCTGCTCTTGGGAGCCAAAGGCCTGCAGAAGAATTCTAGTTTCCCGGAGGAAATTTATGTCAAGCAACATAGCAGAAATCGCGGCAGATGCTCCGCTCACGTCGAATCCTCTTGATGTCATCCCAGACGAAATACCATTCGATGGGCCTTATGGGCTCCCTATATCACTCGAGCAAGCCCAGGCAGTCATTCAGGCCGCAGTAGCAGAGGCGAGGAAACGGAATTGGAAAATGAACGTAGCGGTAGCCGATTCCGGTGGTAACTTAGTCGCCTTCCGACGAATGGACGGCGCGATGCTCGCCTCCATTCAGATTGCGGAGCACAAGGCGCAAGCAGCCGTCACATTTCGACGCCCGACGAAGGTATTCGAGGATGGCGTTCAGCTTTTGCATCTCAACTATCTGCTCGCGTTCGATGGAATCATCGCGTCTCGAGGCGGCATTCCTCTAATCGAGCATGGTGTTATTGTCGGCGCAATTGGTTGTTCGGGAGGCACGGATTCCCAGGACGAAGTCGTAAGCGAGGGAGGGGCGTCAGTCATCAACAAACTCCCGGCTGGGATAAAGTAGTACAGATGATCACGGAAACGCGATCGGCCAACTGGAAGAAGGATATATAAGTGACCGAGTCAATGCAGCCATTGATAAATACTCCCGATCGGCTGGCCGAGGCTTTCCCTGTCCTAAGCCCTGCCCAACTCGACCGCATCCGTGCGTATGGCACGGTAAGAACAGTTCAGGTCAGAGAGATTCTGTTTGAGGCTGGTGAGCTGGGAATACCTTGCTTTGTGATTCTCTCAGGAAAGCTCGAAATTATCTTGACGAAGCTCTCCGGTGAGCAGGTATTTGCGACGCACGGCCCAGGGAACTTCTCCGGAGACATCGTAATGATCTCCGGAGCCGGCTCTATGGCGCGCGGACAGGTTGCCGAGCCGGGAGAGTTCGTTGAAGTCAGCGCGGATGCCTTGCACTCGCTCATCGCCGGAGATGCCGAGCTCAGCGATATCTTCATGCGCGCCTTTATCCAGCGACGCCTCGCACTTATTGCGGGCGGAATTGGTAACGTCGTCATCCTGGGATCGCGTCACTCGGCCAATACGCTGCGGTTGCGCGAGTTTCTCACGCGCAATGGACAGCCACACGCATATGTTGACCTTGACAATGACACGACCGCTCAGGAACTGCTCGATCGTTTTGACGTGAAGATCGACGAGATCCCCGTTGTGATTTGCAGCGGAAAAGCCGTGCAGCGCAATCCGACGACGCAACATCTGGCTCAATGCCTGGGACTCTCGGGCAAAGTCGATGAATCGCACATTCTCGATGTCGCCATCGTAGGCGGTGGTCCTGCCGGGCTTGCGGCAGCTGTTTACGCTGCTTCTGAAGGATTGGATGCAGTCGTGATCGAAGCTGACTTTCCTGGTGGACAGGCGGGCTCGAGCTCGAACATTGAGAACTACCTTGGCTTCCCCACGGGCGTCTCCGGTCTGGAGCTCACGCGCCGCGGCGTTGTTCAGGCAGAAAAATTCGGCGCGCAGATCATGGTTGGGCAACGAGTGGTCCAGCTCAACTGCGATCGAAGACCATATCGGCTTACGCTGGAAAATGGCAGGATTCTGCAGGCTCGCAGCATAATCATCGCCTCTGGAGCACAATACAACAAGCCGGCCATCGCCAACCTGAAGCAGTTCGAAGGCAACGGGGTGTATTACGCGGCCACCTTTATGGAATCGCAACTTTGCGGGGATGATGAGGTCGTTGTCATCGGCGGCGGCAATTCAGCCGGTCAGGCGGCGGTTTTTCTTGCGGAGACCGCCCACAAAGTCTACATGCTGGTTCGTGGAAAGACACTTTCCGATACGATGTCGCGCTATCTGACGCAGAGGATTACGACGCATCCCGTAATCGAACTGCACTTAGAAACTGAGCTTGTGGCGTTAGAGGGCGAGTCGCACCTCGAACGCGTCACCTGGCTCGACCGGTCGTCAGGCGAGAGGTCGACGCGTGATATCCGGCACGTTTTCGTGATGGCCGGCGCGTCACCGCACAGCAACTGGTTGCGTGGCTGTGTGGCCCTGGATCAGGAAGGCTTCATCCTTACAGGGCGGGACCTCGATCCAGTTCTGGCGGACGCACCACAAAAGTGGCCACTGGGACGGCCGCCTCAAATGCTTGAGACAAGCTTGCCGGCAGTTTTCGCAGTTGGCGACATCCGCTCCGGAAACGTGAAGAGGGTTGCGTCAGCCGTTGGCGAAGGTGCGATCTCGATTCACCTTGTGCATCGCGCCCTGGCGGAGATATAGCATCGCCGCAATGGCTGCCGAATCAATTGAGGCGAGGATGGCCATCGGCCCGGCGCAAATCAAACTCCACCAATAGCATACGGTTGCCTGGCGCGCCGCAGAAGCTTTCAGAAAGGCAGCAAATGGGGCTCGTTCGGACACTGATTGATTGCGACGAAGAGTACGTTGATTCAAGACTTCCGCAGAAATTGACGGAGCTGTACGACGGCGATCTGCACTTTGGCGCATCACCCGGAGCGCGCCCTTATGTGATTGCGAATTTTGTTTCAACCCTTGACGGGGTTGTCAGCTACGAATTGAAGGATAATTCCGGTGGCTCAACCATCAGTGGTTCCGATCCTGGAGACAGGTTCATCATGGGCCTGTTACGGGCCTCCGCGGATGCGATCGTAGTCGGCGCTGGAACCTTGCGCGACGTAAGCGCTGAGAGCCTTTGGACTCCTGAATATGTTTATCGCGATGCGAAGCCTTTCTATGCGGAATACAGAGTCAGCGCGCAGAATAAACCGGAGTATCCGCTGCTCGTCATTGTAAGCGGCAGCGGTCAACTGGAGTTGAACAGAGCGATTTTCAGAACAGCGGCTATGCGCACCGTTGTTATCACAACATCGGAGGGTCGAGATGAGCTGATGCGCCGGGGCGCTACGACTCTAAGCTCCATTGAGTTACATGCTTTGGATTCGAGCGACGGTAGCATCGCGCCGCTGGCGATCCTTCAGTTGCTCCAGTCGCAGTTTGGGGTGAAGACAATTCTTCACGAGGGCGGTCCTACACTGTTCGGACAATTTCTGGCGGCAGATGCAATAGACGAACTCTTTCTGACGCTGTCGCCTCAAATGGCGGGCCGTAAGGGCGATGCCACTCGACCAGCATTCTTGCAAGGAGTGGCGTTTGTGCCGGATTCTGCACCATGGTTTCAAATGGTAAGCACCAAGCAACGGGCTGCATATCTGTACCTGCGCTACCGGCGTCTGCGCACCTGAAGCTTTCCGATACCATCCTTCTTCGCGGTTGCCTGGGCCATGGCCGTCGAGCCGCGTCGCCGACGGATCAACTTGCTCAAGATTCGGTTCCAGGTGGAATACAAACTTCGCTGCGCAGATCCGACCTATTGCGAGTGCCCGATCTCGAGGACGATCTTGCCCGGCTTGTGAGGTGCGTCCGCAAGCATTTCCTGCGCTTCGCGCGCCTCCGAAAGCGGCAGGACTGAGCCCACACGTGCTGTGATTCTGCCCGCGTCAAACAATGCCGAGATCGTCTGCAGGCGCGCTGTGGTCACCTCAGCGTAGAAGAAGATTGCTCCGGCCGGCAGCGGTTGGGTGGCGACCGAGGTAACGAGTTTGCCTCCGGGTTTCAAAGCAGCCGCGCAGCGCTCAAATGTACTGCCCCCAACCGTGTCGAGGATCGCATCCACCATCGGGAGGTCCTTCTCAAAGGCAGGCTTGCTCGAGTCGATGATGGATTCCGCGCCCAATGAACGGAGCAGGCCTTCGTCGCCGAGGTGGACGATGGCAACAATTTGGATGCCGGCGTCTACGGCCATTTGCACGGCGTACGCCCCGACGTTCCCGGCGGCTCCGACCACCATTACGGTTTGTCCACGCATCGCCTGTGCATACTGGAAGGGCATTTGCCAGGCGGTCACCGCAATGACGGGAGCCGACGCTGCTTCTTCGTGATTCAGCGATCGCGGTTTGCATGCGATCATATCGGCCGCAGCCACAGCGAACTCCGCCTGGGCACCGCAGAACTGCGGGTTGGTGACGCCATAGACTTCGTCGGCCGGCGCGAAGTCCGTAACGCCGGGGTCGACTTTCTCGACGATGCCGGAAAAGTCCGAACCGAGGGTGAGCGGAGGTTGCGGGCTGACCTTGCTCTTGCCCTCACGGATGATCGCATCCCAGGGAGCGACGCCCGCGGCCATCACGCGCACCAGAACTTCGCCGGGGCCCGCCGACGGCACGGGCACATCCTCGACCACTACGACATCGGGCGCCCCGAAGCTATGAATTCTGGCTGCTTTCACGGCCAATTCCTTCTCAGCTTGAAGATACTGGAGGATCCGCCTGAGACTCAGGCCTCTACCGATAATGAGTTCGCTACCGGCGGTGAAAGCCGGATTATCCGGTGCATCTCATAGCTCTTTTAAATCCGCATCCCATCCGGGCCGAGCGTTAACCGTAAGTGAGATCGGTGCTCTGTCCGACTTCGATGATGTAGCCGTCAGGATCGCGGATGTAGCAGCGAATTTCGCCGTACTTGGGTATTGGCGCCGTGATGAAGTCGGCCCCGCGACTCTTCCACAATTCATAGCACGCTTGAATATCCGCAACGCGGAAATTCATAAAGCTGTTGATGTGATTCGGGTCAGGGACGCTCAGTGTTACCGTCGGCTTGTCGGGCGTCGGGCCGCCCCCAACGTTCAGAATCATCCAGATATTCGCAAGCAGAAGGTACGCAGGCGCATTGCCGTCGCCCAGGCTCAAAATGCGTGCGCCGAAGACTTGTTCGTAGTAGTGAGCCGACCGGTCGATGTCGGCGACGGTGAGAAAATGTGCGACGGAGAGCCCCTCGCGCGGGGGCATCTCATAGCTCTTCTCTTCGACTTGTACCGTGTCCATTAATGGCTCCTTTCGATCCGATAATGATTACAATTACGCTATCCCGAGTCTTGCTCACATCCACAAAAATCGCTCGATCCCAGCTAGTGCAGCAGTGACTCCCAGTCGGCTGGCACTCTTCCT
>Ga0302319_10001820_pt1 | contig 47155 bp, 37 predicted proteins | sample Bog_T0_2_FD_203319 | JGI IMG/M metagenome (GOLD analysis project Ga0302319, IMG submission 203319) | Peat permafrost microbial communities from Stordalen Mire near Abisko, Sweden - Bog_T0_2 | ecosystem: Environmental > Terrestrial > Soil > Wetlands > Peat | place: Sweden: Abisko, Stordalen Mire... | reverse complement strand
CCAGGCGGTGGTTCCCGTATTTTGGATGGTGATGGCCGCACCAAAGGCGGTGTTGTTCTGAGGCGAGATCGTGTAGACAACCTTGCACGCGGTTTGGGCATTTGCGCACGGTGCAATAAGCATTAGAAGCAAAGCCGTGAGTACGGTAAAGTACCCGCTCAGATAGCGATCGCAGGAGCGCTGACATAGAGTGGAGCGATGATCAGATTTCAAATGCATGGTGTTCCTTTCAGGGAGGGCTGTTTTCCGGGCATAAGCTATCTTATGAGCGGTAACGGGATCTGCGGATGCGCATGGGATGTGAATTTGCGTTCGCGGTTGGTGAAGTGGGTTCTAAGCGAACCGGCACGACGTCATTCCGACGTATTGGAGGCTATTCCGGCCTCAAATGAAATGTCAATAGGGAAACTGATCGGGCCGAAGTCCATAGGTAGCGATACTAAAGTTACTTCTCGAATGCGGTGGCGATACGCTGCCGGCAAAATGGCGAGCTGCTCCAGGTGTTGGTCCACCGTCGTCGAAAAACCAGGATAGCCAAGAGCCTGGAGGCTGTGAGCTTCCGTTATCGCGCCGGTGGCGTTCGCGATCAGGTCGCTTCTGCCGCTAACGCTAACGGTGATCGTGAACCTTTGAGGACTACTACGCCGGAATGAGTGTAAGTTGCGACGGCAGATTTCTCAGATGAATAATGGAGCAGAATTGGAGTAGGGATCATGATCGCTCATGACCCACTCCACGGATCCGGACGAGCGGATTTCCCGCATCCGGCTCCTGCCTCAGGTAATGACGTCCGTGCGTCGCGGTGGAAAAGCATGATACACGCGCACAGGAGGCAGCCAATGGTCGATCAAGCGCCGCATCCGTCCCCCAGGCCGATGAGACGCCCGTGGGTGTGCAGATGCACGACGCCCGTCAACCGTACACTTGGCCGGACGCATACGGTACACAAACAAAAAGCGAGGCGCAAGCCCCGCTTTTTGTTTTGTCGAAGTTGCAATCTACCGCCAGTGCCCTTCCTGCATCTCCCAATGATCGCCACGGTGTCTCCATCTGTGAGCAACCCAGCGTTGGTGTTCCTGGGGCGGACGGTCCCAGCGGCCTGGGGTCCATACGTAGTGGTCGCCTTCGTAGCGGTGATAACCGTTGATCCACACATATCCACGGTCTGGAGGCGGACCCCGGCGCTCGTAAACGGGCGGCGGCGGCCCTATGCGAATTGCAATCTGCGCAAACGAAGCCGCAGGGAACATCGTGAGAGCAAGCAGGAGTGCCAGTGCAATTTTCTTCATGGTGAATCGAATCCTCCATGGTTCTGAGCGTCGCCGAAATCTTGCGTGCCTTCCGGCTTGTTGAAGGTATCAACGTTGAGCAACGGGATTAGTTGCGCATCGATCGCAATCCCGTACCTACTCTCCTTTTTACAGTCCCTGGTTTCCTCATGAATGTCCTGGATTGCTCAGTTCATCGAAACGGGGCGCTTCACGCCGCTTCAATCTCCTCCGCAAGCGCCTCTGCGGCCGCAACGCAAGCGGCGCGATCCACGTCGAGGTGGGTCACCAGACGGATCGCATCTGGCCCGAAGGCACTGGCCAGCACGCCGCGCGCCTTCAACCGCGCTGCCAGCTCCGCCGCGCTGCGCCCTTCCGTGAGCCGGAAAATTACAATATTGGTCTCAACCAAACCCATGTCGATCACCAAACCGTTGATGTTCTCGAGCGCCTCGGCCAGCAGCCGCGCATTGGCGTGATCCTCATGCAGACGCGCTGGTCCCTGCTCCAGCGCAATCAATCCAGCCGCGGCCAGTACTCCGGCTTGCCTCATCCCGCCGCCCAAAGCTTTGCGATAGATCCGCGCCTGCTCCATCAGCTCTGCCGAGCCCACTAGCATCGACCCAACCGGCGCGCCCAGTCCCTTTGATAGACAGAACATTACCGTATCGAAGCCGCGCGCCAAATCCCGCACATCCGCGCCCAGCGCAACAGCCGCATTGAAAATTCGCGCCCCATCCAGATGCGTTGCGAGCTTACGCTCCTTTGCGTTTTCCCATATTTCTTGGAGCACAAGCGGCGACGTCACCGTTCCACCCGCCAGGTTCGCCGTATTCTCAATCTCGATCAGCCCGGTCGCGGCATGCAGCGTGCTGCGTTCCCTTATCGCCGGCTCAATGTGCTTCCAGGTCAGAATGCCCCGCTCGGCCGCAACCGCGCGGACCAGACAGCCGGAAAAGACCGCCGTGGTTGCCATCTCCCAGTCCAGAATGTGCGCCCGCGACTCGGCGATCACCTCCTGGCCCGGCTGGGTATGCAGACGGATCGCGATTTGGTTGCCCATCGTCCCGCTGGGCACAAACAGCGCAGCCTCGCGGTCAAAGACCTCGGCTGCACGCCGTTCCAGCAGGTTTACAGTGGGGTCTTCGCCATAAACGTCGTCGCCCACCTCGGCCGCCGCCATCGCTGCGCGCATGGCAGCAGAGGGGCGTGTGACCGTATCGGAGCGAAGATCGATGATGGATGGCAATAGCTTCCCTCTCATGGATTCATCTGCTAAAACTGGATATTCTTTCTACTTGCGCGACTTATAAAGTTTTCCCCATGAGAACCCAAGGTGAATCCATTGCATAGAGGGGGCTTTTCAGGGTTCCTATATTTGGTCTTGAAGTTAACGGCAAATCCGATCGATTCGTCGTCCGATTTAGCAAAGGAAATGTCAGGATAATAACTTCGATGTTCGGCAAGAACGATCTTATAGCCGTTGATTTGAGCAAACGCCAGATTTTGTTGAAAGAAATAAATTTCAAGAATCTTCGATACGATCTTCGTGTCGGAGGAAATTGCGTAGACTTTTCTGAAATTGTCAATCAAACCCGTGACCGCCCACTGACCATTTTCCGTGGTGAAATGCTTCCTCAATGTGATCGCCAGTTCGGCCAGTTTGAGGGCAAAGTCCTCGATAGTCGTCATGGATTTTCAGCTATTCTTGGCCTTCAGCAGTTCAATCGCCTTGTTGAGGGGCTGGTCGCCAGTCACGGGAGGCGCAGCTTCTTCTTCCTCCTCGTTGGCCGGACCAGCAACCACGGTGGGCGTGACGGCTTCGTCCTGGATCTTCTTGCCGGAGGGGCTCTTGAACTTTGCCACAGTCAGCAAGAGGGCGGCTCCGTCGGGCAGCTCGATGGTTTTCTGCACCGAACCCTCGCCGTAGGTGCGCTCGCCAACCACGTCGCCGCGCTTGTCGTCCGCAATGGCCGCGGCGGCTAGCTCGGCTGGGCCGTAGGTGCCGCGGTTGATGAGTATGGCCAGGGGCGCATCGGTGAGGAACTTGGTGGGGTCGGCGGTGAAGGTCTGGAGGGGAAACTTCTGCCCTTCCAGCGTGGCTAAGGTTCCCTGCTTGAGGAAGAGATTAGCCAGGCGCAGCCCTTGCTGAGGGTCGTTGCCGGAGGAGTCGCGCAGATCGAGGAGGATCTTGCGGTTCTTGCCCGTGGTCCGGAGTTTCGCGGCGATCTCATCGACACGAGCCGCAGTGAGCACGCCGGGCTTGAGGTAAAGAATGGTGGAATTCTCGTATTGCTGCTCACCGAGAGCAACTGGAGCTGCGATGGATCGGGTGAGCGTGAGCTTGTCAGGATCGGCCTTGCGCGGGCGCACCAACGAGAGGGTGAGCGTAGTCCCAGGCTTGCCATCGAGCAAGAGCCGAATGACAGCCGGCGACAACTCGCGCGTAGACTGTTCGCCGATGGACTCAATGATGTCGCCGTCGTTCAGATGCCCCTTGTCGGCAGGCGAACCGGGTAGGACGCTGACCACCGTAGCGTAACCATAGCGTTTTGAGACCACGATTCCCAGCTGGGCCAAGCCGGTGGCGGGATGCTCCTTGTAGATTTTGTATTCCGTGGGCGTGAGGTAGCTGGAGTCGGAATCGAGCGACTCGAGCAGGCCGTGCAGCGCGCCGGTGGTGACGTCATTGATGTTCGGCTCGGTTACGTAGTCGGTCTGGACCCTCTTGAGTACCTGCTGATAGACGCCCATCTGGCGGTAAGCGCCATCTGCCTGGCCACCGGCATGAACGCGAAGCCAGCCTAATTGGCCAAAAACAAGGCCGAAGCCGAGGGCAGCGAAGATGGCGACGGAAAGCACGAAGACGAAACGCTGGACAAATCGAGACACAGACACCACCGGGGCGGCCTTTGAGGGAAGCAAGCCACACACTCTATAGACGCAATGATAACAAAAACAGGGGTTGGGGAATAGGGAATAGGGCATGGCTCGGCGCCACGCGGAGGATTCAGATCGCTATCGAGCAGTTACGGCACTGCGATTTGTGGAAGGTCTGTGGAGGGTCCTACTACCGTGATCCTGTATATAAGCGGCTTGCTGCCCGGGCTTGGCCAGATTTCGAGGTAATCCTGCCCAGGAGCAATGTTCGTCAGGTAATACATGCCAGCGGGCCCGGTATGGGCGGGAGCGCTTCGCGCCCCCTGCTGGTTCGAGATGGTCACAGTAAGGCCGGCTGCGGGTCCGCCAGTCTTGTGGACCAGTCGGCCGCGGACGGTTGCGACGTGGACATCATGTGCAAACGCCAATTCCGTCGCCAGCGCTGTCAAGAGACCTGAAAGCATGATTGCGTAAAGAATTTTTGTCTTCATGGGTGCTGCTCCGGAGTTCCGGATGAAGTTTCGACCGCGACGGGCACTGGACTAGGCGCTTGTTGTGAAGGGTGGTATTGCGCCTGAGGCTTGAGCTTGATCGGGTTGATTTTGATGGTCTGTCCGGTTCGTGTCATTTGGACATCGTTGGTGGTGGCATTGGGGTTCAGATCGACAGGGTCTGTGAGGTATCCATCGTGGTTGACAAAAAGCGTGGGGAACGGAGATATGGTGTTCGAGGGCATGATGTAGAAGTCCATCTTGAAATTGCCGTCCCGGAAGAGCTGGGATTGCGGGGGACTTAACACAATATCCGTAGGGGCCAGCGGGTCGATGGCATTGCCCGAGGCGTCGGTCACTTGTCCCGTCACGGTCCAAATCTGGTAGGCCGGAGGGGGCGTAACCGGGGGGCGCACCCAGGGGGCGAGCGAGTTGTTGATGAGCATGGCGATGCCAACCAAAGCGGCAAGAGCGCCGCCGAGTTTGAGCGCTCCAACGGTGAAAGACGCCCCCTCGATGCCTCCAAGGTACCTGTAGGTCAGGGCGGCGAGTCCGGTGGCCAGCAGGAAAGAAGCTGTTATAGGAGGGATCTTATCGAATCCATAGTAAAGCGGAAGGAGCACCCCGCCGCCGACTCCGAAGAACGCGAACGCCGAGACCACGATTTCATCCACATACCATGACCGGCGGGCGGGCGGCGGGCCGGGAGCGGGTGGATCAGTCTCCCCACCGGGGATAGCATGATTCGGATCGCCCATCATTCCTCCCAGGGACGGAGATTCAACCAGGGTGCTGTGCAAGATTGTCGATTTTTGGGACCGCCGATTTTGGGACAGCGGAAGACTCAGCAATTATGGAGCGAATCCCCAGCATGTGCAAGCAAAACTTGGCGGAAACTTGGGCTTGCCGGGAAAGCGGCTTGGCGCCAACGCGAGGCGGGTAACCTCTTTCCTTTGCAGAATTCACACAACAGGCCAGGGCTAGGCCGGCCCGGCCTATGGTAGCCTCCGATTAGGGACCATCGCCGCTTCCAGCCGGACCGTCTTGGCCAAAAACTGGAATCGACCTCGGAGAGACACTCGCATGAGCGCCGTCAAGTATGACCTGATCGTCATTGGTTCCGGGCCTTCCGGGCAGCGGGCCGCCGTGGCCGCCTCCAAAATGAATAAGCGTGTGGCCGTGGTCGAGGCCCGTTCCGTGGTCGGGGGCGTCTGCGTCAACACCGGAACCATCCCCTCGAAAACCATGCGCGAAGCCGTCCTGCACCTCTCTGGCTACAATTACCGCGCGCTCTATGGCATGAATTACCGGGTGAAGGAAAAGATCACCATGGCGGACCTGGCCTTCCGTGTGCAGGCCGTGATCAAGACCGAGGTGGACGTAACCGAGGCCCAGCTCTCGCGCAACGGCATCGATGTCATCCACGGCATTGCCCACTTCGTCGATCCCCGGCAGGTGCTGGTGGTTGGCCCACAGTCGCAATCCACGCTTGAAGCCGACCGGATCATTCTTGCCGTGGGAACCCGGCCGGCCGACTCGCCCAAAGTGCCGATCAACGGCCGCACCATCGTCAACAGCGATCAGATACTCGATTTGCCGGAGCTGCCGCGTTCGCTGATTGTTGTGGGCGGCGGCGTGATCGGCGTGGAATACGCCTGCATGTTTGCCGTGCTTGGCGTCCGCGTGACGCTGATTGAAAAGCGCGACCGCCTGCTCGAATTCGCCGACCGCGAGATCATTGAGGCGCTCAGCTACCACCTGCGCGACAGCCGCGTGACCCTTCGGCTGGGCGAAGAGGTGCAGAGCGTCGAACAACTGCCTGACGGCACCGTGGTTGCAAATCTGGAAAGTAAAAAGAAGGTCTCAGGCGATGCGCTGCTCTATGCCGTAGGCCGCCAGGGCGCTGTGGACGACTTGAACCTGGCCGCCGCCGGCCTTGAAGCCGACAATCGCGGCCGCATCCCGGTCGATGAGAATTACCAGACCAAGGTGGAGCATATCTTCGCTGTCGGCGATGTGGTAGGCTTCCCGTCGCTTGCTTCAGTCTCCATGGAGCAGGGCCGCATTGCCGCCGCGCGCGCCTTCAGCGACCGCGCCACCTCGTCCAATCCCAGCTTTTATCCGTACGGCATCTACACCATCCCCGAGATCAGCTTCATCGGCAAGACCGAGGAGCAGTTGACCGACGAGGATGTGCCTTACGAGGTGGGCCTGGCCTACTATCGCGAGACCGCGCGCGGCCAGATTCGCGGCGACACCACCGGCCGGCTCAAGATTATCTTCCATCGCGAGACGCGCAAGGTGCTGGGCGTACACATCATCGGCGAGGGCGCCGCGGAACTGATCCACATCGGCCAGGCGGTGATGATTTTGGGCGGCGCTATCGACTACTTCATCGACACCGTCTTCAACTACCCCACACTCGCCGAGTGCTACAAGGCTGCCGCGTTCAACGGGCTGGGCCGGCTGGGGCGCTACCAGGCGGGATAAGGTTTTGGATGCGGCTGCGATACCATCGGCCGAAAATTTCTTCCAATGGTCATTGAAACTGCCTCATGATATTCCCGTGTTTCCTAAATAATTTCTAACCGTCGCCGATGCATCCGGTAGTGAGGTGAAAACCGATGCACGCCGACACCCCTCCCACCTTCCTGCTGGCGTCGCCCGAGCCGGCACTGCTGACCACCGTTGAGCCGGTGCTGCTGGCTGCCGGCGCGCGGGTCGAAATTGTCCTCACGGCCGAAGCCGCGCTGGCAGCGATGACTGCGCCCGATCCGCCCAGCCTGGCGCTGCTCGACGCCAACCTGACAGGGATGGAGATGAACCAGCTGCTATCCGCGGTCCGCGCTAGCGTTCCCTCGCGGCGGTTGCCGATTGTCCTGATTTCGGACACTGTGACCCAGGAAGGGAGCGGTTGGCTGGCCGAGGGCGCGATCGAAGACGTGATCCTGCGCTCTGCAGAATCCGCCTACTGGCGGCTGCGCATTGACCTGCTGCTGCGCACCCACCGTTGCGCGCGCGAACTCGAAGCGCTGCGCGAGGCAGCGGTGCAGACCGCCCAGATCGACCGCCTGACCGGCGTCTACAATCGTGAAACGATGCTCGCCTTGCTCTTCCGCGAAACGGACCGTGTGCAGCGGATGAAAAATCCGCTGTGCATGATCCTCTTCGACATTGACGACTTCGGCCACTGGAATTCGCGGCTGGGCGCAGAGGCCTGCGACAATCTGCTTTGCCAGGCAGCCACACGTGCAGCCCGCCTGCTGCGCACCTATGACTTGCTGGGCCGCCCCGGCATGGATGAGTTTCTGATTGCCCTGCCCGGCTGCTGCACAGCCAACGCCGTGCTACTGGCCGAGCGGCTGCGCCTGGAGGTCTTCAGCCAGCCCTTCCATGTTGGCGGCGAATCCATACGGCTGTCGGCCTGCTTCGGCATCGCCAGCAGCCAGGGCCGCGCCCCGGTGGTGGTGCTGCGCGAAGCCGAACAAGCGCTGCAATGGGCCAAGGCCGCGGGTCCCGAGTCGATCCAATGCGCCTGCGATTGCCCGGCATCGACGGCCGCGCCGGTGGCGTTTCTGTCTCCAAGCTCGGGCGACGAACTGCTGGCGTGGTAGAGGCTTGCGACCTCTCAACCCACCCTACCGACCTGATATGAATTCAAAGGAGATTGACGGCGCATCTTCTTCGATCAAAGCCATATAAACTGATTTAATCTGCTTTCGAAAGCATACTTTTGGATGTTTCCATAGGTCACCGGAATCATGCACAGGGCCATTTGGAACCGCTGAAGATCAACAATCAAATTCGCTGAGTGTGCTACGCTAAACGCTATCATGAATGGGCGCTATTTCATTATTCTTGCCTGCCTTGGCTTGATGGGAAACTCTGTTTCGCTGTGGGGCCAGGCTTCTACTTTCATTGAGCGCTATCAGGCTCGCGTCAGCGCAACGCAGGCCGAACAGCCTCATTGGGTGACGCCACTGGTTACCGTGACTCCGCGACTGGAGCAGGAAGTTCGCACTGATTTCCTTCATCAGTACAACACCAAACGCTTTGCAGTCTGGAACTACGGCAATGGAAAAGGGCTTGAATTGATTCCGGAGAAGCACACGGAGCTCATCGTCAACGTGCCGCCTTTTTTCAACCGCTCGAATGGCGCTTCAGACGGATTCGGCGACATTTCCTTCCTGGCTAAGGGCCGGTTTTATGCGCGCAACGAGGAGCATGGCAACGCTATCGTGACAGCGTTTCTTGCCGGGTCGATTCCCACGGGAAAGAATGGCAATGGAAGCTGCTGCGCCGTTGTGACTCCGACACTCGCGGTGGGAAAGGGCTTTGGCAAACTCGCTCTTACTTCAACAGCGGGCGGTTCACTGCCGGTGACCAACACAGTGGTTTTGGGGCGCAGCGTGATTTGTAATAATGTGGGGCAATATCGCCTGGCAAAGACCGGAGTCGCACGCTTCTTCTGGCCAGAATTTGAAACCAACTCGACCTTCTACGAGGGCGGACCGAACGATGGGAAGATTGCGGCCTTCGCGACGCCCGGCGTTATCATTGGCCGAATTCCCTTGTCGCACGACGCTTCAGGCAAGCCAGGAAGGTTCGGCCTTACCTTTGGTGTGGGCCAGCAGATCGCGCTAACTCACTTCCGCACGTACAATCACTCCACTGCGATCACTGTCCGTCTCCCCTTTTAGGTAACGATCCCGCTTCGCGGCCGGGTTGCTATTCCCGGCCGCGAAGTGTTTGATGAAATCGCGATGGAACAACGAAATTCCTATGTTTTAGAAATTGACAAACTGATCCGAGGCAACGATGAGATCGGCTATCGAGATGGTGCGACGGCAAAAGATGCGGTGCCTGTTTATCGTGCTTTCAGCGCTGATCGGCGCGCTCGGCAGTCCTGCGCAAACAACACTGACCGTTTCCGCGGCAGCCAGCCTGAAGGACGCGCTGGTTGAGGCCGAAGCTGCCTACAAGCAGAGCAGCACCGACATTTCTTTTGCCAATAACTTTGGCTCTTCTGGAACCCTGGCGGCACAGATTGATCAGGGTGCTCCGGTGGATATCTTCATCTCTGCAGCGGCCAAGCCGATGGACGAGTTACAAGCCAATAGCTTGCTCGTCCCGAGTACCCGCCACAATTTACTGAGTAACACGCTGGTCCTGATCGCTCCGCTCGACTCCAAACTCCGGGACTTTCAGGGGCTCACGGGCGGTTCCGTGCGTGTCATTGCTTTGGGCGATCCAGCGAGCGTTCCCGCGGGCCAGTATGGAAAGCAGACTCTCGTAGCTCTGCATCTTTTTGACGCTATAAGTGCGAAGCTTGTATTGGCGAAGGATGTTCGCCAGGTTCTTGCCTATGTTGAGACCGGCAATGCCGATGCGGGCCTTGTCTATGCCACCGATGCGCAAAGTTCGGGAAAGGTTCGCGTGGTGGCAGTGGCTCCGGAGTCGGCACATGATCCAATCATTTATCCAGAGGCGGCGATCAAAGGAAGCCGCAATGTGACTGCCGCGCTGAAGTTCATTGAATATCTACGCACTCCGGCAGCACAGGCGATCTTTGTCAAACACGGGTTTACAATATCAGCACGGTGACGCTGACAATCGACCCATCGCCGCTGCTGATCTCCCTGGCCACAACCTGCGCGGCCACTATCGCCACGTTCTTTTTCGGATTGCTGGCGGCATGGCAGTTGTATCGCATGCAGAGCAGCCAGCGCGCCCAGAGTTTGAAAGCCTGGATCGACGGGATTCTGACGCTTCCTCTCGTGCTTCCGCCTACCGTGGTCGGGTTTATTCTGCTGCTTCTTTTGGGACGGCGAAGCCTTATCGGTCATGCGCTCGAACAGATCGGCATCATGATCGTCTTCTCATGGCCGGCGACAGTGATTGCAGCGACGGTGGTCGCGTTTCCGCTGATGTATAGGACCACGCTCGGCGCCTTCGAGCAGGTGAATCCCAATCTTTTGGATGCGGCACGCACGCTCGGCGCGTCGGAGAGCATGGTCTTCCGCCGAGTTCTTCTGCCACTGGCCGCGCCAGGAGTGCTGGCAGGCACGGTGCTTGCATTCGCGCGCGCGCTGGGCGAGTTTGGCGCGACGCTCATGCTGGCCGGCAACATTCCTGGGCGGACGCAGACCATGCCAATCGCCATCTTCTCCGCAGTAGAAGGCGGCGAGAAGAGCGCTGCATTTATATGGGTGGGGCTGATCGTCCTGTTGTCATTGGGAATGATTCGACTGCTCAACTTGAAAAGCGGTTTGCGCAGGCCGGCGCGAAATCGACGAACTCCACGATTGATTCCAGATTCTGCGCTTTCAATTGCACAGCCGCAAAGCGCGGAGGGAACCGGAGCTTCGGGAACGCTTGAAGTGAGAATCGAAAGGGCATTGGAACACTTCAATCTGAAAGTTGAGTTACACGCAGGCAAGGGCGCCGTTGGTTTGCTGGGAGCCTCGGGTGCGGGGAAATCCATGACGCTGCGCATGATCGCCGGCATCGTCGCGCCAGATCGCGGAAGCATTGTTCTCAATCATCGCGTTCTTTTCGACAGTGCCACGAAAACGAACCTGCCTGCCGCGTTGCGAAAGATTGGCGTTGTGTTTCAGGACTATGCTTTGTTTCCAAAGATGACGGTAGCTGAGAATGTGGGCTTCGGCTTGAGCGCGCTTCCAGCGATTGAGCGGCAAGCGCGTGTGCAGAGGCAACTGGAACGAATGCACATCGCGGAGTTCGCTGATAGCTTTCCGTCGGAGATTTCAGGCGGTCAGAGGCAGCGCGTGGCGATTGCACGGTGCATGGCCATTGAGCCGGACGCGCTGCTGTTTGACGAGCCCTTTGCCGCTCTCGATCCGCATCTGCGCCGCCAGATGGAAGAACAGTTGCGCGAGACACTGGCCGGATATAAGGGCGCTGTGATTTTTGTGTCGCACGATATGGAGGAGGCGTTCCGATTCTGCACCGATCTGCTGGTGCTGGATAGTGGACAGGTGATTGCCAGCGGACCGAAGCATCGCCTCTTCGAGCAGCCGCGGACCGTTGTCGCCGCGCGCTTGACCGGCTGCAAGAACGTGGTTCCTGCTCGCCGCATCGAGTCGAATCAGATCGCCGTGGATGCGTGGAACTGCCACTTGAAAACGGCAGCGCAAGTTCCTGACGCGCTCACTGATCTCGGCATTCGCTCGCACCAGATTACTTTTCCAGGGGAAGACGATGCGATCAATACTTTTTCCTGCTGGCTGGTTGGTGCCAGCGAAGCGCCGCACGAGATGACGCTCTATCTGCGTCTGCACACTGCGCCTCAAGCGGGCGATCCAGCCCATTTGCAAGCCGATGTATCCAAAGATATCTGGCGAAAATTGAGCGCTCAGCCTCAGCCATGGAGAGTGTTTCTGGATCCGGATCGCCTGCTCTTGCTAGAAAGATAAAGGCCGCGCATTGCTTGAAACACAGGCTAACGTAACGGCAGACTCACGGCTCTGCTGGAGGATATTTACTTTTTCGTTGGATCAAGCAGCACTTACGCGTCAAGGCATTCTACGGAACCACTGAGAACGCGCTGAGAAACCAGATTTGGATCGCGCTGAGCATCTGCGTCTTGGCCGCCATCGTCCGCAAACGGCTCGGTCTGGAGGCCAGCCTCTACCAAATCCTACAGATTCTCAGCCTAACTCAATTCGAGAACCCCCAGTTTTACAGGCAATTCAGATGTCTGACTGTAACTCTTACTTATCTGATTCTGGCGACCATTTGACTCTGTTCGACTTTTTACCGGACAGCCGTGCCGGCACGACTAAAGCCGTGCCCTGACGCATACTCGACTTATCTCAGAGGTTCCTTGGATCCTTGCCTCCTGGGGCATGCCTGTGAAACTTCGAGTTTCCATGCCGATCCACAGCGATCTGTGCCATAATGCAAAGGCCAGCTTCTTCAGCGCCCCAGGTTTCCCGAAATAGACCGGCGAAAGAAGAGCGGGCCCGGCCCTGTTCCCTTTTCCCCCACATCAGAGGTCCAATGAGCAACATCAACGGCAAAGTGTATGCGATGAACGCCATTACTCCCATGAAGCCATGGAAGACATGGATTTTGCGCCTGATCTTCTTCGTGCTCGGCCATGTAAAGCCGTTGCAGAAAGACCTGATCGACCTGTCCTTCATTGAATTTGCACGATGGGTCGTGGTTCCTCGCAGTGGCCTTCCTTTCCTCGATAACGGCCAAGTAAAGGAAGAACTCAAGTACGACTATCTGCTGTTTTTCAGTAACTTCAACGGTACCTGGAACCAATACATCGACGCTTTTTCCGCTGTCCTGAGCCGAGGCTTGAACCTTGTCTGGCGCTGGAGCGAGAAGTTTCCCGGCTCGGTCCCCGTAACTCTCTTCAAGGAGTACATCGCCCGCGTCCAGTTCGATACCGATTACTATTACACCGCTTATCCCCACGCCACGGCCAACGACGTCAAGTCAGCCCACATTGTGCAGGCCTCGCTGGACAAGCTGAGCCAGCTTGCCGAGAAAAGCGACCCGCAACAGTTTGCCGACGCCTATCTTCGCTTCGTACTCCAAGTCCAGACCCACTTAGGCGAGACCAGCGACGCTCCCGTCGCCGGATAGAGAGGAGACGCATGCCCAACAACAATGGCAGTGTATACGGACTGACAATCCTCTCGCCCATCATTGACGATGCGAAGGCGACCCCCTCGCACGATCTGCAAATCCGAAATTACCTCGCCAAACTGTCCACACGGGAAGACAGCCCTTTCGCGCTCGCTCCGGGCACGCATCTCGCACGCCTGGTGGTGATGGACGACGTTGTCTTTGTTGGCGCACCTTCCTGCGAAGAGCACCTCAAGTCGAAGTATCTGATCTTCGAGTCGAACCTAGACGGCGACCTGGATAGTTATCTCTCCGGCTTGGCCGCCACCATCCCGGATCATCTCAATGCGATCTGGAAGCACTGTGTCGGTTATCCCGGCGCAGCCAACCGGCAAGCCTTCATTGACTATATGAAAGCCTGCCAGCTTGAGACGACCTTCTTCTTCGCCGCAGTCAACAATAAGTCTGTTTCTGAAACTCTGCGTGCGTTGCAAACCCAGACTGCCGTCGCCGACTTCATCGCATCCCATCAAGGCGCGAATCCAGCCAAGCTACAGCGCGATTTCATTCAGTTCGTGGCAAAACTTAAATCCCTGCCGCTTCCCAAGCCGGGTTCCATGGGCCCGCACCGCGAAATCAAGACCGGGGGCCGAAATGAGTAAGCTCAACGAGACCGATATTCAGGGCTTTGTTCTGCGAGGCTACAACCTGCCTTTCGCCCGCTATCTCTTTCTGCAGTTTGAGGCCGCCAAACGGGCGCGCAGCTTGATCGCCCGCCTGCTTGGCGAGATCACAACCGGCCAGCGATGGGACAAAGGCAAACCGCAAAGCACGGTGAACATCGCATTTACTTTTCGCGGCCTGGAACACCTTGGTCTTCCGGATGCCACGCTGCGGTCCTTCCCTGTCGAGTTTCAGCAAGGCATGAAACAGCGCGCCGAAATCCTCGGAGACACCGGCGTTAACTCCCCCGAACATTGGGACGATCTATGGCGTGAAGACCGAGTTCACGCCTGGCTTGGCATAAACGGCGTCACGATGGAGGCTCTGGACGCTCGCTGCCTGGCGATCCTGGCAATCATTGAGGAGACCGGCGGCGCAGGCGCTCTTGCTTCCCAGGACGCCGCTGCCCAGGTCGTCGACGGCAAGCCGACAACCAAGGAACACTTCGGCTTTACCGACGGCTTCGGCAATCCCGACTATCTCGGCGTCGATCGCAGTTCCCAGCCGGGGCAAGGCAAGCTGATGCCTGACGGGACCTGGGCGCCGCTCGCGACCGGAGAGCTGCTGCTGGGCTACGCCGATGAAGCGGGCGAGTTGCCGGCGGCTCCGATTCCTCACCTGCTGGCCAGCAATGGTACCTTCATGGTTTACCGCAAACTGCACCAGAATCTCGCAACATTCCGCGCCTTTCTCGACAAACAGGGAAGCCTTTATGTGGGCGGCAAAGAAAAACTCGCAGCCAAATTCATCGGCCGCTGGCGAGACGGAACGCCCATCGAAATCTCTCCCGACAATCCGAACCCCGCCATCGCCAAGGATCCGAGCCGGAACACAGACTTCACGTATGGAGGCGATGCGGAGGGCGCGCGTTGCCCCATCGGAGCGCACGTTCGCCGCGTTCATCCGCGCGATGCCTTCGGCTTCAGCGGCCAGCTCATCAACCGCCGACGCATTACCCGTCGCGGCCTTCCCTATGGACGCTTCGTTCCTGAAGGCGAGCCTGTCACAGACAAAGAGGAGCGCGGTGTTATCTTCATGGCGCTCAACGCCAACCTCTCGCGCCAGTTCGAGTTTGTGCAGCAGCAGTGGGTGCAGTACGGCAACGATTCCCATCTCGGCAATGACAAAGATGTCTTAGTGGGCAACCACGGAGGCCACGGCAAGTTTGTTGTGCAAGGCGATGCAAGCCCCGGGAACCCTCCATTCATTTGCAGCAATCTTCCCGACTTTGTGGAACTGCGCGGCGGGGATTATTTCTTTCTTCCCAGCATCACCGCCCTCGGAATGATCGCCATGAGCCTCGTCGATCCGCGCTAGATTCCATGCAGGAATATGGCCGGGATGGGCAAATGGCAATGAAACCCGCAAGGCAAAATGCTCCTGTGGCGCGCGCGGCGATCACTCGCACTACAATCATTTCTTGCTGACAGAAGCCCAACGCGGCCGCCTCGAAGTGGTGCTTGTCTCTCCGCGCAACCCGCTCAATATAGGGGCCGCGGCGCGGGCGATGGCCAACTTCGGTCTTCTGCGGCTCACGGTCGTGGCTCCCTACAGCCCCACCTGGCGCGAGGCCCGCTCGGCGATCGGCGCTCCCGAACAACTCCAGAACGCCAAAGAGACTGCTACGCTTGCCGAAGCCGTCACTCGCTCAACACTGGTCGTGGGCACCGGCAGCCTTACCTATCGCAAGCCGGAGCAGCCGGTGGTTTCGCTGCCCGATCTGGGCCCGCTGGTTCAGCGGGAGATTGCCCACGGCGGAGAGGTGGCTCTGGTCTTTGGTTCGGAGAAGCATGGTCTGACACGCGAAGAGCTGTCTTACTGCCAACTTCTGGTCGAAATACCCACCGATCCCCGCCAGCCCTCGATGAATCTTGGCCAGGCCGTAGCCGTGTGCCTCTATGAGTTGGCGTCGCGGAGTTTCAAGCCAGACATCATCGCGCTAGCCGAGCAGCCGGATGTGACCGATCCCGCAGCCCATTCTGGCAGAATCGACTTGTTGGCCGGAGTCGTGGAGCAGACTATGACGGCGGCTGGCTACTCGCCCTCGCTGATGCAGGAGGCCAACCGCCACGACCTGCGCCTGCTGTTGCGCCGCCTTGCCCTTAAAGAGCGGGATTCAAAGAGGATTCTGGGCCTCTTCCGGCGGATCCAGTGGCGATTGAAGCGGATTCAAAATGGGCAGTGAGCGCGTCTTTGGATTCGGTTTGAAGCCCGGGGCCAATATTTTTTGCTTTGCGGGAACCTAATCCTGTTAAAGTGACGGTCGTAGGCTCCCTTATGTCCAGATTTCACTCCTGTATGAGGTTTGTTGCTGCGGCCAGGTTCCTCCTTGCTGTCTTCGCCATCCTTGGCGCGCTTACGATGATTCTGCCTGCGATTGCGCAACAGCCCGCGCCCACGGAGCAGCCTCCCGCGGCCCAGCCGGCGTCCAACGCGACTCCGGCCGCGGCGCAAGCCCCCCCCGATGCCGTCCAGCCGCCGGCTCCAGTTCCTGCCGCGCCAGCGCCCGCCGCCGCACAAGCTCCAGTAACTGCGCAGCCATCGGCCGCCAAGCCTGTGACAAAGCAGAAGGCCAAGGCAGCGCCTCCCCCGGAGATCCAGATCACCGAAGCGGAGCTCAAGCAGCAGCTCGTGGGCAAGCCGCTCTACCTGCGGGGCGGCTACCTGGACAATACGCTGAGCTTCAATGAGCTGGGCGCGCTGATCGGGGCATCGCCGCGGGGCTCCTACACGCTCAGTGGGATTCAGATCCAGAAACTGCATCTTGGCAAGCACAAGTTGGAGCTGGAAGGGGCGCGCTATGGGGTACATTTCCTGGGCGCTGCGCCCGATGAGGATCCAACCAATGCCTCCGTGGAACGGGTCAATATCACGCCCAAGAAGAAGATGGTCAAGATCACCATCGACCGCGAAGTTGTGGTGGCCTCCAAACTCGGCTTGCATGGAAAACGCGAGAAGCACGCGGACAAGAATGCTGGCGGTGGTGTTCCGGCCAAGAGCGGGCCAGCCGCTACAGCGCAGGACTCGCCGGATGACTTGAGCGACGCTGGCCAGATGAAGGCTCAGTTTGCAGCCGCCCCGCCAGAGGAACGCCCAGCCGATCCGGTCAGCGTGACAGCGACGACCTCGCCCTCCCACGCAACCAAGGTTTTGAAAGACGCTTTGGACCGCATCTTTGCGCTTGGAATCGACGACAGGCTGAAGGCCTCGATGCCGGCCTTCTGGAAGCTTTACTATCAGACGGCCGCGGCTAATACCGGCTTCCGGCCCAGCGATCCTGCTGTCCTGCGCCAGAATATGGTGGACAAGAAGGCAAAGCTGATCACCGCGTTCGAGCCGCAGTCCAACGAATACGCGCAGGCTCACGCTGTCATTGGCATGGCGCTCTATCACACGGTGATTGGCGCGGACGGCAAGCCGGCAGAGATTGCGGTGGGCAGGCCCATCGGTTTCGGGCTGGACGAAAATGCCGTCGAATCCATCCGCAAGGCCAGCTTTGAACCGGCCATCAAGGACGGCAGGCCAGTTCCTGTGTTGCTGGACCTGGTGGTGCAGTTCCGCATCTACTCGGATCGAACCGCCACCAAGTCGGAGGCGGATAAACCGGCGGAGAGCAAGCCGGACGAGCCGATGCTGCCCGGGCCGTATAGCGTCCAGCATCCTTGATGGTGCCGATGCCTTGGGCGGCTTCCCATGCCGGGTCGCAACTTGAGCGGGCAAAGTATTGTCACTCTAGTTGCAAAGACTCGCACTTTTCCAAAGACAAATGGGCGTGCAAGACCATTGATCGCGCACCTTGAATGGAATTGGATAGAGTGGAATCTACAGGCGCTTCTTTCGCCAGTTACCGAGTCAACGCTCGAGGCAGGGGGCGTAGTCCGTTCTCCTTGCGAGCGTCTTACCGCCGTAAGACATTCGTCAGGCAGCAGTAAGGCACGGTAAGACGAGGCGGCAGACGCTCACGAGCGTCGACTTGAGCGATGTCCTACCGTCCCAGCGCGCTGAATTCATCGCCAACGCAGCCTCAGTTCGCTGTTCTGCTCTGTCTCATCCCTTGGCAGCAGACACCCTACTCCTCCTGCCGGATGGTCTTCTCCAGGCTGGGCTTGTGCTTGGCTTCGCGGCCAGTGCGGGGCTCGGTATCGACAACTCGCGCGGGTTTGGGCTGGCCCACGCGCTCGCGGGCGTTGGCTTTGACGGCTTTGGTGGCGGAAAAAATGCCTGGCTTGCGTTTCCTCATGGCAAGGATGAGTATGGAATAAATCCTGCCGGAGTGGAAGTGCCCCGGCGTCCATCGGCAGTTTTTTGCCGTTGGCGGAAGAGAATCAGCAGTCCTGGGGAAGAACTTCGTCTCTGGGTGTTAGTAGGAGGACCGGAACACCATGGAAGAGCGCGATTTTTTCAATGAGACCACGGAACAGCGGTCGCACAGCCTGATTTGCCCCAAGTGCGGACAACCGGGGGAGTACAAAGTAACCTGGGTGGTCCGGCGCAAGCGGCCGCAATTGCCTCGTGGGGCAGACGAGCGTGACCGCGCTCGCTTCGTCAAAGCGCAGTCTTACATGGTAAGACGCGACGACAAACTGGCCTGCGCCAACATCCGCTGTCGCAAGCCCTTTGAGATTACCCAACTGCAGTCCCTCGCATTTCTGTCGGAATAGGCCATAATGGCACTCGCGCGCCGATGAGCCACTGGCACGAGAACGATGGTATGTGATTGAATCAACTGTGAGAATGTGAGCGGTCCGGGCCTGGAGGCCGCGAGAGTTCGCACGGCCCGCTCGAATGACAGGAGATACGATGGCAAATTCCCTTCTTCCCCCCGAAGAGCGCAACCTGACCCCCGATCAGGTAGAGGCGCTGGACAAGCGCCGCGACCTAGGCCACACCTTGCTGGTGATCGCAGGCCAGTTTACGGTCATTGCCACCATCCTGCTGCTCTGGGTGGGCCAGGACCTAAGCTACTCGCCCGGCTGGGCGCATCCCATCGCCTACTACTTCGGCCTCGCCCTGGCCATCGTTGCGGTCTGCGGCGTCACCGGCATTCTGCTGCGCAAGGGAACCCCACGGTTGGACTAGGGCCCTTCCTCGGCCTCGCCCCAACCCACACCGGTAAAGGGCCATGCAACCGTACGCAGTACCGCCCAGAGCGGTGGAGGCTTGAAGTCGCCGATGGCCGCTGTTTCCCAGATCCCCACCCCCGCGCCCACTCACGCTCCCTGCCTGACAGACAGCCATGGCCGCGTCATACAAGATTTGCGCGTCTCCATCACCGATCGCTGCAACTACAAGTGCGTCTACTGCCGCACGGGTGAAGCTGGCGCGCTTTATCCAGAGCTGAGCATTGCAGAGTATCTGCGCCTCATCAAGCTCTTCGTCGGCCTGGGCATCACCAAGGTGCGGCTCACCGGCGGCGAGCCTCTGCTGCGCCGCGGGCTCATTGAACTGGTCCAGGAACTCGCTCGCCTGCGCACCCTGGACGGCGAACCGCTGGACCTTGCCCTCACCACCAACGGCCACCTGCTCGATTCGCAGGCTGCTCCCCTGAAAGCCGCGGGGCTCAACCGGGTAACGGTGAGCATGGACGCCGTGGACGTGCCCACATTCGAGCGTATTACGCGGGTTCCCGGCAGCTTTGAGGCGGTATTGGGGGGCATTCGCGCCGCTCGCTCTGCTGGGCTCACGCCCCTCAAGATCAACTGCGTGCTGCTGCGCGGCTTCAACGACAGCCAGATTGAGGCCTTTGCCCGGTTTGCCCGCGAAGAGAACGTCGCCGTACGGTTCATCGAATTCATGCCACTAGAGGAAGGCCGCTTGTGGTCGCCGGAGATCGTTGTTCCGCTGAAAGAAATCGTCGCCCGCATCAGCCGGGTTTTGCCGCTGGTTGAGCTGCCACCCCGCGAGGCCAGCGAGACGGCGCGACGCTACACCTTTGCGGATGGCGTGGGCGAGATAGGCATCGTCGCGCCTGTTACCCAGGCCTTCTGCGGCGCTTGCAGCCGGGTAAGGCTTACTTCGGACGGCAAGATCCGCACCTGCCTTTTCTCGCAGGTAGAACACGACCTTTATGGGCGATTGCGGGCCGGGGCTAGCGACCAGGAACTCAGCGACTATATTTTCCGTACTGTTGAGGGCAAGGAAGCCCGACATCACATTGGGGAGCCGGGATTCCTGAAGCCGTCGCGGTCGATGGTGCATATCGGCGGTTGAGGGGAGCGTGCGCCTGGCGCGCACTCCCCTCGTCGTGACGCAAATAGACGTGCGACTGGTTTCTCTATCGTCGTTTCAGACGAGTATGACAGAATGCTTTTAAGACTTCTCCAATGGGCCCATGGATGACGAACGATACGGAAAAGCGCATTCCAATTGAAGACCTGCTTGTCTTTCACCAGTTGACGCGCTCGCTCACTTCGAGCTTCGACCTGGACACCATCCTGCGCACCATCATCGAGCACATGGAGCGCATCATGGAGGCGGAGCTTTGGACGCTGCTGATCCTCGACGAAGCCACTCAGGAACTCTACTACGCCATCGCCGCTGGCGGTAAACAGGAGGCGTTGCGAGGCCTCCGCGTGAAGGTCGGCGAAGGCGTGGCGGGCTGGGTGGTGCAGCATGGCGAGACGCTGATCGTTCCCGAGTCGGAGCACGACCAGCGGCTGACCACAGACCATATCGTCAATCAGCAAAAGGTCCACTCGGTGATTGCCATGCCTTTGCGCGGCCGCAAGGGAACCCATGGCGTGATCGAGATCTTTAACCCGCGCGCCGTACAGATGACCGACTACACTATCGCCATTCTGCACGTTCTGGCCGATCATGCGGCCATCGCCATTGAGAATGCGCGCGATGTGGCCCGCATCCAGCAGTTGAGTATTACCGACGACTGCACAGGCCTCTACAACGCTCGCCATCTTTACGATGTACTCGGCCGGGAGTTGGATCGTTGCGGGCGCTTCGGGGTGCCAGTGAGCCTGGCATTTCTCGATCTGGATCGGTTCAAGCTCGTCAACGATATACATGGCCATCTCGTGGGCAGTGAAACGCTTGCCTGCGCCGGCCAGCGGCTCCGGGAGCTGAGCCGCAAGCAAGACGTCTGCTTTCGCTACGGCGGGGACGAGTTTGCGATCCTTATGCCCGAGACCGGCGCGGATGCGGCTCTAACCCAAGCCGCGACGGTACTTCGCGCGTTGATGGCGACCCGCTTTTCCATGAAGAATGGCGTCGACTTGAGCGTAAGCGCCAGTGTGGGGCTTGCCACCAGTCCCGCCGACGGCGTCACCGTCCACGCCATCATCGGCGCCGCCGACACCCGCATGTACGCGGTGAAGGCCAACGGCCGTGGCCAGGTGCGCGGAGCGTAGGCTTCGTCGGCCTTGCCGCACGTCACGTCAATTGCCAAACGTGGCGCAAAGCCAGAAATTGATCGGATTGTCACACTCTATTCAAATGTGGAAGGTAGTCTGGCTGTCGTGGCTCCCCACGAGTTACAGAAGAGGACTACCATGGCAACACCGGCTTCCCCGCAAAGCCAATACTTCGTTCGGCAGATGAGTTTTACCGACATACAGGCAGTCATTCAACTGCAACTCAACGCATTTCCAGGCCAGACTCCCTGGCGCCCCGACCAGTTGGAGCGTCATATCGAGGTCTTTCCCGAAGGGCAGATGGTAGCCGTCGATTCGACAGGCCGCGTCCTCGGTTCAGCCAGCTCTCTGCTCATCGACTGGGACGACTATGCCGAGTCCGCCAACTGGTCGTCGATCACCGGCGAAGGCACCTTCGATACCCATAACCCACTCGGCAAGACACTCTATGGCGCAGACATGGGCGTAGCTCCCGAGGCGCGCCAACAGGGCATCGGAACGCTTCTCTACGAGGCGCGCAAGGACTTGATTCGCGATCGTGGCATCAAGCGGCTGCTTACAGGCGGCCGCATCTCAGGCTACGCAGACGTTGCAGACCAGATGACGGCCAAGGAATATGTAGCCGAAGTAGTGGACGGCAAACGCCGGGATCCCGCGCTCAGCTTCCAGCTTGAAAACGGGCTCGTCGTCCTCGATGTGGTGCCCGGCTACATGCAGGATACCGAATCGCACGGCTTCGCCACGGTGCTGGAATGGCTCAACCCGGAATACAGCTCCTCGGTCAGCCTCCAGGCCAGCCTGCAACATGCGGCGCTGGAACAGGCCTCCGCCGAGGCTTTGCGCGGCACTCCGCGTCCGCGTCGCGTGCGCATCGCCGCCGTCCAGTATCTGCTGCGCCCCATTGCCTGCTTTGAGGACTTCGCACACCAGGTCGAGTTCTTCGTCCACAGCGCCAAGGACTACAAGGCGCATTTCATCCTTTTCCCTGAGTTCTTCACCATGCAGTTGCTCAGCTACATCAATGAGCCCGCACCGGCACTGGCCGTCCGCCGCCTGGCTAGGCTGGCGCCTGCTTACGAAGCGCTCTTCATGCGGCTAGCCAAGGAAACCGGCATCTACATCATCGGTGGAACCCATCCCGTCTTCCAGCGGGGAAAAGTCTTCAACGCCGCCCACCTCTTCACCCCGAACGGCCAGGTTTTCCGCCAAAAGAAGGTTCACCTCACGCCCACCGAGAGCGGCCCTTACCAGCTCAGCCGCGGCCACGGCCTCTACCTTTACCACACCGACTTTGGCAACATTGCTATCCTCATCTGCTATGACATCGAGTTTCCTGAGGTAGCCAGAGTCATGGCTGAGGCCGGCGCCGAGATACTTTTTGTCCCTTCCTGCACCGATGGCCGCGAGGGTTTCTGCCGCGTCCGCTACTGCGCCCAGGCCCGCGCCATCGAGAACCAGATCTACGTCGCCGTCACCGGGACTGTAGGCAATCTGCCCTTGGTGCCCTACATGGCCGCAAACTATGGACAGGCCGCCATCCTCACACCCTCGGACTACTTCTTCGCCCGCGACGGCATCGCCGCCGAAGGCACCATCAATCAGGAGCAGATGATCTTTGCCGATGTGGACCTGGACCTGCTGGACGAGCAGCGCGTCAACGGCAGCGTGATTCCTCTGCAAGACCTCATCAAGGACGCATACGACAACGTCGTCCACTTCTCTGACTACAAAGGCCAGAAGACGACGGCAGTGGACGAGCAGAATGAGGTTGTGCTGAGCAAATAGCGCCTATCCCCATGACGATCTGCTCGGTAGGCTTAGCGTTAACAGTTCTGGTATCTCCAGTTACGCTGTTTGCCTTCGCCGATCCAATCAATTGCGGTGGCGATGCGTTTGTCACGGGTTTCGGCACGCTTGGCATCCGCGATCCACTCCACGTATTCCCGCTTGCAACTGGGACTGAGCGCGGCGAAGGCAGCGGAGGCCTTCTTGTTGGCCTTGAGCGCTATTGTGAACTCAGGAGGCGCCTCTACTGAGGCTGCGGGAGCTTTGGCGACTTTGTGCCGGGCTGCGATGGGGCTGGTGTACTGGCCGGAGTCGATGAAGGTTGTGGCCTGGCGAAGCAGGCTGAGCATCTGTTTATGCGCGGGCAGATCTTCAACGCGCGTGAGGCGTCCAAGCGAACCCATTGCGTCCGGCTGCAGAAGGTTTGCCTCGCGCAGAACCGCGGCAATTTCCTCGCCCCAGAAGCCAAAGCTGCAGTGTTCGTTGAAGGCGGACATGTTCCCGAGAATCACGCCCTTGTATTCAAAGAAGGGACGGCTCCACTTCATGGTTTCGACGACGGTGGGACAGGCCTTGTGGACCAGTTCGCGCAGATGAACGAGGATCGGCTGCGCGAACGGCTTGGACTTGGCAATGTAGACATCAACGCGGGGATCGAAGTTATCGGTTGGGTTCATGCTCCCCTCCTGGAATCTATTGGGAACAGTGTAACCGGATTTGAGGATATTGAGGAGCCGTCCTATTCGTTTTCGTCCAGGTGCTTTTCGGTAATCTGATCTCCGGCCAGCCGTTCCAGTTGATTCCGCCAGTCGAGCGACTCGACAAAGCTCTTCGACTCGCGCCAATTTGGCTCGACGATGACATGCAGTTCCAGATAAACGCGCGTGCCGAGCAGTGACTCGATCTGCCGCCGCGCGCCGGTGCCGATCTCCTTCAGCTTGGCGCCGCCCTTGCCGATCAGAATCGCTTTCTGCCCGTCGCGCTCGCAATAGATGGCGGCGGCGATGCGGGTGAGCGGAGCGCGCGCGGGAACCGCGCCCTTCTTACGCGGAACGAACGGCTTCGGCTCCTCGAACCGCTCGATGACAACCGCCGAGGAGTAGGGAACCTCTTCGCCTGTCTCGACCAGAATGCTCTCGCGGATAAGCTCGGCCACCATGAAGCGCTGCGGCTGGTCGGTGTACTGCTCCTTGGGGTAATAGCGCTCGCCCGTGGGCAGCGACTCCACAATCTTGCGAACCAGGATATCGAGGCCGTCGCGCTTGCGGGCGCTCACCGGAATAATCTGGGCAAAGTTGAATTGCTGGGTCAGCGTATCGATGAGCGGAAGCAGATGGTCCTTGGGAACCAGGTCGATCTTGGTCAGCACCAGAAACACCGGGCAGTCCACCTTGCGAATCAAGCCAAAGAGAAACTCATCTTCGCTGGCCCAATTCGTCCGCTCGCGCTTGGGCGTTGGGACTTCGCTGGTTGCCGAAAGACTTGTCTTGCTATCATCGCCGGGCTGGTAGGTCGGGGCTTTAGCCCCGGCATCTGAGTCAGCAAAATCAACGTGGGCTTCAGCTCCCGCGGTATGCTCCTCGGTAACGCTGCCAAGCGCCGGTCCGGCCGCCGCTTCCAGTTGCACCCTTCGCGTCGCATCCATTAGCAGCAGCACCACGTCGCGGGTCTCCAGCGCCTCGTAGACTTCCTGCAACATGCGGCGGTCCAGATGCGAGCCGGGCTTATGCACGCCGGGCGTATCCACAAAGACGATCTGCGCAGCCGGATGCATGCCCTTGCGCGCCGGAACCTCCACCACCCCGGCGATGCGGTTGCGGGTGGTTTGCGGCTTGGCGGAGACGATGGCTACCTTTTCGCCGATGAGAGCGTTCAGCAGCGTGCTTTTGCCGGCGTTGGGCCGGCCTAGAATGGCGACAAATCCAGATTTCAAAAGGTTTTCAAACTCCTGCTCTCTATTATCGCGGATTCAAAGCTGTGGAGCCTGCATGAGTCCAGATTATGTCTGGGTACGACTTCGATGAAGAAAGACGATCTCTTCGGCTGCTTGCCCGCGGAGGTTTGGGAGATCGCGGCGCAGTAGTGGAATTACGTGAAGGTTCGCGGAATATCCGGCGCATCGATGGTCCCTCCGCCGTTGCGCAAATTCTCCTTGACAATTTTGAACGCCGGCGGCAAAATTTCGCCATGTCAAGCCAACTACAGCACTTCGCAGGTTCGGACCTTCGACTGGACAGAGAACAGGCGCGGCTTACGCTGAAGTTCTTCTTTCCGAGTACCGACATCGACCATGTAAACATCACCGACGACGACCGGTCCTTTGCACAGGCGCTGCTCGTCGAGGCGATCGATGCTTCCGCCCAGATTGGTTATGTTCAGGTTCTTTTCGAGCATATGCATAAGCCGCCGACCGGCTTCGACTTTATCAAGGATCTTGCGAAAGATCTCGTGAAGTTTGGCTCCGTGACTTGGTATCGCCACCTGAGCGGCAAAGACTTCAGCGATCCGAAAATATACTTATCCGTGCGGAATACGATCCAGTATCAGTGGGGTAGCGTCTGGGCAATACGGCTGCAAACGGGTGACTCTACGTATTAGTCTCCCACCGGCTTCGCCGGCCCGCGAAGGATAAAGCTGGGTGCCCCCACCTGGGGCCTTCTGGGTACGACGTTCTTGGTTTTGTCGCTAGGGTGGGATTGCGGAACGCATCCATTTTTTGTTGAGCTTGCACGTTGTTTCTTATAGGCCGCCTTTCCTCGGCCATCGCTACGTCTCGATAACGCAGTTATGCCAAGGAAAGACGGCCTTTCCAAGCCCTTTTTCTAATTCCCCTCAAAACAACCGGCTTTTCGCTCGCGAGAAATGCGGGCTAACGTTAGGGCTGGCTGGTCAGGGACGCGGCGCGGAGCCGGAAGGAGTTCTTTCCCGCGGGAACCATCGCCAGGGGAATCGGGCTTCGATCCGGCCTGGTGCGGAAATACTTCGACTCCAGCCATGCGCAGAGCCGGGGATCGTGAATCTCAGGCTGGTCCTGCCAAAAGTCTGGCCCCAGCCCACACTGAATCCGGAGATGATCCAGATGCAACTCGATAACTGGAACGTGCCGGGGGAAATAGCGGCGGACATTGGATGCGCCGACGAGCAGCCCCGTAACGCCATGGCCCTTGGAATGTGCCCTTACCACCATAGAAGCCTCCTGTCAGCGCCCGATGAGGTCGGACGAGAGAATCAGGTTGGAGGGAGCCGCGCACAGCGGGTGAGAATCCACCGTGCAGGTTCCTGATGTGAGACTTGCCAATTTGAAGGTGCGGTCGGTGAAGATGGGTTCAAGAACTCTGCCAGTGTGACGTAAGAATCCCTCACTCTGGCGCTGCTGACATTTCAATTTTTGCGAGGAGAAGAAGCATATCTCCGAATGGCTTGGATTGTTATTCGCGCACAATGAACCTGTCTGTTCAAAATTGCTCAGCACTTCGTAAATAGAAACTCAGCGCCGAGAAAAGATGCATCGATCATCTGGAAGAACTGCGCCAGCAAGCTGCCGTGGGGTGGGCCGATCGTCGAGCAGACACATCTCCATTCCGCGCCCTCCCTAGAAGGGAGGGCGCGGGTGTTCCGAAGTGGGTCTTTGGCGGCGAGACTCAGGCTGCGGTTGTCTGCTCCTGCCAGATGCTTGATTCGGTACGGAGCTCAGATCGGACCTGGAGAGGGGCAGGGGGCTGGGACTCTTCTTGCAAGGAGACAGGCTTGATCCTGAAGGAGTTCTTTCCCGAAGGAACCATAGCCAATGGGATTGGGGTGCGATCCGAGCGGGTGTGGTAATACTTCGACTCCAGCCATGCACAGAGCCGCGGATCGTGGATCTCAGGCTGGTCCTGCCAAAAGTCAGGCCCTAGCCCACACTGAATCTGGAGATGATCCAGATGCAACTCGATGACCGCAACGTGCATTGGGAAATATCGCCGAACATTGGATACGCCGACGTGTAGTCCCGTCACGACACGGCCTCTATTTTGTGTTTTGACCATCATATATGCCTGCTCTTCAACGTCAGATGAAGTCAGTCTAGGGAGCTAGGGCAGGAGATAGCCGGTTCTGGTGCAGGGAATCCACAGTCGGAAGTCCTCATTTGAAACGCACCGGACGGCAGGACCAATTTGGCTCGATAGTGCGCTTTTTCGTTTGTTCTGTCAAGGTCATATTTAACGATAAATATTTGGCTGCTGACAATTTCTACACACGCCAGGGGCTGGAGAAGTTGCCAGCAGCGGGATAATTCACTATTTCTGTATTTTCGCAGGACGCACAAAATAAATATTTTTTGCTCCAATTACGAAACTTTCCAATCGCTCATGCAGCCTTCCTCTACCCATTGCGATGAAAGAGCAGGGAATTGGCCTGCTGGACGGGAGTGAGCAAAATTCGCGCAATATTGACATGCGCTGGCCGGCTGGCGGCCCACAGGATTGCATCGGCTACGTCTTCCGGGGTGAGCGGCTGGATGCCCTTGTAGACGTTGGTGGCTCGCTCGGTGTCGCCGTGGAAGCGAACAACGCTGAATTCGGTCTCGACCATGCCGGGGTCTACAGTGGTGACGCGAACAGGAGTTCCCAGCAGATCCTGGCGCAGTCCGTCGTTGATGGCTCGCTCGGCTGCCTTGGTGGCGCAGTAGACGGCTCCGTTGGGGTAGGTTATCTCGCCAGCCGTGGAACCCAGATTGATTACATGGCCATGGCCGCGCACCACCATCCCCGGCACCACGGCGCGCGAGACGTAAAGCAGCCCCTTGACGTTGGTGTCGATCATCTCTTCCCAGTCTTCGATTTTGCCGGCGTAGAACTTCTCCAAGCCTCGGCTGAGGCCGGCGTTGTTCACCAGGATTTCGATCTGCGTCCACTCCGGCGGCAAGGTGTCGATGGCGGCCTGGACGGCGCGCCGGTCGCGCACGTCCAGGCTGATGGAATGAACAGCGGCGGCGCCGCGCTCCAGGGCAAGCGAGGCAACTGCGGCTAGTTTTTCAGCCCGGCGAGCGGCCAGCAGCAGGCACGCGCCCTCGGCTGCGAAAGCGAGAGCGGTGGCGGCGCCTATGCCAGAGCTGGCGCCGGTGATGAAGACAATTTTCCCGTTGAGGCTCATGGCTTCATTCTATGGCTTGTTGACCTCGTTGAGAATCGCTTCGTGTACACAAAGAATCGCTTGCGGTACTGGCGACGGTTTTGACGCCAGCCTGGAATCCAAGACAAAGAGATTTCACATTCAGTTTCCACAACATCCAGCCGATGCATTCCTATCCCGGAAAGAGTTAGTGCTGTATCTGAAGCGCCCACCGCCCGCCTTGGGGTGTCTCGTGGCGTGCGCCGGCAATCGTCCTTGTGGCGAGAAGCAGCCCATCGACTACGGGCTGCTCTAACGCCCCTCAGCGTACGCCGTGCTCATTGAGCCAGAGGCTATATTCATGGTCCGTTTTCTGAATATGCTCGGTGAGCCAGTCGCGCAGAAAGTTCATCAGATGCAGGTTCAGCGTGATTTCGCCTTTCTCAAAGCGGGCAGAATAATCCTCGACCTTTTGAATGAGCGCGCTGTGCTTGATCTTGTGCTCCGCAAGCCCTGGATAGCGCGCCTCCGCCAGCATTCTCTCTTCTGTTGCGAAGTGGGTATGTGTGTAGTCCACCAGCTTGCGCAGCAGCGGGCCGGTCAGGCTCTGTGCCTGCCCTTTCAACATTGCGGCGTGCAGATCGTTCAGGAGTCCAAAGAGAATGGTGTGCTGACTATCCAGGGTCTTCACCCCAACGGAATATCTGCTGTTCCAGGTCAAAAGAGCCATCCGCATCCCTCAGCCGGATCATGCCGGCAATGGAGTTATCGGCCAGAGAATAACGACCTTGAGGGCGATTTTCAGGTCGAACTGGGTCCGCGGTCAGTCTCCGGGCGCTTCTTCCAGTTCTGCGCCGATCTTGTGCAGTTTCATCACATGCGATTGCACCCAGTCGAAGACCAGGTAGACGACCGGGGTGGTGAAAAGGGTAAGCATCTGGGAGACGATGAGGCCGCCGACGATGGTGATGCCCAGCGGCTTGCGCAGCTCGGAGCCAACGCCCATGCCGATGGCCAGCGGCAGCCCGCCGAAGAGCGCAGCCATGGTGGTCATCATGATGGGGCGGAAGCGCAGCAGGCAGGCCTGGTAAATGGCCTCGACGGGCGGCAACCCTTGTTCGCGCTCGGCCTGCAAGGCAAAGTCGATCATCATGATGGCGTTCTTTTTCACGATGCCGATGAGCAGGATGATGCCGATGAGAGCAATGATGCTGAGCTCGGTTCCGGTGAGCAGCAGGGCAAGGATTGCGCCGACGCCTGCCGGAGGCAGCGAGGAGAGAATCGTCAGGGGATGGATCAGGCTTTCATAAAGAATGCCAAGGACGATGTAGACAGCGACCAGCGCGGCGAGGATCAAATACGGCTCGTTCTTGAGTGAGTCTTGAAAAGCCTGCGCGGTTCCCTGGAAAGTGGCGTGAACGCCGCTGGGCATGGCCATATCAGCCTGGGCTTTTTCGAGCGCGACAACGGCGTCGCCCAGGGCATAATTGGGAGCCAGGTTAAAGCTCAGCGTGACGGCCGGATACTGGCCCTGATGATTTACCTGGAGAGCGGTTCGCTGCGACTGGTATTTGGCGATGGCGGAGAGCGGAACCATAGCGCCAGTCGAGGACTTGATGAAGATGCCATTCAGCGAGTCGGGGCTGAGCTGGTATTTTGGATCGACCTCCATCACCACGAAGTATTGATTGAGCGCGGTGTACATGGTGGAGACTTCGCGCTGGCCAAAGGCGTCGTAGAGCACGTTGTCGATGGCGGCGGCCGTGATGCCGAGCCGAGAAGCCGTATCGCGGTCGATGACCAGGTTGGCGGCCAGACCCTGATTCTGCTGGTCGGTGGAGGGGTCGGTCAACTCGCGCATGGTTCTCATGCGAGCGAGGAGTTGTGGCGCCCATGTGTTGAGTTCGTTCAGGTTCTCATCGGAAAGCGTGTACTGGTATTGGGCATCCGAGCCGCGGCCGCCTATCTGAATGTCTTGCTGGGACTGGAGAATGAGCGTTGCGCCGGGAACGCTAGTGAGCTTCTTGCGCAGTCGGTTGATCACAACGTCCGCGGAGACGCGGTCGGGGCGCTGGTCGAGCGGCTTGAGGGCGATGAACATGCGGCCCACGTTGGAGCTGCCACCTCCGGGCCCGTTGCCGCCCACAAAAGCGGTCACCGATGCGATAGCCGGATCGTCGAGCACCATCTGCGCCAGTTGACTCTGCTTGATTTTCATGGCGTCGAAGCTGATGTCCTGCGAGGCTCTGGTTGACCCGCCCATTCGTCCTGTGTCCTGCTGCGGGAAGAAGCCCTTGGGAACCACAATGTAGAGGTAGATGTTGAGCCCGAAGGTACCGATGAGCACAAGCAGCATCAGCACCTGGTGGCGCAGCACCCAGCGCAAGCCGCTGGCGTATTCGCCATGCAGCCAGTTGAAGACGCTCTCGCTGGCGCGATAGATGCGGCCGTGAAGGCTCTCGTCGCGCGACTTCAAAAATCTGGCGCAGAGCATCGGCGTAGTGGTCAGCGAGACCAGCAGAGAGACGGCAATCGCCACCGAAAGTGTGACGGCGAACTCGCGGAAGAGCTTGCCGACGATTCCACCCATGAGCAGAATCGGAATGAATACGGCGATCAGGGACAGGCTCATTGACATCACGGTGAAGCCGATCTCTTTCGATCCCTTCATGGCTGCGTTAAACGGCGTCATGCCCATCTCGAGATACCGCGTGATGTTCTCGATGACCACAATCGCGTCATCCACCACAAAGCCGGTGGAGATGGTGAGCGCCATCAGCGAGAGATTGTCGATGGTATAGCCCAGCAGATACATGACGCCGAAGGTGCCCACCAGTGAAAGGGGAACCGCCACCGAAGGGATGATCGTGGCCCACACCTCGCGCAGGAAGAGGAAAACTACCAGCACCACCAGAATCACGCTGATAATGAGCGAAATCTCGACATCGCGGACGCTGGAGCGGATGGTGGTGGTGCGGTCTACGGCCACGTTGATCGTGATGGTGGGGGGGATGGCGGCCTTCAAGTGTGGCATCTCAGCCATCACGCTGTCCACGGTATCAATGACGTTCGCGCCGGGAATCTTGAAGATGATCAGTAGGATTGCGTCTTTGAGCTGGCCGGGAGGCCCGTTTGGCGTGTTGATGCCCGATACGCCGGCGGTGCGAATGTCGGCGACGCCATTGGTAATGGTTCCCAGGTCGGAGATGCGGACTGGAGCACCGGTCTGGCGGTTATAGCCGGCAATGATGGAGGAGTAATCGGCAGCCTTGAAAATCTGGTCGTTGTCGCTGATCTGCCAGCGATGGTCCGCGTCCTGAAATGCGCCTTTGGGGCGGTTGGCGTTGGCGCCCGCCAAAGCTGTGCGCACCGCATCCAAGCCGACGCCATTCGCGCCCAACTGCATGGGGTTCAACTCGACGCGCACGGCGGGGCTGGCGCTGCCGCCCACAAACACCTGGCCCACGCCCTGAATCTGGGATATCTTCTGCGCCAGAATGGAATTGGCCAAATCATAGATCTGCGACTTGGGCACCACATCGGAGTTCAGCGTGAGAATCAGGATCGGCGCTTCGGCGGGATTCGCCTTGCGGTAACTGGGATTCTGCGGCAAATAAGAAGGCAACTGGCTGCGCGCCGCGTTGATGCTGGCCTGCACGTCGCGCGCGGCCGCGTCGATGTTGCGATTGATGTCGAATTGCAGATTGACCGAGGCCGAACCGAGCGAACTCGACGAGGTCATCTGGTTGACGCCGGCGATGCGCCCGAACTGGCGCTCAAGCGGAGTGGCGACGGACGATGCCATCGTCTCAGGGCTGGCGCCGGGCAGGCCCGCGCCTACGCCGATGACCGGAAAATCGACATCGGGCAGCGATGCCACAGGCAGCAGCGAATAGGCAGCCGAACCAGCCAGCAGCAGGGCCACGCTGAGCAGCGAAGTAGCGACCGGGCGCTGAATAAAGGGTGCGGAAAGATGCATAAGTCCTTTTCCTCAGTCGCCGATAACCGGCTCTTGCTGGTAGCTGGTTTGAATCTCGCGCGGCTTCAATCGCTGCGCCAGCTTGTCAAAGTAGAGATAAGTGACCGGAACGGTATAGAGCGTGAGCAACTGCGAGAGGATCAATCCGCCGACGATTGTGACGCCGAGCGGCATACGCAACTCGGCGCCCACGCCTCCGCCCAGAGCCAGCGGCAGGCCGCCCAGCAGCGCGGCCATGGTAGTCATCAGAATGGGCCGGAAGCGCAGTTGGCAGGCCTGGAAGATCGCGTCTTCCGCCGATTTGCCCTCCATCCGCTCGGCCTGCAAGGCAAAGTCGATCATCATGATGGCGTTCTTCTGCACGATTCCAATGAGCAGAATGATGCCGATAAGCGCAATAACGCTGAATTCGGTGCGTGTAATGAGCAGGGCCAGCAGCGCGCCCACGCCGGCCGAGGGCAGCGACGAGATGATGGTGATGGGGTGGATGTAACTCTCGTAGAGCACGCCCAGCACGATGTAGACGGTGACTAGCGCTGCCAGGATCAAGAGAGGCTCATTGGCAAGCGAGGTCTGGAAGGCCGCGGCCGTGCCCTGGAAGCTGGCATTGATGGCGGCCGGCATATGAATGCGCTGCTCGATGCGGTTGACGGCATTGACGGCGTCGCCCAGAGCTTTGCCGGGCGCCAGATTGAAGCTGACCACGGTGGATGGGAACTGGCCCTGGTGGCCGATGGAGAGTTGCGCGTTCGACTGCTCCCAATGAGCTACCATGCCGAGCGGAACCTGGGAGCCGTTGCCTGACTTGACGTATAGGCTGTTCAGCACCGTGGGGTCTGTCTGGAAGTTCGGACTGACTTCCATGACCACGTGGTACTGGTTGAGCTGAGTAAAGATGGTCGATATCTGACGCTGGCCAAAGGCGTCGTAGAGAGTGTTGTCCACATCGGCCATGCCAATGCCCAGGCGGGCGGCGGTGTCGCGGTCGATCACCAGCCTGGCGCCCAGGCCCTGATCCTGGAGATCGCTGGCCACATCGGTGACCACGCTTTCCTTGCTCAGTTCGTTCACCATCTGCCGGGTATATTTGGCCAGCTCCACCGGATCGGGATCTTCCAGGGAGTATTGAAATTCCGTGCGGCTGACGCGGTCTTCCACCGTGAGGTCCTGAAGCGGCTGCAGAAAGAGCTGAATGCCTTCGATGCCGGTGAGCTTGGGCTGCAGGCGGCGGATCACTTCCGTGGCGGAGATTTTACGAACATCGAGCGGCTTGAGATTGATCTGGATGCGGCCTGAGTTGAGGGTGGTGTTGGTGCCGTCCACGCCGATGAAGGAAGAGATGTTGTCGACGGCGGGATCCTGGAGCAGAATGTCCACCAGCTGTTGCTGGCGCTGTGCCATGCTTGCGAAGCTGACCGTCTGCGGGGCCTCGCTGATGCCCAGGATAACGCCCGTATCCTGCACCGGGAAAAAGCCCTTGGGGATCACGATGAAAAGGAGGATGGTAGCCACCAGCGTACCAATGGTGACCATCAAGGTCGTGAAGCGATGGCGCAAAACCACCTGAAGCGTCCGGCCATACCACGCAATCACGTTGTTGAAGACATTCTCAGACCAATGGTAGAAGCGGGTCTGATGGGCGACCGACTTGTCCTTGAGAATGCGCGAGCACATCATGGGCGTGAGCGTCAGCGAGACGAACGCCGAGACCAGGATGGTGATGGCAAGGGTAATGGCGAACTCGCGGAAGAGCCGGCCCACCACATCGCTCATGAAAAGCAGCGGGATAAGCACCGCGATGAGCGACACGGTGAGCGACATGATGGTGAAGCCGATCTGTTCGCTGCCCTTGAGCGCGGCTTGCATGGGGCTATCGCCTTCTTCAATGAAGCGCGAGATGTTCTCGATCATCACGATGGCGTCGTCCACCACGAAGCCAGTGGAGATGGTGAGAGCCATCAGGGTGAGGTTGTTGAGCGAGTAGCCGAGCAGGTACATGACGCCGAAGGTGCCCACAATGGAGAGCGGGACGGCGACCGAGGGTATGACGGTGGCGGCCAGGTTGCGCAGGAAGAGGAAGATCACCATGACCACCAGAGCGACGGTGAGCATCAGCTCAAACTCGACATCCCGGACGGAGGCGCGGATGGTGGTGGTGCGGTCGGTAAGCACACGCACCTGCACAGAGGCCGGAAGGCTGGTGCGCAGCTGCGGCAGCAGCTTCTGAATGCGGTCAACCACAGCGATAATGTTCGCGCCGGGCTGGCGCTGGATGTTGACGATGACGGCCGGCTGGCGGTCCATCCAGGCAGCTTGCTGGGAATTCTCCGCCGCATCCACGATGGTGGCCACATCGGAGGCGCGGACAGCGGCGCCGTTGCGGTAGGCAATCACCACGGGCATATAATCGCCGCTGGTGAGTAATTGGTCGTTGGCGCCGATGGTGTAAGACTGCCGGCTGCCATTGAGGGTGCCCTTGGCTTGGTCTACGTTGGCAGCCGCCAACGCGGTGCGCAGATCTTCAAGGCTGAGGCCATACGCAGCCAATTGAGTTGGATTTGCTTGAATGCGCACGGAAGGCTTTTGCCCGCCAGCGATCGAGACCAGCCCCACGCCGGTGACCTGGGAGATCTTCTGCGCCAGGTTGGTGTCGGCCGCATCCTCGATTTTGTCCAGGGGCAGGGAGTCGGAGTAGAGCGCCAGGGTCATGATGGGCGCGTCGGCCGGGTTGACCTTGCTATAGATGGGTGGATTGGGCAGATCGGCAGGCAAAAAGCTGTTGCCCGCATTGATGGCGGCCTGGACTTCCTGCTCGGCGACGTCGATGTTCTCGTCCAGGTTGAATTCCAGGGTAATGACCGAACCGCCGCCGCTACTGACTGAGGTCATTTGCTTGAGGCCCGGCATCTGGCCAAACTGCCGCTCCAGCGGTGCGGTAACGGACGAGGCCATCACCTCAGGCCCTGCGCCGGGATAGAAGGTGAGTACCTGGATGATCGGGTAATCCACCTCCGGCAGAGCAGAGACGGGCAACTGCTCGTAGCCCACGAAGCCGGCAAGCAGGATGGCGGCCATCAGCAGCGAGGTGGCTACCGGGCGCAGAATGAATGGCCGGGAAGGACTCAGGCTCACTGCTGCTCCCTCTTCGGTTGGCTGGCATCCTTGCCGGAGCCCACGCCGCTGGTGGTTCCAGCTCCCTTGCCTGACTTTTGGTGAGCCACGCTCACGGTCACAATCTGTCCTGCGCGCAGGCGGTCCGCGCCATCCACCACGACGTTCTGCCCAGGTTGCAGACCGCTGTCCAGGATGGTGAGCTGTCCCTCGGCGAGAGCCGCCTTTACAGGCTGAATCCGGCTGGTCGCAACCCCTTTGGCATCTGTATCGATGGCCCAAACATAGGAACCCTGCAAGCCGGATTGGATGGCTGCCGACGGCACCACCACTGCATTGGGCCGGTTCTCGAGCACCAGATGGATGTTGACGAACTGGTTGGGAAAGAGCGCCTGATCCTTGTTGTCGAAGACCGCCTTCAGTTTGTCGGTGCCGGTGGTGGTGTCAATCTGGTTGTCGGCAGTAAGCAGATAGCCGCTGGCGAGCTTTTGCACGTCGTCGCGGTCATAGGCGTCTACAGGCAGACGCTTGTCGGCTGCCAGCTTCTTCAACACCTGGGGAAGCTCGTTCTCAGGCAGGGTGAAGTAGACGGAGATGGGCTCAAATTGGTTGATGACTACCAGGTTGGTGGTGTTGGCGGTGATCATATTGCCGGGGTCCACCAGGCGCAGGCCGATGCGGCCGTTGATGGGCGATTGGATCGTACAGTAGTCGAGCTGCAACTGCGCGGCCTCAATGGCGGCATTGTCGGCCTCGATGGCGCCCTGGTACTGGCCCTGGGTGGCGGCATCGGTGTCCAGCGTCTCTTTGGAGGTGACGCCTGCGTCATAGAGAGCCTTGTAGCGGGCGTATTGCGCCTGGGCGTCCTTGAGCAGCGCCTGATCGTGGGCCAGGGTGCCTTTGGCCTGGTCCAGCGCGGCCTTGTAGGGCCTGGGGTCGATGACCATGATGGTTTCGCCCTGCCTGACCTGCTGGCCCTCAGTAAATTTGACCGGCTCGAGCTGGCCGTTGACGCGCGCCTTCACCGTAACGCTCATATAAGGCGTTACCGTACCCAGGGCGGTAAGGAAGATGGGCATAGGCCGCTGTTGCGCTGGCGCCACCTGTACGGGAACCGGGCGGCTCTGCAAGGCAGCAGCCTGACTGGCGCTGTTGGCCGCGTTCTGTTTCTGGTTCTGATAAATCCGCCAAACCACTACGCCTAAACAGACTACGACGATCAGTCCGACGATGCGGAGCCAAGCTCCGTGGCTGGCGGGTAGCTGTTCAGATTGGCTGAGTGGGCGCAGAGCGGGTTCCGGGGTGCCTTCGGTGGACATGATGTGAATTCCCGTCGTTTTCGATTGTGTGAATGCCCTCGGATGGGGCACTCGCTCGTGCCTGCCAGTTTGACTGGCAGATCGCCGATGTACGTCTTTACGGACGCAACAGTTTCAGCAGAAGTTTCATCCGCGCCAATGCGGCTCCGGGGCGGCTTTTGCGTCGCCGGATTCAGAACTGCATTCAGCGAGGTCGAATGCCGGAACCATTGTAAGTGAACAGGGCAAGACCGGAAGGCTGGTTGCCCGATGCGGCTTGCATTCTGGGACGCCCGACCTCGATGGGGCATCCTTTTCCGTAACTTGGAGCGTCCTGGGCTGTGTGGCAGCCCACGGCCCCGCGTGCGTCGTTTGGGCCAGCCTCTTCGTCTACCATGGTAGTGACAACAGCACGTTGAATTGGGCCTTGGCGGTTTCAATGCACGGCGGCGTAACGCGAGGCGCCGATGCGGAACAGGCCATAACGCGAATCGGCAAGTTCAAGAGTAACCCGGCTCAGGAGCGAATACCAGCCTTATGTGGATTGTCCGGCTTGCGCTGCGGCGGCCTTATACGTTTGCCGTTTTTGCGCTTTTGATTCTGATCGTCGGCGCGTTCAGCATCCTGTCGATGCCTACGGACATCTTTCCGAATATCGACATCCCTGTCGTGACGGTGGTATGGAACTTCAACGGCCTCTCGGCCCAGGAGATGTCCACCCGCATCGCATTCAACAGCGAGCGCGGCATGACGACCGCAGTCAGCGACATCGAGCACATTGAGTCGCAATCGCTGAACGGCATCGCGGTCATCAAGATATTCTTCCAGCCGCACGTGAACATCGGCAGCGCGGTGGCAGAGGTCGCCGCCGTCAACCAGGTGCAATTGCGGAGCCTGCCGCCGGGCACCACGCCGCCCTTTGTCATTCAATACAACGCCTCCAGCGTACCCGTGCTTCAGTTGGGGCTCGCCGGGCAGGGCCTGAACGAACAGCAGATCTTCGATTTGGGCCAGAACACCATTCGCACTCAACTGGCAACGATCGAGGGAGCGCAGACGCCGTATCCCTATGGGGGTAAACCCCGCCAGATTCAGGTGGACCTGGACCTGGATGCGCTCCAGGCCAAGGGGCTTTCGCCTGTCGATGTGGTCAATGCAGTTTCGGCGCAAAATTTGATTGCGCCCTCGGGCACCATGAAGATCGACCGCTTTGAGTACGCGGTCGAGACCAACTCCGCGCCCAGTGTTGTCAACGACCTGAACGACCTGCCAATCCGCGCGGTGAATGGGGCGGTGATCTACATCCGCGATGTGGCCCATGTGCGCGATGGATCAGGCCCTCAAACCAACATCGTTCGGGTGGATGGTAGACGCGCCATCCTGATGAGCATCATGAAGACCGGCTCAGCCTCAACACTGGACATCATCGCCGGCGTGAAGGCCAAACTGAAGAGTGTTGGCCTCAAGGGCCAGTTGCCGCCGCAACTGCAAATCAATTTCCTCTCTGACCAGTCGATCTTTGTGCGCGGCGCAATCGGGGGAGTGGTCCGCGAGGCCATTGTCGCGGCCTGTCTCACTGCCATCATGATTCTGGTCTTTCTGGGCAGTTGGCGCTCGACGGTGATTATTGCGGTCTCCATTCCGCTCTCGATTCTTTGTTCGCTCAGCGTATTGGCGATGCTGCACGAGACCATCAACATCATGACGCTGGGCGGCATGGCTCTGGCCGTCGGCATCCTGGTGGACGACGCTACGGTGGCGATCGAGAACATCAACCGCAATCTGGAGGCCGGCAAGGAACTCGAGCAATCCATCCTCGACGGCTCGGCGCAGATCGCTGTTCCAGCCCTGGTCTCCACCCTCGCCATTTGCATCGTCTTTGTCCCCATGTTCTTCCTGAGCGGTGTCGCGAAGTACCTGTTCGTTCCCATGGCCGAGGCGGTGGTCTTCGCCATGCTGGCCAGCTACCTGCTCTCCCGCACCCTTGTCCCCACCATGGCCAAGTACCTGCTCAAGGAGCATAGCGATGCGGAGGCCGCCCAAAAACGCGTGAGCAGAAACCCCTTCATTCGCTTCCAGAGCGCTTTTGAATCGGGGTTTGAGAAGTTTCGCCACGCTTACCTGCGTCTGCTTGCCCTTTGCGTGGACAACGCGGTGGTATTTCTGATCCTGTTCCTGGTGTTCACGGTGGGTTCAGTAGGGCTGCTTGCGCCTTCTCTGGGCCAGGACTTCTTCCCCTCGGTGGACTCCGGCCAATTCAAGATTCACGTTCGCGCCCGCACCGGAACGCGCATTGAAGAGACAGCTCTGCTCTGTGACCACATCGACTCGACGATCCGGGAGCACATTCCGGCTAAAGAGGTGGTTACGATCGTCGATAACATCGGCCTGCCCTACTCGGGGCTGAATCTCTCCTACTCGACCTCGGCGCCCATCGGTCCTGCCGACGCGGACATTCAGGTGCAGTTGACGCCGGATCACCACTCCACTGCGCAATATGTCGAGAGTCTGCGTACCGCATTGAATCGACAGTATCCCGGAGTGACCTTTTATGTCCTGCCCGTGGACATCGTGACCCAGATTCTGAACTTCGGCCTCTCTGCGCCCATCGATATCCAGGTCGTCGGCCCGGACCTGAATGGCAACCGCGCCCTCGCCGAGCGCATGTTGAATGAGGTCCGCTATGTTCCCGGGGCGGCCGATGTGCGCATTCAGCAGCCTTTCAACTATCCCAAGCTCACCGTGGACGTGGACCGTACCCGCGCGCAGGCCGTCGGCCTGACCCAGAAAGACGTGGCCCAAAGCCTGCTTGTGGCTCTGAGCGGCAGTTTTCAGACCACCCCAAGCTTTTATCTCGATCCCAGGAGTGGGGTAACCTACAATGTGGCCATCCAGGCTCCGCAGTATCGGGTGAACTCGCTTGCCGCGCTCAACAGCCTGCCCATCAGCAGCGCGACCAATGTGAGCCAAGCGAACGGAGCAGCCGGCGCCAACCCCCCAGGCGCTCAACGGCCCGTGCAGGTGCTGGGCAACCTGGCAACCATAAGCCCCGGAGCCGAACTGGGCACGGTGAGCCACTACGACATTCAGCCGGTCATCGATATCTACGCCAACGTGGATGGAACCGACCTGGGTACGGTCACGCGAGCGCTGGAAGCGATTGTTGCTCGCCACAAAGCCGAGCTGCCGACCGGCTCACACTTCGATATTCGCGGCCAGAGCGAAACCATGAATGCGTCTTACCTGGGACTGTTGGGGGGACTGGCGTTTTCTATCCTGCTGGTCTACCTGCTGATCGTGGTCAACTTCCAGTCCTGGCTCGATCCGTTTCTCATTATCTCGGCCCTGCCCGCGGCGCTGGCCGGCATCGTCTGGTTCCTGTTTCTCACCCATACGCGGCTGAGCGTTCCGGCGCTCACCGGGGCGATCATGTGCATGGGCGTGGCCACGGCCAACTCCATTCTGGTGGTCAGCTTTGCCCGCGAACAGTTGGAGGTCCTGGTGGGCGATGCGCGCAAAGCGGCGCTGAACGCCGGCTTCGTTCGCTTGCGCCCGGTGCTGATGACCGCCCTGGCGATGATTATCGGCATGGTGCCGATGGCGCTGGGGCTGGGCGACGGCGGCGAGCAGAATGCGCCGCTGGGCCGCGCCGTGATCGGCGGGCTGCTGCTGGCCACCGTGGCCACATTGTTTTTTGTGCCAGCCTTCTTCTCCCTCATCCACGGCTGGCTTGAAGGCAGCCGCAAGACCACCCGCGGTGCTGCTATCGCAGGAGATTTCGACGAGTTTGACGAGCTTTCGGAGTAGCTTTTTATGACGAACGAATCCAATCCGAACCAGCATCCGGCCTCACAGCCAGCCCGCCAGGGCGCACAGGATCACGAGACCGCGCCCGAGCAGAAGCCCATCTCGCCGCGCCTTGCTCTGGCAGCCGTAGCCGTGGCGCTCATCGTGGCCGTGCTGCTGGGGGTCTTTGGCATTTTGAGCCGCAGGTCCGCCGATAAGGTGCTGGCCCAGCACACCAACGAGCTAGCCGCGCCCACGGTGATCGTCGCGCCTCCCACACTGGGCGCGCCTGTTGACAGCTTCGTCCTACCGGGCAACGTGACCGCCTGGACCGATTCGCCTATCTATGCCCGGACATCCGGCTACTTGACGCGGTGGTACTTCGACATCGGCGCCAGGGTCAGGAAGGGCGCGCTACTGGCAGAGATCGCGACGCCGGAGGTGGATCAGCAACTGGCGCAGGCCGAGGCTGATCTGAACACCGCTCAGGCCACTGCCAACAACGCCCGCATCCAGGCGGATCGCTACACGGGGCTGGTCAAGTCCAACGCCGTCTCCCGGCAAGACACCGATACATTTGTGAATCAGGCCACAGCCACTGCCGCAGCGGTGCGCTCCGCCCAGGCCAATGTCGAGCGCCTGCGCGACTTGCAATCTTTCGAGAAGGTTTACGCGCCGTTTGACGGGGTGGTCACCGCCCGCAATATCGATACCGGGCAGTTGATCGACACTGGCGCGGGCAAAGAGCTCTTCCATCTGCAAGCCATTGAGACCCTGCGCGTCTACACTAATTTGCCGCAGATTTACACGGATCATGTGAAGCGCGGTTCCAAAATCGACCTGACTTTTGCCGAGCACGCCGGGAAGATCTATCAGGGCACCCTGGCCCGAACCTCCGACTCCATCGATCCGGCCAGCCGGACTTTGCTGGTGGAGATCGACGTGGACAACCGCGCCGGCGAGTTGCTGCCGGGATCGCTGGCCCAGGTCCACTTCAAGACGCCATCTGCCGGACCCTCCTTCATCGTGCCCACCGCGGCGCTCATCTTCCGAAAGGAAGGGTTGCGCGTGGGGATTGTGGTCAACGGAGACGTTGCGCATCTGGTTCCGGTGGTGATCGGCGAGGACGACGGGGCCAACGTGAAGATTGTCACCGGCCTCAGCGCGGGGGATCAGGTGATCCAGGATCCGCCCGACTCGCTCATCGAGGGCGAAAAGGTCTCGGTGGTCGGCCCCGGCGCGAACGCCGATGCGGGAGGCAAATAGTGACGCGGGCGCTTCATTCTGCGAAAGAAGTCGCCGGGTGCCCCACCCTCGCCGCGTCCTTGTTTTTGCGGCTAGGGTGGGTCTTCGCCGCAACTGTCCTGCTCGCCGGCTGCAAGCCCGTTGGTCCGAACTACAACCGTCCCGGCTATGAAGCTCCACCGGCCTACAAGGAGGCGGGAGCCTCCACGGTTGTCGTCCCTCTGGCCCCGCCGCCCAACCCGGCCAATGGCGGAGGCTGGCAGCCGGCTACGCCCTCCGACGAAATGCTGCGCGGCAAATGGTGGGAGATCTACCATGATCCGCAACTCAACCAACTGGAAGAACACATCGCCGCGGACAACCAGAACCTGCGCCAGGCGCTCGAAACCTATCTGGCCGCGCGCGACCAGGTCGCTGCGGCTCGTTCCGCTCTCTATCCAAGGCTCTCTGCCGGGCCTTCCGTCTCACGCGACCATATCTCGAAGAATGGATCCTCCTATGCGCCTACAAAGCCCACCAGTTACAACGACCTGGTGGTTGACGGCACAGCTAGCTGGGAGCCCGACTTCTGGGGACGCATCCGCCGCACCGTCGAGGCCGCCCGCGAGAACTCTCAGGCCAGCGCAGCAGACATGGCTAATATCGACCTGAGCCTGCACGCCGAGATGGCTTCGGATTACTTCCAGTTGCGCGGCCTGGACTCCGAGAAAAAGCTTCTCGACTCTACTGTCGCCGACCTGGAAGGACAGCTCGACCTGGCTCAGCGCCGCCTCGATGGCGGAGTGGCCACAGAGGTCGACGTTGCCCAGGCCCGCACCCAGCTTGAAACCGTGCGTGCGCAACTGATCGATGTAGGCGTGGCGCGGGCGCAGTATGAGCATGCCATCGGCACCATCGCCAATGTGAAACTGCCGGAATTCAGCATTCCGCCGTCGCCGCTCGACCTGCCGTTGCCCAAGGTTCCGCTTGGAGTGCCTTCGCAACTGCTTGAGCGCCGCCCGGACATTGCCGCCGCCGAGCGCCGCGCCGCAGCCGCCAACGCCCAGATCGGCATCGCGGTCAGCGCCTTCTACCCCGCTATCAACCTCACCGGCTCAGGCGGTTTTGAGAGCCTGCATTTCGGCACCTGGATTCAGGGCCCCAGCGCCCTGTGGACCTTAGGGGCTCAGGCAACGGAGTTGCTCTTCGACGCGGGCCAGCGCCATGCGCTCACCGATCAGGCACGCCACACGTATGAGGCCCAGGTCGCAGGCTATCGGAATGCGATCTTTCAGGCCTTCAACGACGTGGAAGACCAGCTCTCCGGCTTGCGGATACTGGAGCTGGAGTCGGTCGTGGAGCAGCGGGCTGTGGAATCGGCGCAGCACTCGTTTGATTTGTCCAATCAGCGCTACAAGGGCGGCGTCACAAGCTATCTTGAGGTGCTCACCGCAGAAGCCACGCTTCTCCAGAATCAGCGCACCGCCATCGACCTGCAGACCCGCCAATTCGTAGCCAGCGTGGGTCTGGTGAGGGCGCTCGGCGGCGGCTGGGATGCGACGCGGTTGCCGAAATAACAGAATCTTCAGCTATGCCAACTCCACCTCAATTTTTTTGGCTTCCGCGTCCAGCTTGACGATTTTGAAGGTGCGAATCTGGCCCTGAGCAAGCGGCGCGGGTTTGGATTCCGCTGCGGGGGCGTTGCCTTGCCAGCGGGCCTTTAACAGCGACGACAGGCTGGACAGGTCGGGCTTGGAAGGAGGCAGGGACTCGATTTGCACTTCGGGTGCGACGGATGGGGTAGCGGTGGCGAAAGTGGTGTGGCAGATGGCGCGGATGCCTTCGCCCAACTCGATATGGGTGAGGGTTGGCGACTGCTCGAGCACGCGGCCTGAGACCACATCCCCAACTTTGTGTTCGGCTATGTACTCGTCGATGCTGGTGGGGATGAGCTGCTTCATGCTGAGCCTGATCTGGCGCTTCTCAGGGTCGATGGCGAGAACCTGCGCCTTCACCACCTGTCCCACGCGCAGCACATCCTGCGGATGATTGATGCGCTTGTCGGCCGAGATTTCGCTGACATGAACGAGACCCTCGATGCCGTCGGCCAACTGCACAAACGCCCCGAAGTTCATGAGCTTGGTGACCGGGCCTTCAATCTGCGAGCCTGGGGGGAACTTTTGCAGCGCATCGAGCCAGGGGTCGGCCTGCGTGTGCTTGAGGCCGAGGGCGATGCGGCGCTCCTCCGGCTTGACGGAGAGAATGATAGCGTCTACCCGGTCGCCCACTTTGAGAATGTCGCTGGGGTGGCGCACCTTCTTGCCGTAGGTCATTTCAGAGATGTGGATGAGGCCTTCGATACCGGGCTCGATCTCAACGAATGCGCCGAAGTCCGCGAGGCGTGTGACCGTGCCGGCGATGCGATGGCCGGCGGCGAGGCGATCAGGAGCCTTGTCCCAGGGCTCGGGCTGAAGCTGCTTGAGGCCGAGCGAGATTTTCTTGGTTTCGTGGTCGATTTTGAGGATGCGCAGTTGGAGTTCCTGGCCGATGGAAAGCACATCTTCCGGCTTGGTGACGCGGCTGTGCGCAATGTCGCTCACGTGCAGCAGGCCGTCCACGCCGCCGAGGTCGATGAATGCGCCGTAGGGCATGAGGCTGCGAACCGTACCGGTGACCGTGTCGCCTTCCTTCAACGCGTCGTGGCGGGCCTGGAGGGCGCCGCGGGCCTGCTCCTCCAGCACGATGCGCCGATCGACCACAACATCTTCGTCGGTGACATCGAGCTTGGTGATGCGGCAATTGATCTCGGTGCCGACCAGCTTTTCCAATTCGGCCGCATCGCGGGTTCCGCTGCGGCTGGCGGGCATAAAGGCGCGTACGCCAATATCCACCGAGAGGCCGCCTTTGATGACTTCGGTGACGGTGCCGACCACCGCCAGCTTCTCGGCGAAGGCCGCTTCGAGCGCGGACCAGTCGCGAACCTGCGCAACCTTGAAGCGGGAGAGCTCATAGTAGCCCTCCTCGTTGCGGCCGGTGACGGAGACCGGAAAACTGTCGCCTGGTTGGACCCCGGCGGCGTTGTTTTCAAAGGATGAGCGCGGCAGAACACCCTCGGTTTTATAGCCGATGTCGAGGAAGACCTGCTCGGCGGAGAGCGAAACAACGGTGCCCTGCAATTGCCGCGCGCCGGGCTCGGACTTGTGAGAATGGGTCTTCTCGAAGGCGGAGAGAAGGTCGGCAAAGGACTCGGTAGGCTCGGCGATTTCGCTGGGCAGGGGATCGTGGGCGGGTTCTGGAAGGCTGTCTTTTGTCATGTCGGCTTACCGTACATTTATACACGGTTTAACGGCGACAGTCCGTATCAGTCTTCCACGGGCTTCTTCGACTCGCGGGGAATGAGACGCCCGGCGTCGATTCTCCCGGAGGGAGAAAGCGAAAATAGCCGGGTGCAGGCCGCCGAGACGCCGTTCGGATTCGAGAAGGCGATGGTTTACCCTTTGCCCGTCGGGTAGTAAGTGCAGTTTAAAGTGCCGCTGGGTGTCGTCGGCCTGAAACAGTTGCGGGAGCCAGGAAAGGGATCATGGAGGTTCGTGCTATCCCCGGTCTGAGAATCCAGACCGGGGGCACCCTCATTTTTTCTACTTGTTGGACCTGGGCCGGGCCAATTATCGGAGCTTGATGGACTCCGATCACTCAGAATTCGAAGGTAACTTGCGATTCGACCTCCATCGGTTCGAACTCCGTCGGTTGCAAGTATGTTGCGTGAGGCGGTCGGAATTCAAAGCGAGTTAAGGCCTCAAGCGCGGACCGTTCCAACTCCGGAGGGCCGGAGATCGCCTGTGCAAAACTGACCTTCCCCGCACTATCAATCATGATGCGGAAGGCGACTTTGGAATGAGCGTATTTCTTTGGATCCAGGCCGGCGGGCAAACCGGGTTGAACATAGTTGGTCATGGTTTCAGACAACAATTTCTCAGAGATGACGAGCCTCTTTTCAATGAAGCCATCTGTCAAAGAAATATGAATCGGAATTGCGCGGGGACTGGGTACGGACATCGAAACTTCCAGTGGCTGGGCTTTTGCTGGAGGGATAAGCGACAGATCATTCGCTTCGATATCTGTGGCTTTCGCTATTGTCACCTTCCATACCCGTCCGTGGGCATCGCTGAGGGAAATTTTTCTGGCCAGGTATTGTCCGTGAAAGAGAAAGGGATCTTTGTAGGTTACAGTTACCCCATCCGCTGCTGTCATAGCCCGTAGAATCGGTTTTGCCGGGTCCATGCACAGTTCGGAAAAGAACGGCGTCTTGGCAATTCCGTAGCCTTCGTAGTCGGGAGATGGTTTAGGGGAAATCTTTACGCACCGTAGTGGAGTTACATTTGAGGGTGAAGGCGCGGAGCTGAGGGCGAACTTCTCAATTTCCTCCGGGGTTGGAACCGGGTGTACGAGTACGATTCCAATCAATCCTTCGGGGATAAAAAGGTACCAGGGATTGGAGCCGGTGAAAACTGCCTGACTATCCCCATTCACCCAAACCGACGTACTGACAATCTGGCTGCTCCAACTCACCCGGTATTTCCCAGGCGCTGCCCACCAATACTCGTAGATCTGATCTTCAAACTGGATTCCGTTTGCGTCATAATGTTGATAGGTAGCCTTCAGATACCAAGGGTGCTGGCCCTGCTCGCCGAGCCGATAGGACTGCGCGATGGATGTTAGAAGAACGCTGGGATCGGGCGATGGTTCTGTGCCGGTTGCGGTCTGTTGTGCCGGGCATGTGACCGTCAATAACGCGAAAAGACAAAACGTTGAGAGCGTTTTCATAGGGCTTAATTCGAGCGTGGCAAGTGTAGCACGGTGAGGTCACATCAATCTGGTCATACCGCGCGGAGGGCTTCAAAGGTTGATAGATTTCCAAGGTCTTCCGCCGCGGCGGGCGGGATCTGGCGCACCTTGCGAATCAATTACTTGACGTGGCAATCGCGAACTGTATCGATTTGGACTGAAACGGTTGTCTCCACTTCAACTGCCTTCCCCTTCAAGAGGTAGGGCTTGTATTTGTACTTCCGCACGGCGTCGAGAACTGACTTGCGTAACATTGCAGGACCAGAGATAGCGGTGGGATGAAGAACATTCCCATTCTTGTCAATGTCAAAATCCACTACTACTGTGCCTATGACGTGAGCGGCCATTGCGATGTGTGGACAGGCGTCCGGATCAACCTTGTGAATGAGCAGCTTCTCAGCGACTTCAGGCGAAATACTAATCTCGTACGGCAGAACTTTGGTGGGATTCGTCTGCGCTAACAGCCTGATCGAGAGAATTGCCAGTGTAAGAACAAAACATGCTGCTGTCTTCATGGCTAGCGATTCTACGCCGCCAAGGTACGTGAGGGAAGACTTACCTTGCCCCGACTAACTCTTCGTCCTTCGCCCCCTGCCCGTAGTGGCTCTCAACATACTTGTCGAGTATCTGCTTGAACTCGGCTACAATCGTGTCGCCTTTGAGGGTGGTATAGAGTTTCCCGTCCACGTAGACAGGAGCTTTGGGC
>Ga0302319_10001819_pt1 | contig 47166 bp, 45 predicted proteins | sample Bog_T0_2_FD_203319 | JGI IMG/M metagenome (GOLD analysis project Ga0302319, IMG submission 203319) | Peat permafrost microbial communities from Stordalen Mire near Abisko, Sweden - Bog_T0_2 | ecosystem: Environmental > Terrestrial > Soil > Wetlands > Peat | place: Sweden: Abisko, Stordalen Mire... | reverse complement strand
CGGCGTGCTGTTTTTTTTTAAACCACGCCGCAAAGTTGTCGTTGATCAGCACGTTCAATTCAAAATGGACGTGTGCGCGGTCCTTGGCGATGACTTCCGCGCTGGAAGTGCGGCCCATCGTGGCGATGATTTGACCCGCTTTGACCGAGTCACCAATTTTCAGCCCGGACTGGATTGCGCTCAAGTGCGCGTAAAGCGAATAAATTTCCAAGCCTTCGACGACATGTCGGATGACAAGGTAGTTGCCATAATTCGACAGCCCCGGTTTTTTGCTGAAATAAACCACCGTGCCGTCGGCGGTGGCCATGACCGGATCGGTGGGTTCGCCGTGCCGGTCGGTTTGCAGGTGCCGGATGTCGAGGCCCTCGTGCATTCGCCAGCCGTTGTCGCGCACACAGCCGAAGCTGCCGCTCGTCCAGGGTTTGTCCGTCGCGGTTGGTGCGAAAAATTTCAGCTCGCCGCCGGGCTGGAAGAGCGCATGGTTGGCGGTGGGGAACTGGAACGGCACCTGTGCAAAAAGGTTGGCGCAAAGGACACAAAGCAACACGCCGGGAAAGACCATGCCGCAACGGGCCGCGGGAAAGCTCATGATTTGAACATGCCCTTGTGGATTTGTTTCGCGACGTTGTTCAAGCCCAGCACGAGCTGGTCGGCCTCGCTGCGGGAAATGTCCGGCGTGAAGGCCAGGAGGCCGTTGGAGAGGCGGCGCGTGATAAGCGGCGCGGCCAGCCAGCGGCCGTTCACCAGCTTGGGCCCCCACTGGCCGAAAATGACAAAATGGCGTCCCGGATTGGCGGCGGAATACTGCTCGAGCATCAAAGTGGCACTTTCATCAAATTGAATTTCCATGGCGAACCCGCCGGGCGTGTCAATAATCCGGGCCGCGAGAATGTTGGCCTCCGTCAAAACCGGATCCTGGCCAATGGTCACCGAAACGGGGTCCGAACGCAGCACGGTAACGGTTGAGGTCACCCCGGCGTCGTTGGGATTGACCTGGAGATGGACGCGCAAGGCGGCAACCTTGTCCTTGTTCTTGTCCGTCTGGCAGCCGCAAAACAGCGCGAGCACCGCCATCAAGGCCAAATAAAGGTTGAATCGTCGCGCATAAACTTTCATAGTGCCTCAACAAAACCGCAACACGCGAACAAAGTAAAGACACTTATGGGCAAACAACACAACAAAGACGAACACAAAAAACGCCGCAAGGCTTACATCAAACGCAAAAAGGCGGTGGTTCAAACCAAGAAAACCGCCAAAGCCAAAAAGGCGGCTTAAGCGCGCGTTTTTGTGAAATTGAAAAGGCCATCCGACCGGGTGGCCTTTTTTATTTCTTCAACGCAAAAAAGGAACGCACATCCACCGGCGGTGTTTTCATCAGGAAATGGAGGGTGATAATTTCCAGGTTCGTGACGAGCGCGACCACGGTCAGCGCGATCACCGCCCAGCTTCCGGCGTTGAACACGAGCAGGGCGATGAGCGTGGCGAGCAGGCAGAGGCCGTAAAATTTCGCCAGCCAGGAATGGGTCGCTGGATATTTTCCAAAGCGGATGTAGCAGACAAGAATGCAGACCGCCTCCGACAAAAGGATGAGCGCGATGAGCGGCCAGTTATGGGTGATCACCGGCTGGCACCGCCGCCACGCAACGGCGAGGATGAACAGGTAATAAATCAAGTCCGTCACGCTGTCATAGCGGCGGAGCGCGGGCGTGGCCACGCCGAACCGCCGCGCGAGGATGCCATCATATATGTCCGAAAGCGTGCCGGCGACCAGAATCGGCAGATAAATCCAGCGTGGAAAATGCGTCAACGCGCACGCCAGGGCGATGGGGCCGAGCAGCAGCCGCAAGGTTGTGAGCGCAATGGGAAGGTGCCGTTTCATTCCAGTTTGACCAGAATTTTAAGGTGAAGAGGCCGATTCCAAATTTTGCAGCGTCGGTCCCACGACGTCGCCCAGCCGGTTGCCCGCCGTATAAATCGCCACGCCGAAGCCCAGCACCGCCACCAGCAGGATTAGAAAAAGCCAAAGATGGTGCGATTCAAACTGCTTCAACGTCCGCGCGAACGCCACCAGCCCGAACAACGCCGACACCACGATCACCGCATCTACGCTCGCCCGCTGCCAGTAGCTGCCGCCCAGATGCAGCCACATCCCGAATTCATCGAACGTCAGGCCCATCGCCACGCCATACAGCAGCGCCGTGATTTCCGCCTTGCGGCCGACGGGCCGGCGGAAAACGCTGTAACCGCCCGTCACCGACAAAAGAAAGATGCCGTAGTTCAGATGATGAACATGCGTGCCGTGCATGAAGAAATACAGGTTCGGCATCTCCTTGGACATGATCAGAAACACAAACACCCGCGCGAGGATGAACGTTATGAGGAAGCTGAACAGCGCCAGCCGCGCCAGCTTGTGTGCGGTTTCCCGGCGGATATGTTGTTCGGTGGTCATGGCCCTTTCGGCAGGCTAATCGGTGGGGGCTTCACCCGTCAAGCCGGGCACAAATACCTTGAATGAATATCCGCCAACACAATCAGCCCAATTCGTCGGCGTTTTCGGCGTCGGCGTCGAACAGCCGGGCAAAGTAAAAAAAGCCGGCAGCGATGAGGATGGAAGCGCCAATGATGAGGATGGCCTGCGTGCCGGGTTGCTTCAGGTCGTTTGACCAGTCCTCAATGAGCTCGCCTTGTTTGCCGTAAAGCATTCCCATCTGTCGCTGTGCCGCCTTGTCGAATCCCACCATGGAAAGGTCGTCCGACATGTCCGGCGAACGCGTCCCCAGCCAGTAAACAAATCCCGCGCCGACGATGCCCAGCAGCAAAGCCATTATACCGGTCAGCCTCAACCGCCGTGCCCGCCGCCGGGCTTTTGAAGCCGGACTGTCAATTTCGTCACTCATGGAAGTAGTTCAATGTTTCTTCGTTCGCTTGGTGGATTTCTTGGAAACGGCGGCCACCAGAATCGCCCGGTGCGCCCACGCGACCAGTTCCGGCGCATTTTCCAAAACCTCCAGCGGCACTTCATGGTAACTCATCGTCAGCACCTTTCCTTTGGATTCATAAGTAAACGGCCCCATGCCGCGCGCGGTGTAATCCGCGCGGTTAGTCTCATCCGTTTTGAAGAACAAGCGGCCCTCGTCCAGAATCCCAAAGAAGTTTTCGCCGGAATAAAGTCCATCTGCGCCGAACATCGCCCGCGCCCGCACCTCCGGCAGCGCGCCCAGCTGATCCAGCACAAATTCCTTGAATGAGTTGTCAGGCACAGCGACAGCTTATCAGGTGGGGATTCAATTCAATTCAAAAATCTGGCAGTTTGGGTGCCAAGTTTAACCGGCAATACGCGGCGGTGTTGGTGCTGGTGTATTGAACAGCAAGGCAACGGAGAAACAAAGTTGAGCTAGCTTGTTTGCTTGATTCTAACATCAACCTAAAACTTCGCGCGCGCAGAGCGTAAATCAGGGCCGGCGCAAGTCGGCTGCTAAAAGGAATGGATTACTGAAACTGCAAATAGACACGGCATCCGTCTGAACGCACACCGCCGGTCTGGCTCTCTGTGAGGAAGAGCCGGGCGGCCTCCACCTGGCCGGTTTGAAGTATGTAGGCGCGCACCGCCTTGGCACGTTCGGTCGCGAGCATTTCAAGATCGTTGTCGGATACCGGAATGGTGGCGAGCAGCAGCTGTTCCATCGGGTCGGCGGGCGGTGCCAGTTTGGATGGCGTGGAAATGACCGCGGCATTGGTGGTGGCATTCGACGCGCCGGCCTCCTCCGCTTTCATCAGGAGCCGCGCGCCTTTTTTGGCGTCCACATGATTGGAGACAATTTGGGCGACGGCGGCGGCCAGGTTGGTGTTCGCGGCGACAAGTTCGGGGGTGATTTTGCCGCCGGCCTGTGCTTCGTTGAATAGTTTCTTTACCAGGGAAGTCCGCTCGTCGGGAGTGAGCACAATCTGGTCGGGCGTCGTGGTGTCACGTTCGGCTTTGCCAAGCGAGTGCCATTTGCGGATGCGAAGTTGTTTTTCCAGGGCGATCCGTTGCAGGCCGTCGCGGTCGTTGGCAGGGTCAACGCTTCCGGAAATTTCCAGTTGCAGGGCGGGGCGCGCGTAAAGCCCTTTCACCAGCGTGTCCAGCTTCTTGAGGTTTTCGGGTGACAATTCCGCGCTGCCCGGCGTAAAATCCTGATAGCTCAATTCCTCGCCGCCGCCGCCGAACACCGCGCCCAGCAGCGAGAACGGCGAGGTCGCGACCTTTTCCAATATGTTCACGATGGCGCGCGTCACGACTTTGCCGATGCGGAACTGCGGGTCGTCAATGCTGCCTTCAACCGGCACGTCCAAAACAATCTTTCCGTCACGGTCTTTCAAGATGGCGATGGCGAGCCGCACGGGCAGGTGCGTGGCGTCAGGGCTGTTCACCTTTTCGCCGAACGTGAACTCGTCGAACGTGATGACGTTCTTGGAAGCCAGCTTCTTCCCGACGATTTCACAATCGAGATCAAGGTTCAACTTTCCGCGCGCAATGCGATAGCCCGCGAACTTGCCCGCATACGGGCTGGTGGGCGTCAGGTCCACATTTTTCGCGGAAATTTTGATTTCGTTGGTTTGCGTGCCGCTGAATGGGTTGATGTGGCCGGAAATATCCACCGGGCCGACGTTGTCCACGAGCGCGTGCAGGGTCAGGTCGGCATGCTGCAATTCTTCCGAGGAAATGCCGTCAATCGTGCCGCCCGCCTGCTGGACCGCCAGATTGACATTCGGCGTCATCGAAAGATCGGTGAAGCGGAGCGCGGCATTGGAAATGACAATGCTGCCAATGGAAATCTGCGGTGTCGCCGCCGCAATTTCGTTCGTCGTCGGAGTGGTGAAGGTTTTGGCGGTGACCGGCGCGTTGGTTTCCGTCGGCGCGTTCGTGCTGGCCGGACGCAAGGCGGTGAGCAGGTTGATGGTCTTGTTGGTTTCGATGACGACTCGCGCATAGGCATTGTCCAAGGCGATTTCCCTTATGGAAACCTTGGGCGGGTTCAGATTCGCGTCAATGCCTTCGAAACGGAGCGAATCCCATTTCAACAAATCCTCGCCCATCGCGCCGTCCACGGTGTGAAAACCATCAAGCCGCGCGTCACCGCTGAAGGTGACTTGCGGCAACTCGTCCTTGGGTGTGCGCAGATGAACCTGTCCGCTGAGCCCGACCCGGCTGCCGAGGATGAGCAGGTTAAGCTTGGGTTCGAGATACGGGTCAAGCGTGCCGAGATCGAGGTTCGTGAGCGCGAGGCTGATGTCGGCTGTTGGCGGCGAAAAGGACGCGGCAACTTCGGTGTTGATCGTGCCGTTGGTGTTCCAGCGCAGCGACAGCGCAGCGGTGAGATTGGTCGTGGGGACGTTTGAAATGTTTTTGGCGACGAGCGCGATGTCGTTCAGGTCCAGTTTGGCGGGACGCAGGTTGACGAGGTCTTCGAGATGTAGCGCGCAGTTCGTCACATTGATTTCGTGAATTGTGCCGCTCCACTGGTTTGTGCTGTTCAGCAGCAGGGCGACGGCGTTGGTGACGGAGCGCAAAAGAAACAGGATGCCGCCGGGTGCGCTGGCCTGGGTGTCGGCGGGCTTGGCCAGTTCGACGACGTTGATGGCATTGTCCCGGTCGCGTTGCAGGTTGAGGTTCGCGCCTTTGGCGTAGATCGAACCGATTTCCGCCTGATGCGTTTCGAGATTCACATTCACGCCGGTCACGCCGATCAGGGGCAGGGCGATGATGTCGTTGCTGGCGCTGGGTTCGCCCAGTCTGAAACCGCGCAGGGCAAACGCGGTGTTCGTGACGGCCACGACGCGGTTGGAGGCGCTCAATTCAAACTGATAGTTCGCGTGCAGGGCGATGGAGCCGTCGCGGATCTCAAACCGCACGAAATCCTGATACAGCGGTGCGTATTTGTTGAGGGCGATCTTGCTGAGCGTGAGTTCGCCCTGCGAGCGCAGCGGGGCAAGGTAAAAATACCCGCTCCAAGAAAAAGTCTCGCCCGCGTCCGTCGTGCCGGCGAACGAATACGGATTTTTGTTGTCGGGGTCGGTGCGGAAATTTTCCAGCGTCACATCAAGCGGGCCAATGACGCGCGTGAACGGCCGGCGCATCGTTGAATCTGTGAACGCCGCCGCCGCGCCCACGATGTGCAGCCGGTCAATGTGCAGGACGAGCGGTCCGGCTGGTTCTTTCGGCACCGCGCCGGGCGTATTGGTCGAAAATTTGGCGATCAGGTCGGAGAAATTGAACGTGCCGTCCTTGTTCATCTGCGCGCGGACGAATGGCTTGGACGTGCTGATTTCCTTGAACACCCATGCCTTGCCAAAAAAAGACGAGATCTGAAAATTCACATAAACTTCATCCCAGGCAACAAACGGCTGGCCGTCCTTGTCCTTGATGAGCAGACCGCGCACGGTCGTTGAGAGCACGAACGGATTTATTTTTATTTTTTCAATCGAGACTTCGCGGTCGAGCTGTGCGGACAACACCTTGACCGCGACATGCCGGACAATCGGCGGCAGAATCAGGAAGCCGACAACAGTGTAAAACAGCAGCAGGCCGAGCGACCAGGCGGCGATTTTGCGTTTGTGCGTGGCGAGAAAATTCAGGACCTTCATAAAACCTCTGCCCCAGCATCCGAACAAACGGCGAAAACGTCAATTCGAGAAGGCGGCGGATGGGGAAACCGGCAATCCGGCGACAATCGCCTCGCCGCTACCAGATTCGTGGGATTGCTGCTGTCATGGAGACATCGTTGAGTATTTTGAGTGCAAGATTGCATCGACCTTGCCAGTAGATTGTCTCGCAGTTGTTCATAGCGATCCCGCACTGGTGCATCCCAAGAGCGGCGCCATTTTCGCCATTTGCCTCGGCATGGCTTATTGCTTGCGGTTGCCGGGTTCGCTTGGCATAGAAGCGACCAGAGCCGGAGCCAAGACGTTCAGAACTTGGAGCACTGGAGATACCACGGATGTTCGTCTTGAATTTGGCGATGATTGGGTGTTTGGAGCTTGGCTGCCAGACGAGCTAAACTGGTGCAAGAAAGTTTATGAGATTTACGACCATGCGGTTTAGTTTCACGTTTGTAGTTGGAAAAAATGGTCAGTAACAGACTTCGTTAGGAGTCTTGAAGTCTAACCGAAGTCTGGGGCGGTTGTTTAACTGTTCGGCGATACGTTCATAGACCACCGGCGCTTTCCCGTCAATGGTCTGGCTTCAGATGGCGAAGTCCGCGTATTCCGGCTTGGCGGCTTCCAGCGGCGGAAACAGCATCCCGGCGGCGACGGTCGCATTCGAGCCCTGCTCCACCAGAATGAACGAGCCGGTCAGCCGGTTCGTCTCGTAGCTGTCGAAAATCAGCGGCTTGGCCGTGCGCAGGCGGATGGTGCCGATGTCATTCAGCCCGAGGCCGGCGGGATTCGGCTCCGCGTCGAATGTCTCGAAGTTGATGCGGTTTTCAATCTGCGTGACCGCGACCTGTACCAACTGCGTGGTGTGCTTGAGATAAAACTTTTTGCCGGTCGCGAGCGGACGCAGGCTCATCCAGCAGACCCGTGCCTGCAAATCGCCGCTGCGGCCCGGCAAATTTTGGAGGCCGACAATCATGTCGCCCCGGCTCACGTCAATGTCGTCCTGCAAACAAATCGTGACGGACTGCGGGCAAAAGGCTTCTTCCAACTCGCCGTCGTAGCTCCAGATTTGTTTCACCTTGGTCTTGATGCCGGCGGGTAGGATGACGATTTCCTGGCCTTTGCGCACGATGCCGCTGGCGATCTGGCCGCTCAAGCCGCGAAAGTCGTGCAGTTCCTTGTTCGTGGGATTGTTCGGGCGGTTGACCCATTGCACGGGAAAACGGAACGTGCTGAAGTTCCGGTCGCTCGCGATGTAAACCGTTTCCAGATGATGCAGTAGCGCCGGGCCTTCATACCACGGCGTCTTGGTGGAGGCGTCCACCACGTTGTCGCCGGACAACGCGCTCATGGGGATGAATTTCACATCGCGGAATGAACCGAACTTCGGCAGAAAACTTTCGATCTCGTTGCGGATTTCCGTGAAGCGCGCCTCGCTCCAATCCACCAGATCCATCTTGTTGATGGCGATGACGAGATGCGGAATGCCCAGCAGCGCCGCGATGAATGTGTGCCGCCGCGTCTGCTCGATGACGCCCTGCCGCGCGTCCACGAGGACGATAGACAGATTCGCCGTGCTCGCGCCCGTGACCATGTTGCGCGTGTATTGCACATGCCCGGGCGTGTCGGCGACGATGAACTTGCGTTTCGGCGTGGCGAAATAGCGATACGCCACATCAATCGTGATGCCCTGCTCGCGTTCGGCGCGCAGGCCGTCGGTGAGATTCGCCAGATTGATCTGGCCGCCGCCGGTGATCGCAGCCGATTTTTCCATCGCCTCAATCTGGTCTTCCATCAACGATTTTGAATCGTAAAGCAACCGGCCGATGAGCGTGGACTTGCCGTCATCAACACTGCCGCAAGTGTTGAAGCGCAAAAGTTCGATTGCCTGTGAATGAGCGAGCGCCATGCGTGGACTTTTGGCTGGCGGTTGCAAAACAGGCTTTGATTCCTGAGCGGGCGTCACTGGAGGATTATTATCCGGCGATTGTAAAACTGGTTTCAATTCAGGCGTCATAACTGTGCATTAAAAATATCCAGCTTTCTTCCGGTCTTCCATCGCGGCTTCGCTGGCCTTGTCATCGGCACGAGTGCCGCGTTCGGTCACGCGCGCGGCGGCGACTTCGGCGATGATGTCGTCAATCGTGTCCGTCTTCGATTTAATCATGCCGGTGCTGATCATGTCCGCAATCGTGCGCACGCGGACGATCAATTTTTTGATCGGCTCACTAGACTTGGGCCGCGCGCCGGCAAAAGGATCCGGCTTGGTTGCGTCAGTGTGCGGCGGCGGCACCGGCAGCCATTGGCCGCCGCGCCAGAAACAGTCACGCTCGTGGCTGAAATAAATATTCGGCACTTCGAGCTTTTCCTTTTTGATGTATTCCCAAACGTCCATCTCCGTCCAGTTCGAGAGCGGGAACACGCGCATGTTTTCGCCGGGATTCACCTTGGCGTTGTAAAGATTCCAGATTTCCGGCCGCTGATTTTTTGGATCCCACTGGCCAAACGAATCGCGGAAGCTGAAAAACCTCTCCTTCGCGCGGGCCTTTTCCTCGTCGCGTCGCGCGCCGCCGATGGCGCAATCAAATTGAAATTCTTCAATCGCGCCGAGCAGCACGGGAATCTGCAATTTGTTGCGGCTGATTTCGCCGGGCGCGGGATGCGCGTGGCCCTTCGCAATCGCTTCATCCACGGTGCGGACGATGAGCTTCGCGCCAAGTTCCTTCGCGCGACGGTCACGGAATTCAATCAGTTCGGGAAATTCATGGCCGGTCTCGACATTCAAAAACGGCATCGGAATGTCCGACGGACGAAACGCTTTTTCCGCGAGGCGCAAAAGACAGATTGAATCCTTGCCGCCGGAAAAGAGCAGGGTGGGGCGTTCAAACTCGGCCGCGACTTCACGCATGATGTGAATCGCCTCGGTTTCCAGATACTGCAGATGATCCAAGTGATAACTGCTCATTTAAAAAATCAAATTCCGGCTCCGCCTTCCACGGCTTTGCCACCCCAGGCGGCGTGCAATCCGCACTCGCGTTTCTCGTCGGCCTTGGCGGGATCGAAATAATCCCACTCGTTCGGCAGATTGTGCTGCTTCAGATAATTTTCCATGTCCGCGTCGTTCCAGTAAAACACCGGGCTGACTTTTAGCGAATAAAAATTTTGATCCTCGCTCACGATGTCGAGTCCCGCGCGGTTCGGATTCTGCACCTTGCGCAACGCGGTGAGCCAGACGGTCGGTGCGAGCTCCTTCATGCCGCGCTGGAACGGCTCCAGTTTCATCGCGGTGCTGAACGTCTTGATGCGCGCCTCGTTTTCCGGTGTCGGCTCGGGCATCCCGCCGAATGCGGCGTCGTAATGCGCGGCCGTCATCTTGGGGATGTACGCTTTGATGTTCAGCTTGAGCGATTTTTTCAACTGTTCGGCATGTTTGTAAGTCGCTGGACGATTGTAGCCGTGATCCACCCACAGCACCGGAATGTCCGGCTGCAACTGCGTGACCAAGTGAAGAATCACTGCTTCATAAGGACGAAAATTTGTCGAGACAATCGCGCGACCATTCGCTTGCGCGATGGCCCAGCGGATGATTTCCAGCGGTGAATGATGGCGCAACTCAACGTTGGCCCTGGCAATTTTTTCAGGGGTCATCGGTGCGAATTCAGTTGGTTGCGGATTGTTCCTTGAGAAAAACGCGCGAACACCAGTCGCCGAAGCGTTCGCCGGCGTGGCGTTCCTTCGCGAAGCGCGTGAATACCGGACGGAATTCCGTTTCCAAATCGGCTTCTTTGAGGACATCTTTCCAAACTTTGTTCAGACGCGTGCCGGTCACGTCGCCGCCGAGCCAGACTTGATACCGTCCAGGTGCTTTGCCGACAAAGCCGATTTCCGCCATGTATGGCCGCGCGCAGCCGTTCGGGCAACCGGTGGAACGAATAATAATTTCTTCGCCAGCCAAGCCGACTTCGGTCAGCAATTTTTCGATGCGGTCAAGGAAACCGGGCAGCATCCGCTCGGATTCGGCGAGGCCGAGGCCGCAGGTGGGCAGCGACGGACAGGACATTGAGGCGGCGTGCAGCACGCTCGTCTGCATTTCGGTTTTCACGCCGTAGGCGGTAAGGAGTGTATTAATTGGGTGTTTGTCTGCCTTGTTGACGTTGGCGAGGATGATGTTTTGATTGGCGGTGAGGCGAAATTCAACCTTTTTAAAGGTATCGGCGACGTGCCGTAATGCGGTTTTCAATTTGTAGCCGCCGACATCTTTGATGCGGCCAGACTCAACAAACAGGCCGAGAAACCAGCTTCCGTCCACCGCCTTGCGCCAGTCAAGCAAATCGGCCGTCGTCGTGAATTGATACGGCTTCGCGGGCGCGAGCGTGATGCCGGCGCGCGAGTTCACCTCGTCCTGCATGAACTTCACGCCGCGTTCGGCAACGACATATTTCAGGCGCGCGTGCTTGCGGTCGGTGCGGTCGCCGAAATCGCGGTGAATGGTCAGCACGGCTTTCGCCACGTCCACGATTTTGTCCGGCGTGAAGAACCCGATGACATCCGCGAGGCGCGGATAGGTCGCGTCGTTGCCGTGACTGCGACCCATGCCGCCGCCGACGGCGAGATTGTAGCCGACGAGTTGATCGTTCTCGACGATGGCGATGAGTCCTAGGCAGTTCGTGAAAACATCCAGGTCGTTCACCGGTGGAATGACAAAGGCGATTTTGAATTTGCGCGGCAGATACGTTTTGCCGTAGAGCGGATCAACAAATTTTTTGTTCTCCGCTTTTTCCAAGTCGAGCTGCACGCCGTCAATCCAGATGGAATGATACGCCTTGGTCTGCGGCGCGAGCGCCAGCGCGACTTTGTGGCAGTCGGCATAAACCGCTTCTCGCGCCTTCGTATAGGCGGGCGTGGGCGGCGCGAGCACATTGCGGTTCACGTCGCCGCAGGCGGCGAGCGTGGACAGCAGCGATTGGTTGATTCCCTGAATGACCGCGCGCAGGCCAGATTTCAAGACGCCGTGAAACTGAATGCTCTGGCGGGTGGTGATGCGCAGCGTGTTGTTGCCGTAGGTCGAGGCGAGCAGGTCGAACACGCTGTATTGCTTCGCGGTCATGACGCCGCCGGGGATGCGTCCCCGGATCATCATGATGTATTTCTTACCGGTCTTGCGCAGGTCGCGGTCGTCCTGTTGGTAGGAGCCGTGAAATTTGAGGAACTGGTTGTCATCCTCGGAGAAATGGTCCGTGGCTGGATCCGCAAGCGTCGCGGCAATCGTGCCGGCGAGCGTCGGGATCGCGTCCTTGATTTCCTCGTTGTGTGTCAGTTTAACTGGCGCTTCAATGCTCATAAACGAATTACCATCATAACCTGCCATTGTTCTTGGTTCAAGCGCAGCTTAAAGATGACTTTTTCACCCGCAGGGAAACCATCCTACGTGGCCGGCACAAATTTTTGAAGCCATTTCGTCAGGCCGAACAGCGCCAGGAAGACCATTGCGCCCGTCGGGCGCGAAATTTGCGGGGCAACCGCCAGCCAGTCAACCAGCACGATGCCCGCGAGCAGGTTCGAGACCATGAGGCCGACGTTGCCGACGGCACCGGAAAAAATTGTCCACAGGCAACGGCTGATCCACAACCCGAATGCGATTGAAATCCAGACGGCGGGCGGGCGGAATGGCCCGGCATTCATCGTCATGGCCAGAATAACCGGCACCGCGACCAGCAACAGCGGCCAGAACGGAACCGGGCCGCGAAAACTTTCGCGCCGGGCGACATAGCTCAGGCCGGCGACGTAAAATGCCAGGGCCACGCCGCAGAAAATCGCCGAGCCGTTCAGGCCGTACGCGCCCGCCGCACCCGCAATGATATACACCCAGAAGCGGCACGCACCCATCAGCCACGGCGACGCGGTGAAAAATTTGTGCGTGAAGTCGTAGAGCAAAATAAAGAATGCCAGAAACAACGCCCCCACCGTGGCGACCTTGCCACAGGACAGCAGCAGGAAAATTCCCAACGCGAGCTGGCCAAAACCGCAGCGCCAGACGAGCGACGCGGAAATTTTCCCCGACGGGATCGGACGTTCGGGCCGGCGCTGGCGGTCAAATTCCTCGTCGCAGGCGTCGTTCAAAAACATGCCGCCGGTGTACAGCGCGCTCACCCCGAGCAATATAAACGGCAGCTTCCAGTAGTTGCCGCCGCCGCCGAGCCACCAGCCGGCGAGGCAGTTCGACCAGATCGTCGGTAAGTTCGACACGCGGCCGAGGACGAACAGGGTTCGGAATGACGTGACGGAACTCATGGCGGGCGAAGGAAACCAAATAATTCAGCGGCTGGCGAGTCCGCGTTTGGCGAGTTCGGCAAGCGTCCAGCTGTATTCCGCCGCCAGCTGATCCACGACGTTTTGCGATTTCAATTCCGGCGGCAACACTTCCCAGGTGTAGGTTTCCATTTCCAGATGCGGGCAAAGCTGCGGATCCAGTTGGAGCAGGTCCAGGACGCCGAGCAGATGGTCGGTGGTGTTTTCAAACGGCGGCGCAACCGGCGCGTGGAGCGGGACGTGAAAATGAATCCGCCATTCGGGCAATTTCCCGTTTTCGATTTCCGATTTCCGATTGGTAAAGGCCAGGGCATCCGGTAGATCGCGATAGATGATTTGGTTGCCGGATTCGTCGCGGGCGGCAACTTGGTGAAGGTAAACGTCGTCGGAAAAGTGTTTCAGTGCATTTCGCGCTGACGGTGTGGGCAAAACTTTCAACGCGGAGCTTAAATGGATTTTGCTGATTTTAATCCCTGCCTGTTGCAACGCCGTGATGGCGTTTTGCGGCTCCTCGAATTCAACCGCAAAGTGGCAGCAGTCATAATTGACTCCCAAATGTTCGTCGAAGCGGGGATCGTTCTTGTGTTCGGATCGAAGCCGTTCAAAGAATTGAACGGTCTCGGCGGAGTTTTCGAGCAGGCAGAGCGGTTCAGGTTCGAGGCCGAGATGGAGTTTGCGTCCGGTTTTTTCGCTGACGTCGGCGATGTGTTCGATGGTGCGCCAGAGGTTTTGGCGGATGGTTTTCAGCGCGGTGGCGGATAAATCAAACTCCTTGAACGAGCCGGGCAGCGTGCTGACGCTGCCCGTGATGTTGGCGGGCAGAAGTTCCGCCAGCAGATCAAACAACCGGTTGGTGTAGGCAACGCGTTCCGGCGAGGTCCAGTCGGGCCGATAAACCTGTTCCTTGACGCGGGTGCCGTGAAACTGGCCATAGGGAAAGCCGTTCAGCGTGAAAACGTAGCAGGAATTTTTTTCGAGCCAGCGGCGAAACTCCCGCATGTTGCCGCGTTCGCCCAAGCCAACGGCGGCACGTTCGCTCAAGCGCAGGCCGATGGCGAACGGCGCCTGCAGGTTGGTTTTGTCGCGGACCGCCAGCGTGTAATGTTGAAGGGAATCAAAAGTTTCCGGCCACGCTTCGCCGCGATGGATGTTCGTGCAGTAGGCGAGATGCAAGCCGTGGTTTAATTTCATGGCCAAGCGGACTGGGTGGTGGTCGTCACACGTTCAGGATGGGATGAAAATGAGTTTTAGAAAAGTGCAAACGGCGTTGACACGTCCGGTTCAAAGGTTTAGTTTGCTGAAAATTTCAAACCGCCATGTTAATTCGCATCAGTCTGATTCTGGCCGTCATAGCGGCGCTTGCCGTGGGCGTAGTGAACTTTGTCTTCGTCAAGGACAAGATTGACACGCTGGTCACCGACCGGAACACCAACCGCGACGGCTGGCATGAGACGCAGGCCGAACTGGCCCAGACCAACAAGGTGCTGGTTAAAACACAGGGCACGCTCAAACAGACCCAGCAGGATCTGGCCGACACCCAGTCCGAACGCGACAAGGCCGTTGCCAACGCCCTGGCCCAGTCCAAGCGCGCCGACCAGCTTGCGGATCAGCTCACGAAAACCACTCAGGAACGCGATGACGCGCAAAATAATCTGGAGGCCTACAAAGTCACGGGCCTGACTGCCGAACAAGTCAGCAAGCTGAATCGCGCGCTCAAGGATTCGGAGGACATGGTCGAGGTCGTCAATCAGGAGAAGGTTGTTTTGCAGCATGCCGTGGCCCGGTTGCGAAACTCGCTGGATAAATATGAAGGGACGAACACCGACGTCGTGTTGCGACCAGACCTTAAAGGGAAAATTCTCGTTGTTGATCCGAAATGGGATTTTGTCGTTTTGAATATCGGAGAAGACCAGGGGGTTTTGAACAACGGCGAACTTCTGGTGAGCCGTGACGGCAGGCTCGTGGCTAAGGTCGTCGTTCGCACCGTTGAGAAGGATCGCAGCATCGCCAACATTGTTCCCGGCTGGAAGCTGGGCGAGGTGATCGAAGGCGACGAAGTCAGTCCGGCGCATCCGGCCACTTAAGATGAACCGCGCCGCGAAATGGTTTTTACTGTTTGGCCTGGGCGCGTTGTTAGCAGGTTTGACCGGCTGCTCGACGGGTGAACCTTCCAACGCCTCCGTTCGGCCATGGAACGCGCCGCAAAGCTGGGAAGGCGGCCTGCCGATTGACATGGGCCAGCACCCATGATTTTTTCTGCTAAAGTCTTGTTCCGGTTTTCACGCACCGCGACGGCGTAAAAACAAAATCCACTTTCGCATCGTGCGGTTCGACGGGAATTTTTTCCAACAACTGGAAGTCATAACCCAATCCGCATTTTACACCGCTGATTTTTCCGAGCAGCCGGTCATAAAACCCCCGGCCGCGCCCCAGTCGGCTTCCGCCCAGATCAAACGCGATGCCCGGCACGAGCACCAGGTCGAATTGGTCCAGCGGAATCGCCAGGCAGTTTGCCGCCGGCTCCCGCACGCCGAATTTTCCCGGGACAATATCCGTGGCCAGTTTTTTGATTTGCTTCGCCCTGTAAATTTTCTCCGCCGCATCGAAAAAGGGCAGGGCGCAGTTGGTTCCCAGCGCGAGCGACAATTCCAGCATTGGCCAAACATCAAGTTCGTCCGGCAGCGGCGCAAAAAACAAAATCGTGTGCGCGCTGGGTATTTGCGCCTGCAACCGCTCGCACAGATCAATGGATTCCACCGCCCGCACCGCCGGCGATATCTTTCCCAGCGCCATGCGCATTTTTGCACGCAGACCGGCCTTTGCTTGTGAAATATTCGATTCCATTTTTCAAGACCCGCCGGGTTTGGACTTTTGACTTTGGGCCTTGGACGCCGCGAACGCGGCCCGCCATTTTTCGACGCGTTCCTTGATCTTTTTTTCCACGCCTTGCTCGGTCGGCTCGTAAAACCTTTTGTCCGAACCGAGATAATCCTGCGCGACAAAATGTTCCTTGCCGTCATGCGCGTATTCGTAGCCGATGCCGTGGCCGAGCTTTTTCGCGCCGGAATAATGCCCATCGCGCAGATGTTCGGGCACGGCGAGCGTGCGGCCGGACTTCACATCTTCCAGCGCGGCATCAATGGCCTTGATGACGCTGTTGCTTTTGTTCGCGGTGGCGATGTAGATCGTCGCCTCGGCCAGCGGAATCCGTGCCTCCGGCCAGCCGACAAATTCGGCGGCGGATAAACAAGCATTCGCCAGTATCAGCGCCATCGGGTCGGCGAGGCCGACATCCTCCGCCGCGCAGATCACGATGCGCCGGGCGATGAAGCGCGGGTCCTCGCCGGCGTGGATCATCTTGGCCAGCCAGTAAAGGGCCGAGTCCGGGTCGCTGCCGCGCATGGATTTGATGAAGGCGGAAATGGTGTCGTAGTGCGCGTCGCCGTCGCCGTCATAAACGACGGCTTTCTTCTGGATGCTTTGCTCGGCGACTTCGAGTGTGATGCGGATGGTTCCGTCCGGATCCGGCGCGGTGGTCAGCGCGGCGATTTCCAGCGAGTTGAGCGCCTTGCGCGCATCGCCGTCGGAAATTCCGGCAAGATGGCGCAGAGCATTTTCAGCGGCGGAAATTTTCAGCAGGCCAAGTCCGCGTTCCGCGTCGGCCAGCGCACGCTGCAGCAGTGAAAATAAATCTTCCTCCGTCAGCGGGCGCAGCTCGAAAATCTGCGAGCGCGAGACGAGCGGCGAATTGACGAAGAAAAACGGGTTGTGCGTGGTCGCGCCAATGAGCCGGATGACGCCGCTCTCCACATCCGGCAGCAAAACGTCCTGCTGCGCCTTGTTGAACCGGTGGATTTCGTCAATGAAGAGAATGGTCGGCTGGCCGGTGTTTTCGAGACGGTTGGCGGCGGCGGACAGGACGCGGCGCATGTCCGCGACGTTGGATTCCACGCCGCTCAGGCGCTCGAACTTGCTTTTGGTCTGGCGGGCGATGATCTGGGCGAGCGACGTTTTGCCCGTGCCGGGCGGCCCGTAAAAAATCAGCGACTGGATGCGGTCCGCCTCGATGGCGCGCCGCAACAATTGTCCGGTGCCGAGAATGTGCGGCTGGCCGGCGTATTCATCGAGGTTGCGCGGGCGCATCCGCGCGGCGAGCGGACGGCTTGTGAAAGTGTCGGGCGCGGGCGCGGAGTTTTTCTCCGGTTGCTTTTCAACCGGATTGGAAAACAAATCATCAAGCGCCATGGGTTGAAATTAGCATTGGAAAAGGTTTGCCCAAAACAAAAAAGCCCGCGACGGGTGGCGGGCTTTGATTTCAAATGTGAAAGGTCACAATTGAAATCTTGAAAGAACCCCCGCCATTGCCGTGTCTAACGGATCCTTTGAACATGTATTGCTACATGTGGAACTCGCCGGGCTGCTTTCGACTTCCAGTAAAGGCATGTCGGCCGCAACCATGACTTGCTCCGTGATCGTTTAACTTACGGTTCAAGGATTGTTTCGAATCACGAACAGGGCAGGGAAATTATTGTGTTCAAAGATCAATCTGACTGAATCGCTTGCTCTAACTAATAAATCGCCCGGTTCAGGATCTTTCTCAAGGATTATTTTCAGAAAAATTTCCCGCTTCCAGCAACTAAAACTTGCGTTCGCCGGTTGGACGGCGTTTTATCAGATTTCCACGCATTTCCGCGCGATTCATGGCCCGGAAATCTTCCCGTCCAGATTTTTGCGCAGCACCTCCGCGAGTGTTTCCGGTTTGAACGGTTTGCGGATGAAGTTTTCCCCTTCGAACAGCGCGGCATGACGCACGGCAGCCTCGCCGGCATAACCGCTGGTGAAAATGATTTTCATTGCCGGATCCACGGCATGGATGCGCGCGGCAAGTTCGTGGCCGCTCATGCCATTGGGCATGACCAGGTCGGTCAGCAAAAGGTGGATTTGATCCCGGTTTTTCTGCCACAAGTCGAACGCCTGGAAGCCGTCTTGCGCCTGCAACACCGTGTAACCCAGCCGCTGCAGCAGATGGCACACGGTGCTGCGCACAGGCAGCTCGTCTTCCACGACGAGGATGGTTTCCTTACCGCACGGCAAGTTTCCAATGGACGGTTCGTCGGGGGCGACGACAGCCGCAGCGGCGAGAGCCGGGAAATAAATTTGAAAAGTCGTGCCCCGGCCCGCCTCGCTTTCGACGGTGATCCACCCGTTATGCTGTTCGATGATGCCGTAAACGGTCGCCAGGCCGAGGCCGGTGCCTTTTCCGACTTCTTTGGTGGTGAAAAACGGCTCGAAGATGTGCGGTAGGTTCTCTGGGGCGATGCCGCATCCGGTGTCATGGAACGCCAGAGAGACATGCGGCAGTGGTTGCGTGGAATCGTTGGCCGCCGGGTTTCTGGTTTCCACGGCACTCGTGCGGATGGTGAGTTTGCCGCCGTTGATCATGGCGTCACGGGCGTTGACGGCGAGATTAAAAATAATTTGCTCAATCATGCCGGCGTCGGCAAGGATGCGCGGAATGACCGGCGTATATTCGGCGTTGAGCGTGATGTCTTCGCCGAGGGTCCGTCGCAGCATTTTGGTCGCGTGGTTGACGGAAGTGTTCAGGTCCAGGCTGGCTGGACGCATCGCCTGTTTGCGGCTGAACAGGAGCAGCTGTCGCGTGAGTTCGGCGGCGCTCTCGGCGGCATGGATGATTTCCTCGATGAATTCATGCCGTTTTTCCGGCTCCAAGTCCGGGTCGGTCAGCAGCGAGGCGTTGCCATGGATGGCCGTCAAAAGGTTGTTAAAGTCGTGGGCGATGCCGGCGGACAACTGCCCGAGGGCCTCCATTTTTTGCGCCTGACGGTATTGGGTCTCCAGCTTCCGGCTTTCGCTGATGTCGCGAAAGGTCCAGATTCGCCCGTAATATTTTCCCTCCTTGTCGCGGACCGGTGATGAGTAGCGGTCCAGAATCGTTCCGTCCGCCATTTCAATTTCGTCCCGGCCAACCTCGTTGGGATGCGCATAAAGAAAAGTCACCCGCTCCGCGAATTTCTCGGGATCTTTAATCTGCTGTGCGATATGCTTGAACAGCTTGGCGTCGTCGTCGTCACGGATGATGTGGTCGGGAACTTTGAACAATAGATACAACCGCTGGTTTTGCAGGATTTTTTTGGCGCAATCGTTTACCACCAAAATGGCGTCCAGGGCGGAGTCCACCTGCGCCTCCAGCAGCGCGGTCTTCCAAAGCAGCTCTGCCTGGGTCTGCTGGCGCTCTTCGTGTAGCTGTCTCTGCTCCAGCGCCTGAGTGACAGCTTTCCCCAGACGCACGATCCGGTCCTTGAGCAGATAGTCAGTCGCGCCGTGTTTCATGGCCTCCACCGCCACCTCTTCCCCAACGGTGCCGGAAATCAGGATGAACGGGATGTTCCGGCCGCTCTCGCTTAAAAGCTTCGCCGCCCGCAGTCCGCCGAAATTCGGCATCGAATAATCCGAGAGGACGATGTCCGGTGAATTTTTGATTTCCGCCAGAAAGTCACCCTCTGTTTGCACGCGTTTCCACTCCGGATCAAACCCGGCGCGGCGCAGCTCGGCCAGCAACAAATCCGCATCGTCCGGGTTGTCCTCGACAAACAATACTTTCAGCGGCTTTTTCATTTTTATTCCGGGACGGGCGGCTGGTTGAGCAGCAGCCAGTACATTCCCAGCTGCTGCACGGCGGCAACAAACAGCTCAAAGCTCACCGGCTTCACGATGTAGCTGTTCACTCCGAGATGGTAGCTTTCCACCAAGTCGTTCTGCTCTTTGGAGGAGGTGAGAATGACCACGGGAATTTTCCGGGTGCGGGGATCGCCTTTGAGCCGCTTCAACACCTCCTTGCCGTCAACCTTCGGCAGCTTCAGGTCGAGCAGGATCACCTTCGGACCGGCTTCCAGCTTGCGCTTGGCGAAGGCTCCCTCGCAAAAGATGAAATCCAGCGCCTCCGCGCCGTCGCGGGCGATTTGGATGCGGTTGGCGACCTTCCCCTTGCGCAATGCGTGCAATGTCATCTCCAGATCGTCGGCGTTGTCCTCCACCACCAGAATTTCGATTTCATTCATAATTATGTTTCTTTCCCGAGAGTGAACCGGAAAATGGCGCCCCGGTCTTCCTCCGCCTCCGCCCACACACGCCCGCCGTGGCGGTGCACCACCCGCTGCACAATGGCCAGCCCGACGCCCGTGCCTTCAAAATCGTCAGCGAGGTGGAGGCGCTGGAACACCGTAAACAGTTTGTGCGCATACTGCATGTCAAACCCCGTTCCGTTGTCGCGCACGAAATAAACATTTTCGCCGTTGTCGGTCTCGCAGCCGATTTCAATCCGCGCCGGAGCCCGTCCGCGCGTGTATTTGATCGCGTTGGAAATCAGGTTGACCCACACCTGCTTGAGCAGGGCCGGATCACCCCAGCAGGCGGGCAGGGTCCCGGTCAGGATCTCAATCTGCCGGCCCTCGCGTTGCGGGGCCAGGTCTTCCAAGGTGTTCCGCACAAGCGGGGCCGTGTCCACCTGTTGCCCTTTCAAGGGCTGCCGGTTCAGGCGCGAAAACGCGAGCAGGTCATCAATCAATTCCCCCATCTGCCGGCCGCCATTGCGAATCCTTTCCAGATAGCGCCGGGCCTCCGCGGGCAGTTGCGGCGCGAATTCCTCCATCACCATCCCGGCAAACCCGTTCACGGCACGCAGCGGTGCGCGCAAATCATGGGAGACAGAATAGCTGAACGCCTCCAGTTCCTGGTTGGCGGCTTCGAACTGGGCGGTGCGCTCGATCACACGTTGCTCCAGTTCGGTGTTGAGAAGGTGGATTTTTTGCTCGGCATTTTTGCGCTCGGTGATGTCGCGCGCCACTTTTGAAACGCCGATGACCTTGCCGGTGACATCCTTAATCGGTGAAACGGTCAGGGAAATGTCAATTGTCCGTCCGTCCTTCGTCTGCCGCAACGTCTCAAAGTGCTCCACGCTTGCGCCCTGCTTGATCTGATTCAGAATATGATTCTCCTCCAACTGCCGGTCGGTGGGGATCAACCGCATGATGGAAGCCCCCACCATTTCGCCAGACGTATAGCCGAAAATCTTTTCCGCACCCTTGTTCCAACTGGTGACGATGCCGTTCAGATCCTTGCCGATGATGGCGTCGTCTGAAGATTGCACGATGGCCGCCAGCCGCGCCGCCGTCGCCTCGTTGTGCTTGCGGTCGGTGATTTCTGTGCGGATGGCGACATACTGGCGTGGCTTGCCGTCCTCGTTGAGGAACGGCACGATGGTCGTGTCCACCCAGTAGAACGAGCCGTCCTTGGCCCTGTTCTTGATTTCGCCTTTCCAAACTTTGCCGCCGGCAATGGTCGTCCACAATTCACGGATGAATTCTTTGGAATGGAAGCCCGAATTGATCAGGCGATGATCCTGGCCGAGCAGTTCGGTGCGGCGATATTTGGAAATGGCGCAGAATTTGTCGTTGACGTAGGTGATTTTTCCCTGCGGATCGGTGATGGCCACGATGGCGTGCGCGTCCAGCGCGGCCCTCAAGTGGTCAACTTCTTTGAGCGAGGCTTTTAGTTGTTGTTCCGCCTGCATAACCGGTGATCCAATTATTTTTTCACCGCGACCCGTCGCCTGGTCGTCAAAAAATGCCCGGCCAGGAATTTTTAGGCACCGACATTCCGTCGCTTTGAATCCGGCGACTTGAGCAACGCCCAGTCGAGGTTCAATTGCGGCGTGATCTGGCTCAAACGCTGAAAATTCACCGGCTTGGTGATATAATGTTCTGCGCCGAGACGCTGGCATTCCGCCCGGTCGTAGCTCTCCTGCGAAGCTGTGAGCACCGCGACCGGGATGTGCCAGGTCCGTTTGTCGGCCTTGATCCGGCGCAGCACATCCAAGCCGCTCACTTTGGGGAGATTCAAATCCAGCAGGATGAGCTGCGGATGCGCCTTGGCCGGACGGCGGGCATATTCCCCCCGGCAAAAGACATAATCCAGCGCCTTCGCGCCGTTGTTCACGACATGAACGTGATTGGAAAAGCGGGCTTTTTTGAAGGCTTGCAGGGTCATCTCCACGTCGTCGGCATTGTCCTCAACCAGAAGCACGTCCACGAGATTCCGGTCATGGACATTGATTTTGGCGTCGTCGTTTTTTTCGATCGGCACGCTTTCGGGAAACAGGGCGGAAACCGAAATGTCCAGCGCGTGAGCCAGCTTGATGATGCTCCCCAAAGAAATGTTTCGCGCCCCCCTTTCCACGTCAGAAATGTAGGTTCGATGCAGTTCCGCCCGTTCAGCCAGTTCTTCCTGGGAGAAGCCCAAATGACTCCTCCAGTCCCTGACCACCGCCCCAAACACTTTTTGGACATCACTATTGGCCACAAATTATATTACCACAAGTTATCCGCCCGGATATCAACTTTTAAGATGCTGCCATTGTAACATGGGTTACAACAGACTATGAGTGACTTGCTGGATTTCCGCCGGTGGCGAAGTTTTGGAAAGACAATTGAAACGCACTGCGCTCTTGATGTTGAAAATATCCGGTCAAATTCCAACTCGCCTTTGCCCGTTCCTTCCTGCTAATTTTCCGGTTCAGTTTGCCATGATGACCAGCACTCAAATCCGCCAGTCGTTCCTCGACTTTTTCAAGTCGAAGGCGCACACCATCGTGCCGTCTTCCTCGTTGATGCCGGACAGCCCGAACCTGCTGTTCACCAACGCCGGCATGAACCAGTTCGTGCCGATCTTTCTCGGCCAGGCCCAATGCCCCTACACGCCCGGCCGCGCGGCGGACACCCAGAAGTGCATCCGCGCCGGCGGCAAACACAACGACCTCGACGACGTCGGCCTCGACACCTATCACCACACGTTCTTCGAGATGCTCGGCAACTGGAGCTTCGGCGATTATTTCAAAAAGGAGGCGATCAACTGGGCTTGGGAACTCATCGTCGAGAAATGGAAGTTTCCCCCGCAACGCCTCTACGCCACCGTGTTTTGTCCCTATCACGGCGAAGCCGGCTGGGAAGCCCGGTGGCAGACGGAACTGGAGCAGGTGCTCGTTTTGGCCATGACCTCGCCGGACTTCATCCCGCCCAACGCCAATGCCTCGCCGTTTGAGATCGCCGACCAGGAAGCCGCGATGTTCTGGGCGAAAAAATTCACCGCTGCCGGATGTGATCCCAAAACCCACATCGTTCCCGGCAACCGGAAGGACAATTTCTGGATGATGGGCGAGACCGGCCCGTGCGGTCCCTGCTCGGAATTGCATGTGGATTTGACGCCGGACGGCAGCACGCGCGGAAACCTGGTGAACAAGGGTGACGCCCGCTGCATTGAGATCTGGAACCTGGTTTTCATCCAGTTCAATGCGAATCCCGACGGCGCGTTCTCGCCGCTGCCCGCCCAGCATGTGGACACCGGCATGGGCTTTGAGCGCGTCACCAGCATCATCCAGGGCACAAAAAACTTTTCCGATTTTGCCAACGCGAAAATTTCCAATTATGAGACCGACATTTTCCGTCCCATTTTCGATGTTTTGGAGAAAATGAGCGGCAAAACATTTGGCAGCACCCTGCCGGGAACGGCCGTTGCCGTCTCGCCGGTGCCCGTCGCGCCGCTGGACTTTCCCATCAAAACCAGCGGCGAAGGTCCCAGCCGCATTATTGATGTCGGCATCCCACAACACCCGCCCGCCCTCGACCCGACATGCGCCGAGATAAAACCCACCGTCGCCGGCGGCTCCGCGTCAGCCTCCGGCGTATCCCCGGAGCATTTGGGCGTATCCTCCAGCCATCCCAGCTTATCCCCGAGCCAGCCGGTCGTATCCTCCTCACCCCTTGGCGTATCCTCCTCGCAGCCGGACGCCGACCAGGGCGCAAGCGGATACGCTGGACACCCATCCGCCGACCAAATTGCCCTCGACATCGCCTTCCGCGTCATCGCCGACCACATTCGGACACTGTCGTTTGCCATTGCCGACGGCATCCAACCCGGCAACAACGACCGCAACTACGTTTTGCGCCGCATCCTGCGCCGCGCCGTGCGTTACGGCCGCACGCTCGGTTTCAAGGAACCGTTCTTCTACAAACTCGTGGACGTCCTCGCCGACACAATGGGCGATGTTTTTCCCGAAATCCGCGCCCGGAAGAAGCAGGTGCAGGAAACCATTCGCATCGAGGAAGAGGCATTTAATAAAACTCTCGATCGGGGAATTGAATTATTTGAAGAAGCTGTTCAGTTGGCCAGCGAACCGGTGGCACGAGGAACGACATACCAGCAGGCAGGAAAGTTATTCATTCTTCCTGATGGACAGAGAATCGAAGATGTTGATGTTTTCTACCGCAAATCTAAAGATGGCATTATCGAAAGGGGCATAACAGGTGGCTTTGCTTTTAGACTTTACGACACCTACGGCTTTCCGCTCGACCTCACCGAATTGATGGCGCGCGAATGCGGTTTGACCGTGGACAAGGACGGTTTTGAAAAGTTGATGGAAGAGCAGCGCACCCGCGCTCGCGCCGCGCAGAAGAAGGAAGTCATTTCCCTCTCGCAAATCGAGACCACCACGCCCACAAAATTCGTCGGCTACGAGGCACTTGCCGTGCCGGCCAAGGTGCTGGAAGTCGTTTCCTTGAAGGACAAGACCGCCGTGATCCTCGACACCAGCGCGTGCTACGCCGAGATGGGCGGCCAGGTTGGCGACACCGGCGAGTTGACCGGCAGCGGCCAGATCTGGCGCGTCACCAACACCCAGAAGTCCGGCAACACCTGGCTGCACTTCATCGAGGGCGGCGATGCTCCGGCCATTGGCGCGGGCGTCACGCTCGCCGTCGAGAAGCCGCGCCGCGATGCCATCCAGCGGCATCACACCGTCACGCATCTTTTGCATTGGGCGTTGCACGAAGTCGCCAGCAAGGAAGCGTCGCAGAAAGGTTCCTTCGTCGGGCCGGACAAGCTGACTTTTGACTTCAACAGCGCGCCGCTCACGCCGCAGCAGGTCGCCGACATTGAGAAGCTCGTCAATGAGCGCATCCTTGAAAACGCCGGCGTCTCGTGGACGGAAGTGCCGCACGCCGACGTGAAGAATCGCAGCGACGTGATGCAATTTTTCAGTGACAAATACGGCGACACCGTGCGCGTCGTCCAAATCGGCGGCGGGGCAGGGAAGCTGGATGGTTATTCCATGGAACTTTGCGGCGGCACGCACACGCGCGCGACCGGCGAGATCGGCTTGTTCCGCATCGTCGGCGAGAGCGCCATCGCGGCGGGCGTCCGGCGCATCGAAGCCGTTGCGGGTTTGAGCGCCTATGATTTGGCCAACGAGCAGTTGCAGCTCATCCGCAGCATTGCCGGAAAAATCAATTCGCCGGTTCACGAGCTGGAAAAGAAAGTGGAGTCGCTGCTCGCGCATCAAAAAGAACTGGAGAAGTCGCTCAAGTCGGCCATCCAGCGCAATGCGGCGCAGACCGCGAGCTGGCTGCTGACCCGGTCGCAGATTGTCAACGGTGTTCCGCTCATCACGCAAAGCTTTCCCGACTCGGATGCGGATTATCTCCAGGCCGTGGTGGACGCGCTCAAGGGCCGGTTCAAAGGCGTGATTGTTTTGGGCGGTTCGTCCAATGACGCCGTCGCGCTCGTTGCGAATGTGTCAGCTGAATTCACCACGAAAGTTCAGGCCGGAAAAATAATCCAGACCATCGCGCCGATCGTCGGCGGCAAGGGCGGCGGCAAGCCGGATAACGCACGTGGCGGCGGCAAGGATGCAAGCAAGCTCGACGAAGCGTTGGTGAAGGCAAAAATGTTGTTAAGCTGAATAATGAATACGGTGATCGGCTGTAATGGGTCTGGCTTGGCTAGCAATGATTTTTCATGCAAACTGAAATTGGTCCAGACAATGTGACGTATAACCATGATGCTCACATTGTCAAGAAGCCGCGGTTTGCCCGATACAAATCTTTAACCGCCTGGAGGGGCATTGCCTGTCTTTCCATCGTCATTTTCCATTCGCTGTTCAACGGTGATCTTTCGATTATCCCCGAATCCAAGGCAACGATTGTATTGGTCGAAGTGCTACGACGATTCTGGATCGGGGTTCCAATTTTTTTTGTAATAAGTGGATACTGTGTCATTGCGTCCGCAGACCGACTTCGTCATGACCGTGGAGCGGCGAAACAATTCTTCTGGCGGAGATTTTGGCGGATTTATCCGCCATATTGGTTCTGGCTGGCCTTGGCCGGGTTGACCGTATACATAGTTGAAACATTTATTCAACCGGGGTTTTTTCGCTGGGGGATGATTTCAAATCCATCTGGACTTACTCTCTGGCAATGGATAGGCAATCTTACTTTGACAGAAACCTGGCGATCCAATTTCACCCTTGGAGTTCAGTGGATGTGGTTGGCGCCGGCGTGGACATTGGCATATGAAGAGCAGTTTTATGCAGTGGTTGGCCTGGTGCTCATTATGGCTCGACACTTCTTTTTTCAGGCGCTCGCGCTAGTTACGTTGATCGTTATTGTTGGAACGGTGTATCCCTTTTGGGGACCAAAAGCAAATGGCACTTTTTTGGACGGGAAGTGGATCATGTTTGCCTCTGGAACATTGGTTTATTATATTGTCAACTACGTCACGCCGCGCAGGCAGTTTTGGCTTTGCCTGTTGCTCTGGTTTGGGGTTTTGAGCGCATTTGCCGATCCGCGTCAGCTTCTTAACTCGAGCGTGGATGAACCTAATCAGATGTATCTCGCTGCGTTTGGCTTTGCGCTTTTAGCTATTTTCTTGCAGCGTTGGGATCAGGAGCTCACGAATTGCCCACTGTTGCGTCCGTTCTTTTATTGTGGCGAGATGTGTTACAGCATTTATCTTGTCCATTGGCCTGTGACTCTCGTAGCCGGCGGGATCTTTAAATTACTCGGCGTAAATGGAACTGCTCGCATTCTTTTGATCGGCCTGCCCGGCAGCATCGCAATTACCGTGGGGGCGGCGAGAATCTTTCACGTTTTAATCGAGCGCAGATTTTGGAATTCAACGACCGAATCGGTTTAGATTCGAGGCACATATGGATCCAATTGGAAATTTAAGCTGTGGCCGGTTTTTCCACGTAACATTGCAAGCCGGGATAAATGAGGTAGAGCAATTTCTTTTCCGGTAGCGGGATGGTTACAATTGGGTCGAGTCCCATGGCTTTCATTTGGTCGGCGGCACTCGGTGGCATTTTGAGGCCGTTGGCTTCGGCCAGCTTCAGCTCGAAACGCGCCTTGCCGGTATCAAAGGCAATCTTGCCGGGCATGGTGATCGTGTTGCCGGATGCCGGCTTGAGCTGGGATTCGAGCGTGGCGGTGAAGCCGGTGTTGACACCGAATAATTTAGCCATGGCGCTGTCAATGGCTGTCGAACCGGTTGGCTGGCCGGGGTGTGCGGAGGCGGGATTGAGTCCGAAGCAGAGCAGCGTAGCGGTCGGGAGCAGGAGATGCTTTTTTATGGATGGGATGAAGGGTTGCAACACTTTTAATGACACAACCCGTTTCGCAAGTCGAGAAAAAATGTTTTCGACTCGGACGGATTATAAACGGGAAATGAGCAGTTCCCGTTGGAACACGAGCTCCTTCGGCAACTGGCTGTAGAGCTTGATGAACAGCTCGTCCTGCATCACGAGTTCGCGATGCCACTCAGACGTGTCAATCTTTTGAGCCTCGGCAAATTTCTCTGGGGTCATTTCCTTTTCCAGGCCGCGCATGTCGAGGTCCTGATATTCCGGCACCCAGCCGATGGAGGTTTCGATGGCGTGCGCACCCTGCTGGCTGCGTTGCACGATCCATTTCAACACACGCATGTTGTCACCGTAACCGGGCCAGATGAATTTTCCCTCGCTGTTTTTGCGAAACCAGTTCACGTGGAAAACGCGCGGCAGATGCTTCACGAGCCGGCGCATTTCGAGCCAGTGCGCAAAATAATCACCCATGTTATAGCCGCAGAACGGCAGCATCGCCATCGGGTCGCGGCGCACCTGGCCGAGCGTGCCGGCGGCGGCGGCGGTCATCTCAGAACCGACGGTCGCGCCGAGGTAAACCCCGTGGACCCAGTTGAACGCCTGGAAAATCAACGGCATCGTCGTGGCGCGGCGGCCGCCAAAAATCATCGCGCTGATCCGGACGCCTTCCGGATTTTCCCAGTCGGGATCAATGATCGGGCAGTTTTTCGCAGGCGCGGTGAAGCGGCTGTTCGGGTGGCTGGTGACCACCGTTTTGCCTTCCGCATCTTTTTTGTCTGGCGTCCAGTCCTTGCCTTTCCAGTCAATCAAATGTGCGGGCGGCGTCTTGGTCATGCCTTCCCACCACACATCGCCCTCGTCGGTGAGCGCGACGTTGGTGAAAATCGTGTCGCGTTTGATGGAATCCATCGCCATGGGATTGCTGCTGTAAGAGGTGCCGGGCGCTACGCCGAAGAAGCCGGCTTCGGGATTGATCGCGTGCAGATGACCGTCCGGGCCGGGTTTGATCCAGGCAATGTCGTCGCCGATGCAGGTGACCTCCCAGCCTTCGTCCTTGAGGTGTTTCGGCGGAATGATCATCGCAAAATTAGTCTTGCCGCACGCGCTTGGAAACGCCGCGGAGACGTAGGTTTTTTTGCCGGACGGTTCCTTCACGCCGAGGATCAGCATGTGTTCCGCCATCCAGCCTTCGTCCCGCGCCATGGCCGAGGCGATGCGCAGCGCAAAACATTTCTTGCCGAGCAGCGCGTTGCCGCCGTAACCGGAGCCGAAGCTCATGATGAGCCGGTCTTCGGGGAAATGGGCGATGTAGGTGTCTTCGGGGTTGCAGGGCCACGTCACGTCTTTCGCGCCCGCCGCGAGCGGCAGGCCGACGGAATGAAGGCATTTTACGAACGTCCCGGTCTTTTCGATCTGTTCAAACACGCCGGTGCCCATGCGCGTCATGATGCGCATGTTCGCGACCACATAGGGACTGTCGGAAATTTCGATGCCATATTGCGCGATGGGCGAACCGATCGGCCCCATGCTGAAGGGAATGACGTAAAGCGTGCGGCCCTTCATGCAGCCCTTGAACAGGCCGTTGAGCTTGGCGATCATCTTGGCGGGCGCTTCCCAGTTGTTCGTCGGACCGGCGTCCTTCGGCGACTTCGAGCAGATGAAGGTGCGCTGCTCCACGCGTGCCACGTCGCGCGGGTCGCTGCGGACGAGCAGGGAATTCGGCCGAAGTTTTTCGTTGAGCCAGAGGCCCGCGCCGGACTGCACAATCCGGTCACGCATCAATTTGTCCTCGGCCGCGGAACCATCGCACCAGTGGACATTGTCCGGCTGGCAAAGCGCGGTAATCTCGCCGACCCAGTCCACAACATTTTTATTGGTGGTGGGTGCTTTGGGTGATTGTTTGGAAGTTTTGCTCATATAATATAGTCGTGATGCCCGCCTCAAAATCAAACGACCTTTGTGGTGCGCCAAAATTGATTCCGGCAACGCAGAGAACCTGCCAGAGCCGGCCGGGCGGGGCCAACCGGATTTTGGCGGAAGCTTGCCATATTTTGCCAGCCAAACCCCGGGATGGTGATGAATTTTTACCGTCGCACCTTTCGTGCGGTATGCTAAAATTCGTAGGACATGAGTGCGCCAACTGTTGCCAAAACCGGAAGCGAGGCGGATGCCGCCAAATGCCTTGCGCGTTCCGTCGTGGACACGCTGGCTGAGGAGCCGGCGTTGGAAGCGGTGACTATTGACCCCGCGCAGCGGAAGATTTCTGTTGCCACGCTCGGCCGCACCGATGTGGATAAATTGACGCAGCGCCTGACCAATAAATTTCATTCCGCCCCGGGCACCAGTCCGGGCCACGAGTGCTCCCTGCTGGACGGCAAAAGCGATTGTGCCGTCTGCGGCTCGCCGTTGTCGGCGGCGGAACGCCAGAAAATCAACATTTTGCGCGACGGCACGAGCACGACCATTGCAAGAGTCACCTGTCCGACCGCCCCGAAGTTCTGGCGCTGGTGCGACCTGCCGTTCCCCAAGATCGTCCCGCGCGAAATTGAACTGCACGATGACGACTACGCGGTTGACGAATGGAAACTGCAACTGGCCGCCGCCTTTCTGTGCGGTGGGCTGGGGCTGGCGGCGTTTTTTTTGCCGCCGGGCAACTGGAAAATCATCTTGTTCGTTTTGAGCTACTGCACCGGCGGATTTTATCCGGCGGAGGAAGTTTGGGAACGCCTCCAAAAGCGCCAGGTGGACGTGCATTTCCTGATGATTGCCGTCGCCGCCGGTGCGGCGAGCATCGGCGCTTGGGCGGAAGGCGCGACGCTGCTGTTTTTATTTTCGCTGTCCGGCGCACTTGAACATTACGCGATGGGCCGGACGCAGAAAGAAATCCGCGCGCTGTTCCGTGACGCGCCGAAGTTTGCCACCGAGCTCGACGATCAGGGCCGCGAACGCGAGGTGCGCGTCGAGGAAATCTGTCCCGGCATGAAACTGCTCATCAAGCCCGGCACGCAATTTCCCGTGGATGCGGAGATCGCCCAGGGCAGCACCGCCGCCGATGAATCGAACCTCACCGGCGAGGCCACGCCCGTCGAAAAGAACGTCGGTGACAGCGCACTCGCTGGAACCATCAATCTTTGGGGCGCGGTTGAGGTCCTCGTCACCCGGGCCGCCGCTGAAAGTGCGCTGCAAAAAATCATCGCGCTCATCAAGGAAGCGCAGCAGCAAAAGGCGCCTGCGCAGCAGTTCACCGACAAATTCGGCACCATTTATACTTACATTATTTTGGGGGTGTCGCTGGCGATGTTTTTCGTATGGTGGCTGATCCTGGGGCTCTTGCCGTTCACTTCTGCTGTCGAGTCGCACAGCGCGTTTTACCGCGCCATGACGCTGCTGGTCGTCGCCTCGCCGTGCGCGCTGGTGCTTTCGATTCCCTCCGCTGTGCTCGCCGCCATCGCCTGGGGTGCGCGGCACGGCATATTGTTTCGCGGCGGCGCGGCGGTGGAAAAACTGGCCGAGGTGAACATCGTCGCCCTCGACAAAACCGGCACGCTCACGACCGGCGAACTGCGCGTGGAAAAAGTCGAGAGCTTTCCGCCCGGCCGCGAAAATGAGACCGCGCAACTGGCTTATTCGCTCGACCGGCTTTCGACGCATCCGCTTGCCCGGGCCATCACCCGTTACGGCAAGCAGCAGCGGCTGGAGCTGCTGACGCTCGAGAATTATGAATATGTCACCGCGCAGGGTTCGCGGGCGAGGCATCGGGGCGGCGAAGTCCGTCTGGGCCGTCGCGAATGGCTGGCGTCCGGCCGTCACGCCGTGGTTATCGCGCAAATGGTCGCGACCGAGGCTGGTTTTTCCGAAGTGTGGGTGGAGAGCGGTGATCTGGTCGGCCGGATCATTCTGCGCGACGACATCCGCCCGCAGGCCGCGTCCATCATCAAGGAACTGCGCCATGAAGGGCTGCGCTCCGTGGTTCTGACCGGCGACCGCACGGCGACGGCGGAACACATCAAAAACGAGCTAAAGCTGGACGACGTGCGCGCCGAATTGAAGCCGGAGCAAAAGGTTGCGGCTATCCGCGAATTGAGCGCGTCGGGCAAAAAAGTTGCGATGGTCGGCGACGGCGTGAACGACGCGCCGAGTCTGGCCGCCGCTCACATCGGCGTGGCAATGGGCGCCCGCGGATCCGATGCCGCGCTCGAACAGGCCGACGTCGTGCTGATGCACGACCGGCTGGAAAATTTTCTGGCCGCCTTCCGCTTGAGCCAGCGCGCCCGCCGCATCATCAGGCAAAACCTGGTCATCTCGCTCGGCACCGTGGTCGTGCTGGTCACCTTTGCGATGCTCGGAAAAATTCCGTTGACCCTCGGCGTCGTCGGCCACGAAGGCAGCACCGTGGTGGTGGTGATGAACAGCCTCCGCCTGCTGTTTGGCAATGGGACGGCAAAATAAAACCGTGAACCCGTTCCAAAAATTTGTCGCCCGCCACGCGCAGCTTTTTGCCAGCGGAAAAAAACTTCCGCCCGCCAATCTCAAAAAATTCGCGCGGCAAAAAATTTCCGACAAAGCGCCAGAGGCCCTGATTTTTTCACCGCACCCGGATGATGAGTGCATCACGGGCGGTCTGGCGTTGCGGCTGTTGCGCGAGGCGGATTGGAACGTCACTAACGTTGCCGTGACGCTCGGCAGCAATCGCGGGCGGCAGGCGGCGCGTCTGCGTGAATTGAAGCGCGCCTGCGCCTCGCTCGGCTTCAATCTGGTCGTGCCGGGCAAGCGTGCTTTGGAACAGGTCACCCTCAATTCGAGAAATAAGAATCCAACGCGCTGGAAGATGTCGGTCAAGCTGGTGGCCAAAGTTCTGGCGGAACATTCGCCGCGCGTCATTTTTCTGCCGCACGCGCTAGACGGACATGCCGCCCACATCGGCGCGCATTATCTGGTCATGGACGCGCTAAAGTCTTTGCCTCGTGACTTTCAATGTTTCGTGGTCGAAACCGAATTTTGGCGGTCAATGGACGCTCCGAACCTGCTGGTTGAATCGGGCATTGAAGACGTTGCCGGCCTGATCGGAGCGCTGGCGTGCCATGTCGGCGAGGTGCGGCGCAATCCGTACCACGCGCGGCTGCCGGCGTGGCTGATGGACAATGTGCGGCGCGGCGCGGAACTCGTGGGCGGGCAGGGCGGGTCGTCGCCGGATTTCACGTTCGGCACGATTTATCGTCTGGGAATGTGGCGCGGTGGGCGGCGGCAGGATATTTTCACGGGCGGAAAGATTTTGAACGCGGCGGAAAGTCCGGTAGGATTGTTTTAACGTCGGTTCCGGAGACGGACCGTGGCCGGGCCGGTTCGCCGGAAATTTTTTTCCAGGCTGCAGCCTCTGATGACAATGAAGAAAAAAACAAAATGGATTTTCGTCGCACTCGTCACGGTGTTCGCGCTGCTACAGTTCACCAATCCGGCGCGCACCAACCCGCCGGTCGTCAACACTCTGACCGCCACCAACCCGCCGCCGGCCCAGGTCGCCACGCTGCTGCGCGCCGCCTGTTACGACTGCCATTCCTACGAAACCAAATGGCCGCTGTACTCACGTATCGCGCCGTCGTCATGGCTCGTCGTCAGCGACGTGAATGAAGGCCGCCGGCACCTGAATTTTTCCGACTGGCCGGCCGACCCGGATGGCATTGCCAAGAAGCTGGATCGCATCAACGAGGTCCTCGACTACCGCGAAATGCCGCCCAAAAAATACACCTTGCTGCATCCCGAAGCGCGGCTCACGGAGGACCAGCGCAAGCTGCTCATGGATTGGAGCGATGCGGCGGGGAAAAAATCATCGCCCGGCGGCACCCAAAATTAAATGCTCCACAACGAATTCATTCCCGCCGTCGAACCGGCCTCGCGCCGGCTTATGGTCATGCTCCACGGCCTTGGCGACAGCATCGAAGGCTATCGTTGGTGGCCGGAGGCGTTGGGCCTGCCGTGGCTGAACCATCTGCTGGTCAATGCGCCGGACGAATACTACGGGGGCTATTCGTGGTTCGACATTGACGACCAACCGCCCGGCGTCCTGCGCAGTCGCAAGATGCTGTTCGAATTGCTTGACGATTTGCACGCCAAAGGTTTTCCGGCGGAGCAGATCACGCTCGGCGGGTTTTCGCAGGGCTGCCTGATGGCGGTTGACGCCGGCCTGCGTTATCCGCACCGGCTCGCGGGCATTGTTGGCATCAGCGGCTGGGTTTTCGAACTGGAAAAGACCGTCCAGCAGCTTTCGCCGGTCGCCCGGGAGCAGCGTTTGCTGATGACGCATGGCACGAGCGATCCGGTGGTTCCCATCGAAAAAGTGCGTCCACAAATTCCACTGCTCAAGGCGGCGGGCCTCAATATCGCCTGGCAGGAGTTTTCGAAAGTCCACACCATTCAGGGCGAAATAGAGCTCGCTGTTATCCGCAATTTTGTGCGCGCCGGTTATGCCTGAACTGGTGGGGCGAGAGTCCCCGCGAGCCGGTATTGTGAGTGGAAGCAGGCTCGCCAGTGGTCTCGCCCCACCCAATTCACGCCTTTATTTCGCGGTTTGCGCCGGGCATCCACATTTGTTCCGGGCGCGGTGTTCCGGCGGTCTGCCAGTCCATCGCGTTTTCCACGGTTTCGCGCATCTTGGCGAACCACCATTGCGCCCGGGCCACGCGCGTTTCGCGCCGCCGTCCGAAGCTGCGGGTCGGGGTGCCGTTGAATCCGAGTTCGAGCTGTTCGTTGGTTGTCATAATTTGGTTTTAATTACGACCCCACTTTCGCACAGGAGGTTGGACAAAGGCTGTCCAAGCCAAAAAATTTGCGGGAGTATTTTTTAAAAACAAATTGGCCAATTCATGGCGAACGCCACGTTTGACAGTCTTATCACTTTTTTGAATGATTTAGAAACTTGTCTGCAGAAAACGAACCGATCAACCCGCAGTCTCAAAATCGGAAGCAGAGTCCGAAACGATTATTTCGCTTCACCAGTGCTGTAATCAATTTGACTTCCTGTTTTGCAATATCGCCGGCTCATTGTCGCATGGGATAACTCTCTTCACCGTCTCAAACAACGGCAGCATCTGCATTTGTCTTGCCCAGAATCCGGCGAGCACCGGCCGTTTCCATCGGTTCGTCTCGCAGTAAGTTTTATTGTCGCAAAACAAACCGCCGAGGTCGTGGTCCGGTTTGAGTTTTTTGGGGCAAGGAATCTCCTAGTTGATGGTTAGCAAGCCGGACGTGACAGTAATTGATGAACGTAAAAATGGCAGAAGTGGATGATTGTCGCTATGAAATAAAAAATCCTGAAATCGGACAGAAATATTGGGTTAAATGCAAAAGTTACCGTTGCATAGCCATTTTGGGCAATGACGGCAAATGGGCTTCGCTCGCCACTGGCAAGGAAGTGGCTGGCATTCTCAATGTTTATCCCACCTAGAGACCTTCATTGTGGAACTGCCGCTCAAGCGGGTGAAAACAAACCGTCTGTTCGAAATTTTGGCGGAGGCTTGACGCCAGCCGAAGCTTCGGAAGGGTTTTCAGGCTCCGCTGGGGGCGAAACACAAACTGGGATACGCCGCTTCGCCGGATTTTTCGGTTGACGGAGTGCGCCGCCTGAATTTGGTCTTGCCTTCTGAACGCGGCGGACGGGAGTTGCTTTCTTCGTTGAAGACGGTTTTCTTTTCAAACAACGCCGAGCGACCAATGGAATGGCAGAGTTTGTGGAAATTCGTTTCGTTGTAACCGGTCATGATGATCACCTGCGCTGAAGGATGGGCCTCACGGAGGGCCTCCGCCGATTGAAAGCCGTCGGCCCCAATCTGGTTTACGTCCATCGTGATCCAGTCGGGCTTGAATTCGCGCGCCCGCGCCAACGCTTCATCGCCAGATTCGCACTCGCAAAAGGTGATCCCGGGCAGGTTCAGGAAATTACGAACCATCTCCCGGGTGCGGGCTTGCTTGTCAACGATCATTAATTTCATATCGGGTTTTGTATTTTTTAGCGGGGTGGGGAATCAGCTGTCTAAATATCATTGGCCGCCATTTTCGAAGCCGGATGTGCCAGCTCTTCGATCAACATCATGTGCAGCGTCATCAGGTTTTCCTTGCAGACCAGACCGACCGCGCCGACGGCGTTGGAAAGCTTGGGAAAATGCGGTTCATTGTAGCCGGTGACGATGACAACGTGCGCCCGGGGATTTTGCTCCCGCAACGCCTCCGCCAGTTGAAAACCATTCAGTCCCGGCATATTGACATCCACCGTAATCCAGTCGGGCTGGTAGCTGCGCGCGCACCGCAACGCCTCATTACCGGAGGAGCATTCATAAAAATCAATGCCCGGCAGGCACAAGAACTTGCGGATCATCTCGCGCGTGCTCGCATGGTCATCAACTATCATTAATTTCATAATGCGCTGAAATGCCTTGTGGAACTTTTTCACTGTCGCATGAAATGATCCCGCGTGGAATTGTAGCCTCCGCGTATTTTTGACTAGGTAGAAGCCGGTATTTTTCCTAAGTGGAACTACCTAGGATAGCTGCGGTGGAAAACGGCCCGAGGAGTCAAATGGCCGAACGATTTTCGAGCGCGAACTGTAGCAGGCTGTGGTTGCCGGTCAGGGCAAGTTTGGCGCAGATGTTTGCACGATGTGCCTCAACGGTCCGGGGGCTGATGAAAAGCTCACCGGCGATTTTGCGGCTGGTTTTTTTCTCGGCGATGAGCTTGAGGATGCGCCGTTCAGCCTTAGTAAGGTCGTCAAGCCCGGGGGTTTTCTCGGCGAGCGCTTCGGCGCGGCTGCGCCGGCGGACGAGATAGCCGGAAATGGAGGAGCTTAAATAATGCTCACCGGCGGCCACGGCGGCGATGGCCTTAAGAATTTCTCCGACGGCGTTTTCCTTGAGGACAAAACCTCTGGCCCCGATGTCCAGCGCCCGGTTGCAGGTTTCTTCGTCCTTGTGCATTGTCAGGATGATGAAACGCGTCGGCAGGCGTTTGCCCTGGAGTTTACGGGCGATTTCAAGTCCGTTCAAGCCCGGCAGGTTCACGTCCAGCACAGCCACGTCGGGCTTTTGTTCCTGTATCAATTGCAACGCGGCCACGCCATCACCGGCCTCGCCAACGAGCTGGAGCGACGAATCGCTTTCGACCACCTGCCGCAGGCCGCTGCGGAACAGCGGATGGTCGTCCACGATCAAAATTCTAACTTTGGCTGTCATACCCCCCTGGAAATATGGCTCAAGGTCTGCGTCGAAGCGAGCCGGAATTTGGGCCGCCATTATTTTTCAATGAAAGGAATGGCTATTTCCAAGGAGGTCCCACGGCCAAAGTGCGAACCTATTTTAAGCTTACCGCCCAGCATTTTTACGCGTTCGGCGATGTTTTTCAACCCCAGACCCTTCCGGTTTTCGGCGGTTTCGTCAGTTTCGAAACCGCAGCCGTCGTCGGCGATACGCAACTGCACGTTATGCACGTCGCGTTCCAGCTTGATATCCGCCCGTTTGGCGTGGGAATGCTTGAGGATGTTGTTCAAGCTTTCTTGAACAATGCGGTAAAGGTTCATGCCGGCGTCTGGCGGAAAAATATCATCCACCACGTCGAGCTTGTGTTCAAAGACGATGCCGCTGGCCTTCGCGGTGCTATCAATCATTGCATTCAGGGCGCGGGTCAGTCCGAGGTGATCGAGCTGAGGCGGATGCAGGTCGCGGGAAATCTGCCGGACCTCGGCAATCGCCTCGGCGGCGAGGTTGTTGATGACCTCCAGTTGCTCGCGCAGGTCGGCCGCCCGGTCTTCCCTGACGAGCGCGAGCTGGGCGCGGTTTTTGATGAGCAGCAGGTTCTGGCCGAGGCTGTCATGCAGCTCCGTGGCGATGCGCGAGCGTTCGGCCTCCTGCGAAACGATCAGTTGCCGGGTGTATTTGGCGCGCGCCCGTTGTTCGCGCTGGCTGGCTTTGGCCCGCTTGGCTTCGCTTTCCCGGAGGGCTTCTTCCACCCTTTTGCGCGCCGTGATGTCGCGGACAATGGCTTGAAGATATTGAACGCCACCTAGCTCGACTCGGTTCAGACTCACCTCGGCGAAAAAGTTTGTCCGGTCGGAACGGCAGTGCAGCCATTCAAAAAATTGCGGTTCGCCGGCAAATGCCGCGGTGATTTTCTCGGCCGCCTTGTCGGTGGAGATCCGCCCGTCCGGCTGGAATTCCGGAGAGAATTCCACCGGCGAGCGGCCGATGATATCGGTCCGTTCGCATCCGAAAATGACGGTGGTCATTTGATTGCAATCTTGAAAGAACTGCCGGTTCATGAGAAAAATCGCGTCGTTGGCCGACTCGAAGAGCATCTTGTATTTATGCTCGTTTTCGCGCAGGGCGGCTTCGGCGAGCTTCCGCTGGGTGATGTCCCGCACGGCTGTCATCCGCAAAGTCCGGTCGCCCAAATGGACCATCCGGGCCTGAGCTTCCGCAAAAAACGGGCTGCCGTCCTTGCGCAACAACTTATGCTCATAGACGGATTCTCGTTCTTGGTGGATGGATTCCTCCACCAACTGCCGTGACTCGGGCGCGGCAAATTCGGCGATTTTTCGTCCGATGACCTCGTCGCGTTCGTAGCCGAACATTTTGATCCATTGGTCATTGGCGTCCAGAACGCGGCCGTTCTCGCTGATGCAGATCCCTTCAAACGCCGCCTGTGTCAGGTGGCGGAAACGCTCCTCGCTTTCGCGCAATTTTTCGGTGGCCTGTTCGCGTTCGCGCAGGATGATGGCCGGAATCAGTCCCAGCAGCGCTCCGATGACCATGGAAAACTGCAGGACGAAAATGTATTCCCCCGACACCATCTCCTCCGGCGTCAGGCCCTTATGCAATTGCGTGGTGAAAAAAGCCACGATCACCGCCAGCAAAAGGTTTAAAGCGGTCACCGCCCGCAGGCCGAAACGCAGCCCCGCCCAAAGCAGCGGCAGGACGATCTGGCCTTTGTTCGGCGACATGATGCCGCGCTCCATGAAAAGCAAATACCAGGTGAATGCGATGGACACCAAGTAAAGTAGCGTGGCCTCCACTACCCTTTTCTTTTGATGATTCAAGTCCCTGCGGTTCACAGCGGGTTTGGTCAGCCACGCCAGTACAAACGGGGCCAATATCAACACCGCCATGGCGTTGGTTCCCCACCAAAGCTCACAGGATTGCCAGAAGGAGGAAGTCAGACCGGAAAATTTCAGGGTCGCCGCGCCGATGATGGCGCCCAGCATCGGTGCCAAAATTGCGGCGAAACCGATAAATCCAAAAAACTCCTTGAGCGTCGCCAGGGTCGGCCTATGCGCGACAAAACGGCGGACCAGCCACGCGCCCGCCACGGCTTGGGTCGCATTCGCAAAATAAAAGAATGGGATGTCGGCCAGTTTTGTCCTGTGAAACAGTTCGAACACGAGGCTGGCCGGGAAAACGGCCAGCATGAGCCAGAACCAGTCCCGATATCGGCTTAACAACAGCACGGCCACAAACAAACCATCCGGCAGCCACATGCAGACAAACGTCGTGCCATGCACTGACACGAAATAGCCAACCACGGCACAGAAAAGGTAGGCCGCGCTGAACCACGCCACCCGGCGCCGCAAAGGAACCGGACTAGGCCCCCATAACCTTGCCCAGATTGAATCCACCGTGCTCATGGGCCGTTGCAATTCAAACAATGTTGGTTAAATCCGCCACTGGGTTTGACTTATAGAGCAAATTAGTTTTATTGGCAAACTTTCCGCGCGCAAAATGATATGCACTTTCGCCTTTGCACTTTCGCGGCGCGAATCTAGCCTGCATCCATGTTTCGTCCGTGCATTGACCTGCATGAAGGCAAAGTGAAGCAAATCGTTGGCGGCACGCTCGGCGACGACGGCTTGCGCACAAACTTTGTCTCCGACAAATCCGCCGCGTGGTTCGCGGGGCTTTACCGGCGCGATGGGCTTCCTGGCGGCCACATCATTCTGCTCGGTCCCGGCAACGACGCGGAAGCACGGTCAGCGCTCGGGGCCTTCCCCGGCGGCATGCATCTCGGCGGCGGCGTGAACGCATCGAACGCACGCGGCTGGCTGGATGTCGGAGCGTCGCACGTCATTGTCACCAGCTGGGTGTTTCGCGAAGGCCGCGTGGACTGGGACAGGCTCGGCGAGCTGACCAGGCTGATCGGCAAAAACCGTCTCGTTCTTGATTTGAGCTGTCGCAAACGCGGCGAAGATTATTTCGTCGTCACGAACCGCTGGCAGAAATTTACCGAACTGGCCGTGAACGAAGAAACATTGGAAAAGCTTTCCGGGTTCTGCGCCGAATTTTTAATTCACGCAGTGGACGTGGAGGGACTGTGCCGGGGCATTGACCGGGAACTGGTGCAAAGGCTTGGCCAATGGACGCCGATTTCCACCACCTATGCTGGCGGCGCAAATTCGCTTTCCGATTTGGAAACCGTCACGCAACTTGGGCAGGAAAAGGTGGATTTGACCATCGGTTCCGCACTGGACATTTTTGGCGGCAGCGGCGTGAAATATGAAGACTGCTTGAAATTCAACCGCCGCCGGAAATAAATTCCCGGCGGCGGTTTGGGTGAGGAATTTAATTTTTATGATTTGACCGGATCAATCTTGCTCGGCGTCATCATTTCTTTGCCGTCTTTTTCCTCGACGGTGCCGGTGACGGTCACTTTTTCCGAATCGCCGCCGCAGATGGCACCGTGCGCGGCCTTGCTGGCGTCGTTATGGATCAGGTAATAGTTGACTGTTTTTCCGTCCTGGGTGACTTGGACGACGTTCTGGCAGGATGCGGTTTCGTGCAGCGTGCATTTGCCGCAGACCATGTTGCCCGTGATGGTGACGGCCTTGCCCGCATCTTCGGCGAGCAGGCGTGAGGTGCCGATTGCCAGAAGCAGACTGGCAGCGACCGCAAGGATCAGTTTTGGTTTTCTCATAGGTTTGTTTTAGTTATCCCGTTCAATGATCCAGACAACATAACCCATTTTGGCGTTCAAGCAAATCAGCCGTGACCGGGATGGGTCTGGGTCGCAGCGAACAAATCGGCGATGACAAATTGAAACTCGGGAACCAGCTTCTCCGCCAACACTTCGCTCCCGGCCAGAATGCCCTTCAGCGCCAGGCCGAATTCCGTGCTATGATAAATTTCCACGTTGTCATAGCGCGGATCCACCATCCAGAGGCGCGGCACGCGGATGCGCTCATAAACCTCCTTTTTGACCACCGTGTCGGCATGATGATCGCCCGTGTGGACAATCTCCACGGCCAGCCAGAGCCGGCTTGTGGCCGCCGTCAGGAGCGCAAGGTCGGGGCAGATCGTGGTGGAATGTGAGACGCGGATTTTCGTGCGCGGGGCGACCAGTTGCGTGCTGCCGAGGTTCGCCACGCTGGCTGCCATCGCGGCGTGCAGTCGTCCGCAAATCGCCTCGTGCCGGACCCCTGGCGCGGAACGCGGCAGGGCGGTACCTTCCAGAATTTCCTCATATGGCTGGCTCACGCCTTTAGCAAACCAGCGATTGGGGCGTCGGGCAAGTGATGTTTTTGATCAAAACAAGTCTTGCCAATTTTGCTGCAGCTGATAATCTCCGCGCTCTTTTGAAATACTTATGTCAGTAAAAATTCGCATGAAGCGCGTCGGGACGAAGAACGCCCCGGTGTTTCGCATTGTCGTGGCCGACGGCCGCAGCCCCCGCGATGGCAAGTTCATCGAGGAAATCGGTGTATATCAACCATTGAAACCGGGTGATAATTTCACCCTCAAGCTGGATCGCGCCCAATATTGGATCAGCCAGGGCGCGCAGCCGAGCGACACCGTCGCCAGCTTCATCAAGAAACTGGGCAAGGCGGCACCGGTGGCGGCTTGATTTGATTTTTCGTGTGATGCAGGCGTTTTTGGAATACGTCGTCAAGGGACTGGTGAGCAATCCCGCCGCGGTGACGGTCACGCCGGTGGAACGCGCGGGCACGACGGTTTATGAGTTGCGCCTCGATCCGCAGGAAGTGGGCAAAATCATCGGCCGGCAGGGCATCACCATCAATGCGATCCGCACGTTGCTGCTCGCCGGCAGCGCGAAAAAAGGTTTGCGTTGTTCGGTTGAAATCGTTGAGGACAAACCGGGGCGGTAAACGGAAAATTTCAAGGCACGGATGAAAATTGACGTGCTCACCTTGTTTCCGGCGATGTTTGCCGGGCCGCTCGATGAAAGCATCGTGAAGCGGGCGCGCGAGGCCGGCTTGCTGGATTTGACAATCCACAACCTGCGCGACTGGACGCACGACCGGCACAAGACCGTGGATGACCGACCGTTTGGCGGCGGACCGGGAATGTTGCTGAAGCCGGAGCCGATTTTTGAGGCGGTTGAAAGTTTGCAGCGCGAAAAGACGCGTGTTATTTTATTGTCGCCAGCGGGGCGGAAGTTTGACCAGTCCATCGCGCGCGAACTGACGCGGTCGGACGATTTGTTGCTGGTCTGCGGCAGTTACGAAGGATTTGACGAACGCGTGCGCGAGGCGCTGGCCGACGATGAGTTGTCCATCGGCGACTATGTGCTGACAAACGGAGCGCTGCCCGCGATGGTGGTGATTGATGCGGTGACGCGGCTGCTGCCTGGAGTTCTGGGCGACGACGAAAGTTCGCACGACGAATCCTTCAGCCATGGGCTGTTGGAATATCCGCAATATACGCGGCCGGCGGATTTTCGCGGGATGAAGGTTCCTGAGGTGTTGTTGTCCGGCAACCATGCCGAGATCGAAAAATGGCGGCGGGAGCAGGCGAAGCGGATGACCGTAAAGCAGCGGCCGGATTTGTTGAAATAATTTTGACGGCCATGACGGCCGTCTGGCAGATAAGTTTATGAACCAGGCATTACAAGAAAAAATTGAATCGGAACAGTATCGCAAAGAAGCCGCGAAATTTGCAGTCGGCGACTCAGTTAAAGTGCATACCAAGGTCGTCGAAGGTGACAAGGAACGCATCCAGGTGTTCGCGGGGGTTGTCATCGGCCGGCGCGGGCACGGTTTGAACGAGACGTTCAGCGTGCGCCGCATCAGTTACGGCGAAGGTGTGGAACGCGTGTTTCCCCTGCATTCGCCGCGCGTGGACAAGATTGAAGTCGAGCGCCATGGCCAGGTGCGCCGCGCGAAACTCACCTATCTTCGCAAACGCCTCGGCAAGGGCGCGACGTTGGTGAACGAAAAACAGGAAAAAGTTGTGGCGGCACCCGCAAAGTAATTCGCCAAAATCAGGTCAGCAAAGGCGGGGCGAAGTCCCCGTCTTTTTTGTTGCCGTTGACAATGTTGGTTTTTAAATCAATTATTTTGCGCAACAAACTTATTATGAAGCTTTTTTCCCCAGGCGTGGCGGCAATCCTCATGGCCGCAACCCTGGCTTTCACTACAGGCTGTCAGTCGCCGGGAACCGCCAAGAAGTCGGACGCGGCGGGGAAGCTCCTGCCTTTGAAGGTGGCGGGCACGCGGATTGTCAACAGCAGGAACCAGCCGGTGCGGTTGTGCGGCGTTGACGCCGCCGGCTTGGAATTCTCCAGCGACGGCGAGGGACACATTCTCGACACCGTCAACGTGGCCATCCGCGACTGGCACGTCAACATCATCCGCCTCCCGCTTTCGCAGGACCGCTGGTTCGGCAAGTCGCCGGAGCAAAACGACGGTGGCCAGGCTTATCGCAGCCTGGTCAACCAGGTCGTGACGGAATGCGCCACCCAGCATTGCTACATTATTCTTGATCTGCACTGGTCTGATTGCAACGAGTGGGGCACGAACATCGGCCAGCATTCCATGCCCGACCTGAACAGCCTGGTGTTCTGGAAAAGTTGCGCCCCGATTTACGCCAATAACCCCGCCGTCATATATGATTTGTACAATGAACCGCATGATGTCTCCTGGGATGTCTGGCTCGAAGGCGGCCAAATTACCGACAAGCCCAACCATCGCAATGCGGAGGCAAAAAATTACAGGTGCGTTGGCATGCAGGAAATGCTGGACACAGTTCGCGCCACGGGGGCAAAAAATGTCGTCATTGCCGGCGGCCTTGACTGGGCCTACGACTTTTCCGGCATTCTGAATGATCGGCAGCTTTCCGATCCCAAGGGCAATGGGGTCATTTATGCCAATCATTGCTATGACAATAAGCACGACAGCGTCAATGCCTGGATCGCAAAAATGGAGAAGGCAAACGCCGAGCTCCCGGTGATTATCAGCGAATTCGGGGGCAACTCCGGGCCGAGCAAAATTGTGCCCGACGACAACTGGCTCCTGCACGTCTTACAGGCCATCCAAGACCATCAGTGGTCCTATACCGCTTGGGATCTCCATCCCCATGCCGGGCCGAGGTTGGTTTCGGACTGGGATTACACGCCGTCGCCTCACTTCGGTGTGTACGTCAAGCAGGCGCTGGAGGGAAAGCTGCCCGCTTACACGCCGCCAGCGGAGACCAATTCACCGGCGAAGTAATTTCGCGGATAATATTTCAAGAAGGCGGGGCGAAAGCTCCGCCTTCTTTTTTGGCGTATTTTGCAGTGACGTCTCGGTGGAACGCTGTCATTTTGAATTCGTTCAGCGGCGGTCTGCCGACACACGTCACGGAGCCAAATCAATTTTTACCTCAAATGATTTGCCGCGTCGGCGAACCCAGCGACAATTTCATCACGTGACTTAAGGTTGCGGATGCGCACATACGATTCACTTTCAACTTTGGCCATGAACGACGCCTTCAATTCCTGCGCACGTTTGAACTGTTTGTCAGATTTGGCGGGCGTGAGCGAATACTCGACGGCAAATCCGGCGCCGCGCAAATCTTGGATCAGCTTCAGCGACGGCGCGCGGAGGGTTTCGTCCTCGATCAAAACAAAAACAGCCACGTTCGCATCGAATTTCGGCAGCAAGCCGCGCGCCTTGAGAATTTCCAGCAGCACCACGTCGCCCATGCCGAAGCCGAGCGCGGGCAGGTTTGCCTTGCCGCCGCTGATGAGCTTGACGAGATTGTCGTAGCGCCCGCCGCCGGCGATGGCGCGGAATTCGCCCTTCACATCGAATGCCTCAAACACCACTCCGGTGTAATAGGCGAGGCCGCGGATGACGCGGTAATCAATCTTCACAAAGCCGCGCAAGCCGCGCGCGGCGAGATTGTCGAGGATGCTTTGCAACTCCGCCGTCGGCGCGCCTTTTTCGATGAAGGCGTTGACGGCTTCGAGGGAAAACCCCAGAACCCGGAGTTTTTCATCGCTGTGTTCGGGCGCTTCGCGTTCGAGCTTGTCCACAATCTGGTAAAAGGCGTATTCGTGCGCCATGTCGCCGCCGCCGTGCTTAAAGAAATCGTGCCACGCATTGCGGCTGCTCAAGCGGATGACAAAATCCTGCTCGGTCAATCCAAACGCGCGTAGCGTGTCAATCAACAGCGCAATCAGCTCCGCGTCCGCCGCCGGATCGGTTTCGCCAATAATGTCGGCGTTGAACTGAAAATGTTCGCGCAGGCGGCCTTTCTGCTGGCGCTCGTAGCGGAAGAGCTGCGGCAGCGCGAACCACTTGATGGGTTTTTTATAATTCCGCTCATGCGCGGCAACCATGCGCGCCAGGGTAGGGGTCATTTCCGGCCGCAACGCGATTTGACGCGCGCCTTTGTCCTCAAAGTTGTAAAGCTGGCCAACGATTTCCTCGCCGCTCTTGGTGGTGAACAATTCGAGTGATTCGAGCGGCGGGCCATCGTATTCACGGAAACCGTAACGGCGGGCAGTCAAACGCCACTGGTCAAAAATGTGCTGGCGAGCGTCGGCGCTCCAGACGTCGTTGTGCGGGAGCGGTTCAGGGTAAAAATCACGGAAACCGGGCAATCGTTCCATCCCGGAATGGTATGGATTTTATTAGATTTGGAAAACAGCAAATCAAAAAATCTGCGCCGGATTGCCGGTTCGCAGCAACCGGGTCAAGCCTCCGATGCCGGCAGCTTCAAAACTTCGGCGCGCATTTCCTTGCCCGCCTTGAATTTCACCATCGAGCGGGCAGGGATGGGCACGTCGGTCTCCGGCTTGTTGGGGTTGCGTCCAACGCGGGCCTTACGGACCTTGACCTCGAAGACGCCAAAGTTGCGCAGCTCAACCTTGTCGCCTTTGGCCAGTGACTCGGTAATGTAGTCCAAGGTTTTCTGAACGACTTCAAAGACCTGCTGCTGGCCGAGGTTGGTTTCATCGCTGATGCGAATGACGAGATCGCGTTTAGTGAGGGTCATAATCTTTTAATAGTTTGATGGATATATTCACGCAATCAGGCGGATTGTCCAGAAATCACTGGCCAGATCTGCGGAAATTAAATAGGAATAAGGCAGAGTAAAATAACCTTTCATGCCCCATTTTGGCCCCCAAGAATTTCGGACAATGAGCCATTGTCTGGCATCGTCGTAGCCATCACACATTACTGCGTGGCCGCCGATGGATGATTCGCCAGGTTTGGGGAGCGAGGCGTGACCGGTTTTCGCAACCGGCGCCCTTTCGAAACTTTCATAAACGGTGAATCCAAAAACGAACGGGTAGCCGGAGGCGAGACAGCTTTTGAAGTGACTTAAAACGCGGGCCAAACGCTGATACCAAACGGCCTTGTATTTGAGCGCGTCGGCGTAGAAAGTTTTCGGCGGTCGGATTTTGAATTGGGCGATGACATAAGGCCATTCGGTTTCGGGACAATCGCCTTGTTTACTGACGCTTTTAATGCCGTCCCGGATTTGCGCGCCGCTGTCTGAAGCAACGGTGTTTTCGATGACTCGTTCGTTGTAGTAAATTAATAGGCGCGAGGGCGTAAAAATCTGCGCGAGTTTTTGCTTGATCTGGTCAAATTGAAGCGCGGCGGCAATTGTATTCGCCTGGCAGCTACCAAGCTGTCCTTGATCATAAACCGGCGGACATTGGGCACCGAGATCAACACTTGCAGGTAGCGCGCTGGTAATTTCAACCGGTGTGGAGTAAAGCTGGTCGCGATGATCAGGCAATTCTGGAATCCAAGCGTAGCTGGAAATCTTCCTGTGCTTTATTAACGCTACCATTTCAAACCATTAAAATCTGCACCAAAGACTGTCAACCAGATTTTAAAAAAAGATATTGCGATGGTTATAATATAGATACACAATGTTTGTTATATTCAATTCACATTACGCCGTTTTTATGCCACCGACACCGGAGGCTTGCAAGATTTATTTTTGCCACGTGGCAATTCGTGAAACAACACAACCCAATGTTTATCGCTTGATTTAAAGGCTCGCATTGCGCTTTGGCTAGCCCGTAGCGGCGTTAAAACAGGGTTTTGGCATGGTGATAGCCACCACATCCAATTCAAGCTCCTATAAACAAACGCTTTAAATCGAGTAGCCATTACAATTTAGCCTTGAATGTTGAAACAATAGAGCGTAATTATCCCCTTATATCAAGTCTAGAAGGCGGGTGCGCTCCGCGCACCCACCTTTTCCGCCCTAGATCATCAAAACGCATGTCGGATGTTTTTTGGTGGGCGCCCTCGGTTTGGGCTGTTTCGCCATTTGTGATATGCCGCTAAAAGTTCAGCACCTTCGAGCGGCTTGTTTTTCGCGGCTTCGGTTTCCTCATACGTTGCAACCTCGTTTGCAATACGATGTCGTGTCGCGCATCGTTCAGCGTTGTAAATGCTGTAGTGAACGCCATAGCAGTGCGGGCAGGGGGTTTGGTGTTCGATCATACCTGGACGCCCC
>Ga0302319_10001818_pt1 | contig 47173 bp, 53 predicted proteins | sample Bog_T0_2_FD_203319 | JGI IMG/M metagenome (GOLD analysis project Ga0302319, IMG submission 203319) | Peat permafrost microbial communities from Stordalen Mire near Abisko, Sweden - Bog_T0_2 | ecosystem: Environmental > Terrestrial > Soil > Wetlands > Peat | place: Sweden: Abisko, Stordalen Mire... | reverse complement strand
ACACAATACTTAATGGCCTGCTCGACGATCAGGCAATCCTCCTCGCCGAGCCCGGGGCCGCGGGGTACGGCGAGCGCAATATAAGCGCGCTCGTCGCTGCGAGCCGCACAGGAATATTCCGTTACCAGAGCCCCATTCGACTCGATCACGAAGGCGGTGGGGGGCGCGTCGATCGTGGACGCGGACATGTTTGCCGTGAGCACGGCCTGCACTCGGGTTTTGCCATTGGCGAGCGTCACGACATCGAGGATGCTGATGCGCAGAGGCGGGCCTGCGGCCCTGGCGGCAGCCGCCTTCTTGATCAGACCGATGGCGCGAAAAACCGCCTTCCGGAGTGGTCCGACGGAGTCGGCCAGCATGCGGCCGAGACGGGCCAGAAATCGTGGGTCGCCGGTTTCGCCCATGGCCCAGGCGGCGGTGGCCCGAAACAAGGGTTCGGGATGCGCGGTCAGTTTGATGGCAGTGTGGATGGCCAGGGTGTCTCCGGCGAAGTACAGACCCAGGAGGGCGTTCCCCACTACCCGGTTGTTCGCGTCATCCAGCGCAGCGCGCACCAAAGTGCAGATTTGGGGATTCTGGTTGTGCCACAGCGCCTCGATGGCATTGGCCCGAACCCTCGCGTCGGGGTCCGACAAGAGAGTCGCGAGGGATTTGTTGCCAGATTGGCTGCGCCCGATGAGCAGGCTGAGTTTGGACCGGATGCGCGCGCTGGGATGGAGCAACATCTGCCGCACGAAGGGCTGCAAGCTGACGGAATCGTTGATGGAACCGAGGATTCGGAGCAGCCGGGTGGCTTCCGTTTCCTTGATCGTCTGTTGTTCGAGCGTGGTGGCGATCAAATAGCGGGTGATACGGATGTGCAACTGCGGATCGACGTCGGCGGCGACCTGCGCGGCGAATAAAGCGCGATCAATCGGAATACTCTCATCGCTCAAGATCGGCAAGAGAAGATCGTGGGTCCAAAGAAGAGTGAGCAGGTATCGATAGCCCCGGCGGTCGGCCTCGCCGCGCAGGAGCGTCACGGCGGACCGGCGGAATTCCGCCGAGTCGAACTGGATCAGTTCGCGCATCCGGCGCCCGTTCGTCAGAGGCGAGTTTCCAAAATCGTTGACCAGGGCGCGGAGCAGGACGTCGGTGTCCGTTGCGGATTCGGCTCCGGAATCAAGCGTGGGACCGGACGCATTTGATTTCATCGATTCCAAATACTTGCTATCGTCCACTGGGTGGGAAGCTTTACTCCTTTTTTTTTGGGGCGCTAGTCTGAGGAGTTTCACGTAGCTCCGAGGTTGCATTGAGAACCACGATGTCGACGCGGCGGTTTCTTGCGCGGCCCGTCTCGGATGCGTTGTCTTCGAGAGGGACGGTGTCCGCATAGCCGGTAACGGCCATTCTGCCAGGCGCGATACCCCACCGGTCACTCATCAACTGCATCACAGCGATGGCCCGCGCGGCGGAGAGGTCCCAATTGCTCCGGAAACGAGGGTTGTGAATGGGGATCGAATCGGTATGGCCTTCGGTTCGGATGGAGTTGGGCAGGTTCCGGATGGCGGACGCGACTTTCTCGAGGCTGCCGTAAGTGGAGGGGTCCACAGCATCCTCGCCGGAAGGAAAGAAAGCCGACTGGCTTAAGGAGACAACCAGTCCGCGAGCTTCCATGCGAACCTGCATTTTCCCGGCGCGGATCTCGACTTCCAGTTCTTTGGCGAGGAGCTTCAATGCCGGTTCGAGACTGGCCGGGGCAGACTCGCGGCCGCTCATTCCGCTGGCTGGGGATGCCTTCGGGGATTCCTTTCTGGGGCCGTCGAATGCGGCCTCGACCGCCTCGGACGCTCTCTTGGCCTTGGCGCGATCGGCCTGGGACGACGCGAACATGACCACGAAAAATGCAAAAAGCAGGGTAATGAAATCCGCATAAGACACCAACCAGCGTTCGTGATTGGGCGCCGTTGCGGGTCGGCGCCTGCTCACAGGCTACCCGCTGCCGCCGGGGCCGAACCTCTTGTCGAGATGGTCGTCGAGATGGTCGTCGAAATGGTCGAAGGAATGGGCGCTGGAGCAGTCGCCTGGGCCGGCGATGAGCTCGGCCTAGAGGCTTGGTCGGAGGCCCGAAGATGGGAGGCCTTGTCCGGTGGAAGCAGTGCGTCGAACTTGATCCGCAGGAGTTTGGGGTTCATCCCCTCGGCTATCGAAACGACCCCTTCGATCATCATTTCACGCAGCCGGCCGCGATCGAGAGTATAAGACTTCAACTTCCCAGCGACTGGCAGGAATATTACGTTGGCGCTGAAAACGCCGTAGACGGTGGCCACAAACGCCACGGCAATACCGCGCCCGACCTCGTCGAGGTTCTCGAGGTGCTTCATCACCTGTATCAGTCCGAGGACGGCCCCGATGATGCCGACCGTGGGAGCATACCCTCCCGCGGATTCCCAGACGCGCACTTCCTGTTCAGCGCGATCGATTTCGATATCGGCGTCAAAACTCATCATTTCGCGGAGAACACGAAGGTCGGTTCCGTCCGCGGCCAGACCCAGAGCCTTCCGAAGAAATGGGTCTTCCACCTCAAGAGCTTCGCTCTCAAGGGACGCCAGGCCCATCCTGCGGGCCCTTTCAGCGAGAGCTGCTAATCGATCGAGAGTAACGGCAAAAAGCTTGGGAGGAACAAATACGGCGGTAAGCCCCCGCTTCATGGCTCCGAGGAAAACCGGGAACGGGCTGGTTACAAGAACGGCCCCGAGTGTTCCGCCGAGGACGATGATGGCGGCGGTACCCTGCCTGATATCCGCGATCCTACCGCCCTCGAGGAGCAAGCCGCCTCCGATGCACGCGAGTGCGATCAGGAAGCCGAGCACGGTCGCAAAGTCCGGCGTGAAGCGTGAAGGGGCGGCGCCTTTGGTTTTACTCATGGGTTTGGGGAGGGGAGCGGTGGAGAAGAGACCTCTTAAACTTCCAAACGCGCCGGACCACTTCATCGGCTTGCTCAAGGACCATAATCTTCTGTCCCGTGGTGAGAGCGATGAGCGTATCGGGAGTGGCTTCGATGGTTTCGATCAGATCGCAATTCAGAGTGATTTGCCGGTCGTCGAGACGGGTCAGAGAGATCATGCTGGGCGCCTGGCTTTGTCGTCAATGCTCCTATCGGCAGTTGGCGGCGGCGGCTGTAGAGATTGGAACCGGCGAAATTCCCGCTAGAAAAAGTTCAGCGACGTGCCGAAGAGAACTGTGGAATGGAAACACCAGCAACAACACCGGAGACAACAACAATGGCGATTGCGCGGGAGGCGGCGCGGCTCGCGTTTCTGTGCGCGGATCTAGGGGGAGCGAGCCTCGGCGAGTCCGAACCGGAGTGGGCTACCCATTTTGATTCGCCGTTCGAGCAGGAGAAAGCGGAGCTGTTAGCTGGGATTCGCGAGGAAGTCCGCAAGGGCGGCATGAGCCAGCACGCCGATCTCTTGCTGGATGTGTGCCGGGACGTGCTCTTGCACCTTGCGGGCGCTGTTTCTGGCGCTGATTCTAACGTGGGGGCTTTCGACGCGCCTCGCAGGGAGGGCGCTGCGCTTCGGATTTCGGTTCAATAAGACTTAGGCGGATTCGGCGGCGCTGCGCGACGGGAGAGGCTTGTATTGTGGGTGGTCAACAAAGAACGCCAACTTTTGGCCGGTGGACTGAACAAACCCGTGGAACTTGAGCTTGCCATTGACTCGACAATCGACCGGCCGGTCGACAGGATAATCGAAGCTCAAGACATCGCCCTCTTCGAGACGAAGCAGATCGCGCATCCGGAGAGTGGGTCCGTCCAGTTGCGCTTCGACAAAAAGCTTGGCGGGGAAAATCAAGTCGAGGATGCGCATTTGCTCTACTTCGGTGGATTGCGTTTTTCGAACGGACCATTGCTGATCGAATTTTTGCCGCATCATTTTGATGATGATGGAGGGCATCGCGATGTTCATCATGCCCACGATATCGCCAATCCTGATTTCGATGGCAATGGCGACGACGGCTTCGCTGGGCGCGAGGATCTGCAGGAATTGCGGTTCGGTTTCCATCGACTCGATGGAGAAGTCGATGACCGTGACGCCTTTCCAGGACTCTTTCAAATCCCTCAGAATCAGCCGGAACAACCCATCGAGTAGGTTTTGTTCGATCTCTGTAATCTCGCGCTGGATGGGAGCCGTGGTCTTCCCGGTTCCCCCCAAGAGCATCTCGAGGATAGGGAAGACCAGGGCAGAGTTCAACTCCAGCACGGCGTTTCCATCATAAGGGCGCAGTCCGAGCGAGACGATGCATGTGGGCGCGGGCAAGCATTCGAGGAACTCCGCGTAGGAGAGCTGCTCCACGCTCACTAAATTTACGATCAGGTACGAGCGCAGATAGGCCGAGAGGCTCGATACAAGATTGCGTGCAAAGTTGTCGTGCAGGAGGTGGATGGCGCGCAGTTGCGACTTCGCGATCCGATCCGGACGGCGGAAGTCGAAAGGGATGGCTTTCTTGGCGGGCTCGATGGCGCCCTTTTGCGATTGCAGGTTCTGGAAGACCGCATCAATTTCCTCCTGCGTTAGTTGTCGATTACCGGCCATTAGAAATGATTGTGTGGTTTCGCGGCGCAGGTTCTCTAAATTCGAGTGTCCTGATCATGAGTTACCCCAAGAAGTCGAATAAAGATGTTGTGGGAACTTTGGATTGAGCCTGTAGCGCCGCCTGCAGCGCAGTCTGGCCCTCGGTTAACTGGGTTGCGGCTTCGGCAAAATTGGTGTCCTGAATGGTCGAAATCTGAGCGGTGAGCGAGGTGTTCTGAGTGGCGGCGGTGTTCAGCGAGTTGGTGATCCGGTTCTCCAGCGCTCCGTAGAAACCCTGCTGTGTGTTGACGTATGCACTAGCCGTTTGAAGGGAGGCAATCGCCGTGCTAATTCCGGCGGCGTTGTTGCTATTGAGGCTTTGATAGAGAGAGGTCAAGGCCGCGAACATATTGGTTGACGCGTAGCTGTTATCGGAATTCCGGGGGTCAAAAATCTGTGCCGCGGTCAGCCCCGTTGGAAAGGTGGCGCCATTGGTATCTTGCGCTTCGGATGTATTCAAGGCGGTGGTCAACTGGTCGACGCCATTTCCACTGGAGGGGTCAACCTGATATTGGGGAATCTGGTCATCATCTCCGCTAAATATGTATCTTCCGCCAACGGCAGTTTGGCTGGTGGAGACGATCTGGTCGAAAATAGTCTGGACTTGCTGACCCAACTGCTGGCGCGTTTGTGCGCTGGTGGTGCTGTCCGCGCCCTCCGCGCCCAGCGATGCCGCCTGATTCGCGAGTTGCAGGACGCTCGTGATCGAGCTATCGGCGGCCAGCGCGCCGGCTTGTAAATTACTCAGGTTGGTCTGCACCTGATTGTTGCTGGCGAGCTGCGATTGAAGCTGCAGAAGCTGCGTGATCTGGTCGGGAGAGTCGGAAGCCTGATTGATCTGCAAACCAGACGAAATTTCCTGCTGAATCTTCTCGTTGCCATTCTCGATTTGCGTCAGATTGGCCAGGAAGACTTGACCGGGGGCGTTAATAAACGGGATCATTTTGTCACCATTCGCTCCTTATTGAATAATGTCCACCGTGGCCTGCGTCAGAGTGGCCAGTATGGTGACCAACTTGGAGGTGGCCTCGTAGGATGCCTGGAAGTTGGTGAGCTGCACCGCTTCCTGATCGAGAGACACGCCGGACAAGCTGCTCCGCAAGCTCTGTGCCTGGGCAACGCCCTGCGTACCCTGGGCTTGATTGGTGGTGGCGTCCGAGAGTTGCTGGCCTACCGCGGCGGCGGTCTGAGCGTAGAACGCCGTGAATGTCTCGCCTTGTATCAGATCGGCGGGGGCGGTCGAGTTTCCCAGGTTGCCGATCTGCTGGGCAACGCCATTCGCCGAATAGGGCGGCCCGGGGCTGATCGAAGCAATCTGCGAAGGGGCAATTGCCGTGATGGACAGGCTGCCGGCGATTCCCGTGGCATCGGCCGCATTGTATTGGAACAGCGCCACACCCGCCACCGGGGGTGGACCTGCGGAGCTCTCTCCGGTGGTAAGAAGCGTGTTCACGCGGTCGGCAAACCCTTGCGCGAGCTGATTCAGAGAACCTTGCTGGTTCTGATCTCCCTGCAATCCGCCGATGGTGGTGTTCCGAAACTGAAGGAGGCCGTTGAGTTGCCCGCCGGTAATCTGAGCGGTAATATCCTGCCCGTTGCTATCGAGGATCTGCTGAGAAGGGATGCCCGCCGGGAATGCGGCCGAGGCACTGGTGGGCGCCGGGCCGGATTGGATTGCGTAGGACGTAGACCCCACTACAAGTGGAGTTTGTCCATCGATATTCACGGTGACTGCGCCCTGGGACGAGAAAGAGGAAGTGAAATTCACGTATTGCGAGAGGGTCTCGAGATCGGCGTGAATGGATGCGTCGGTGTTCGGATCGGGGGGGGAACTCTGCGCCTGGCTTTTATTCAGTTGCGCGATGTTCGCGGCAAGACTGTTGATGGTCGAAACCGTTGAAGTAATCTGCTGGTCCGCACCTTCACCCGCCTGTGCCACAGCCGACGCCGCATCCTGAAATGCACTGCTCACATTCTGGGCCTGCGCGATAGCCTGCTGCTGGTCCGTGGCATCGTTGGGATTCTCACTGAGGGCGGTGAAGCTGCTGAAAAACTGTGTGAGCGATCCGGAAATACCTGAGGTGGTGGAGATCCCGATTGAGGGCTGTAAAGTGGTGAGGGTTTGAACCAGGGTCTGAGCGCTTCCGAGAGCGGACTGCTGTTGCTGAACGGAATCTTCCGCGGACGCGTTCCGCGTGGACGCGACGCCGCCAAACTCGACACCGCCCACGTAGCCGCCCGCGGGGTCGAACTGCAATGGATTAAACAGCGCATTCTGCAAGGCGTATCCCGGCGTGGAGGCGTTGCCCACGTTATTCTGCGTAACGTTGAGCGCATCTTGATAGGCGTCCAGAGAGGTTGCGGTAGCGTTCAATGCAGCGAATAGTCCACCCATTAAATTCTCATCCTTTCACGGTTCGCGATCTTGGCCCCACGATCGATCTGGGCGAGGTTCTGCTCAAAGCTCAAACGCAAAAGTGGGCGCCGACGGACTCTCCACTACCGCGCCACCCGCGCCATACTGGACGCCGGGCGCGAGAGCAGTGCGCCGGCGGTCCCAGAATTGTTTCGCGCTATCGAGCAGAAACCTTATATTCCGCACAGAACTCCTGACACTCGACTCGAATTCGGTGGCGCCACTCTCGCGGATCCCGGCGACTAAGCCGGTCAGACGCCGCTCGACCTCCTGCATCGTCGCTGGCTCCGGCCGGAGCAGCAGGCTTTGTATACCGGCCAGTTGGCTGGCCAGCTGGCTCGATGATGGGAGCGGCTCTTGTTTGTGTGACACGGGTTTGGTTGACACGGTCATTTGCAGGGACTAGCGACCGGCCGCTTGCGCCAGGATTTCCGAGATCATGGAGTGGCCGACGTCGGCGCTGGATGTGTTGTAACTCCCGGCCCGCACCGAACTGGTGAGGGAAGCAAGAGCTTCGGTCCTCTGCGCGGAACTGCTCTGGAGAATCTGGGAGACGCCGGAAAGACTCACTTCGTCACCGGACGAAACGTTCCCGAGCCCGGTAGAGGATGCTGCCGCACCGCTCTCGACCGGGGCACTCAGGCCGGTGCCACTCAGGCCGGTGCCACCCACACCTCCATACCGAGTATCGGCGGGGCCGGCGCCGCTTACGCCAATATTACTTAAAGCATTTGAAATGTTCATAGATCCTGATTTCAACGAGCTCTCTCAGGTTCTTTATCGGCAATTCCCAGCATTTGTTTAGCCCTCCAGCTCCCAGACTTCTCCGGCCGAGCCGATTCCGGCGGCGCGAAGGTGTCTGGCCATGCTGTTCAGCGCGCGCCGGTGGAGTTGCGAGACGCGGCTCTCCTTGATATGGAAATGTTCTCCGATTTCACGCATGGTGAGGCCGCCCTGGTAGTAAAAGCGAATCAGTTGCTGCGATCGGGGCGGTAGACTGCGGACCGCTTCGTCTAAATGAATGCGAGCCTCAATGGCGGAGTGAATTTTATCGGGCCCAGGCGAGGACGTCCGCCAGTTTGCGGCTTCGGGTCTCTGTTCATCGAGCGAAGTGATGGCAACCGGCGGAAGACGGATGAAACGGGCCGGGCTCAAATGACCGCGCTGGTTAACGGGAGCGGGCTCCAGACGCGCTTCTCCCGTCGAGTGAAGCGGCGACTGCTCCGACTCGGCGGTTGAAGCTTCGTGGAGAGATCGCAGCAACTTCTCGGTGCGCCGCATGCCTCTCGAGGCAAAATCCAGGCGCCGGAGCGCATCGAGGATCTCACCGCGGATCCGAAACCGGGCGTACACGGGAAATGGAACACGCCGGCTCTTTTGGTAAGCCTTGCCTGCGTGGACCAGACCGAGAAGCCCCGACTGCATCAGATCGCTCAACTCCACAGCGGCGTATGGCGGAATGCTGGTGAAGATCCGGTAGGCGATGGATCTAACCAGCGGCATAAACGCCGTCAGGTCGATGGGGGTATCTTCCATCATCTGTTCCGTGCCCTGCAGTGCGGCCACGGGCGCATTGTGCCGACCTGCGGCGACACGGACGGCGGTCGACTCTGGACCAGTGGGGAATCGGATTGGGGTGGTGGCGTCCATTTCGACAACTGAAAGACTGGTGCGCGGCGGCGCGGGTAAATCTCAGGTTTGGTCCATTCATCCTGCTGCGGCTCATCTTCCTGCGAGGCCCCACCGCGACGCCCACCGCAACGCTTGCGAGGGAACCGTTCTGGACTAGGCCGCAGGTACTAGACTCTTGTCGTGCGCGGCGTGGCCGTGGTTGTAGGTAGGCGCAAGACACACCTTAACGAAGAACTCGTTGCCGTTCCAGTCGAAGATGCAGGTTTCCTGCGTCGTGCCGGCAAAGCTCTTGAACCGGAAATTCCGTCCATAGACCACGGTTGGGATACTGATGGCCATCTCACCGAAATGATCGGCGAGAATGTTTTTGATATTCCCCACGACCATGTTGGTGAGTTCAGCCACTGCATCCAGGACATCGTCATCGATGGTCTGTGAGTCGGCTTCGGCCTCGTCCAGCATGAGCATGCGGACCGCAACCAGGCGCGCCACGGCCGGAGTGCAACAAAAGGTTCCCGTACCACTCCAGTTTCCGGTTAACCCGACCAGAGAGACGACGCCGCCGGCGGCTGGATCTTCCTGCACTGCGCGTCTCGAATCGGGTAATGTAGCTTCGAGCATTGTTTCGAAAACTTCTTTGGTGGCCTTTTCAATGGCATTGACGAGCATGCCGGATTCCTTCATTGATCTCTCCCGGAAGCCGGCGTTTCACGCCAGCTAGATAAGACATCGGTTGTTTTCCCGTGGAGGATAGGGCACAGCCTGTTCGGGCCCAGCGAAAAAAATACTAAAGTTCTCCCAACCTCAGCCGATTGAAGAGAGGACCACGACGCTATGCCCACGCGATTGATCTGGATTACCGACGCCACTGAATTTTTCCGTGAAGAAGAACGCATCCGGAGGGTTTTTGAATCAGCTCCTGTGGATCTGGTCGTGACGCGCCCCGGCGAATTCACGAAGTTGGTCTTTCGATTGGGGGACACTGTCTTGATCGACGACGCAGAAAGGCCTTCGATGCACGAATCGGTGGAGTATTCGCGAAGCGCCAAGCCAACACCGGCGATTCTCCTGCGCAGCAAATTGACGTCCGGATCGGTGGCGTTCGCTGGCGAATTCTCGGCCGGCGCGACTCTGGATGGCCATGAGGGGTTGGAACTGACGAAATCGCGAGTTTTGGCGGCAATCGCGCGCTCGGCGAAGATGGTGGCCACCCCTGGCGATGAGACGCGGGAGCCGGCGCCGGCCTGGAGGCGCAGTCTGATTGGTCACAGCAGGGCGATCCAGAGAGTGGCCGAGGTGGTTCGGCTGGTTGGCCCTCGGCGGTGCACGGTTTTGATTACGGGCGAAACGGGGACTGGAAAGGAAGTGGCGGCCCGGGCGATCCACATGGCGGGTCCACGAAACGTGGCGCCGTTCGTCGCTTTGAACTGCAGTGCGGTTCCCTCGACGCTGCTCGAATCCGAACTGTTCGGGCATACCAGGGGAGCTTTCACAGGGGCGGCGCAGCTTCGCATTGGACGGTTCGAGCAGGCCCAGTGCGGCACTCTATTCCTGGATGAAATTGGCGATATGCCCATGGAACTTCAGGCTAAGTTACTCCGCGTTCTGCAGGAGCGCGAGTTTCAGAGACTGGGCAGTTCTGAAACGGTTCGTGTTGACGCCCGGGTGATCGCGGCGACGAACCACAGCTTGAGGCACCTGGTCTCTGAGGGCTTGTTTCGGGAAGATCTTTACTATCGGCTGAATGTGGTGCCTCTGGAACTGCCTCCTTTGCGTGCGCACATGTCGGATCTGCGATCGCTGGCGGAACATTTCCTGGAGAAGATCTGCCTGGAAGAGCAGATTGGCCTGAAGAGATTGTCGCCGGACGCATGGGCCGGGCTTGAGGCTTACGATTGGCCTGGAAACATCCGGCAACTCGAAAATACGATCTCGTCGGCGGTGATCCTCAGCGAGAACCGGCTTTACCTCGACGTTGAGGATTTTACACTCCCCTCGCCGAGAGCAGGGGGGAGTGAGACAGGGCAGGCGGAGAATTTTGCTCTACCCGAGAACGGCCTCGATTTCACCGAGACGGTCAATGCCATCGAACGCAGTCTGCTGTCGCAAGCATTGCGAAAGACAGGCGGCAATAAGAAGGCGGCTGCCGAGATGCTGCGCTTGAAGAGGACGACGCTGTCGGCGAAAGTCCGGGTTCTTGAAGTCGGCCAGCAGGTCGCCTAAGCTCACCAAGTTAAGTAGCCGAGAAGAGACGGCTACGATCCGGGCTCGTTTTGCGATTGCAACGCGCTTTCTATGCGGATCAAGAGTTCGGCGTCGGCTCTGGGAATGCCGAGTTTGGCGGCAATCCGGAAGGCTGGCTCACCGCGCTGGTAAAGGCCGTGCGGCTCGTCGGGGACCGGAGACACAGCCCTACCCGGCGCTGCCTCGGGTTCTCTCAACCGGTTCAATTCATCTATGAATTCCGTGGCAAAGACCGGCTCGGGCTTCGGGCGCCGAGCCGCGCCGGGGATGGCGATGAACATCGCCGCGGCGAAAAGCACCAGCAACAGGATCAGCAGTCCGGCGATGAAGACAAAGGGAAACATGAGCCTTTAGCGAGCCGAAAGCGCGTGCTGCGCCTCAACGGCCGTGGTGCCCGTCCTCAACCGGTCGTGGCGGCTGGCGATTTGATTGATCCTCACCCCGTAATTCCCTTCCACGACCACGACCTCCCCGCGCGCGATTACACAGTTATTCACGATGATTTCCACCGGTTCGTTCACCGCGCGATCCAACTCAACAATCGACCCGGTGGTGAGTTTCAGAACTTCACGGATCGGAAGAAACGTGCGCCCAAAGGAGACGCTCACGGAAAGTGAAACATCGAGGAGCAGATCGAACGTTTTCGACTGTCCGGCGGCTGAGCCTTGCGAGCCCTGGCCGTCGCGCGATTCAGCCTGTTGCGAGGACGATGATTCTTCCGACGCGGACGGTTCGCGCTCCGCGCCTTTCACCAGTAAATCCAAAATCTGTTGGGAACAACCGATCCAGATGGGCTCCAGCTTCAAGTCCGCGAATTCCAGCGTGGCGGAAAGCCAGTGGAGATCTGCCGGCAGTTGTTCGGCAGGAGCGCCCGAGGTAGCGGCGCCGTCACGCGCCAGATAATCGGAAATCGACTGACCCAAAGCCGATAAGGACTGGCTGAGGACTTCGGGAAAAGCGTTTCGCGCATCATTGGCATCGATCGTCTCCACTCCGGAAGCTCGCAGAGTTCTTTCGCCGATCTGGTTCATCGCCTCCCGGGTCACCGCGACCCAAACGAGGGGTTTCTCCGCCAGGGCGAAGCTTTGCTCCCAGATCAGAGCTCCCTCTCCGTGCGCAACTTCTTCGGGACCAGCGGCATTCTCGTCGTCACCGGCGGGCTGGTCACTTTTGGGACCGCTAATTTGAGGCCGTTCGTCGGCCATTTGTTCCAGGATGCCGGCCAGCTTTTCCGACCATTCGGCAAAGACCCAGTCCAGCATTTCCTTGGCTTTGGGAGAAATCTCGGTCACTAAATGTCCCTTCTCCCCGGCCAGCGCGCCTCGAGAGCGGTCCGGAGCCGCAGAATGGCCTGGGTCTTCAATTGCGAAATTCTGGATAAGTGCAGGTCCATCACGTCCGCAATCTCGCGCAAATTCAACTCCTCGTGATAGTAGAGACTGAGCACGGTGCGTTCGGGCTTGGGAATGCGATCGATGGCCAACGCCACAAGGCGCTCCAGTTCGGAGCGTTCCAGCAGGCGTGCCGGCGAATCCTCCTCCGGACTGGAGACATATTTGAGAAGGCTGAAGCCGGCGTCATCCGCTTCGCCCGAAACCTCAAGATCGGCGAGTTGCAATCCTTCGGTATCGACGAGCCGCTGATGATATTCGACGAGGGGAATGGCGAGTTCCTCCGCAATCTCCTCTTCGGTTGGCGAGCGGCCCAATCGCTGTTCCGCGCTGGCGATGGCGCTCTCGATCTGGCGGCCCATTTTGCGCTTCTGGCGAGGCGCCCAATCGAGTTCGCGGAGCGAATCCAGAATCGCCCCGCGAATCCGGTATTCCGCGTAGGTCTTCAGCTTTACGTTCATGGTCGGATCGAAGTTGTCAATGGCGGCGATCAGGCCAATTGTTCCACTGGAGATGAGGTCATCGATCGAGACGCGGTCCGGCAGGTTTTCATGTATTCTTCTGGCAATCAAGCGAACCTGTGGGAGGTGCTGAAGGATCAACGCCTCCCGTTGCTCAGCCGTACTGGGCTCGCTCATGCACGTATACATCGACGTAAATCGGTATTTGGTTCAGTGTTTCAAGCTGCGGCGGTTGCGGTTCGGGACCAGGCGCGATCGACAAGCCCTTCCAGACGGCCGAGGGTCGCGGGTTCCAGGTCGTCTGGAATTCCCTGCCCGGTTCCGAGAAAGGAGAGAGGAAGCGCGGCGGAGACGGCAAGCTCTTCTACTTCCCGATAGTCGGTAGTTTCATCCAATGCAGTGATAATCAAACGCTTTGGCGAGAGCGCGGAGAACCGCGCGGCAGCCTCAATATTGCTGGCAACCTTGCGATCGGCGCGGAGCACCAGCTGGGTTTCGACCTCGTGATGAGATCCCAGAAGAAACGCGAGACCAGCCAGGACATGGTCGTCGGCGCGGCCACAGCCTGCCGTGTCGATAATCGTAAACCCTGGGGTTCTGAGGTTGATCGCCGCGGAAAGCTGAGCGGGAGTTTCAAGAGCTTCAAACGGGATTTTGAGCAGGGTCGAGAAGTGGCGAAGACGCTCGGCTGTTCCCACGCGATCCGGGTCATATGCGATCAGGCGGCAAGGGCGCGAGGCAAGCAATCCGTGCTGCACCGCAAGCTTCATTGCGGTAGTCGTTTTTCCCGAACCGGTGGGGCCGGCGAGCGCGATGATGTAAGACGCCGATGCGAAGCGGCCCAGCCCTGGGTTACACGTCACGTGGAGGAAGGGCTTATCGACCGGGGACTTCTTTCCGGCCGCGGTCTGCGTGTTCAGACGCTTGAGATTCGCAGGAGCCGGCAACCGATCGGTCAGGGGCTGCCCGCGGACCAGATCGATTCTCCCGAAGGCGACTTCCTTCATGGGAACCCTGGTGGGACGTACCAGTTCTGGAAGGGAAGAACCTGGCGTTTTCCAGACATGCGCAGGCCAATTCCCGTTGGACGCGCCTTCCCGCTCGGGCGCGAGGTTGGATGCGGCGCGAGGCAGCACCACGTCGCTCCGGCTTTGTAATGCAAGTGGCTCTCCCGCAAATACGACTTCGTAGGCACCTCGCTGATCCGACCCGGGCGCGGCCCGGTTCGATTGCATCAGCATCGCTTCCGACCCGAATTCCCGCTTCGCGAGGGCAAAGGCGGCTTCTATTGTATTCGCATAAAATGTTTTTACTTCCATTCTGATCACCCCAAAAGTCGATTTACGTTCTGAACTGGGTTACCGCATTTCATCAATTCACCACCCCAAGAGACTGTACCCGTACGCCGGCAGGAATCTCATTATGTGAAACAAAAAACAAGTTACAAATGGCGGATTCAAGAAGCTGGCGAAGAAAATACCTCGCGCCGGAACTCGCGATGGCCACCACCGGTACTTCCGGGTTACCGACAGCTCGGGTGAATCGAGCGATGATGTCGCGGAGCACCTGCGGCGCGAGGGAGACATGGCTGTTATTCTCTCCATGCTCGACTGCGGCCTCAATCAACTGCTCGATCGAAGGATCGATGAACCAGGCCGCGAGCTCACCGTTCTGACTGAGGTAGGGCGAGATGAGTTGGCGGCGAACGGATTGCCGGACGAACTCGGTCAGCAAGACGGGGTTGCGAGTGGTTCCGGCAGCTTCGCCCAAAGCCTCCAGGATGGAAACGCCGTCGCGGATGGAAACCCGCTCGCGCAACAGATTTTGGAGGACACGCTGAACGCCGGAGAGCGGAAGCAGCTTGGGAACCAGGTCTTCCACTACCTTGGGATTGTCGACAGCTACGCGGTCAAGCAGTTTCTTGGTCTCCTGCCGGGAGAATAATTCATGGGCATAACGGCGTATGACTTCCGTCAGGTGCGTGCCCAGAACGCTAACGGGATCGACAACGGTGTAGCCCTGCGCTCTGGCGGCGTCGGCGCGAGCTGCGGGAATCCAGACCGCGGGCATCCGGAATGCGGGCTCGAGCGTCTTCTGCCCTTCAAGCGGCGGGGGGGTTGAGCCAACGGGAATGGCCAGTTCGCAGCCGGAAGGAAGCTCGTAGCGGGCAACCTCAGAGCCTTTGAGGGAAATCGAGTAATCGCGGGCTCTGAGGGCAAGATTGTCGGTAACGCGAACGGGGGGAAGGATATATCCGAGGTCTTTGGCGAGTTGCTTCCTGATCGCAGAGATTCGTCGCAAGAGCGGCGAGTTCGCACCACCTTCCACGAAGCTGACCAGTCCTATACCTACACCGACGGCGAGCAGTTCCACCTTCAGTAGTTCGTCGAGACTTTCCTTGTCTTTCTGCGCTACGGGCGATTTCTGGTTCTCGGGCAGCTTGGATTGCGCGTCCCCCGATGATTCACGAACGCGCCAACCGAGGACACCCAGGCCGACGCCCAACACCAGGAAGGGGATCTTGGGAAGCCCGGGGAAGAGCGCGAGGACAATCATCACGCCGCTCGAGAGCAAGAGGGGTTGAGCGGCTCCGAACACCTGTTTCCGGAAATCGGTACCGAGCCTCGCATCCGAACTCGCACGGGTCACGATGAGACCGCCGGAGATGGAGATCATCAGGGCTGGAATGACGGTGACCAGGCCGTCGCCTATGGTGAGAACCGTGTAGGTCTGGACAGCGTGAAACAGCTCGACGCCGTGCTGAAAAACGCCGATCAATAATCCGGCGACGATATTGATTCCGGTGATCAGGATGCCGGCGATGGCGTCGCGCTGGGTGAAGCGCGATGCGCCGTCCATTGCGCCGTAGAATTCAGCTTCGGCAGCCAGGCCTTTGCGGCGACGGCGCGCTTCGCTTTCGTCGATCAGCCCGGAGTTGAGGTCCGAATCGATGGACATCTGCTTCCCGGGCAGGGAATCCAACGTGAAGCGCGCGGTTACCTCGGAGATACGCACGGCGCCATGGTTGATCACGACATACTGAATGGCGATCAGCACCAGGAAGATGACGGCTCCGATGATGTAGTTGCCGCCGACCGCGAAGTTGCCGAATGCCTGGATCACGTAACCAGCAGCGGTGGTTCCCGTATTGCCATTCAGCAGAATCAATCGCGAGGATGAAACGTTCAGGGCCAGCCGGAACAAGGTCAACAGCAACAAGGTTGTGGGGAAGACGTTGAATTCAACCGGGCGGGTGATGTACATCGAGACCATCATCACGATGACGGACATCATGATGTCGACCACGATGAGGAAATCGAGCAAGAAGGCCGGCATCGGCGTGATGAGCGCAACCACGATGGCGAGCACGGCGATGGGCACGCCGAGATCGCTGACGGTGGCGAGCGAGAAGCCGCTGGCGCCTTTCGGAGGGGCGGCAACGATCGTTGCGGCAGTTGCAGGGGGCGTCGCCATTAATCATCCTGCCCGGGCATACGGCCCTTCATCAACTTGAAGATGTAAGCGAGAACTTCCGCGACCGCCTTGTAAAGATCCGCTGGAATCTCCTGGCCCACCTCGGCGGATTTATAGAGCGCCTGCGCCAGCGGAGGATTCTCGACGATTGGTATCTGGTGCTCGTCAGCCAGCTTCCGGATTCTGGCTGCGAGGAAATTCTTCCCCTTCGCAACAACGGTGGGGGCGGCCATGGACGACATCTTGTACCGGATGGCGACCGCGAAGTGGGTGGGGTTGACGATGATCGCCGTTGCCTTGGCGACGTCTTTCATCATGGTCCGGCGGCGGAGTTCCCGCTGCAGCCGGCGAATGCGGGATTTGATTTGCGGGTTTCCGTCGGTCTGTTTCGACTCGTCTTTGATCTCCTGCTTACTCATCTTCATATCGCCGGAGAACTGGCTTCGCTGGCGGAAGAAATTGACCAGGCCGAACACCATGAAGGCTCCCGCGGCCTTCCAGAGCAGGTCCTGAAGGGAGGAAGTCACAACGTGGATGGAGGCGACAAGGCTTTGCGCGGGCAAACTGTAGAATTCATCCAGACGGTTGCGGACAATCACAAACACGGCGTATCCAAAAACGGGAATTAAAACCAACGCCTGAAAGAAAGCCGGCACATTCTGCCGGCGCAACTGCTTGAACTTTGAGAAGGGGTTCAGCCGGTTCAGATCTGGGATTAAACCCTTGGCGCTCAGGCCGAACCCGGTCACCAGAAGCTGGGTGCCGAGCGTGATGCCCAGCAGGATGCCGGCAAGTGGCACCAAAGGCGCGAAGCAGCGCTCAATGGTTTGGGCCAGCGACACGCCGATCGACTGAAAAGATAAATCGCGGCGGAAAGCGCTCGCGAAAAGAATCCGGAGAGCGGTCTTCACATGGGCCATCCAGTCATCTCCCGAATAGCCCAGCCATGCGACGAAGGCCACGAATTGGATGGCGGCCACCAAGTCTTTGGCGGCAGGGAAGCGGCCCTCCTCACGGGCTTTTTTTAGCCGGTGGGGAGTAGCTTTTTCGGTCTGCTCCGACTTATCGGGCATACATCTCGATTCCGGCAGCCCGATAAATGATCTGGATCATCACCCTGGATTCCGATCGCATAATGCGTGGGTACATGGCGCCAAGCAGGCCGATGAGCGCCATCACGGTCAACATTTTCATGGGGAATGAGAGTGAGATCAAGTGGAGCTGAGCATTAATCCGCCCGACCAGAGCCAGGGAAATGTCAATCAGTGCAAGCAGGGCGATGGCCGGAAGCGCCAGCCGGACGCCCACAGAAAAGACATCCGACGCAAACCGAAAGAGCGCTTGCGCTAAATGCTCGTCGGCGCGAAACTCTCCGGGCGGCCGGTTCATCAGGCTCATCGCAAAGGCCCGAATGACGACGTGGTCCAACCCGAGAGCCAGGAAGATAATCCCTCCCATAAGTCCAGCGATCACGACGAGGACTCCGGAATCGGCGGTTGTCGTAGGATCGATTGTCGATGCGAATCCGTAGCCGGCCTGCTGTGACATCACTTGCGCGCCCATCTTCAGGACCTCGTTGAGGATGGCTACCGAGAGGCCGATGGCAAGTCCGAAAGCACCTTCTGAAGCGAGCAGGACGGAGAGTCTCAGGAGACCCGCGGGGAAAGCGGTGTAATGGGGCCATGAGGAATAGAGGGCAACGGTGATGGCCAGTGCGGCGACAATGCGGGGAATTTCCGTTCCGCTTTGCATTCCCGGAAACGGCAGGATCACAAACGCTGAACTCACCCTGGTGAGCACCACCAGGAACGCGAACAAAGTTCCCTCCCCAAACAGCGAGCTAGCGTGCATAGCGGCCCAGATCTCCGAAGATGGCGGTCGCGTAGGAGATGGTCCGGCTCATCATCCAGGGCATGAGGAGCAGCAGGGCCACCAGGAAGGCGATCAGCCGCGGAATGGCGCTGAACGCCGAATCCTGAATGGAAGTCAGTATCTGAACCAGGCTCATCACGATGCCGGCTACGAACCCCACCAGCAGGATTGGCGCACTGATCCAGAAGGCGGCCAGAAACATCTGTCGAATGATTTCAGCTACCGAATCAGGAGTCATTTCTTGATTCCGGCCATGTTGATTCCGATCATGGGGACACCAGGCTTTTCATGAGTGAGCCAACCACCAAATTCCAGCCATCGATGAGGACAAACAAGAGAATCTTGAAAGGCGCGGAGATCATGGCGGGTGGCAATTGCACCATGCCGACGGAAAGGGTCACAGAGGCGACGATCACATCGATGATCAGGAACGGCAGGTACAGGACGGCGCCAATCTGGAACGACGCTTTCAGCTCACTGAGGATGTAGGCGGGGATGACGATCTTCATGTCGAGATCGGCAGGTTTGCGCGGCGCGGCGGTGTGGGAGATCTCCAGAAAGAGCTGCACGTCCTTCTCGCGGACGAACTTGATGAGGAAGGTGCGCAAGGGCTTGGAGCCCTCGGTGAGCCCTTGCTCCAGAGTCATCCGGCCATTCTCCACGGGCAACCAGGCCTTGTCGTAAATATCGCTCGCCATCGGCTGGACGATGACCAACGTCAGGAACATGCTCAATCCAACCAGCACCTGATTCGAGGGCGTGTTCTGAGTTCCCAGAGCCTGACGCAGAAAGTGAAGCACGATGGTGATTCGGAGAAACGGGGTGATCGACATCACGATGGCCGGGAGCAGAGTGAGCAGCGTCAGCAGGACGATAATCTGCATCGGCTGGCTTACCGCCGATCCGCCGCCGGGTGTGGACAGGCTGGGCATGCCGAGTGGTGAAGCGGCGAGTATCAGCATGAAAGCTCTTCTTCTTTATCGAGCAGATGGCAACCTGCCGGCGCGGTGCCGATGAGCATGGTTCGTTTGTTCATCCGAACCAGGCAAAGCGCATGCTGCGGCGTCAACTGCAAACGCTCGATGACTTCCAGGCTGCGATTCTTCTTCGGGAAGCCGGGCAAAGCGCGGAAGTTGACCATCCCTTTGCGCTTCAAAAGCCATAAGCAAACGGCCAGAAGGGCCAGTACCGCGCCAACCAGCATGGCCTGTTGCAGGATCTCCACGAATTTACTCCTCGCTGCGGAAGTCCGTGATGCGGAATCCCATAATGGTTTCGATGATTACGATTTCCCCGGAGCCGACGTGCGCTCCACCGACATAGACATCGATGTTCTCTCCAGCCGAACGCGGCATCTGTATGACGCTGTTCACGTCGAGGGAAACGATTTCGCGGATGGTCATCAATTTGCGGTCGAGTTCGACCGCAACATCGATAAGGACATCCGCGATGGGCCCGACCTGTTCTAAGGGCGTCACTGGGCGGGAATCAGATCAATGGTGTCTCCGGACATGGTGTTGACCGTAGTCACCACCTTGGCTACGGCTTCGTATGAATTCTGGAAGACGATCAGATTCGTGAACTGGCCGGCGATGTCGACGGTAGACGATTCGAGGGCCCCGCCCTGTATGGTGCCGCGCCCGGCGGTTCCGGGCAACCCGATGCTCGCCTGACTGGTGGCGCCGGTCGCCTGGAGGAGGCTGTTTCCCTCGGAGACGAGGGATTCCGGGTTGCGGATTTGCGCGATGGCAAGTTGGGCGACAACCACAGCCGGAGAATCGCCGTACTGCGCCAGCACCTGACCGTTCTGCCCCATGGAGATCGAGCCGATGTTGGCCGACGCCGATCCGTCCTGAGTAGGGTTCAACGCGGTTGAACCATTGCCGGATTCAGAATATTGAGTGATCGTGGGCGCGAGCGTTGTGGGGTTGTAGATATTCCAGTTGATCGAGAGATTGGCGGCTCCGTCGGCGAGGCTGGCGACGGCCAGGGGAATGGAGGCATTGGCGGCGGGCGGGGGCGGCGGCGGAGTCAGAAGGTTTCCCGACGAATCGAAAGTCATGGTCCCCGTGGCGACCGACGAGGGGGTTCCCGCAACGCCCCCTGTAACCGCCTGACCAGGAATGGTGACGGCATAGCTATAGGTGTTTGCAGCGGTCTTCGTGAAATTGACGGACAGCGTCTGCGGGTTGCCCAGCGAATCGTAGACTTCGATCGATGTGGTGAAAGTGGCGCCCGCGGTGCCGACCGTTTGTGAGGCGTCGAGGTTCACCTGCACCGACATGTTCTGGGTAGCGACGGGAGCGCTCAACAAATTATTTGGAAGGGTGATGTTGCCAATGGCCCCGTTCGTGTTGATGGCGCCATTCACGGCATTCCAACCCTCCACGTTCTGTCCGGTGCTGGTGAGCAGGTTGCCGTTGGAATCCACGGTAAAGTTTCCGTTGCGCGTATAAAGCTGACCGTTATTGGCATCGTTCACAACAAAAAAGCCGTTTCCGGAAATGGCATTGTCGTATTGGCCGCTGGTGGTGGTGATGGCGCCCTGGCTGTAGATCTGGCTGATATATGGCGGCGCAACACCGAAGCCGGGCTGCGTGTGTTCCTGTGCAATGGCCGCGTCTACCAGGTCCTGAAAGGAGACGGAGGACGCCTTGAACCCGGTGGTGTTCAGGTTGGCGAGGTTATTACCAATCACATCGACCGCGGTGGAGTCTGCGTCGAGTGCGGATAGTGCCGTATTCAGTGCTGGAAACATGTTTGGCTCCTAGAGTTTGGCGGGTAGATTACTTCGTAGATCCTGCTCTTCGGTGTGCAGCGATTTTGTTGGAGTGGTCGGCGTGGGATCGACCGCGCCGGTTCCCGAACTGGTGGTTCCGGACGAGGTGGAGGACGAGGTGACGCCGCCGTCAATCGTCGAAATGCCGCTGTTGATCTGCATCAACTGCTCGAGCTCGCTGTATTGCGTCAGTTGCCCGACGAACTGCGTCGGATCGGTGGGGCTGGTCGGGTCCTGGTTCTGGATCTGGGCGACCAGGAGCTGGAGAAATGTATCCTCGCTGGTGAGTTGGGCTTGCGAGTTGTCCGCAGGGGCCGCTGCGGGAGTGGTGCCGGGGATTACGGGCGTCGGTAAAGCGATGCTGCTCATTGGTTTTCCTTTCCAAAACTGGAGTTTGCTTGTTCGTTCCAGGCCGTTGCGCGCGCCTTGGAATTTGTGGGTTCGGGCTGCTGACCGGGTTGCCGGTTGCGCTGCTGAGGCTGGCGGTCGAATGCTCCCCCCTGGCCGCCTCCGGGGGTCTGATCCTTTGAGGCGCCGGTATCGGCCGCACGGCTGGGGGCTGCGGCATGTTCGGGAAGGTGGGAGACCTCGGCGGAGAATCCTTTGCGCTCCAGCCCCGAGACCAGATCATGGAGATTGCCGCGGAGATCTTGCGTCAAGCCCGCGTCTCCGCTGCGCACGTCAATGCGAACTTCGCCGGCGTGTTCGCTCAGCCGGACTTCCACGCCGCGCGCTCCGGGCAACTGGAGCGCGATCTCCCTCATCGGTTGCGGGGCGGCGGTGGGCGCTTCCAGTGTGGCGTCAGCGGGTTCGAGTGGCGCGGAGACCTTCTGAGAAGTTGCTGCCGAGGCGGCATTCGCGGCGTACCCGGAAGCCGGTGCTTCATCGAGGCCTCCCCTCGCCAATGGTGTGGCCGCATTTGTTCCTTCGTCCGCCAGTTGGCTGGAAGTCGCGTCCCTGGAGACGACGGAAGCAAGCGCTGAATTCGGAGTAGAAACCGGCACCGCAGCGCCCGCTTCAGATACCGGAGATTTGATTTTGGCTGTGAACGCCACTTCGCCGGCTGCGCTCAGCGGAGCATCTTCGACGTCGTCGTTCCCTGTTTGAGAAGCCGGCGCCACATCGCCCCGCGTCCCCCCATTCCCGGTCGATCCCGCCGAGGGCAGGGATTGCGGCGCATTGAGCGACAAGACGAGCGGCAAAGCGTCGGATTTCTCATTCGAGAACGCCCCCTCGAAGCCCCCTGCGACAACGCTATCGTTGTTCGGACCCTGCGGCGCTTTCTTTTGCTCGGACAACGGCAGTACAAGCCCCTTGGTGCTGCGCAACCTTTGGGCCGTCGCGGTTTCGGTCTCCGCCAGGGCGGTGGCCCATACGCGGCTAAACGCTTCCGTCTGGCTGGGAAGTGACTCCGTCGTCGGGGAGGATTTGACTGGAAAGCTTCCCAGCGGGGTCGCTTCCACTTCCGCCGCCGGTCGCGATTGTGCGGGCGCCGTCCGCGCTTGCTGCCCCGGCGCGCTGGATTTATCCGTGTTCTGAGCGGGCTTCTGCGCACCAGAAGACCCGCGGGCCGGCGCACCTTTCGCCGGTACGTTCAAATGGGCGACAAACTGAGGAACGGAGGCGATCACGCAACTTGTTTATGCAGATCGCACACCAATCGCGAATCCTTTCACGATCAGCCATTTAGCGTCTGGCGGGAGCGGCGTCGCGAGGCAACGGAATGGCGCAACGCGCGTTTGTGACAACTCTTTGCCGCATGAATCGAGCGGTTGCCACTCGCCTTATCGGCGTGGGGCTCCGCAATTTGAATCACTTGCGCGTGCATCTCGAATTCGGCGCGCGGCGTGCAACATCACCGACTCATGGACCCCATACTCTCCAGTGCGGCAAGCGGCATGCGAGCCCGCATGGAGTCGCTTGAAATGCTCGCCAACAATCTGGCGAACGCAAGCACGGGCGGCTATAAATCGGACCGCGAATTCTACAACATCTATGTTGCGGCGGAAGCGTCTGAGCCAGCCGACGACGGCACCGGCGCCATGCCCAGTCAACAACCACTGATTGAAAAGCATTGGACCGATTACTCGCAGGGGGTTCTGAATCCGACCGGCAATGCTCTGGATGCGGCTCTCGACGGCTCCGGCTTTTTCGCTGTGAACGGTCCCGGCGGAATCCTCTACACCAGAAACGGGAGCTTTCGCGTGAACTCCGCTGGCGTTCTGGTCAGCGCCGACGGATATCCGCTCCGCGCCACGACGGGTTTAACGGTACAACTCAACTCTCAGAACCCGATTCAGATTCAGCCGGATGGCACCGTTGTGCAGGACGGTCAGGCGGTCGCGCAACTGGCCGTGGTGGATTTCCCGGATCGCAGCGCGATCAATAAGCAGGGGCTCAATTACTTCGTCAACGTCGATCCGAAGCTGAGCCCGCAGGCTTCAACAGCGGTGGTTCATCAGGGCCATCTGGAACAAAGCAACGCGTCTCCTCCCGATCTGGCGGTGCGCCTGATCAGCGTGATGCGACAGTTCGAATCGTTGCAGAAAGCGGTTTCGATCGCGACGGACATGAATAAATCCGCCGTCGAGGAAGTCGCGAAAGTGAGCGGATAATCAACGTGCAAATTTCATCGCTGAACAACACCGCGGTAGCCGCGGCCGATTCCCCCTCAACGACTTCCCCGACGCCTTCTTCCTCAACAACCGGCTTCTGGGCATTGTTCGCGAATGCGAATTATCCAGAGCCTTCCTGGAATTCGGCAGTCGCCACACCCGCGTCGCCCGCTTCCGACTCCACCGGGCCAGAGGCGTTGTTTGCCAACCCAGCCTTCCCCGCTTCCACCCAGCCGGTCTCAGGGCCGATTGGATTTGAAGCATTATTCAGCAACCCCGACTTTGCGCCAATCAGCCAGTCCGACAGCGCGACCCAAGATTTTACCCAGCATTTTGACCTACCCAAGGAGACCTAGATGATCCGAGCACTCTATAGCGCCGCCAGTGGCATGACCGCGCAACAAACGAACGTGGACAATATCGCGAACAATCTCGCCAATGCGAATACGGCCGGGTACAAGACGCGCCGCGCCCAATTCCAGGACCTGATGTACCAGAACCTGGTGGCGCCGGGCTCGGCGGCCGGGCAACAGACAACGGTTCCGAGCGGGCTGCAAATCGGACTTGGCGCAAAAACGTCGTCGAATGAAATCCTGTTCACGGAGGGGAACTTCGTACAGACCGGGAACCCGCTGGACCTCGCCATCTCCGGGGCTGGTTTTTTTCAGATCCGCCTGCCCAGCGGCGATCTGGCTTATAGCCGGTCGGGGCAGTTCCAACTGGATAAGAGCGGCAACATGGTGGATAGCGACGGCGACGGGCTCGACCCGCAGATCACGATTCCCCCAACGGCGCTGTCGGTCCAGATTGCATCGGATGGAACCGTAAGCTATACGCTTGCCGGAACCACCGCGGCGCAGGTGGCCGGGCAGATCCAACTGGCCAACTTCCAGAATCCCGCGGGGCTGAACGCCATCGGCCAGAATCTGTTTGAGCCCACAGACGCTTCAGGTGCGGCAACGGTGGCGAATCCCGGAGGACCAGAGGGCCTGGGCACCATCGAGCAAGGCTACACGGAGCAATCCAACGTGAGCGTCGTGGATGAATTCATCAACTTGATTGTTGCCCAGCGCGGCTATGAGGCGAACTCAAAGGTGGTAAAAGCCTGCGATGAAATGTATCAACAAATCAACCAACTGAAGAACTAAATGTGGATCGCGATGCTGGCAGCGGTGGCCGTTCATAGCTGCCATGCGGTGGACGGAGATCAGATTCTGATGAGCGATCTGGCGCTGGTGGACGCGCGCTTCGCCGCGGCTCCCGCCGGGCAGGCCGCGGGATTCGCGCCCCAGCCCGGCGCGAAACGTATTTTCTGGCCTGGCGAGTTGATCCGACTCGCGGTGCGCAATGGCATCGTCACCGGCGATCCGTTTGTGCAAATGTGTTTCGAACTGAGAACGCACGAGATCTCTCCGGAGGATGTCACGGCCGCGGTCCGTACCTGGGCGCCCGAGCCGACGCGAATCGAGGTGCTGGAGCAAAGCCGCTTTCCCGCGCCAGTGGGGAAGCTGTTTTTTGACCGGCCGCAGGTTCTACGGGAAGCGCTCGACGGCTCCCAACTTCTGCATGGCTATGTACTCTATCGAGGAAGCCAGCGGTTTCCCGTGTGGGCGCGCGTGCGTGTGCGGGTGAAGCAAACTCTGGTGGTGGCCGCGGTCGACATCAATCCGGGCGAAGTAGTCACGCCGAAGATGCTGAGAACAGAGGAGCGTGAAACAGGGATGGCGACCGCAGGGTTCGCTTCGTCGGCCGCCGAACTGGTCGGACGCCTGGCCAAAGCGCACCTGGCCGCGGGCACCGCGCTGCTGCTCGCGCAGTTTGAGAAGGGAACCGACGTCGTGAGCGGGGCGACCGTGAAGGTGGAAGTGCGCAACGGCGCGGCACGTCTCGCATTCGATGCCCGTGCGGAAACAAGCGGGCGCACGGGCGACATGGTCGCCGTGATGAACCCTTCGAACAGCAAAGTTTTCAAGGCCAAGGTCGTTGGGAAGAATACGGTCCTCGTTACTCCGGCGCCGGAGCAGAAAGTGACGGAGGTGAGTCAAAAATGAATGCGGTATTGGTTTTGGTCACATGTCTCGGCATCTCATTCCCTTGGAGTTCGAGCAAGAAGGGCGACAAAGCGAAACCCGCACCTCCGCCAAGCGCCCTCGATAAGTACGTGACGGAGGCGCTCAGCCGCAATTCGAGTGCGCAAGGCAACAGCGCCGACCCAGGCTCTTTGTTCTCGCCGACAAGCCGCCTGCTGGACGTGACGCACGACATCAAGGCGGCTCAACGGGACGATATTGTCACGATTGTCGTTTCCGAGTCCATGTCGGCCGTCAGCACGGGATCGACGAAGACGTCGCGCGCCTCGGCTTCTCAAAACTCCATAACGGCCCTTGCGGGAGTGACCAAAGCGGCGGGACCTTTGGCCAATCTCCTCACGCTCGGCGGAACCACCACTCTGGACGGCGAAGGCACTACATCGCGCGTGACTACCCTCACCACAACTCTCACCGCGCGCGTCACCCATGTGCTGCCCAATGGCTACCTGGTCGTGGAAGGAACAAAGCTGTTGGGAATCAATTCGGAGCACCAGGTGATCACGGTGCGTGGCGTGGTGCGACCCGACGATCTGAATTCCGCGAACTCGGTGCCTTCCGATCTTCTGGGTCAACTGGAAGTACAGGTCGACGGCAAGGGCGTAGTCAATGATGCGACGCATCGTCCCAATTTCCTCTATCGTCTGCTGCTGGGTATCCTTCCGTTCTGAGATGCGAAATATATATCGTGCGGCAACCTTCGCAATTATTCTGGTTCAGACGGCCTTACCGGCCGCCCGTCTTAAGGAGCTCATCAGCCTCGAAGGCGTGCGCGACAATCAGTTGCTCGGCTACGGATTAGTGGTGGGTTTGGCCGGTACGGGCGACGGACGGCAAACGGTTTTTCCCGTTCAGAGCCTCACAAATCTGCTCGAACGCATGGGGGTAACCGTATCTGCATCCGCGATTACGGTGAAGAATACCGCGGCAGTATTAATTACCGCGACGCTTCCTCCTTTTGCCCAGCCCGGAGCCAAGCTGGATGTGACGGTGGCCGCCGTCGGCGATGCGAAGACTCTGCAGGGCGGCCTTCTGATTCTCACCAGTTTGCGAGCACCGAACGGTGATGTCTACGCGGTGGCCCAAGGGCCTGTTGTCACGGGAGGCTTCACGGCCGGCCGGGCGGGATCGGGCACTACGGTGAATCATCCCACGGTGGGCCGTATTCCGGATGGCGCTATTATCGAACGCGGCGCGCCTTCGTCGAACATCACGGCCAAGGTAAATATTCAGCTTCGAGACGCGGATTTCGCAACAGCCGCTCGCGTAGCCGACGTGATTAACAAACACTTCGCACCCGACAAAGACGTGATCGCGCATGCTCAGAATTCAGCACTCATCAGCGTGGCAATTCCCGCCGCCTTCTCCGGCCGCACAACCGAGTTCGTCGCGGAGATGGAGGATCTCACGGTGGAAGTTGACCGTCCGGCGAAGATCGTAATTAACGAACGCACGGGAACCATCGTTCTGGGAAAAGAAGTCCGCATTTCGCCCGTCGCGATTCTGCACGGCAATCTTACTGTTGAGATCCAAACCAAACTGAACGTTTCGCAGCCGCTGCCAGGGTCGAAAGGAACTACCGAAGTGACTCCGGAAACAACGGTTGCCGCCAAGGACGAGAAGGTAAAGAATGTAGTGCTGAAGGACGGTGCGACCGTGGAAGAACTGGTGAGAGCGCTGGCGGCGATTGGATCTACCGCACGCGATGTCATCGCCATTCTCCAGAACCTGAAGGCCGCGGGCGCGCTGGAAGCCGATCTGGAGGTGATCTAACCCATGAAAATAGACCAGCCGTTCCTGGACATAGCACCCGCTACACCTTCCGCTATTCCTCTGGCGGCGAAAAAGAAGACGGATGACCCGGCGCGCATTCACGAAGCGGCGCAGCAGTTTGAAGGGTTTCTGATTTCGCAGATTATGAAGACGATGTCTTCATCCGGCTCGTTTCTTGGCACGGAGGACGATCAAGCGGGAAGCACGGCCATAGACATGGCGGAGGAGCAGTTCGCCAAAGCATTGAGTTCGAGAGGCGGATTGGGCCTGGCGAAGATGGTGGAGGCAGGACTTCAAAGCAGCTCCGCAAAGCCTCCTGTCAACCCAACCGCTCAGAAACTCGCGGAATAATTGCTCGTCTCGGATTCCGCAAGCACCTGCCAGGATTGAGGGGCCGATGCCGCCTGTGCCGAGGCCTCCTGGGAGGCGATGGCCGTCCAGGCTTCCGCTAGCGGGAGCAAGAGATTTAGAACTTCGGCCAGCGGCTCATCGGCCTGACGAAAGTTTGCGTCCAGCAGCCGGCGCATCATGTAGGCATACAGGCGGGCGAGATCGGCAGCCAGTTTCCCGTCCCCGGTTTTCTTGTCGAGCGACCGAAAGAGTTCGGCAAGAACCCCGTGCGCCAGTGAGATGCACCGAACGCGCTCTTTTATGTTCTTCTGCGCCAGGAAAGCGCGCGCATCGCGTACGGCCTGAATGGCCGTTTGGTAGTAGAGACGAATCAATTCGAGCGGGCTTGCGGAGGCGATGGTTTGTTCCAGGTAAGGACTGATTTGGTTGCGCACGAAGCCTTATCGGTTTAGCCCAAGGTTTCTTGAGCGGCTTGTTGCGCCGCCTGTTCTTCGCTGGCTTGCGCTTCGAGGTATGCGGCTAGGCGGAGGACGTCTTCCGATGGCACCTGACTCAGCACCTGACCGCTGACCGGATCCACCACCTTGGCGACGGCGATCTTTGTAACTGGGTCAAGAGAAAGGGTAAGCTGCTGATTTTGCGGAGTGAGAGAAGTATTGACGGTGCGCACAGCCTGAGAGAGAGCGCGGTTCTGCGCGGCTTGTCCAGGCGCCGACTGCTGGGGCGCTGGGGTGACGACACTTACGGGCGCGGGTGCTGGGGCACCGAGCGAATTGATTGCCATGATCGCTCCAATTGGGAGATCCCAAGGTGGGAGGCCTCCCATTAGTCGTATCGACAACGAACTGAGGTTTTCTAGTGAGACTGAGATTTTCCATCAACAAAGCGCTTATCGTATTACTGGCGCCCGGGGCGGCGCAAAACATGGGGGCTCAAAGTACTCAAATGGAAGCGGCGGCAAAGCAAATGGAACAGACGGAGTCGGCCATGGCCTCGTCCATCCAAACGCAGATGGAGACGTTCCGGAAGCCGGGAAGTCAGGGCGCCGGGACCAGTGGAGGCTTCTTCGTCACCGAATCGATTCTTCATAGCGCTGCTGAAGACACGGTGACGGCCGATTGCGATGCGCTGTCGCCGCTTCGGATTGAGAGCCTGGTCACAGAAGCGGCGCTGACGCAACATGTCGATGCGGACCTGGTCCGAGCGGTAATCCGCCAGGAGTCCGGAGGAAGGCCCTGTGCGGTGTCCTCCAATGGCGCCCTCGGCCTGATGCAGCTCATGCCGGGCACTGCGGAGGACCTGGGAGTGGCGGACCCGCTTGACGCGGAAGCCAACGTACTCGGAGGAGCGAAATTCCTGCGGAAACTGCTGGATCGCTATGACGGAGACTTGAACCGGACGCTGGGCGCCTATAACGCCGGGCCAGCGCGGGTGGACGAGTCTCAGGGCGTTCCGCCGTTCCCGGAAACAACGAACTACGTGGATTCCATACTGGACGCCTTGCGGAACGCCTCAGCTCCGCACTAAAGGTGGCCAGCTCTTCCGCCGATCTTAGTCCAAGGAGCGGAAAACAGAATGGCACTGGACATACTCATCGTTGATGACTCGGCGGCAATTCGCAAGATCCTGCAGCGCGTTCTGCGGCAGACCGAACTACCCATCGGCGAAGTGATGGAAGCGGGGGACGGACTCGAAGCTCTCGCAGCGCTTGAAAAACACAAGTTCGGCCTGGTTCTTTCCGACATCAACATGCCGAACATGGACGGCATTCAACTGCTCACCCGCATCAAGGAAATGGATAGCATGAAGGGCGTACCCATCGTGATGATTACCACCGAGGGCGGACAGGGAAAAGTGATGGAAGCCGTTCAGTTGGGCGCCGCCGGATATGTCCGAAAGCCTTTCACGGCTGACCAAATTAAGGAAAAGATCGGAAGTTTAGTCTAGAGGCCCGCTCGACTCAACGCCCGGGAACGCCGACCCAGTCCGTCGTTCCTTGCAGCGCTCCCCTTGTGGCAAGATCCGTCAGGGTAAAGAAAAACAGGATCATCAGCGTACATAAGCCCGCGATGACGATGGCTTTGGTCAGCTTCGAGCTGTAGTAGACGTGCATGAAGAACATGATCACCAGCGAGGCTTTGATGCAGGCGATCACTAGTGCCAGCACGATGTTATAGCGCCCGAGGTCGATGGTTGCGGCATATACGGTGAGGACCGTAAACACCATCAACGCGAGGAACACGAAAATATAGACGCGAACAGGAACAATGTGATCTGGATGATTCGACATTTTTATCTCCCTTGATGCAGATCGATCAGGTAAAGGAGCGGGAACAGGAAGATCCACACGATATCGACAAAGTGCCAGTAAAGCCCAAATAGTTCAACTGGCGTATGCCACTCGGCTGTATAAGCTCCGCGCGATGCCTTGAAGATGAGAAAGGAAATCATGCCAACGCCAACGATCATGTGCATGGCGTGCAATCCGGTCATCCCGAAGTAGAGCGCGAAATAGAGAGAAACATTTTGCACCGCGACGTTCGGGTGGCCATCAATCTCAGGATGGAAGTTCACGCCTGGAATCTCGTGACCCACATATTTGTCGTGATATTCCACGGCTTTGATTCCCAGGAACACGCCTCCCAGAATGAGAGTCAGAATCAAGAAGAGAACAATCATCTTTTTCTTTCCCACGGCGGCCGAGTGCACGGCCATCGCCATGGTGAGCGAACTGCAGATCAGAACCAGCGTATTGATGGTTCCGTAAACGATGTTCAGCTTCTCGCTCCCGGCGGCGAATGCTTCGGGGTAAGCTCCCCTGTAAGCGATATAAGCCATGAACAGCCCACCGAAAAACATGATTTCGGTAACCAGGAACATCCACATCCCAATCGTGGATGCGTCCTTCTGTTGCTCCGCATTTTCGAAGTGATGCCTCAGCGTTACCGAATGGCTAGCCAACGTGAACGACCTCCTCGCTCGGCGCGTAGTGGTATGGGGCTTCCGTGATCACCGGCGTGATCTCGAAATTCTCAGGGAGTGGCGGCGATTGGATCTGCCACTCAAGACCGGTAGCTCCCCACGGGTTCGCCGGAGCCTTTTTCCCAAAAAAGATCGACCACAGGAAATAGACCAACGGCAGCGCATAGCCTAAACCCAGGACCGAGGCGCCCGCCGATGAAAGAACATTGAAAACCTGGAACTCCGGCGCGTATACGTGATAGCGGCGCGGCATCCCCATATAACCCAAAATGAATTGCGGGAAGAACGTGAGGTTGAATCCCAGGAAGATAATAATCGCCGAGAGCCGAGCCCAGGTTTCCGAATACAATTTCCCGGTGATCTTCGGCCACCAGAAGTGCAGGCCGCCCATAAAACCCATGATTGCGCCCCCTACCATGATGTAGTGGAAATGCGCGATCACAAAATAGGTGTCGGTAAGGTGGACGTCCATGCCCATGCTGGCGAGGAACAATCCAGTCAGGCCGCCGATTGTGAAAAGGCCGATGAACCCAATCCCGTATAGCATCGGCGTCGTCAACTCGACCGATCCCTTATACATGGTCGAAACCCAATTGAACACCTTGATAGCGGATGGAATGGCTACGAGGTAGCTGAGGATCGAAAAAACCATGCCGGCGTAAACCGACTGGCTGCTAACGAACAGGTGATGTCCCCAGACGATAAACCCAAATACCGCGATCGCCAGACTCGACAGTGCGATGAAGCTATACCCGAAAGGCTCCTTCTTTGAAAACGTAGAGATGATCTCGCTGGTGACGCCCATGGCCGGAAGAATCATGATGTAAACCGCCGGGTGCGAGTAGAACCAGAACAAGTGCTGGAACAGAACCGGATCGCCTCCCAGAGCCGGATCGAAAATTCCGATGTGCAAACCACGCTCCAGCGCGGCCAAAAGCAGAGTCACCGCGACTACCGGCGTTGCCAGCACCTGGATTAGGCTGGTGGAATAAAGCGACCAGATGAACAAGGGAAGACGGAACCACGTCATGCCCGGCGCACGCATGCGATGGATGGTCACCATGAAGTTGAGCCCGGTGAGAATCGAGGAGAACCCGTTGATGAATATTCCCACCAACGTCAGCATCACCATGCCACTCGCATAGCCCGTGCTGAACGGGACATAGAAAGTCCATCCGGTGTCAATGCCGCCGTAAATAATGGCCGTCAGCGCCATCGATCCACCAATGACGTAGAGATACCAACTAAGCAGGTTCAGCTTGGGGAAGGCCACGTCCTTGGCGCCGATCATTAGCGGAATCAGGAAGTTCCCGAGTGAGGCCGGAATCGACGGGATCAGGAAGAAGAACACCATGATGATGCCGTGACCGGTAAACAGCCTGTTGTAGACGCTCGATTCGACCAGGTCGCCCGCAGGCGTGGTGAGCTCGATTCGAATGAGGGCCGCAAACAATCCGCCAATGGCAAAGAATATGGTGATGACGATCAGGTAAAGGATGCCTATGCGCTTGTGATCTTCCGTCAACAACCAACTCTTCAATGTGTGATCCACATTGAGGTAGGTTCTCGGCTCACGCTCTACTGCTGTCGCTACGGTTTCCATAAGATATCCCTAAATTCCCTAGAAAATCCCCTTAACTGCGCTATGGCTTCACTGTTGCCGCAGGCGCTGCTTTCGCCGCGGGCGCTCCCTTAGCCGCGGGCGCTCCCTTAGCCGCGGGCGCTCCCTTAGCCGCGGGCGCTGGCGCACTTCCGGGCGCACCAGGCGCCGGACCAATCGATTTCACGTACTCCACCAGTTCCGTCACGCCTTCCGCCGTCACGAGACCGGAAAAAGTGGGCATGATGTTCTCATAGCCCGCAACAATTTTGGCGCTCGGATTGAGGATCGATTCACTCACATATCCGGCATCCACGGTGACGCTTGCGCCGGTAGTCAATTGCTGAGGCCTGCCCCAAATCCCATGCAGGTTCGGACAACGCCCCTTCACGTCGGCTGTCGCCTGGTGGCAGGTCACGCAGCCCAACTGCGAGAAGAGCGCCTCGCCCTTTTGCGCCAGCGTTCCTGTTCCCCCACCGCCGGAAAGCCACGCATCGAATTGCTGCGGCTCCATGACGTACACGGTCCCGATCATTCCGGAATGCTTCGTGCCACAATACTCCGCGCAGAAGATATGGTATGCGCCTGTTTTTGTGGCGTGAAACCACTCGGTCGTGTAACGGCCGGGCAGGACGTCTGATTTGGTGCGGAACGCCGGGACGTAAAAGTCGTGAATGACATCCTCTGAAGTCATGGTGAGCTTGATGTCGCGATTCACAGGAATGTGCAGCTCGTTGATCTCGCGCTGCCCTTCCATATGCTGAATCTTCCACATCCACTGTTTGCCGGTGACGTAGATTTCCATGGAATCGGCCGGCGGCCGCGACTCGGTAAAGAAGATGCTGGCGCCCCAGGCGAACATCACCATGGAAAGCCCTAGCGGGATCACTGACCAGGTGATTTCAAGCCACAAGCCACCATGAACGGCCTTCGGAGTCGGCGTGTCGGCGCGACGCCGGTACTTCACCGCAAAGATGACGATCAGCGTGGCGATCAAGATCGAGAAAAACGCCGTCACCAGCACGAGATAGAGGTATAACCCGTCCACCGAGTGCGCGATCGTGCTTGCCTGTTCCGGAAAAAACTGAATCGATTTCTGTTCCATATCGATTGTGCGCGAACCCTAAACGCCCCTTTTCCCGCCGAGAGCCGGCTGCGGCTCCGATGAATTCCTGCGGTCGCGGATCAGCATGAGCGTAATGAACCCTCCCATCGCGAAAACGGTCGCGGCTCCGGCCACCCGTAGAATGTTGGTCACCAGCGGCGTATATTTGCCGGTGCTCGGATCGTAGTGATAGCAATAAAGAATCAACTGGTCGACCGGCGATCCGATCCGGTTTTTCGCGGCCTCAATCAACCCCAGACGGATGTCTTTCGGCGAAAACTCAATGCCGTAGAAATACCGCGACATGCGCCCATCCGGAGTCACCACATAGATGGCGCTCGCATGCGCGTACTGGCTGGTATGAACATCGTATACATAGCGGAAACCGACGGCGCTAGTCAATTCCTTGATCGGCTTCATATCTCCGGTCAGAAAATGCCAGGAGGCGGATGTTTCAGGCCGGCCGAACTCCCGCAGATAGGAAGCTTTCTTCTGGGCCGCTAGCGGAGGCCTTTCACGCGGGTCGAAACTGATGACCAGAACATCGTATTCCTGGCCCGGCTCAAACGTGAGCGTTTTCAAGGAACGCACCATTCCGTTGAGGATCTGGGTGCAAAGCATCGGGCAGTCATAGTAGGCCAGCGCCATCACCACTGGGCGCTTTCCAAAGTAGTCGCCCAGCCGGACATCGCGGCCAGCCTCGTCACGGAAATGAGCGTCGAGCGGAAGCTGCGAATTCAGCTTCTGGTCGATCCCCACCTCTTTTAAGGGAGCGGGCCGATCGATGCCTCGCATGTTCAGGAGGTCTCTCTGCGCGCGAGCGTGAGGCGGCATCGCGATCTGCGAAAGCAGAACGGCAACTGCCGCCGCGATGGATGAGGTACGGAACTTCATTGCGAAATCTTTTCCCCGGTCCTCGCGCTGCTCGCCACCGACGGAAGCTCGCGATAGCCTTCCGGGTTGGGAAGATCAGCGGAGGGTTTGGAAGGCAGCCCCTTGGCGGCCACAATCTTGATCGCGTCCGCAATCGCAATGCGCGCAATGCCGTGATTGGGGTCTACCCACGCGGAGCTGGTCAGAACCTGTTCTTCGCTTTCGCGAAGCGCCTTTAGATCCAGTTTCGGAACGGCCTGCAACCGCGGCTCAGGCGGCAACTGGGGCTTCTCGGACAAAACCGCGGGAGTAACCGGAGCACTGGCCATGTCTTCGCGAGCATAGAACCATTCGAACAATCCCCACATCGCAAATGCGACCACCACAATACCGAGGGCCAGGCCGATCCCGAAGCTCGAAACGGCCTTGACGTCTTCTTCACCTGGATCGAAGGCAACCGATGGATTGCTTTCCGGGTACTCGTCGTGCTCGTGGCTACTTGGCTGGGACATATTCCAGATACCTCTTGAAGTCCGGTGCATTCGCGGCCAGCAGAGGCCGCCGTTTCAGTTGTTGCAGGTAGATTCCCACCCACAGGCCGCCGAAACCTATCGCGGCCGTCAGGTCGGACCAACCGTGGTAGACATTCCCGTTGCGGAAGTTCGGCTCCACCAGCCAGATCATGTCGACGAGCCGGATCACAATAATCCACATCGCCATGAAGCGAATGGTCTTGGGGTTCTTCTTGATGTCCTGCGACAGCAGAATCAGGAAGGGCAGCATCCATTGGAAGAAGAGAAGCAGAGTCGCGACAAAACCCCATCCGCCGTTCATGCGATCCACGTACCAGGTAATCTCTTTGGGAAGATTGCCCGCCCAGATAATCAGCAGTTGCGAAAAACTCACATAAGTCCAGAACAGCGTGAACATGAACAGCAACTTACCTAAGTCATGCAGATGCCGTTTCTGAACGACGCCCTGCAGCGGAGGCTCGCGCATCAGGAAAGTGGTTGTGATGATCACCGTCGAAACAATCGTCAATCCCTGCGTAGCCAACAGGATCAATCCGAAAATGGTGGAGAACCATGTCGCGTTCATCGACATGACCCAATCCACACCGGCGCAGGTCAGTGACAGGACGTAAATCAGGAGGCCGATGCCGCTCCAACCCATCAGACGCTTTGAAATGGAAATGTCACCCGTTTGCTCCTCGCGCGCGGAAAGCCGGTTAAGCACGAAGGAGTAAACATTCCAAATCGTGAACACAATAATCGTGCGGATAATCCACCACGTCACATTCAGGTAGGCGCTTTTCTCTCTGAGGATCGGGTTGGCCTGCACCCTGGCCGCATCCGTCCACTCATAGAGATGGCCGAGGCCGAACAAAATGGGGATGAACAGAACCGTGAGGTAGGGCAGCGTGCGCGAACCCGCCTCCAGTTGCCGCCTCACCAGCATGCCCCATCCGCCGCCGGTCATGTACTGCAGCATCAGCAGTGCCAGCGAGCCAAGCCCCGCGCCGAAGGCGAACAGGAAGCCCACCATCCACGACCGGTAGAACTGGTCGGGATCGAGAAATAGCTGGATAAGCGTCAGCAGGATAAAGACCACGCCGATTCCCAGCGCGATGTTCTGACCTCGCGAAAGATCCGCCCGAAGCCGCGTGGGAATGACGTAAGGATTCTCAGCTACCATGTTATTCCGCCCCCGCGTGCGCAGATGGAACTGGTTTACTCTCAGGCGTCAAGTTGCCACCCTCCGGCAGCTTTGCTTTCACATCGGGCGGCAGGTCCGCCACGTTGGCATTCTGGCTGTATTGAAGAGTGCGGATGTAGGAGATGATGGCCCAGCGGTCGGCCGGCTGGATCTGCGCCGAATAGTTCAACATCACGCCATAACCGTTCGTCACTACGTCGAAAAAATGTCCTACCGGCGCGGTGCGAAGCCGGTCGATGTGATAGCTCGGCGGTTGCTTCATACCGCGGCGCACGATCATTCCCAGACCGTTGCCCAGGCGTCCATGACACGGGGAACAATAAATATCGAAACGGTTCTGACCGCGCTCGATCACCGCCTGGGTAATCGGAACCGGGAAGTACTCGATATCCTTCCCATCCACCTTTCCCTGGTAGAACGCGGGGTCTTCGTTTAACGTTCCTCGCGCCACTGTGTTTGCGGGAATGGGACGTGAATCCCGCCCATCTTCAAAGAAGTGGCTTTGGCCCAGAGTCTTGTACTTAGGCTGATCCTGCATGTCCTGCCGACAACCGCTCGCCACGAGCGAAGCGGACAAGCCGGCCAAACCCAGCAAGAAGCGAAGGCGGAAGTTAGTGGTCAACTTCGGACACCTCTTCAGGCCCCAGAGTCTCCAGGAAGGCCTTGGTTTTTTCCCGGTCAAAATGCTCGTCCGTCGCCTCAATGCACAGGAAGAACCGGTTGCGCGATGCCATCGTGAACCGTTCCACATTGAAGACCGGATGGTATGGCGCGGGAAGGCCATTCATCAGGATCATGGCAATGGCGGTGGTGAGTCCCGCGAAAAGAATCGTGCATTCAAACGTGATGGGAATGAACATCGGAATGCTGATGGGCGGGCGTCCACCCACGTTGTGCGCGTAATCGAAAGCCGAAGTCCACGACAACAGCCCGAATCCTGTGCAGGCTCCTACCAATCCCCCAATCAGGCACGCAAGTGAAACGCGATTGTCATGGATGTGAAGAATATCGTGAAGTTCTTCCACCGGGATTGGCGTATAGGCATCCATCTTGTGATAGCCCTCCGCGCGCGCACTGCGGGCCGCGTCCACCAGCGCGTCCGCGCTTTCAAATTCAGCCATCATGCCGTGAATGGCCGGTAGTTCCGTAACTGTATGGCTCAAGCGACCGGCTCCTTAACAGTTCTCTTTGGCGTGATCACACGCAACTCGAACATGGTGATCATCGGGAGCACGCGGACAAAGAGGAAGATCAAAGTCATAAACAAACCGATCGTTCCCAGGTAAATGATCCAGTCCCAGATCGTAGGCCAGTAAGTACCCCAGGATGACGGAACGAAGTCACGCGTAAGGCTCGTGATGACGATCACAAAACGCTCCAGCCACATACCCACGTTGATCACCATGGATATCAACCAGAGATACACAAGGTTGTTGCGAATCTTGTAAACCCAGAGCAACTGCGGGATCGCGATATTGGTCGCCACCAGTAACCAGTAAGTGAAGCCATAAGGTCCGAACATACGGTTCTGCATCATGAACTTTTCCAGATGGTCGTTGGCGTAGACCAGAGAGAAGAACGCTTCCATCCCGTAGCCGTAAGCCACGATCAATCCTGTAGCCAGCATGACTTTCGCCATGTTGTTGATGTGGCGCGCGGTGATCAGCCCTTCCAGGCCATAAAACTTCCGCAGCGGAATCATCAGCGTCAGAACCATCGCGAAACCGTCATAAACGGCGCCCGCGACAAAGTACGGCGGAAAGATGGTCGTGTGCCAGCCAGGCAGAATGGAAATCGAAAAGTCGAAGCTGATGACGGAGTGAACCGAGAGGACCAGCGGGGTGGAAAGGCCCGCCAACAACAGCGAAGCCTTCTCATAGCGGGCCCAATGGAACGCCGATCCGCGCCAGCCCAGGCAGAGCGACCCAAATAGGATCTGCTGCCATTTGTGTTTGGCCTGATCGCGCAAAGAGGCGAAATCCGGAATCAGGCCGACATACCAGAACACCAAAGAAATCGTGAAGTAGGTGGAAACCGCGAAGACGTCCCAGGCGAGAGGACTGCGGAACTGCGGCCAGATCGCCATTGTATTTGGATACGGGAACAGCCAGTACGCGATCCAGGAACGGCCCATGTGGATGATCGGGAACATGCCCGCGCAGCACACCGCGAAGATGGTCATCGCTTCCGCGAACCGGTTGATCGAGTTGCGCCAGCTTTGGTTCAGCAGCAGCAGGATGGCCGAGATCAAAGTCCCGGCGTGGCCAATACCAATCCACCAGACAAAGTTGACAATAGCGAAACCCCAGCCAATCGGGATATTCAATCCCCAGATCCCGACGCCCTTGAACAGCAGGTAGGTGACGCCGATTCCGAGCAACTGCAGCATCAGGAAGAAAAACGCGAAGCCCAGAATCCAGCCGAGCGTAGTGCCGCGCCGCAGGATGATGCCGCCCACCTTGTCGGTAACGGATGCCAGCGTCGCGTCCTGCGCGATGACCGGTGAGATTTCTAAAGTTTTTTCGTCGGTAACAGGGGTTATCTGTGCCATAGCCTATCCTGCTAGCTCTTCTTTTCCAAAACCGGAATCGCCGGATTCGGGTTACGCAATTCAGCCAGGTAAGTGGTGCGCGGCCGCGTATTCAAATCCGCCAGCATTCCATAGTTCAATTGCGTTTTCTTCAATTTCGTCACGCGGCTGTTCGGATCGTTCTGATCGCCAAACACGATCGCCTGGGTGGGGCATGCCGCCTCACAAGCCGTTACGATTTCCCCATCGCGGACTGCCCGCTCTTCGCGCTCCGACATGATTTTGGCGTACTGAATCCGCTGCGTGCAATACGTACATTTCTCCATCACCCCACGGCTCCGGACGCTCACATCCGGATTCTTCTGCAGCTTGGTCGATTCCGTGACGTAGTCCGAGTAGAGGAAGAAGTTAAACCGGCGCACTTTATACGGACAATTGTTCGAGCAATACCGGGTTCCGACGCAACGGTTGTAAACCATGGTATTCAGACCTTCCTGGTCATGAACCGTGGCGGCGACGGGGCAAACGACTTCGCAGGGCGCATTCTCGCAATGCATGCAGGGCACGGGCTGGAAGTGCGCGGTCGGATTCTCAACCGAACCTTCCCAATATCTGTCGACGCGGATCCAATGCATCTCGCGTGTATTCAGCACCTGCGTTTTCCCAACAACGGCGATATTATTCTCCGCCTGGCAAGCCGCTACGCAAGCGTTGCATCCAGTGCAAGCCGTAAGATCGATGGCCATCGCCCATGCGTAGCCGTTGTACTTCCAGACGTCGGGATAAATTGTCAGGCCCTTCGGCGGCTGCTCGCCCATTTCGTCCACTACGCCGGGGTTCTTTAGAAATTCGCCAAAACCTACCGAGCGGATAATTCCGCGCAGCTTGGCCTCCGCGGTTTCGAAGTCCGCGTCTCCCGGGCTCGCGGCGTGCGCCGCGTCTTTCTGGGGACCATGCTCACGGTCGATTAAATAGTGATGCTGGGTGGCGGCGATGGAATATTTCTCATGCAGATCGCGCAGTTCCACCCCGGAAGCATACGTTGTGGAATCGGACGTCCAGATCTGGTAAGCGTTGAAACCCGCTCCGTTACCCGCACGGCCAGACCGCGTGCGCCCGAATCCCATATGCACCGCGATGGTGTTGTCCGGCTGGCCAGGCTGCACCCACACGGAGGCCCACACGGTCTTGCCGCCATGCTTGAGCTCGACCCGCGCCTCGCTCCACAACTTGAGACGTTCGGCAGTGGCGATGCTCATCAGCGCCGCGTTGTCCCAGGTCAATTTCGTCATCGGCCGCGGCAGTTCCTGCAGCCACCCGTTGTTGGCGTACGACCCGTCGTAAATGTAGGGATCGGGGTAGAACGAAACTTCGAACGTATCGGCCCCCCCCACCGGCCGACTCGACGCCGGCGGAACCCTGGCTCCCGAAACGGCCTTCGCCGGCAAAGCGCTCTCGGCAACTACACCGTCGTGAACCGCGCGACGCCACCAGTTCTCGAAATCCGCTCCGGTGTGCTGCTTTTGCCAGTAATCGCGAAGCGCGTCGTACCCGGATTTCTCGGGAGTCTCCGTCAGCGCCGCAAGTAGCTCCGACGGCGATTTGCCTCCATACAAGGGCAAAATCAACGGCTGAACAATCGTTACGGTGCCATCGAACGCGCGGGCATCGCCCCACATCTCCAATTCGTGGGCCTGAGGAATCTGCCACTGGCAATACTGCGAAGTCTCGTCGTCATAGAGCCCCAGCCGAATGCGCAACCGGGCTTTCTGCAGCTTCTTCGCAAAATCCAGATCGGCCGGAGTGTTGAACACGGGATTGCCGCCCACGATCATCAACACATCTACGGTGCCCGCATCCAGATCGGAGGAAAGTTCCTTCAACCGCGCCAGTTGATCGTCCGGACTCGCTTCCACTGGATCGGTAAAGATCACCGTCTTGCCCAGATTTCCCAGCGCCTCGTTGATGGTAAAAGCGAGGGCGTGAACCTCGGCACTTTGGCTTTCGCCGGCGACCACAACGCTTGCGCCGCGATTCGCCTGCAGATCTTTCACCATGGCAACGAACCACGGCTGAGAACTCCAGGCGCCACCACCTGCCCCGCCCGACCCGACCGCGCCGGCCAGTTCGCGAGCGAAGGGCTCGATTTCAGACGGCTTCAATGGCCAGCGATGGTCCGCTTTCGCGCCGGTGGAAGTGGGCGTCGATTCCACGACATAGAGCCGGTTCATGGACATCTTGCCGTCGCGAACGCGCCGCTTCGACATGAAATCCCTGGAGTAACGCACCGCTCCGGGGCCCGAGAGGAAGAAATCGGCGTCCAACGCCACCACGACGTCAGCCGCGTCGAACTTATAAACCGTGTTCAGGTAGGAACCGAATGCCAGCTTGGTGCCCTGACGCCGGCCCAGTCCCACAGGATTCCATTGGATCCACTTCGCGCTGGGATATTGCGTCAGCAGATCTTTCATCTGGGCTTCCAACGTTGGCGACGTTGTCGTCTCCGACAAGATCCGCAGACCTGCGCCTTGCTTTCCAACCTGCTCGGTGACGATGTCCTTGAAGCTCGCCAGAAACGAAGCGTAGGACCGAATTTCGCCTAGGAAATTAATGGTCTGCGAACGGTCCGGATCGTAGACATTCAGAACCGCGCCCTGCGTGTAGGCATCGGTCGAGCCGAGACTTGCGGGATGCTGGGGATTTCCCTCGATCTTTGTGGGACGGCCGTCGTTGCTCTCCACCAACACGCCCGCGGCATACCCGCCTTGCGTGATGGCGCTGGCAAAAAACAGCGGCTTCCCGGGATAATCGTTCTCCGGTTGATTCACGTACGGCATGATGTACTCGGTAGGCTGCCTGGTGCAGGCTCCGAGTCCGGCCAACGCGAGCGACGCGCCCATCAGCTTCAGAAAGTCCCGGCGACCGTCGCCTTCTCCTTCGCTCCATTCCGAAGCCTGACGCGGAAACTCTCGATGCAGAAAGTCTTCAAACCCTGGGGTCTTGGCGATCTCATCCAGGCTCCGCCAGTAGTCCCGTCCCGTTCGCCCTTCGAGGCGCTTGCGGACGGACGTGAGATCCAGATTATCGTGTTCGCTCATCGGTGGCACGTATAGCAAGTATCCAGTTTCTGAATGTGATATTCCTTGACCAGTTGCACGCCAATGGTGTGCTGATCGGCCTTCGCGTCCCGTTCGGGTTCGTAGCCCATCATCGTGATGAACTGCCTTGGGCGCACATATTTTTCAGGATTGCGGTGACAATCCAGGCACCAGCGCATTTCGAGCGATGACTGTTGTTTCATCAGCGGCATCTGATCCACCCGCCCATGGCAGGTCTCGCAGCCGACGCCCTTCTTCACGTGAATGCTGTGATTGAAGTACACGAAATCCGGCAAATCGTGAACCTTGGTCCACTGAATGGAGGCGTCATTTCGATAGCTCGCACGCACCGGCTCCAGCGTCGGGCTGGTCAGCCAGATCTGGGAGTGGCAGTTCATGCAGGTCTTGGTGGGGGGCACGTTGGCGAACCAGGAATTCTCAACGGCGGTATGACAATAGCGGCAATCGATCCCCATGGAACCGACATGGTGTGTATGACTAAACGGGACCGGTTGCTCCCGCGCTTCGCCCTGCCTGGTGGCGTATGAAGAATCCGCGCCCAACTCGAACAAAATGCCGCCTAGTCCAACCACCGCCAGAAGCCCGACGGTAATCCCGAGCTTCGACAGTTGGTTTGCACTGCTGTGAAAAATCTGGGCCATCAGGCGTCCTTAAGAAAGTCCAACTCCGTATTATTGCTCATCCGAATCGCCCAACCGCAAAGGGGTTCTGAAAGAGCTCATCTATTTCCCGAATCCATAACTGTACCGCATGCGGTACTTCGAATACAGTCGCGCGGCAAATGAATTTTCTCTAAACTAAAAGTTTCCGATGTTCACTTTACTATCCCTGATGGCACTGTGCGCCTGGAGTCCCGCCGCGAATCAAAGCGCGCAGGATCAAAACAAGCAAGATCACAAGTCCTCGACTCATCGAGCAAAGTCCCCGGCGGTGGAAGTCGTCGAAATGAAAGCCCGCCGCTCTAGTGATGTCATTGAGGTTGCGGCAGAGGTAAAGAATTCCGGTGAGAAGCCGATCAAGAACCTCGAGGTGGTTTTCCAATTTGAGAACAGCGATGGGGAGCCGGTTTCCACCGAAGAAATGAAGGTTGATGAACCCAGTTTGATGCCGGGCGAGGAATCCACGCTCAACGTCCAGCTCAAAGATGCCCCGATGGCCACGCAGATTCGCATCAGCGCGGAAAGCGGCCGCGGCATTGAGCTGACCGTAGGCGAGAGCGGCCCTTACGCAATCGAATAGCCCAGGAAATAATGGAAAAAATTATACGATCGGCTGCCCGACTTTCAGGCGCAGTCACTCTTCCAGGGGACAAGTCGATTTCCCACAGATACGCGATCCTTTCCTCTCTCGCCGAGGGAACCAGCCGGCTCGCGAATTATTCCAGCGGTGCGGATTGCCATTCCACGCTGAACTGTCTGCGGGACCTGGGAGTCGGGATTGAGGCGGATGGGTCCACCGTCACGGTTCACGGCAAAGGGCTGGACGGCTGGACTGTCCCATCGAGAGATTTGGACGCGGGCAATTCCGGTTCGGCGATGCGCATGCTCGCCGGCGCGCTCGCGCCTCAGCCGTTCGCGAGCCGCCTGGTTGGCGATGAGTCTCTCTCCGGCCGCCCCATGGGCCGTATCATCGAACCTCTCACGGCCATGGGCGCGACGATTCGTGCGCGAGATGGACGATTCCCGCCGCTCGAAATCGAGGGGAAACCGCTGCAGGCTATCGACTACACGCTGCCGGTCGCCAGCGCCCAAGTCAAGACCTGCGTGCTACTCGCGGGCCTCTTCTGCGAAGGCGAAACCGTGGTTCGCGAGCCTATTCGGACCCGAGACCACACCGAAGTTGCGCTGACCCAGTTCGGCGCATATGTCACCGTCAACAAGCGCGTGATCACGCTGGAAGGCCGGCCGATGCTGCTGGCCCGCGACCTGCTGATTCCCAGCGACCTTTCCTCGGCGGCTTTTTTCCTCGTGGCCGCATCGATCGTTCCCGGCTCCAGCCTGCTGCTGCGCGGCGTGGGATTGAACCCCACACGCTCCGCGCTGCTCGATTTTCTTCTCTCCGCCGGTGCGAGCATTCGCATTGTCAACTTTGAACACACCGCCGGCGAACCCTCCGGCGATCTGCAGGTTTCCTACTCCGCCTTTCAAGGCGGAGTCATCGAAGGCGATGTCGCGGCCGCGCTCATCGATGAAATTCCTGTCCTCGCGATTCTGGGCGCAGTGAGCGAGCACGGCCTCGTGGTGCGCGATGCCAAAGAATTGCGCGTGAAGGAGACCGACCGCATCAAGACCGTGCTCGACAACCTGCGCCGCATGGGCGTGGAGGCGGAAGAACTTCCCGATGGCATGAAAATTCCCGGCAAGCAACAATTCCGCGGGGCGCGCGTCGATTCGTTCGGCGATCACCGGATTGCGATGGCCTTCGCGGTGGCGGGCTTGGTTTCGGATGGCGAGACGGTGATTGAGAACGCGGAGGCTGCGTCGGTATCGTTCCCGGAGTTCTACGATCTTCTGGATCAAGCAAGCTCAGCGTAAACTTGTAGATAAGTGACGAGAGTTGAGGCGCTGGCACCATCCCCACTGCCTGCTTACGGCTTTTCGTAACGCTTTAACATAGCGCTTGAAATCGTCTGCGAGGACGGCCACACGCCGCCAGCCGCTCCGGCGTGGCGCTGATATCTGTTTAGCATGGCAAGGTCGGGTTGAACGGGCTTTCCGCTTTCCAGAAATACATAGCCGACGGCGTCGCTCGGAATCTGACCGATAAATCGCTCCGCGTCCTCAATGATGCTTCGGATTTGGCGATGAAGGCCATGCACGTCAAGGGGATGCTCAGTCGCCAGCACACGGAATTCCTCCGCGTCGAATCGGCTGTGGCGCGCAATATCGGACAGCATCTCTTCCGGAGACTGTCCGGGGAAGCGTCCTACCGCAGCACAAACCACCGCCCCAAGCGGAAGAGTGTTGTTATGTATAGTCACCAGGAGGACTACATCGCGGGGTTCGCGCCGATCAGCCGCCGCGGAAGCCTTGTTCGCCGCAAGGTCCACCGAGTGCAGCACATAACCGAACAGTTCGTCCCGCTGCGCAGGAAAGAAGCGGAAGGCGCTGTCCGCCACCCATTCCAGCGGCATCCGATCACCCAAACCTTCACCTGGGCGTCCCGCTTGCCACTCTTGATCTTTCTCCACGAAACCTTGAATCCTGCCTCGGCCAACGCCTGCGCATCGGCTTCAGCGGCGGTTTCTAAGCGACGCTCGGAGTCCTGGAAAATGTCGATAACGCGGGAAAAACGGGGCCCTTCGCGGTTCAAAGCAACGCCGCCCGCGATGTAACTATCGGGGCTCCTCTGCGCCGCCAGCACGCGCAACACTTGAGATTGCAGTTTAGTGAGCGGCACGGCAGAGGCCTTCAATCTCTTCGGCCAGACGTCGTCCATCCATGCCGCCGTGCAACCGCAGCGCTCTCGTGATGGCCAAGGCGTCGGCCGCAGTCGGGCTGTCCATAGCCCTCATGTTCCATGACGCCTGCACCCCGTACTCCGAAAAGGCGCGACGATACAAGCTCACGAGGTCTTCCACTCTAGGAGTCTGATCACTCATTGGAAACCTTTCTATCACCAACTAGTCTAAGCGCTCAGCCTCAAATCGCTCGGCGACAACATAGGAACGATCGCCGAAGAATAAAGCCTTGGACAAGGTGCTCGTTTCGGACTCGTCTTTCCCCAGGTGATAGACAAGAACACCCTGCTTTTGAAGTACAGTCTCGCAAACGCGAATCGCCGGGATCGGCAGCGATCCTAGACAACATTTCCCGTGCTCAGTAAGCTTGACAATCGATTAGGCGTCAGACCCAGAACCCGTGAGTCTCGCGGGATTGCACTTGATAAGTCGCAAGCCGCGTGGTTTGCATCGAGGGGCCTACCCTTGAAGTAAGTCGAATAGGTTGCGGACTGACTACGCCAGAGCACGGGATCGTCTTCAACTTCCTCCAGCCCAGAGATGCAACGATCTTCGAGCCGCCAATAAGACGCACCTGAGCAGGTAACACGCCAACGGCGTTTGTCGCGGAAAACCTCAAGAACCAAAATAAGGCTGGATTCCGCCCATGTGACACTCTCCAATCTCGCGTCGACATGGTCGTCCAGTAGGATATCCGGAATCACGTTCCCGCTATCTCCAGCAGCAACCCATCCAGCGCAATCACCTTCTGCACATTCCTTCTCACCAAGCCCACAACCTCATCTACCTTACGCACGGCATGCACCACGCGTTCCGCGGTCAACTTCGCGGCTACCGCCGACAGCTCCATCTTCAAATCCTGATTGCGTAGTTCCCCCCGCCCCTGCCCAATCAGCAGCACATCCCGCAGCAACTCATACAGCAGCTTCAAGTAAATTTCGAGCTTCTCGTTCTTACTGCGACCAATGGTTTCCGAAACCGGGATCCACGCGCCGAAGCTCTTCAATCCAGTGGCCACCTGCAGCAACAGCAACATCGCTTCGCGCCGCTTCGCATACACCTCCAGATCGAGCGAAAGCGCCAGTCCCGGACTTCCCGCCGCCAGCGCAAGCCTCCGCTGCACATCTTCCAATCCACGCGCGGCGGCAAAATCCTTCATTTCAGATGCCGACAGCGGGGAAAACTGGAACATCACCGAGCGCGATCGAATGGTAGGCAGCAGATCGTACGCATTCTCGGCCGTGGCGATCAGGATCAAATACTCCGGCGGCTCCTCCAGAATCTTCAATAGTGAATTGGCCGCCTGATCGCCCGACCGATCGATATGATCGATCAGAAAAACACGCCGCTTCCCCTGGCTGGGCAGATACTGTGCGCGCTCCTTCAGAACGCGCATCTGCGGGATGCTCAGTTGGCGCAGCGGCCCATCCGGCGGAAACGTGATGAAGTCCGGATAGGACGCGAACAGCAGCGGATCTTCGTTCCTTTTCTCCGACGTCCACTTCTCCCGGTCCGCTATGATCTTCTGATTCGCCGGCAAGCTCAAATCATCCCGTTCGATCTGTTCCGGATGCGGCAGAATGGCCTGAGCGAATCGCCGCGCGAGCGTGGCTTTCCCCGTCCCTTCCGGTCCTGAAAAGAGAAGGGTCTGCGGGACCTTGTCCCGCTCGATCATCCCGGCGAGCGCGCGCTGTACGTGCACGTTGCCCCAGAAATTATCAAACAAGCGCGTTCACTTCCTCCCAGACATTTTGAGCCACCACATCCACCGGCCCGCGCGCGTCCACCACGCGAATCCGTTTCGGTTCCCGTGCCGCCAGCCGCAAATAACCTTCGCGCACTCTTGCGAAAAACGCTCCGTCTTCATCATCCATACGCGTTTCCTCGGAGCCTGTCTCCCTATTCCGCGAACGCGCGCGAGCCAGACTGGTCTCGGCGTCGACGTCCAGGAGAATTGTCAAATCGGGGAAAATGCTTCCGCACGCGATGCGGTGCAGTTCCAGAATCGTGGCCTCATCGAGGCCTCGCCCCGCACCCTGGTAGACAATTGTCGAATCCGTAAACCTGTCGCAAAGTA
>Ga0302319_10001817_pt1 | contig 47173 bp, 34 predicted proteins | sample Bog_T0_2_FD_203319 | JGI IMG/M metagenome (GOLD analysis project Ga0302319, IMG submission 203319) | Peat permafrost microbial communities from Stordalen Mire near Abisko, Sweden - Bog_T0_2 | ecosystem: Environmental > Terrestrial > Soil > Wetlands > Peat | place: Sweden: Abisko, Stordalen Mire... | reverse complement strand
CTGCTTGAAAAACTGAATGTGATCAAACTCTTCGCCACCGTGCCGGACTGGGCGGTGTAGCCAGACAAAAACCGGGAACCCCAGGGTTTGCTGGCTTTTTTGAAAATTCCCGGGGAAGTTAGGCTAGCCCGGATATTTCATAGTGAAACCGGCAAAACCATGGCAAACCCTTGTAGCGCAGGCTTCCCAGCCTGCCGTATACAGGTTCCAAACCTGCGTGCCGTGTCTTTTCAGCCACGCATTCGAACGTGTTTGCGCCCCTCTTTTCATAGGGTTTTTCGCGACCCTTTCCAAAATGGCTATGAAATATCCGGGCTAATTATTTAGAAGTGGTGTGGTTCCTGCAGTGCCTTTCCATGCGCAAAGGCGGCTTGCGCTGGGCGGCTTCGGAGGTGGCCCCGGATTTTATCGAAGGGTGTTACTAGACTGATGTTGTCCCGATCCTTGAACTGTGGCTAACAACCTTTAATAGGCTTAAATGGCCTTAAAAGAACCCGCGCAAACATTGGGGATTTTAAGGGTTTGCGGCGTCAAAAATGGCTCAGGCAGTCTGACCGGGACGGGCCGATTTTATAGCGATTTTGGAACTTATGTAAACATGCTGGCGAGAGTGCTTTACAATAAAAAACGGCGGTTTTCGCCAAATACAGGAGGAAGACTCCAGACTCCAATCTCAGAACGGGCCGTTTGTATAATAACCGGACACTTCCGGCTTTTTCGGTCGGTTTGGACGATGACAAGAAATAGCCGGATGGCGGCAAGAAAAAGCCAGCGTTGCCGGTTCGCGGCGGCGGCGCGGTGATGTCGCTGCGACCTGGCGAAGACACAAAAAAGCCGCCCTTGCGGGCGGCTTGAAAACATACCGGGTCATTCCTTCGGATAGGCCAGCTTCATGAAATCATCATCGGCTTTGACGAGTGCCTCAACCACGGGCTCGGTCATCAAATAAACCCCAAAACTAGAATCAGAATGGGCGCGGGCGATGGGTTTCCACGATGCGTCAACCCCGGCTAAATGATCCAGTTCATTCATCAGCTTTTCAATCTGCCCCTTGAGCAATTCAATGGCCACAACGGACTGCAGGCGGGCTTCGTGGACTCTTTCGGCCAGTTTGCGGACTTCGATAGGTTGCGCTTGCGCCGGTTGAATGTTTCGGGCAATGTTACGGTGGATTCGGACGGTGTTTTTCATACTCGATTTTCATTGTCTGGATCTGTGCTCTGGCGGTGCTCTAACACCGCCAGAGCTTTATTTTTGCTCAACATGCTTGACCCAATTAAGCAATTTGAGGGTGGTTTCGCCGGATGGCTCACATTTGCCACCCAGCCATTCACTTAATCGAGACTGCGGAACTTCTAAATATGCGGCGAGCTTTGCTTTCTCTCCCTTTCCTGAAACCATATATCGCACGCGATCTAAAAGCTTTTGCATCTCGGTTTTCACGCCCTCAAATTTACGCTTTTCGGAAGTTTTCGTCAATGAGATTTCACGATGATTTTCGATTTCATGAAGAAACGGGGCACAATCCGGCCAGGCATCAACAAAAGGGGTATCTTTTATTGCCAAAAACAACCCATCAAGCCGCTTGAACTCATCCTCTGTATAGAGAAAATACTTAAATTCATTTCCGCCATCACAAAGCCAATCAGGATGAATCAGCATTTGCCGGCAAAACTTCCAAGCATCACAAAACCTAAGAGGGACGCGGCCGCTTTCGATATTCGTGATTTGATCACGACTCAAGTTTAAAGCTTTTCCCAATGCGGCCTGGCTGAAACCGTCGCGCCTCCTCACATACCCGAACCGCAGGCCGATAAAGAAATGCTTGTCGCGTTGCATTAAAAAAGAATAGGCGATTTCAGCCAAAAAAGCACTTGCATAATGAAACACAGATGCGTTATAGTGGCGCAGTTGTGTAATGAAACTTGCGGATGTAAAAATACGAAAGACCTCCGGCCCCAAGGCCGAGTTCCCCGGCTTGACTCAAGACGCCGCCACATTGGGCGTCAGTCGTTATTTTTTATGGCAGTGTCTCAAAGGCTTTGCGACTTCCGCGCCGTTGATGGCCCGATATCGCGCCTTGAAAGGTGAAAAAGTATGAAAGAATTGGAATTGGATTCTCTGCACAGTTCGGACTATTTTGGCCAGAAAATCATTTCCGCGCAAATGGGTTTTCTTGAAAATTTTGCGGCCGAAAACCCGGCCGCGTATCGCGCGTACCAAGAGCGGCTTCTGTTGGAAAACCAAACCGAGCAAGAGCTTTCGAGGTTGACCAATCGCGCGGATGCCTCCCGCCAAGTTTTTGACCGGCTGCTGGCTGAACTGGAGGGCTTTTCTAAACTCGACCTGGCCCGTTCGATTTTCGAGAATTGTCGTTCCACAGGGCGGCGCGCTCACGCCGTGGCGGCGGAGATTTTATCCTCCGTTGTTTTGAACGATCACGCCAAGGAAATCCTTTCCCTCGCTCGCAAGGACTGGGAATCCGCTGCCGCCGAGTTGGCCGCGTTTCAGAAAAAGCACGCGGTTTTGCTGGGCGAGGTTGAATCCAAGCGGGCCAACCAGATTGCCGCCAGGCAGCGGAAGATCGATGCCGAACAGGACCAAGCGTTTGCCCGCCGTGCTGGAGGGGAGTCATGAATTTTGTAACCACATGGTATAAGGCCGGTTCCCCGGTCATCACCGCCCCCCCGGCGGTTCCAGTCCCGGTTCCGCAGCGCAACGAACCCTTTTACATCCTGCAAGCTTTTGATCAGCTTAATGCGCAGTACAACGCGGCGCAGGCTTGGGTCAACGCGCTCACGGCCCGCGTGACTGCCGTGCAAAACGCCGTTTCCGGCGGCAATTTGAATAACTACGCCGCTCTGCTTTACCAACAACAGCCAAACGATGCCGCCCAATTTGACATCATCCTGGGTCTGGCCGCTGCGGTTGGCATTGCTACGGCTGGTCCGGCACTCATCACCGCCGCAACGGCCATTTGGCTAACGCCAGTGCAGACGGCGTTGCAAACCTTTACCACCACCTATCAGGCCACGCTGCACGCGGCGGGGCGCGTCTGACGATGATGATCTGGCAAGACAATTTGAATTTCCCCCGTTTCCCACTGACCTGCCAGACAGTGGACGCCCGGGGTCAAGCGGCGGCGAAGCAATTCGCCGCCGCCCCTATTTCCGCGCATGATTTTGGCGCGGTTTGCGGAAACGCCTGGCTCGCGCGTGTTTTCGCGGGCCGGGCTTTTTAGATTATGACGCGCGCTTTTATTGCAATGTACGGCTGGTGTTTCATCTCGTATTGTTACGCGGCCGCGTACGAGGTGGCATTCCGCACCGGCCGCCAGTTGGCGCGGCTCTGTGGTTGGTGTGAGCGCGGACACAAAAGGGCTTGCTCCGGTGCGCGATTGGCTTTGGATGAATGGAGGGGTAAATGAGTGCTGTTATGCAATTTTCCCTTGGCCTGAATGCCGGCAATTTCCTTTCCAGCGTTAGCAAGGCGGAAAAGGGAATTGATGGGTTGAACGTCAGCGCGTCCAATTTCACCAAAGGGATGGCCTACTTCACCAAGAGCGTTTCCGACGGGGAGCGTGAGCTTCTGGGCGCGCGCGAAAAGACGGAATTGTTGAAGCGATCACTTGAATCCATGGGCGGTTCTTTCGGGATGTTGGGCGGCTTCGCCCGGATGATGTTGGACCCGATCACGATTGGCTTTGCCGGTATTTTCGCGGGCGTGGAAGCGTTCAACTCGTCTATCGAGCGCGCCTTTGAACGGATGCACGATTTTCAAAAGGAGTGTTCGGACGTTGAGCACGTCATCAAGAGCATCATATCGGCCCGTCCCACCGAGAACGAGCAATGGGCGCAATTTTTGGAAATCATGGGAAGCCTGTCAGAGAAAGGCAGCAACATCAAGGAACTGGCCGCCGGGTTTGACAAGGTGATGCAAGGCCAGCAGGCCAATTCAGGGGACGCCGCCCTGGCTGATCTGGAGAACGAAAAGGCGCGCGTGGAACTCCTGAAGCAATCCGGCCAGATTTCCCGGGAGGATGCCGCCGAACGGATCAAGGCGCTCAACGATCAAATGGTTTTGCAGAAAAACCTGAACGATCTGAACGCCATCAATACCAAGATTTCCGGGGTGAAATCTGACATCGGCGAAAATAATAAATTGGCTGGCCAGCATCCACTTGACAAAGCTGTGGCGGACAAACAGGCCGCCGATGCGCGGGTGGCAGACTTGACGAAGCAGGTAACCGAGTTGCCAAAGGCCATTGAGGATGACCGACGTTTGGCCGGCATTGCCCGCGAAAAATCCAAGCACATGTATCTCAACCCCAACGAATCTTGGGAGTGGGGCAAACAGGCGGACCAACTCACCCAGCACGCGGATTCGCTCGAAGGACAATTGAATACTGCCAAGGGCGAGCTACCAGGGGCGATCGGTGCGCAGACATCAGCACACGAAAATTTCTCTAACGCCAAACTGTATGCGGACCGCAAGGATGAACTCGGCTCGAAGTTGGCCGGGCTGACTAACGACCTCAGCCTAGCCAAGGATCGGCAGGCTAAGCTTACGCCGGCGGAGCTGGAGAAAAACCGGCTCGCCGCGATGCAAAATGAAATCATTCCAGCGCACAAAACGGATTCCACCACCTTTGAAAAAATGGGTTTTGTGATGGGCGGTGGGACCGGTAACCCCATGAGGGACACCAATGACATTTTGCGCCGGATTGAGCGCAAGTTATCCCCCGCCGATAGTGGCGGCGGCGGGGGCGGATATCACTCGCTTTGATTTATGAGACTGAATTGCACCCCCGAGGAAATCGCCACGGCTTGCGTGGCGGCGATCATCACCCCAGGCAAGGCCATCGCCTTGGGTGGTGGCACCATCACGTTTACCGCCGGCATTGCCGCCCTGGCTACGGTTGAAGACGTGGATGACTTACATCTGCTGTCTGCTCGTGATGGGGCGTTTCGCCGCGCTTGTGAGGATGCCGCCGCCCAGAGCCGGTTTCGTGGCCAGGATGGCAAGGTAAATCTGGCCGCCATCTTTGACGCCGAAAACAAGGCCGCCGGCCTGGTCATATAGATGCTTCCGGCCCGCGTCCAACTTGTCGCCGCTGAAACCCTCGCGAGCTTGCGAGGGATTTCACGGGAACAGTTGTTGGAGCATGAGGGCCTGGATTTTCTGTGGGTCTTCAATGTGGGGGTTGGCAACTCGCGCGAACTTCGTTTCTGGACTGGAGAGATCGCGTCCCCGCGCCAGGTCCGGCAATTAAAGATTTCCGAGGTCGTCCGGCGCATCGTCCCCCGCCGGGAGTTGCCCGGCCAGTATTGCGGGTTGCGCAACTGGGAAGTGGGCGAACTGTTGCGCGTCCCCCGCCAAACCTTGATCACGCTGCGGGCGGATTTGGGGGCCGTGATTCACGATGGCGGCGTGTGGGTGCCGCGTGCCGCGGTAGAACGGTTTTTGACCCACCGATGGATATACGGTCAACCCGCCGCAATTGCCCCAGGACGATTTGGGGGGTGTCAGGGTAGCGGACGGGTGGTTCCACCCCCACGCGAGACCACGCGAAGTGGCAATCTGAAGGTTTTAACGACCTAATCAGATATGAAATCTGGCAGCAAAGACACTTTAGCCGATTTTCCCGCCTTAACTGTGGCGCAAATCGCCAGCGCCTTGGGCAAGCGGCCAACGTCCGTGAGAAAGCTTTTGATCCAATATCCCGCTACCGCCAAAACCGTGGTTGCCGGCAAGGTGGTGGCGGCCTGGCACCTGGGGGCGCTGCCGGAAGATTTGCATTTGGCTTTGCAATCCACCGCCCGCACCGGCGGTTTTGATAGTATCGGGACCATGTTTTCGGCCAATGCGCCGCATTGGCAACCGGCCATCCCGCTGGCCGAAATTTCGGACGAATGCCTGAATGCGGCCGCCAAGTTGCGGGAAGCGTTGCTTCCCACATTGCGCCGGGGGATGCTCGCCACCACCCAGGCGGAGGTTACAAAGGACGGGATAAATGATTTCGAGCGGGTTTTCGGGCATCGGATTTCGAGTAGTTCACTGTACCGGCTTGTCGCGCGCACCGCCCGGCGTGACAGTGGGTTGAACAGTTACGAGCGGTTGGAACTTTATTTGCCGGAGCGCCCGCAGCGCCGCCAATCCACGCCACCGCCGGAAACCATGTTTTCTTCAATTCTTGATGTCATCAACAGCGGGACCATGGAAACCATTCAGGGCGACAAGATGGTGACCGTGTCCAATGCTGAACGGGTTTGGCGGCGGGCTTTCGAGATTCTCAAGGAAATCGGCGATCAGAAAAAAAATGCTCGCAAACTGCGCGATTTTCTTTTTATCCATGCGCCCAGCCTGGCACCCACGCGCGCGGCGCTCAAAAAAATCTTCCACCGCAGGCGCGCCGCCTGGAAATCAGGGAAGCCATTTGACGGCCGCGCCAAAAATAAATCGGACGTGGGCGACATCACGCGCCAGATTCGGGATTTGAAATGGTTCATTCCGGCTGGCCGGTTCTTTTATTTGCTCACCAACCGGACGCACAATTCCGGTTCGTTGCCAGAGGCGATCAAATGTGTTCTTTCGCTCCCGGCGGTGCCAACCGGCTGGCCGGATGACCTCCGGCGGAATTTGTTAAAAAAACTGGAACTGGAAGAATTGCCAACTTGCCCGGCGCCGCTGCGCGAGGAAATTTTGCAGCGCGAGAAAAATTATCAGCCCTTGGTCCCGGAATCCATCGCCCGGCAAATCCGCGTGAATGCCGCCATTGTTGGGTATTTCCGCTCACCGCGCGAATGGTCGCTTAACAATTTGTCCGCGCCCGGTTCGCAACGGCGGCGTTTCAACATGGAGGCAGGCCGCCGTGAAGCAATGGCTCCCGGCGATTGGTTCGGTGGTGACGATGCCACGCCGGGCATCGCGGTTTGTGTTCCCTGCGAGGGAATTGAGACTCCGACAAGCCAGAAATTTGGCGTTTCGCTTGGCCGGTTTCAGTGGCTGGCCTATCACGATTGCCGCACCGATAAAATTCTGGCCTGGGATTATGTCGTGCGCCCTCGCGGTAGTTATCGGTCGGAGGATATTTTAAACGGCATGGGCGCGGTTTTGCGCACCCATGGAATCCCGCGCGGGGGGTTTCAATTTGAGGGTGGAACATTCGCCGCCAAGCTGGTGAAACAGGCCATAAAATCTTTGGGTTGCGAGCATTGGCAGGCGCATTCTCCCCGCACGAAGTCTATCGAAAGTGTTTTCAATCGTGTCTGGACCCGTCTAGCCGTGCAATTCCCCCATGCGGACATGGGGCGGTACCGAAACGAAAACGAGGCCAACTGCAAGCTTTACGAAGCCTGTAAGGCTGGGCACAAAGACCCGCGCCGCTACTTCCCCAAAATCGCGTTATTGATGGAAGCTTTTGACGAGATCGTCAAGGCACACAACGCCAAGCCAATCGATTCCAGCCAATACGGACGATGGGTGCCGGATGATTTTTTTGACCGGGCCACCAAGGAAAAGCCATTGCGCCCATTCTCGCCCGAAATGGAATGGATGCTTGCCCCGTATTCGGTGGAACGCACGGTTCGCGGGTGCTTGGTGGGCTGCAAGGTCCCACTGTTTGAGGGTTTTAGCGTTCCTTTCGAGTTCGGCGCGGATTGGTTGCCGGCACACCACGGCAAGAAAGTCCGCCTGCATTTCAATCCACGCCAGCCAAAGTGCGTGGCCAAGGTGGTTTTGTTGGAAAATAGCGGCGAGCGTAAGGCCGGTGATGTTTTAGGTAACGCGGCCTTGGTAAGCGAGACGGCGCAGCAAATTCGCTATATTTTGGAATGGGGCACTGATGACCAGCAAGCTGGCTTTGTGGCCAAGCAAAAAGCCGCGCATTTTGTACGGCGCGAAACCCGGGGCGTGGGGACTGGCGGCCGCGTCGAATATTCCTCAAGCGAGGAACGGGACGGGCTGGCCACCACGCGCATTGTGCAGCGTGGAAAAACGCCGGAAGTCGCCCCGGGCGAAACGGCGGCTTCGCGTCTGGTGGAATCTTTGGGGGACCGCGCCGAATTGGCGGCGGTGGATCGCGCAGAATGCGCGGACAGGCGCGCGCACAGGCGCGCCGAATTGGCGGAGCTGCGGACGGAAACCGAAAATTCATTTATCTGATGTCATCCACGCGCACCAATACCACCGGCGATTTGAAGCCCGAAAGATGGGCCTCTTCGCCAGAGTTTGACCGCGCCATCAAGGCCAACCTGGTGGCGGCGCGCGCGGCGCTCCTGGATGGCCAATATTTAGAAGTGGTGTGGTTCCTGCAGTACCTTTCCATGCGCAAAGGGGGCTTGCGTTGGGCGGCTTCGGAGGTGGCTCCGGATTTTATCGAAGAGGGATGCCGGGAAAAATGGCTGGCTCAGCTTTGCCTTGATCCGGGCGCGGAAAAGGATTTGGCGCGGGTGTTTCCCCGGCTTCGCCAGTTGCTCGCGGATTTTGCGCGGACGCATGGCGAGGGCGGCGCAGTAACGGAAATTGGCCGCATGGTAAACGCCGGGCTGGAGTATTGCAGCCAGGCGCGCGCCGTGGTGATGATCAGCGGGCGTCCGCGCATCGGCAAAACCTTTGCGGCGCGAAAGTGGGTAGAAGGGCATCCGGGACGGGCGCGTTACTGCCAGGTGCCAAGCTCTGCGGATGACCTGGCTTTCTTCTCTGCCATTGCGGCGGCGCTGGGCATCACCATTGAGTCAAACGCAAAGACCAAGAATTTGCGGCCGCGTATCGAGGCGGCGCTGGCGGGTGGCGATTTGATGTTGGTTCTGGACGAAGCGGCAAACCTTTTTCCGTCGCACAATTACCGGCTGGCCAGGCCGCCGCGCATCTCCTGGCTGATGACTGCGCTAATCAACCAAGGTGCCAGCGTGGCCTTGCTCGTCACCCCCCAGTTTTTTGAAGTGCAGGCGGACTATGTCCACAAGTCCGGATGGGCGGCCGCACAGTTCCAAGGGCGCATCGCGCGCTTTATTGCGCTGCCGGATAGGGCATCGGGCGAGGATTTGCTGGCCGTGGCGCGGGCATGGCTGCCGGATGGTGACAAGCGCAGCCTGCAGGCGCTGGCGGACGTGGCCCAGATTTCCCAGAAGCATCTTGCGGCAATTCAAGACATGGTTGAACTGGCGAATTTTTACGCCAAGGAAAACGGACGTGAGAACGCAGCGTGGGAAGATATTCGGCGCGCGATCCGGACGAATGTTTTGCCGTCCGATACGGCTTTGCTGGATGCGGTAAAAAACGCCGCCGCGATCCAGTCCGCCGATGGTTCGCGCGCGTAGCGCGGGCTGTCGGCGGAATTTTTTACGGCCTCTGCGGATGGCCGCGTTACTTCCTATCCGGGTGTCTTTCTTATCTCGCAACTACAATCGGGACAGAATCAATCGAGTGGCTACAAATCCCCTTGATTTTCATGGTGCCGACGGAGGGGGTCGAAACCTCGAGACCCATTTCGCTTGTTTTCGGGACGATGCGTAAAACCCTCATAAATAAACGCGATTTTGCTCCTTTTGCATGAGCGGTCAACCCAGGTGGTGACGCAGTTTTCCACACCCTTCCGCAATTTTTTTGTCCCCAACTGTCCCCAAAAACTGCTTCAACCGACATGCAACCGTTGTCACGAGGGTTCGAGTCCCTGGTGGGAAACGGAGCCAAATGGCGCATTACGAATTTTGTCGAAGTAGCCCGTGCGCTGGCAAAACGAGTATAGGCATCCGACTCGAATGTACAACGTTCACAATACTCGGCGCTTTCTCCTGCCGCATGGGAGGGGCCGGGTAAAATCGGGATTTTTCCTCCCGCTTAATGTTTTCTAAAGGTAGGCTCGGGTAAAATAACCCCGTGAAAATCATCCAGATTATGATGAAACTTGGCGTGGCGGCGTGGTTTCTGACCGTCCACGCCCACGCTGCCAACACCAATCAGATTTTCAGCGTCAGCCCATCTTCCGCGCTGCAGGGCGCGAACAATCTCCTGGTCACGTTCACATTGCCCACCTCACCGCCGCCACCGCCGACCACTCTGACGCCGCAAAGCGTCAGCATCGGGACGAATTCAGGGTCGTCCCTGACGCACACGAGTTCATATATCGTCACCGCCACGTTCACCCTGCCGGGCAATGTGCCGTTGGGATCCGCCAATGTCCAGATCGTCTTTCCGGGCAGCGTTTATTACGTCCTGAGCAACGGGTTCACCATAATCGCCGCGCCACTTGCAGCCAGCTTCACCGCCGCCCCGACCAATGGGTATGCGCCCTGGATGACGGTGAACTTCTCGGATGCATCAACCGGAACCATTACCAACCGGCTGTGGAGTTTTGGCGATGGTTCGACCAGCACTGCGACCAATCCCGTCCACACCTATAATACCGCCGGTGACTACACCGTCAGCCTCACGGTCTGTGGCCCGGCTGGTTCAAACACGCTGACCCGAGCTGGCTGCATCACCGTCGCGCCCGCGCCGCCCGCTGGCACATACAATGTGGTGGATACCGCCCAGACGAATTGCTACGCCGACAGCGGCGCGGTTATCACTCCGGTACCGGCTGCCAGCAGCGTATATTATGGAGAGGATGGAGAAATATATGGGAATCAAACCGGTTACACCAATAACGGCGACGGCACGATCACCGATCTGAACACCGGCCTGATGTGGGTGCAGGCGCGCGGGTCGAATCAAGTCACGTGGGCCACCGCCGTTTCCAACGCGGCCACTTGCGCCGTCGGCGGTTACACCGACTGGCGAATGCCGACGATCAAGGAACTTTATTCGCTCATTGAATTCACCGGCCAGAACGGCCAGACTTTTACCAACACCAGCGGCTACGTGCCGTTCCTGAACACGAATTACTTCGGCTTCGCCTACGGTCCTGGCACCTCGACGACGGTGGGCGACCGGGTCATTGATTGCCAGGACTGGTCCGCCACGCCTTACGTCAGCACAACGATGGATGGGGCTGCGACCATTTTCGGGGTCAACTTCGCCGACGGTCGCCTGAAAGGCTATCCGCTCTACAATCCCGCCGACAATACCCTCGGCAACACCAACTACGTCCGCTATGTCCGCGGCAACACTAACTACGGCGTCAACAGCTTTACGAACAACGGCGACGGGACGATCAGCGATCTGGCGACGGGACTGACGTGGTCTCAAAACGACAGCGGCACCGGCTTGAGTTGGACCAACGCCCTCCTGTGGGTGCAGGCGAAGAACGCCGCCTGCTATCTTGGTTACAGTGACTGGCGTTTGCCCAACGCCAAGGAATTGCAAAGCCTCGTGGACTACACCCGCTCGCCGGACACCACCGCCTCCGCCGCCATCAATCCCGTCTTCCATTGCAGCGGCTTGACGAACGAGGCCGGGCAGGCCGACTTTCCGTGGTTCTGGTCGGGCACAACGCTATTGGACGGCAGCTTGACGGACTCTGGTATATACGTCTGCTTCGGCCGCGCGATGGGTTACATGGGCACCGGGTTGGGGTGGGTGGACGCCCACGGGGCTGGGGCCATCCGCAGCGATCCCAAGGACGTCAGCCTTGCCAATTATGCCTACACTTCATACACTTCATACGGCTACTACAACAGTTCCGCGCCGCAAGGCGATGCCGTCCGCGTTTATAACTACGTCCGCTTGGTGCGGGCGGGAAATGATAGCAGCGTGGATCACGTCGGTGACGGTATTTCCGATGGCTGGCGGCGGCGATACTTCGGTGGCAGCGGCACCACCACCAACGGCACTTCCTGCGCCGCCTGCGACCCAGATCATGACGGCGTGAACAATTACGCCGAATACATCGCGGACACCAATCCGACGAACACGCTCTCGTATTTCCACATCCAAAGCACCACGAATTCCGGGGGCTTTAAGGTGTTCTTTTCTTCCTCGGCCAACCGGAATTATTCTCTGTATTGCACCACCAATCTTGCTTCGGGTCTGTGGAACCCGGTTTCGTCGCAAACCAATCTCACCGGCAACGGCGGGTGGGATTCGTTGAGCGACACAAATGCCGATAGTGTGCAACGGTTTTATCGAATCGGTGCGTGCCTGCCGTAGAATCAGGAGCGTGACAATTCCACGTGGCGGCGGTCTGGAGATCGCCGCAAACCCTGCTGTACCCGGCACGCAACTGAATTGTCACGAGGGTTCGATTCCCTTCACCCGCTCCATTGATAATCAATTGCTTACGCAAGAGTGCAGGAAAAGTGCAGGAAAAACAAGGATGTTGTGTTTTTTCAGGGGGCAGAATTTTGAATCCATTCTCGAATCCGCCGTGACGAGCGTGCTTTCTTTCTGCATTTCACCGGCTGGTCGGCCGGGCTGGCTCAAGGCCAAGGCAAGGCGGCGTCAATTCAAGGCCTGCGAACGGGTTGCCAACCAGCCAGGTCGGCTATCGTGGCAGACCACAAGGAAGCACGCGTCAAGTCTGCGGGGGAACACGGTGAACAACTCCAGTATTTCCCCAGTTGACGAATACTGTATCTTGCAGCCGCACATGGGCCGAATCGCACAAAATGATTTAATTGCCATCAACCGCTCCCGTTCGGCGTCTGCGTTGAGGGTTGATCGGCTCAACATCGGCCGATTCGATGCCGAAATCGGATGTTATAGCCCGTCCGACCTTGAAGATGCCGAGAGGTTATATCGGGCGAATTGTGGCCCGGCATCTTTCAGCGCCGTATGTCGATCCTCAGTCGTGGATGCCATGAGGTATTTCCCGCACTTCCCGGAACGAGACTATACAACCATCGGCGACATGCGCCGAGCCCTCTCCAACGCCACTGTCGATTTTCTCGACACGGACAATTCTTTGCCGCAATACGGCCTCGCCCTTTTGCAATTGCGTGTCAACGACCGACGGCTACACCCATATTACTCCCTCCATCAAACCCATTGGGTTGGAGTTTGCGGTGATTGTTTCTACGACGGGAATTGGGGAGGTTGGCTGCCGATTTGGGCGTGGAAGGATTTGGTATTCTCACGTTTACGATTCGGGGCGCAACCAGCTCGCCATTGGACGGTGAGGAATGCGATACAGCTACTTGAGCCGAGGTTCGTTCAGGCTGCTTTTGGTCAAACAGCGGAAGCGTCACGACCGACTTCTGCTTGCGGTGGGAAAATAGCGGGCCGGCCAGATCGAGCGGGAACTCGAATTCCGACTGGCCCAGTTGCGGAGCACCGGCTAGCCACTGGCCGACCTGGCCGGAATATTCGCGGAGATTCCATTTGAATCGTGGGATGATGGACTCTCGATGCTTGGTTGATCGAAAGAGCCAGTCACTCCCCTCGCGAGGCATCGCTTTGAACATTTTCCGGTTGAAAGTATTAATGAAAGGCTGCGCATCCACGATCGTGCATGACCTGAAATGCTTTCCAATAAATCCGCAAAACCGAGCAGCGCCGATTAAAATGGGGTGCAGCGGCCGTTGAATATTTTGCTGAATTTTCGCCAGTTCCCCAAGTGCCGCCAAACCGACTTCTGGACTCGCATAGCCGGTTTGGAATTCCATGCAGACATGTTTAATCTCGTCGTGGTTCCGAATCAAATCCTCCCACCCTTGCCAGGTTGTCTTGTGGAGCGCATTTAAATGCAGCACCGAGCGTACTCCGGCCTCCGCCGCCCGTTCAGCCACCCGGAGAATGCGGCTGCGATTGTAATGATGATGAAGCGCTGGGGCATCGGTGAAAAATGAATAGTTCGGAACAGTAAAAAGCTCAATGTCCCATGCCTTCAAAAGCCCCATGAGGTCGGAATATTGGTGGAATCGCCAAAAATCTTCAATGAGCTGATCCGGTCCCGGCCCCGTCACCATTATTCGCGTCTTTTGATGCAAACCGAACGAGGCCCGAAGCTTGTCTCGATCTGCCGTGGGACATTTGATTCCATCGCCAGATTCCGATTTGAACAAATAATGCAGCGGAAGTGCGACCCATTCTAGTTCAATCGGCTTCGTATCAGGAAATCCGTGATAGAAAGTAGGAATATAATGTGGAAGATCGAAATCAATCGGCAGCAGCGCCTTGTCGAGCTTGCACTTGAAACCGCGCACTTCCAGGGCGCGCATATTCAGCCGTTGTGGGTTACACGCGCACGTCCATTCGTGCTTTTCACATTTCGAGTGATCGAATACGGAACAGCCCGCCATGCCCCAATCCTCGTCAAATCCGTGGCAAAGACCCGATTTGAATGCGCATTGTTGGCAGGATGGGAATTTCATTTTATCAGGATTTAGGCATCGTCACTTGAACGGTGAAAATTTTGGACAGCGTTTGAACTTCGACGACAAGAGCCGTGAATACTTCTGCGCCCGTATGCGCCATCAATTTCCTCAATTCGCTCGCATCGGGAGACATTACCCTGCCGATACACTTGTTGTTGAGGACAACATCAATCTGGGTGCCATTGTCGTACAGCAGCACCCCAGTTCCGGGTTGTGGCAACTCGCCATTGGTGGAAACGCAGCGGAACCAATCTTGGACCGTCTCTGCCAGACCGGAAAAAAGGTTTCCGGTGGCGATTTGATCCTCAAACTCCTTGTCCGTTTTTTGCTCAAATTCTTCTGCTTTTTTAGTGATGAATGCTACGCCCATAGGATGATTCTCGTTAGTGGACTATACTCCAAAGTCCGCCCGACGCGAACACGTCGAACCAAGCGGAGCGAATGCAGATCGTTGAGCCGGTTGTTCCAGGCTGTCACCGTTATTTTTTGATCAGGGAATGATTCGTGCAACCGAGGTGCCGTGCAGGTGCCCTCTTTTGTCACAGCATTGAGCGTGAACTTCAACGCGGGGTCGAGATGGCCAAGCAGCACGGCTTCGTTCACCGCGCCACCGGTGATTTTCCTGGCAAAGAGCAGCGGCAACCCGCGTGGCTTCAAAAATTCTTGAAACTCCGTTACCAAATCCGGGGAAAGGCCGGTGACACACACGAACAGATCGTAAGGCCGAGGATCAGCGACGTGACGCGGCGGGATGATGTTCTCGGTATTCCCCGAAGATAATTGTCCGCAGGTCAGAAGCCAGGAGGCCGTTCCCTTGATGTAGCTGCCGTTGACCGCTGTTATCTTTTCAAAATCCAGAACGATCAGCGTCCCGGCTGGAATGGTCCCGTCAGCCACTGCCTTGTGAACCGCCGCCATGTGCAACTCTGCCAGCGTAGCCCCCAGCCCCGCCGAATTCTTCGGCTCGCATTCATGCAATTCAATTCTCACGGCACCAATCTCACTTGCTCAGGTGAGATAGTCAAGCGGAAATGTTCGTTCGCAAGGTTCTCCGGCCAGCGAGCAGTTTACGGTGATTTGGAAACCCGATAAAAACCCCGTAAATTGGGGCGTTGCCTGGCGTCCGCATGGAGTGTTCGTAATCCGAACCCTCCCGTCCCCGCTAAACAGTTCGATAAGGCCGTTGAGGTTCGTAAGCGACTTGAAGACTTCTTTAAACCCTTCGCCGTCTCCGCCGGATGGCCTTCGACTGGCATGTTTTTGGATAATGGCCAACAGAGCGGCTTTCGAGTTTTGAAGTTGGCTCCATGCCGGGTTCTCCTTCAACGATTGCAAGGCACCCCTGCCAAGATCGGCTATGGAGAACGCGACGTGACCGTCACAAATATAGTAACCGATTATTCCAGGAGCCGGACATGCCGGGTCTGGTCCACTGTGCTGAACGACGTTATCCGCCATTTCAAGCAATGCGCCGGATAACGCTTGAGCTATATTGCCGAAACCAGCCTGTTTTGCAGCTTTGCAGAAACGCGACGCAAAGGGGTGATATTTTTCCCTGTCTGCCCATTGGCGCCCCCGAATGGGGAAAAATTCGAGACCGCGAACATCCCACATGTTTAACGTGGAAGGAAGCAGACCCGACTCCTGCGTGGCGATGGCATTGTCTAAAGCCTTCGATGATGTTCTCCATGTATTTACTGAGGATTTTAGACATTCGGGGTATGCTGATTGCAAACAAGCAAGCTGCACGATTCCGCCAATTGAGAATCCCGATGGAGACGGACTTTCCAGTTGAGAATTGCTTTGGTTAGAAAGGCATTCCCTCAGATCGGTGATGAAGGCGCTGTTGAATTGCATGTCCCAGACAACCTCACGGTTCAATTAAAATGCTACATTTTACACCGCAAGAAAAGCCGAAATCGCCCAAATATGACGGCGGGGACGGCGGGAGGGGGGGGGCGTAGCGATCATCTGCGCTTGAAGCGGATTGCTGCCGACCTTTCCCAATCGGAGGTAGCGCAAATTACGGGGCCGTGCGGATGCGTGCGGATGGTGCAGATGGTCGCGATGCGGCTTTTTCCTTTTCGCCACGGCGCAAGGGGGATACGCTTGGCGAAATCCGCATGAGCAGGGCTAAATCAAAATCGGACAAACCCAATGGTTCGGCGCTCGGCTTCGAAGCCACGCTGTGGCAAACGGCTGACAAGTTGCGCGGCAACCTGGACGCCGCCGAATATAAACATGTCGTTCTTGGCCTCATCTTCCTGAAATACATCTCCGACGCGTTCGAGGAACGGCATGCCCAATTGAAGGCCGACAAGAGCGCCGACCCGGAGGACCGGGACGAATACACCGCCGACAATATTTTTTGGGTGCCGACCGAAGCCCGCTGGTCACACCTGCAAGGCCGGGCCAAGCAACCGACCATCGGCACCGATCTCGACAAGGCCATGATCGCCATTGAGCGGGACAATCCCACGCTCAAAGGCGCGCTCCATAAAAATTACGCCCGCCCGCACCTCGACAAACAAAATCTCGGCGGCGTCATTGACCTCATTTCCACCATCGGTCTCGGTGACAAGGAAAGCCGCTCCAAGGACATCATCGGGCGCGTCTATGAATATTTCCTGAGCGAATTCGCCAGCGCCGAAGGCAAAAAAGGCGGACAGTTCTACACGCCCCGTTGCGTTGTTCAACTCCTCGTTGAAATGCTCGCGCCGTACAAAGGTCGCGTATTCGATCCATGCTGCGGGTCCGGCGGCATGTTCGTCCAAAGCGAAAAATTCATCGAGGCGCACGGCGGACGCGTCGGCGACATCGCGGTTTATGGGCAGGAAAGCAACCCGACCACCTGGCAACTTGCGCGCATGAATCTTGCCATTCGCGGCATTGAGGGAAATCTCGGCAGCGAACCGGCGGACACGTTCCATCGTGATCTTCACAAGGACCTCAAAGCTGACTACATCCTCGCCAATCCGCCATTCAACATGAGCGATTGGGGCGGCGAACGATTGCGCGAGGACGTCCGCTGGAAATTTGGCGTGCCGCCCGCCGGCAACGCCAACTACGCCTGGGTGCAACACTTTCTGCATCATCTCGCGCCGAACGGAATGGCTGGATTCATCCTCGCCAATGGCAGCATGTCGTCCAATCAATCCGGCGAAGGAGACATCCGCAAGGCCATCGTGGAAGCTGACCTCGTGGATTGCATGGTCGCGCTGCCAGGACAACTTTTTTACAGCACACAGATTCCCGTCTGTCTCTGGTTCCTCACCAAAAATAAGAACGATGGCAAACGCCGTGACCGGCGCAAACAAACTTTATTCATCGACGCACGGAAAATGGGCACGCTCATTGACCGGGTTCAACGCGACCTCTCGGCTACGGACATCGAGAAAATCGCTGGAACTTACCACGCGTGGCGTGGCGACAAGGGCGCTGGCAAATACAACGACGTTGCTGGTTATTGTAAATCCACGACGATCACTGAAATCGCCGCGCATGGGCACTCGCTTACACCTGGCCGCTTCGTTGGCGCAGAAGAAATAGAAGACGACGGCGAACCATTCGAAAAAAAAATGCCGCGTCTCGTTGCCGAGCTTAACACTCAATTCGCCGAATCGGCGAAGCTGGAAAAGGCGATTCAAAAGAGCTTGAAGGAGCTGGGGTATGCCAAATGAGTTTTTAACTACGGAACAAATCCGCAATGTAATGACTGGCGCTTTGCAAGATTTTGCAAAATGGGACATGGAATTGCTACATGTGAAAGTCCAAGAAGAAACCCTGTCCCACCGGACAGCTGTTTATATTGAACAGAGGCTTGGCGGGTGGCACATAGATTGTGAATACAATCGAGACCTAACACATGCAAAGATGAGCGTTGATGGTTTAAGCCGGATGCGCCCCGACATTATCGTGCATATTCGAAATTCCCCGCATAATCTCCTCGTGGTTGAAATCAAGAAGACGTGCCACAGCAAACGACAAATTAATGCAGCAAAATCACGGGTGCAAGAATTCACGGGAAAATGGACCAAGCATCCACGTTACTGCCATGGAGCAGTGCTTGTTTTTCCTGTCCGGGCAAACGATCCAAAGATAGTGAAATGTGAATGGTTCCACCGGGACGGATGTGGCGCTATCCATGGAGGGGAACCAAAAACAAGCACAATGTCCGTGCCACTCATTAACAATTCGTAAGCTATGTCCAGCTGGACAGATACAACGCTAGGCGACTTCGTTGCACTACAGCGAGGCCACGACCTAACTGAAACTGAGCGCCGTCAAGGGAATGTTCCTGTCATGGGATCGGCTGGCCAAAATGGTCTTCATGACACAGCACTCGCGAAGGGGCCAGGCGTCGTGATTGGCCGAAGCGGCGCTTCGTTCGGAAAAGTCCATTTCACACCTATTGACTACTGGCCCCACAACACAGCGCTCTACGTTACCGATTTCAAAGGCAATGACCCGCGCTTTGCCTTTTACTTCCTTAAAGCGCTAGACTTCGAGCGTTACAACTCAGGCAGCGCACAGCCTTCGCTGAACCGCAATTTCATTTATCCGATACCCGTTCGCATCCCGCCGCTGGCCGAACAAAAGGCCATCGCCTCTGTAATTGGGACGCTGGACGACAAGATCGAATTAAACCGGCGCATGAATGTGACGCTAGAGTCAATAGCGCGGACACTATTCCAAAGCTGGTTCATAGATTTCGATCCCGTCCGCGCCAAACTCGACCGACTCAAACCCGATGGCCTCGATGCAGAGACCGCCACGTTATTTCCGGCATCTTTCCAAGACTCGCCAATTGGCCCTGTCCCTAAAGGCTGGAAAGTGGAGCGATTCGACGCGCACATCACCGCCGACCGTGGCCTTAGCTACAAAGGTGAAGGTTTGCGCGACGACGGAACCGGGATTCCGATGCACAATCTCAACTCGGTTTACGAAGGCGGCGGCTACAAGCACGAAGGCATCAAGTATTATGCCGGCGAGTATCGCGAGAAGCACCTCGTAGAACCCGGTGACATGATCGTAACGAACACCGAGCAGGGCTTCGATCACCTGCTAATCGGCCATGCCGCCATTGTACCGAAATGCTACGGGCCAAAGGGAATTTACAGCCATCACATCTATCGCGTCCGGTACAAACCGTTTTCACCGTTCAGTCCGCATTATCTCGTCGAGCTTTTCAATAACCGCCGTTGGCACTACTGGATCAGCGGATATTCCAACGGCACCACCATCAACATGCTGCCCATGGACGCGCTCGAAATGCCCATGCTCGTCGTCCCACCAATTGAATTGGTGAAAAAATTCACAGAGATAGCCGAAGCCGCTCATTTGCAAGTCGAGGATAACAAACTGCAATCCCGCACGCTGGCCACCATCCGCGACACGCTTCTGCCAAAATTGCTAACCGGTGAACTCAAGGCGCGAAATGGAACATGAAGACCACGCCATTGCCATCGCCACCGATGCCTTCCGTTCCACCCACCGCTGGAACGATAGGAACGGGACTGCCGGTGCCGGCAATTGACCGCTTGCGGATAATGGGGCCTGGTGTCTGGACGGACTTCATCCTCGAATGGGTCGATTCATTAAAAGCCAAATACGAACAGGTCGAACGGTGCGACGGCGCTGGCGACATGGGGCGGGACATCATTGCATTCCAAAAGCAGGTTCAGCCATCGTCGTGGGACAACTACCAATGCAAGCATTACGACCATCCGTTGGAACCTGGTGATATCTGGCTTGAACTCGGGAAATTTTGTTACTACACCCATATTGGGGAATTCACCGTTCCCCACCGTTACCATTTCGTGGCTCCGCAAGGAGCCGGGCCTACAGTATCCAAACTGCTACGTACCCCGCAGGACCTGCGGAAAAAACTTTTGGAAAACTGGGACAAACATTGCGCAGCGAAAATCACTACGACCAAGAAGGTGCCACTGGATTCCGCGCTCAAAGCGCATATCGAGTCCTTGGACTTTTCAATTTTCACAGCTCCGTCACCGCTAACAATCATTCAAGAGCACGGCCAAACACGATGGCATGCCGCCCGTTTCGGCGGCGGCTTGCGCCCTCGCCCCAAAGCGCCGCCTCCCCCCACTGCAATTGATCCAAGCGAAAACAATTATGTTCGTGCTCTCTTGGATGCATACGGCGATAAACTTCGCGCAATTCTCTCACACCCGGGGCAGATTTCGGACGACGCGCTCATCGAGCACTTCAAAAGAGCCCGGATTGAATTTTATAGTGCCGAAGCATTGAAGGGGTTCTCGCGTGATAACGTTCCCCCAGGAACATACGAAGCTCTATTGGATGATGTCTTCAACGGGGTGGTAGATGTATGGCAATCCACGCACCCAGACTCCTATGCACGGGTCTTGGCCACCGTCAAGCACGCCAAACTCCTGCCGTTAGTTTCCACTCCGCTTGCTTCTGCAATAAATCAGCCTGACCGAGGCGGTATGTGCCACCAACTTGCCAATGAACTGAAATTGAAGTGGAAATTATGAAGGCGCCAGCTCTATTCAACGGACCGGTCGAAATGGGCATGCGTGCCGCCATGGTTCTCGCCAACGCCTACCCAGCACGGCTCGATTTAAATAAATTGGTCATACTCGACTACCTCGTGATTCACTCCGGCGACTTGTTGGACGGGCCTCAGAGCCTCCACCCAGCAACACCACTTCGGGCCGGCGAAGTAACCGTTCGCAGGGAACTACTGGAAAACGGCCTGCATCTCCTTGCCATGAAGGGCTTGGTAAAGCGTCATCTTGGTGAAGCCGGTATCACCTACAGCGCTGAGGTAACAGTCTCATCCTTTTTGGATGCCCTGACATCAGAATATGCGGAGGCGGTGAGATCGCGGTCCCACTGGGCGGTCGAGCGGCTCAATGGTCTAACCGACGTTGAGGCCACTAAACTTTTTGAAGAATCCATTGGGCGGTGGAAGACGGAATTCGTCGTTGAACAATTGGAGGAAGATTCACTATGAGCAACGAATACGGTTTTTACATTCAGTCGCTTGTCCTTAAAGGGCCACGCAAGCAGGATGCGGAGCTACGTTTCGAGGACGGCCTGAACGTAGTTTCAGGCGCGTCCGACACAGGAAAATCATACGCATTGAGCTGTATTGACTTTGCCTTCGGCGCTGGCGAACCTCCAAGTCCGATCCCAGAAGCGTCCGGTTATGACACGGTTTGTCTTTCCATCATCGCCCGGAAATCGAAGGACAGATATTTATTCAACCGTGGACTGGCCGGAGGCGACATCAAGCTAACCAGGTTTAACAGCAGCAACGCAGTTCAGGATGAAAAGACTATAAGCGCCAAGCACAGCCCGACCGATCCGGACACGATTTCAGGCGTGTTACTTGGGCTTGCTGCGCTGTATGGCAAGCAGGTTCGAACCAATAAGCAGGGCAAGCGCCGCTCGCTTAGCTTCCGCGACCTCGCTTTCTTATCGCTGGTAGATGAAGAGCGAATCATCGCCAAACGGCCACCGCAGTTATCCGGAAGTTATATTGATAAAACCGTGGAAGGAGAAGTCTTCCGCCTGCTCGTTACCGGTCAGGACAGCGGCGTTGCTCATGCGGTTCCCACCAAGAAGCAGACCGTGGGAGTTGAAGCGAAAATGGAACTCATCGGTGCCATGATCATGGATGCCGAAGCACGGCTTAAAGCAACTGGTATTAGCGCCGACGCTCTCGAAACCGAATTGAACGCCATAGAGAAACATCGCAATGCAGCACTGGCCGAATACGAGGGAGTCCGATTGCAAATAACGGAGATTGAATCCCAACTCGGTCAGCATACACAAATTCTTCGGCAAGCCAATGCCCGTCAGAGCGTGATACAGACCTTGGAAAATCGGTTCACGCTGTTGGATCAGCACTATAATGCAGACACGATCCGGCTTGCGGCCATCGAAGAGTCAGGACGGATGCTCGATCTGATTCCGTCCAAACCCTGTCCCGTGTGCGGCTCGCCTCCTGATCAACACAAACCAGATGAACAGTTCCAACCGGAATGCGTTGAAGCAAGCGCCCGCGCCGAAACCGTCAAGATTAGGGAATTGCGCAAGGACCTTGCAAAAGTCCTCACCGAACTGGCGCAAGAGAAGAGTGGTTTGACGGAAAAAGCTCAATTCGCCAAGAATCAGGTAGAACAGATTCAGGCGACGTTGCAACGGCAGTTGATGCCCCGCGTCAAAGAATCGCTTGTCACTCTCCAAGCGCAGACGGCCCGCCGGGATACATTGCTAAAAGCGAAAGGCATTCTTGATCAATTGGCAGAGCTCAGAGAGCACGAATCCGAATTCGCAGCCTTAGCCGCGAAGCCAAAAACTACGGTTTCAGAAGTCACGTCCAAGTCCAGTACTGCCGAGATGGATGAATTCGCCGAATCTGTTCAGAAAATTCTAGCGGCGTGGAAATATCCAGGCCTCGGGCGCGTCGTGTTCTCCGAAGACGACCAAGATTTGGTGATTTCAGGGCAACCGCGCATCAGCCATGGCAAAGGCGTTCGGGCGCTTACCTGCGCGGCCTTCATAGTGGGTCTGCTTCATCACTGCAAATCCAAACAACTGGCACATCCGTCTCTTGTGGTGCTGGACTCACCGCTTGTAGCTTATCGAGAGCCAGATTCGGCCGTGGAAGGGGCCGAAGATCAACAGCTCCGTAAGGCAGGTGTAAAGGAGGCATTTTACGAATCGCTTGCCCAAGGTCTCGTCGAAGGACAAGTGATTGTGTTCGAGAATGAAGACCCACCCACCAACATGGCGGGCAAATCCACGCGAACACATTTCAGCAAGAACACGACTGGTCGCTATGGGTTTCTTGAGCAAAGGCCATTAACGCCGTAGCAATCCTCAAATGGACATCACATTTCACTATCCGCCCGAACTGCTAAACCTCCTTAATGAGGCGGTCCCGAAGCTCTGCAAATCAAAGCAGGGGCTTCTTGATTTCTTTCAGGGAGCTGGTGTCAGCCGAGAAATCCTAGCCCCCTACCATAAATTATTACGCGAGAAAACGGACCAATTTAACAAATATCCAGTCACGCGCGAACTGTTCACGAAATTGAACGAGTTGGGCGAGCACGGCTTGGGAGAGCGGCGTGAAATGCTGAGACGTGTCACTGAATTCCACGAGTTTTCTGTTTGCTGGCCAGAGGATCAAGCGCCAGCCAGGGGATTGGTTGCCCAAATTCGCGAATTGGTCAACGTGAAAGACTCGTTCACGCGAATTAATTTGGAACGAGAGCAGGAACGCAAATCCCGGCTGGCAGAACAAGAGACACGACTGGCAGCTGAAAAGGCGCGTAAAAATAAAATTGCAGCCGTGAAGTCCCAACTGTTCGCGTTGTTTGGTAATCTGGATGCACACAAGCGAGGGAAAAGTTTGGAATCCGTCCTGAATGAGTTATTCGCTGCCTACGGAATTCTTGTTAAAGAGGCGTTCACGGTGAAAGGACGCTGCGGAGAAGGAGTCATCGAACAAGTCGACGGTCTCATTGAAATTGACGGTCAACTCTACCTCGTGGAATTAAAATGGTGGAATGCCCCACTGGGAACAGCCGAAGTGTCACCACACATCGTTCGCGTTTACAATCGAGGCGGACATGCCCGTGGAATATTCATCTCTTATTCAAAATTCACAGAACCCGCAATTGCAACTTGCCGAGACGCCATCGCCGGCGGAGCCATCGTAGTCCTTGCCAATCTCCACGAAATTGTCGAATTACTAAACCAGGAGGCAGACCTCAAAAAATGGCTAAAAGCCAAAGTTGCCGCCGCAATTGGTGATAAGAATCCAATGCATATTCCGCCAACCACCTAAATACTATGCCATGGAACGACAACCTCACCGGCACTGCCCTGCAAATTGCATCAACACAAGAATCGCCATTGCGCGTTATGGCTGGTCCAGGAACCGGCAAGTCATTCGCGATGAAGCGGAGGATTGCGCGCCTATTAGAGGAAGGTGCAGAGCCGGCACGAATCCTCGCCGTGACGTTTACGCGTAACGCCGCAGCCAACGTAATTGACGATTTGCAAACGCTCGAAGCCCCCGGCTCTGATGAAATCAACGCCGGAACCCTCCACGGCTTTTGCTTTGGACTTCTCGGAAAAGACGAAGTGCTTGCGCTATCAGGCCGCATACCCAGACCTGTCGTTACCTTCACCACAAAGGGTGTGCTTCAGTTTGAAGGGCGCACAATGTTGGAAGATCTGATTTCAATCGGAAACTTCGGCGGGAAGCGTGCATGTACGAAACGAATCAGAGCGTTCGAAGCGGCATGGGCGCGACTTCAATCCGAAGAACCTGGTTGGCCTGCTGATCCAGTTGATGCGCAATTCCAGGAAGCCCTGCTGAGTTGGCTAATCTTCCATCGCGCCATGTTAATCGGTGAACTCGTCCCGGAAGCGTATCGATACTTGCGAGATAATCCCGCCTGTGAAGCCCGGTTCGCCTTCGACTACGTGATCGTTGATGAATACCAAGACCTAAATCGAGCCGAGCAAGACTTGATTGACCTGTTAGTTGGCAATGGGCAAACAGCCATAGTTGGTGACATCGATCAGTCCATATATCGGTTTCGTCACGCAAATCCCGAGGGAATTGAAGCATTCAGTGTGAGTCATCCCGAAACGCATGACGAAAATCTAGACGAGTGCCGTCGCTGCCCAATCCGTGTCGTCACTATTGCCGACCATTTGATTCGTCGTAATCACCCTGAACAAAATCAGGCACGGCTTCGCCCCCGACCGGGCAATCCTCAGGGGGAAGTCCACATTGTTCAATGGCCCTCAATTGACGACGAAGCACAAGGACTCGCCGACTACGTCTCGTTTCTCATCAATCAGCGCAATTACCAACCAGGCGAAATCCTCATACTTACACCTCGCCGTCTCATCGGCTACCGAATCAGAGATCGAATCGCCGCCGCTGGTGTCCCGGTGCACAGCTTCTACCACGAGGAATCGCTTGAGGAAATCGAAGCACAGCGTGCCTTTGCGTTGTTCACACTGCTGGTCGATCACGAAGACAGAGTGGCTCTTCGATGGTGGCTTGGCGAAGGTGCCACTACGGCACGGGTAGGCCCATATCAACGGTTACGTCAATACTGTGAAGAGACTGGCGTGTCGCCTTGGCTGGCCTTGACAGCACTTGTGGCTGGCAACTTGCAACTACCGAACGTCGGCACATTGATAGCCAAGTTCCAAGAGTTGACACAAATTCTCGACGCAGCACAAAACCAAAATCTCAATGGCCTGATTGACATTTTCATGCCTGCAAATGTTGAAGGCTGTAGGGTATTGCGCGAAGCAGCGATACTGGCAGCCCCAAACTGCGAAACACCAGCTGACTTGTTCAACGTTCTCAGGACAAATGTAACTCAACCGGAAATGCCCGACGAAGGAGACTTTGTGCGTATCATGAGTCTTCACAAGTCGAAAGGCTTGACCAGTAAAGTTGCTATTATCGCCGGATGTATCCGCGGACTTATTCCGTTCCAAGACTCCGAAGAACCTCCTGCGGAACAGGCTCAAATTCTTCTTGAACAACGTCGGCTGTTCTACGTCGCGATAGCCCGCTGCACAGAAATCCTTGTGCTATCCTCAGCACTTCGAATGCAACGCGATTTCGCTTTTAAAATAGGAGCCCAAGTCCAAGGTGGTGGCAATCCGGTTCGACTGGTCGCAAGTCAGTTTTTACCAGAACTTGGGCCGCACGCGCCACAATCACGCTTGGGGAGTCAGTGGCGGGATTCGAATTACGCCTGATCTGTAAATCTATGAACTTTACCGAACCCATCGTCGAAGAGGCAGCGCTGGACTGGCTAAAGGAACTCGGATATGAAGTCGGCCACGGCCCCAAAATTGCGCCAGGTGAACCCGGTGCCGAGCGCGATGCATTGAGTGACGCAGTCCTGTTCAAGCGTCTGCGCATGGCCCTGCGAAAACTGAATCCCACACTTTCCACCGAGGCGCTTGACGAGGCATACCGAAAAATTACCGTTCCACATGGCACCTCACTGATCGCGGACAATCGCGAATTCCACCGATTGCTGGTGAACGGAATATCCGTTGAATGCCGACGCAAGGACGGAACCATCGGCGCGCAAATTGTCCACCTTTTGGACTGCGACGAGCCGGAAAATAACGACTGGTATGCGGTCAATCAACTTACGGTTATTGAGGGCCAGCACAACCGGCGACCTGATGTGGTGATATACGTAAATGGCCTGCCGCTGGGCGTCATCGAATTGAAAAACGCGGCGGACGAAAACACCGACATCTGGTCGGCTTTCAATCAGTTTCAAACCTACAAACATCAAATCCCGTCTCTATTCGTTCACAACGCCGTCCTCGTGATCTCCGACGGGATCGAAGCACGCATCGGCACCATCAGCGCGGATAAGGAACGGTTTATGCCGTGGCGCACCATCACCGGCGAAACACTCGCCCCCGCCAAGATGCCACAACTCGAAGTGCTCCTACGCGGCGTCTTCGATAAAAGCCGATTCCTCGATCTCATCCGGCATTTTATCGTTTTCGAGGACGACGGACACACCGTGATCAAAAAAATCGCTGGCTACCACCAATTCCACGCGGTCAATATCGCCATCGCCGAGACGATCCGGGCGGCAGCAGCCAGCACGGGCAGCGAATTCCACGACAAGTCGGCTGGCTACTACGCGAAGCAACAACCCGGAGGTGAACCGGGCGACAAGCGCGCCGGTGTCGTCTGGCATACGCAAGGCTCCGGCAAATCCCTCACCATGGCATTTTACGCCGGGCGCCTCGTTCTCGAACCCGCGATGGAAAATCCGACCGTCATCGTTCTCACCGACCGAAACGACCTCGATGACCAACTGTTCGGCACATTTTCCAGGTGTCATGAACTGCTCCGGCAAAAGCCGGTGCAAGCGAACAACCGGGAGCACTTGAAAAAGCTTCTTCAAGTCGCGAGCGGCGGGGTCATTTTCACCACCATTCAGAAATTTTTCCCCGACGAAAAAGGCGGCAAGCATCCACTCCTGTCTGATCGCCGAAACATCATCGTCATCGCCGATGAGGCGCACCGCAGCCAATACGACTTTATTGATGGATTCGCCCGGCACATGCGCGATGCCCTGCCGCGCGCATCATTCATCGGCTTCACCGGCACGCCCATCGAAAAAACGGACGCCAACACCCGTGCCGTGTTCGGCGACTATATTTCCATTTACGACATCCAGCGCGCCGTTGAGGACAAGGCGACCGTGCCGATCTATTACGAAAGCCGGCTCGCCAAATTGGAACTAAAGAAGGAGGAGAAGCCGAAGATTGACCCAGATTTCGAGGAAGCGACCGAGGGCGAGGAATCCGCTCACAAGGAAAAGCTCAAATCCAAATGGGCGGCCTTGGAAGCCATCGTCGGGGCCGATAAACGTGTAGGACTCATCGCCACCGACCTTGTGAATCATTGGGAAGCACGACTCGAAGTCATGGACGGCAAGGCGATGATCGTCTGCATGAGTCGGCGCATCTGCATTGAGGTATATGATGCCCTGCGCAAGCTCCGCCCGAAATGGCATGACAAGGACGACGCCAAAGGCGTCATGAAGGTCATCATGACCGGTTCGGCCACCGACCCGGTCGAGTGGCAGGATCATATCCGCAACAAACCGCGCCGGGAGGAACTCGCCAAACGCTTCAAGAACCCGAAAGACCCGTTCAAGATCGTCATCGTCCGCGACATGTGGTTGACCGGCTTCGATGCCCCCTGCCTCCACACCATGTATCTGGACAAACCCATGCGCGGACATGGACTGATGCAGGCCATCGCCCGCGTCAACCGGGTGTTCAAGGACAAGCCGGGCGGCTTGGTGGTAGATTATCTGGGCCTCGCCCATGAACTGAAACAGGCACTCGCCACCTATACGGAAAGCGGCGGCACCGGCAAGACGGCCATTGACCAGGAAGAAGCTGTCGCCGTCATGGAGGAGAAATATGAAATTTGTTGCGACCACTTCCACGGCTTCGACTGGTCGAAATGGACAACCGGCAAGCCGACCGAGAAACTCAGCGTCCTGCCCGCCGCCCAGGAATTCATCCTCGCTCAAGGCGCAAAGGAAAAGAAGCCTGACGAGCACAAGCAGGGATTTCTCCGAGCCGTCACGGAATTGTCGCAGGCGTTCGCACTGGCCGTCCCCCATGCCAAGGCCATCGAAATCCGGGACGACGTCGGGTTTTTCCAGGCCGTTCGTGCAGCCATCGCCAAAAACGAGATCAGCGGAAAGGAAAAGTCGCCGGGGGACATTGACGCCGCCATCCGGCAGATCATTTCCCGCGCCGTCGCATCCGATGAAGTCGTGGATATTTTCGCCGCCGCCGGCTTGAAAAAGCCGGACATTTCGATTTTGTCGGATGATTTTCTGGCCGAGGTTCGCGGGATGCCGCAAAAAAATCTAGCGGTCGAGTTGTTGCGCAAATTGCTGAATAATGAAATCAAACTGCGCTCGAAGAAATTTCTGATTCAGTCGAAGTCATTCGCCGAGTTGCTGGGAAACTCCATCCACAGATACCAGAACCGCGCCATCGAAACGGCGCAGGTGATCGAGGAATTAATTCAACTCGCCAAGGATATGCGCAAGGCTAACATACGAGGCAAAGACCTTGGCTTGAGCCAGGATGAAGTCGCGTTTTACGACGCGCTGGAAACCAACGACAGTGCGGTAAAAGCTTTGGGCGACAAAAATCTGAAATTTATCGCGCAAGAATTGGTGAAAACCATCCGCGAAAATGTCAGCATTGACTGGACAGCCAAGGAATCCGTGCGCGCCAAGCTCCGCGTCATGGTCAAGCGCGTGCTCCGCAAATTTGGCTACCCGCCTGATAAACAGGAAAAGGCAACGCAAACCGTGCTGGCCCAGGCAGAATTGCTCTGCGCCGAATGGGGAAATACGTAACTACAGTGGCGTAACCCCGTCGGCAGGCAAAGTAACCACTCGCGCCAAGAAATGAAAAATGATGAAAAATGAAATCGCAATGAAAGAGTTTACGGTCGATCAGGCCCGCCCTCTCCCTGTTTTTCTCCTTCTCGATGCCAGTGGGAGCATGATTGAGAACGGCAAAATTGATGCGTTGAACCGGGCAGTCGAGGAAATGCTCGCGACCTTCGCCGACGAGCCGGATGTACGCGCAATGATCCAAATTGGGGCGATTGCTTTTGGAGGTGATGTCCGGGTTCATCTGTCTCTATTGACCGCAGAGGAGGCAAAAAAGAAATGGCAACCCTTGGTCGCTCAGGGCAATACCCCCTTGGGGGCAACTTTGACCCAACTACGCATTTTGTTGGAGGACAAAAAACTCGTTCCTTCCCGCTCTTATCGTCCCACGCTCGTTCTGGTTTCGGACGGGCAGCCGAACGATGAATGGCAAGAGCCCCTGAAACAGTTGCTCGAATCGGCACGGGCTTCCAAGACTGCCCGCATGGCTATGTCGATAGGCGCGGATGCCGATGTCCAAATGCTCCAGAGTTTTCTAAATTCACCCGAGTCGAAAGTGTTTCAGGCCCATCAGGCGCGTGACATCCACAAATTTTTCAAATGGGTGACTATGAGCGTTACGGTGCGAACTCGGAGCGCCACCCCAGATAAAATTGCCCCGATTGATCCTTTGGAAATAGATGAAATCCGTTATTAAAAATGGTCGCGCCAAACTTGCATCTGCACCAATTTATTTTGGTGCAGCAGTGCGTGGCCCTATGCACAAAAATAGCGGAAAGCCTTGCGAAGATTTTTGGCGGGGCAGGTCGGTGGGGGACACAACGGCAATTTCTATCAGCGACGGAATGGGATCAAAACCATTCGCCGCCATCGGGGCACGCTCGGCTTGCACCTCAGCCATCAGAGCCGCCCGATTGTGGGCCAAGGCGACTGACGTTGGCCCTGATTGGGTTTGTCGCTGGCTTGAAGCTCAATGGCGTTTTTCGGTCGCACCAAAACAACCCCAGGAATGTGCCGCCACCTGCCATCTGATTGCCGCACACAAAAATAACTGTTTGATTTATGCGGGGCTTGGCGACGGCATGGCTTTGTTTCAGCAGGGTAAAAAAAACGTCCAATGTCTTTCAACTCGCCCATTTGGAAACTTTGCCAACGAAACGCTCGGACTTGGCGTGGATCACCGAATGACTGACTGGTATCATGTGCGCTTGCCACTTTCCAAAGAACCTTGGATTGCCGTCCTGGTGACCGATGGCATTGCTGATGACCTGCGCCCTGAAAAATTGGACGCTTTCATAAAATGGTTGCGTAGCGATATTGCCGGTAAACCAAAAGCGGAACAGAGCACAACCCTCCGCCGTGCTTTGCGGGAGTGGCCCACGCCCGGTCATCTCGACGATAAAACGGTTGCCGTCATCTTGAGTCATTGATTGCCATGCCATCACCTCGCCTTCATTCAACCGTAATTGGCCAAGTCGTCACCGACCTCGAAGGGCGCCGCTATACTTTGGCGAATTTGATTGGCCAGGGCGGCCAAGGGGATGTTTTTGAGGTCAAGGAAGGCCGTCTCGCCGTGAAAATCCTGCGGTCCGTCAGTGAAAGTGACCGTCAGCGCCTGCGCCGCTGTATTCAGGCAGTGAAGCGTTTGGATTTGGATGGTTTGCCCATCGCTTCACCGATTGCTGTATTGGGACCTCCGCATGTCGGATACCTGATGCAATTGGCCGCCGGCATGTCATCACTTCGGGGCATGATGTTGCCGCCAGCCGATGGTCGCAGCATAACCGCGTGGTATGGCGCTACCGGGGGCCTCCGAGCGCGCTTGCAACGGCTAGTGTCTATTTTTGAAGTTTTCACCAAACTGCATGGACGCGGTTTGGTTTATGGCGACCCTTCGCCCCAGAATATCCTTTTCCCGTCACAGGATGATGTTGCGCGCGCTTTTTTGATTGATGCCGATAATTTACACGTTCAGCGTGATACCAAAGCCTCAGGAGTTTTCACGCCAGGATACGGAGCCCCGGAATTGATTCGAGGGGACATTGGTCCAGATACTTTGACGGACGCCTTTGCCTTGGCGGTTCTTGCCTTTGAATTGCTGACCCTCGTCCACCCATATGTAGGTGATCTCGTCCACGATGGCGAGCCGGAGCTTGAGGAAGCCGCATTTAGAGGTGAGATGCCTTGGATTGAGCACAGCACCGATTTGAAAAATCGTTCTTCCCGGGGCATAGATCGGGGCATGGTAATTTCTCCGGAGGTGAAAAAGCTTTTTAAGCGTATGTTCGAGGACGGGCTTGCTAACCGTCTGGCCCGCCCCGGCTTGGGAGAATGGGTCAACACATTCAGCCAAGCGGCTGATGTGACGATTATTTGTCCCCGTTGCCATGCTTCCTACTATGCCCCCCAAAAACGTGAGTGCCCGTGGTGCGGGCATCCTCGTCCGGATCTAAGCTTGGCAGTGTACTACCTTTGGGACCCTGAAATAACCGTTGCCACCGGCGCACCAGCCGGTGGGTTTGTCAAAACATCGACGGGGCAAAACCGTCCGCTGGCCACTATGGTTCTCGCTGCTAAAGAACCGGTTCAAATTTTGAGTCGGCACATTTACAGCGATATTTCCTCAGACCAAACTGAACAACCGCTCGTAGAGACCACTCGCACGAGGGCCGATGCAATCAGGTTGCGTAACCTGTCCAAGGAACCGCTCCAGTTGATCAAACACTCCGCGGCTGAAAAAACGATTGACACCCTGGATGTCGCCGCCGAAAAACTTGTCCCGATCTCTCTGCAAAGCCCCCATTGGCATTTGCATTTTGGGCCGCTGGATCGGCTCCATCGAGCGGTCGTTTTTAAACCAATGATGTAATGCCATGGAAATCGCCGACCTCCAACACGGTAAGATTCTCACGCTTGATGTTGCCCCCTTGGTGCAGGTCAAGATGGAACGGATTCCGCCCAATGGTCATGAGTTGATACTGACGCGAGTTGGCGGCTTGTGTGCGCTTATCTTTCCCGGCCAATCCGAACCATTGATAGTTGATGCCCGCGACCAGAACAGCCGACAGGATTTGCAGCATTCGATAGAACAGGATGCTCCCCGGTTGTGTTGGTTGGTTGGTGTGCGCTTTGAGCGTAATCAGTTGGTGGCCTTGACCATCCAAATTCACGAATTCTCCGAACGCTTTTCGATTCCTGAGCTTAAAATCGGCGTGGACGAAAAGTTGGTGGCCGATATGGGACGACAACAGTCGCGCCGATTTTCAACCGAGACCGCCTGCGCTTGGCTTGCCAAAAAATTAATAATTCCTCCCAATTCCCCGACCGGACTGGCTCGGGTCATCATCATTGGCCGACCAGACTCACAAAATAATAAAAAACAAGCCTTCCGTATCCTTGGGGACCGGTTTGCACTGGATGTAGAGCACCACAACGAAAATGGCTGGGTGGCATTTCGTCTAACCCGTCCTAAAACCGCCGTCAAACCCGAAGATTATCGCCCAATAATTCTTGCTGAAGGAGCCTTTGAGTTTGTGGATCAGACCAGTGCCGGAAAAATGCGGCAGGGTATGGCAACAGAACTCGATCAGATTGTGCGCACCGCAGGCAGTTATTTGGGTGTCTGGCTCGAATATCAGGCGATGGAGCATCGAAGTGTGGTTGAAGAGGCCAAAAGATTCGGTTGGTTAAGCTATGATGGTTGTTACCGAATGCCGGACGGATGCTGGTCTTTTACGTTGACCGTCGATAGCCAGCGGCAGGGTATCACCATGGAGAAGGACTTGGAAGCCTCAGCGGATGTCCCGGATATACTCACCAGCAAGGCTACTGACGACAAAGACTCGTCCGGTTTTCAGATGACAGATCGTGAATCACGCCCGGTGTTTCGCGGCGCTTGGGTCGGTGGTGATACCCAGACCATCCGCCTGCGTCCCGATACCCAGGATGGGGTTGTGCCACCGGAACGAGGCTATATTCATGTCAGCTTGCGCGGCGATTTAAAAAGGATGGCCCGCCGACATGAGGCGCATTCAAGGATCGCCAGTGGGAAAAATTCAATTCCTCAACTGGCTTTGTTACTCGAAAACCGGCCCGTGCCTGTTCGGCGCGTGCAGACGCATGAACCGTTGTCCAGTGCGGCGAAAGCCAGGTTTCATTCCGGTGCGCCAACCCCACGTCAGTTGGAAGCGATCAGGGTTGCACTAAACACACCGGATATTGCCGTTATCCAGGGGCCACCCGGCACCGGTAAGACCCGCACCATATCTGCAATCATCGAGCGCCTGACTGAAATCGCCAAAGATCAAAATGCCGAATTCGACAAAGTGCTGCTCACGAGTTTTCAACATGATGCGGTTGAAAACGCAGCGGCCATGACCGAAATCTTCGGCCTTCCGGCTATGAAAGTGGGCCGGCGACGTGGGGACAACTCAGAAAGCCTGCCCCTGATTGCCTGGACCAACCGGATTACGGAAGCATTGGAGGCGGACTTGGCGGCGCGCCCCAAGAAACCGTTGCGCAACTTGCTGGAAATGATCCGGATCAGACACGCATCCTATGTCAAATCTCCCGGCACCGAAGCCGAAGCCGCGCGAATGCTATTAGATTTAGGTTCGTTGGCGGGCGACCAGCTACCCGCAGATTTGTCCGACCGGATTGTCAGCGTGGCCGACCGCCTCAAACTGGGAGTGGCCGGCTTGGACGACGAACGTCAGGCAGCCATTCAAGTAGTCCGTGGTCTGCGCCTTCAAAAAGAAGCGTTCGCCGATGACGGACCCAAAATGGCTTGGAGGGTTCTCAATCAATTATCATCAGGCTCTTGGCTCACCGCCGAGGATAGCGCCCTCTTGGAAAAGGCCAGGGACTGGGATAAACCATCTTCCCCCGATTTCTTGCCAGCGATGGAAATTCTCAAAAACCGGCTGTTGGACAAACTGCAAGTCTCGACCCCGCCTTCACGGACTCCGTTGGTCAATACGGAAGTTCTCAACGTTCTCGATGAAATGATTTCCACCATGGACAAGTGTGTTCGCAATGCCGCGGCGGAGGGACCCGACATGGTGCTGGAACAACTAGTTCAGGACCTGCGAAATGACCCAGTTGGGCTAAGGAAAACCGTCGAGAATTACACAGTGGTCCTTGCGGCAACCTGTCAGCAGGCGGTCAGTGAACGGATGATGGAAATGTTCTCGGACGACCTCGAGTTTGAAAATGTAATTGTGGATGAAGCGGCCCGGGCCAATCCTCTCGACTTACTTATTCCCCTGAGCCGGGCCGCCCGCCGCATCATCTTGGTGGGTGACCATCGGCAATTGCCACATTTGTTGGAGCCGGAGGTGGAGCGCGAACTGGAGCAATCGGTTCGTGAGGAGACGCGCGATCAGATCCGTAAAAGCCTGTTTGAACGACTTTTCCTCCACGTCAAGGATTTGGAGAAACTCGATGGAATAAAACGCTGGGTGACGCTGGATACCCAATACCGGATGCATCCAGTGCTGGGTGCATTTGTAAGTGATGCCTTCTATAAAGATCATGGAGAGGCGTTTTTCTCCCCCGTTGGTGCCGATTTGGACCCGCAATTTGCCCACGGCTTGGGCGGAAACTATGAGGGCAAACTCGCGGTTTGGAAAAATATGCCCGTTTCCAATGGCACTGAGGAAAGCGCCGGTCACAGCTGGCGGCGGCATTGTGAGGCCGATTGGATCGCTGCCGAAACACGACGTATCTTGCAAGAGTCACCCGGTTTGAGTGTGGGCATCATTTCTTTCTATGCCGCGCAGGTCAATGCCATTATGACCGCTATGCAGCGGGTGGAGCTAACGACTCTTTCGGAGGATGGTGATTTGGTCATCGCGGATGCCTGGCGCAGCACGGTAAATGCTCAACGCGAAGTATGCGAACGTCTTCGCGTTGGAACCGTCGATGCCTTTCAAGGAAAGGAATTTGATGTTGTCATTCTCTCTCTGACGAGATCAAACCGGATTCAACCCGCCGATGAAAAAAGTATTCGTCGTAAATTTGGCCATCTATTGCTCGAAAACCGTCTATGCGTCGCGATGAGCCGCCAAAAAAGATTGTTGATTACGGTAGGGGATTCGGCCATGGCCTCGGCCGAGTTTTCCAAAAACGTCCCCGGTCTTCACGCGTTTCAAAAACTCTGCCGTGGCACCCACGGCGCTATTTACTGACACCATGGACCTTGTTTTAAATTACGGTCCCCGAGCCGCCCACAAAGATTATGACCGCATGGGGCGCGTCTATCTTGTTTGGCCCTGTGCAGCCTGGCGTGTGGTTGCGCCTGCGCCGTCAGACCAAGGCATCAATCTTCTCCAGAAGGCGGTGCTCGGTATGTGGTGCAGTAATTCATACTCCGTTTCGGAGGTGGCCGCCAAACTTCACCTTCATCCTCACCTGATCGAGAATATCGCCATGGAGTTGGTCCGCTCAGGTTGGGTGGACCAGAAATCTTTGCGCCCGACATCCAAGGGGTTCGATATCCTTGAAAAGGAGGAATTGATCATGGGTACATTGGTCACCGGTTGGGTATTCCAAGATCCTTGGAGCGGGGAACTCTGGCCGCACTTCAGTCAGCAGCTACACCTTCAAGAAACCACCCCGGGTCACGGATCAGAACGGTTAATTTTAGTGCTGGATTCAAAAAAAGGCACCCGGAAAGTTCCTGCCTGGATCTTCGACGCCCCGGCCAGCCCGGTGCAACCATCCAGTGCAATGATTTTGCGCGCGGTAAAACAGTGTCGCCGTCGCGAAGAACAGAAAAAATCAATGCGCTTGGATGCGTCAGACATGATGAGCATCGTCGGCGAAGACTCGCAGGAAATGCTCGCGCGAATCACATATATCAGCGACCGGTCCGAGCCGGCCGGGCTTGTTACGTTCGGATATTTGCCCAAGGGCGGCGCTTTTCAGCCTCAAATTTGCGACCCCTTCGGATTTGGATGCGACGAGAAAATGTGGCGGCAACTTCAGCGCATCGCTAGGGATGATGAGGGCGCTGCCGGAGCACTGCGGGATTTTTTGCGATTTGCGCAAATTAAAGATGCGCCTGCCTTCGAGGAGTTGTTGGCCCAGCAACAAAGGATTGCTGAATCCGAGGTTGTGGCGCGACTGTCTCTCGATATCAAGGCAACCTCCGCTGTTTTTGAACACCTGGTAGCCGCTGCAAAAAGTCTATCCCTGGCCAGAGCTGCCGAGGGAGATTCTCAAAGTGATCTTGGCTCAGTCATGCAATCATGTCGAAGAACTCTGGAGGCGTTGCTGAAGTCGATCGCTCGAATTGCCCCGTTGGGTAATGCTCATGCCCTTCTCAACGGCGACGCCGCAATGGACCGTGCAACCGTTGACCAAACCGCTCAGTCGATTAGATTAAAACTGCCATTGCCCGTTATGTTTCAGAAACCAAACAAGGGCCTTATAAACGGAATTTGTCGGGATATTGGGAATGTTTATAAATTGCCAAGTGCAGTGGTTGCGACATTGTTGGCGACAGCCTTGCACCCAGCCCATCCCCTTAAAACCGCTTCGGCCAAGGACGCTGAATTGCTGCACAAGCTTGCCCGCATAATTGACTTGGGCAATGCGGGTTCCCATGATGATTCGCACAACCCCTCACCGAAACGCTTTTCGATTTTGGAAGCAGAAGAAATGTGGGAACTGATTATTCAATCGACTGGCAGTCTCCTGAATCTTCCAGTTAACAAGCCTCAAAGACATGAGCAAAAAAAATCACCATAAAAAGCAGCAGAATATTCAGGTGAAGGCGGCGAATGCCCAGCCCACTGCATCACCGGCGGGTTCCGCTGGCCCATCCACACCAGCGGAAGCCGTAACGCAGATCGGTGCAATTTCAAACCAGGCAACCAACCTGATAAACGAGGAGGACTTCAATAATCCACCCGCGCCGCCACCAGCTCCCATCGTATCGGAAATTGACCCGCTAAACCTTTGGAAAGTCGCGCACGAGGCTCGCCAACTGTTTGAACGTTTTAAATCACGGGCCGAAGAGGCAGAGACAAAAGCCAACTTGCGCGAAACTGCGGCTCAGGAACATTACGCACAGGTTAGCAAGCGTGAGGAGGAACTGCGCCAGCAAAAACTGGATCAGCAAAAGACCCAACGTGAACACGAAGAACGTCAGACGGGGATGGATCGTCGCGAAAAAGAAATCATCGAGTTGGAGGAAAAGGTAAAGGAACGCGAAATCGAAGCCGAATCTGGCTTCATGCAGCAGCGTCGTCAGGCGCTCATCAAACTGGATGAGGAAGCCAAGGCGCTGGCCAAGCAGATTACTGAGCATCATCAGAGTCATTTCGAAGGATTAAAGAATTATGAAAACGAGCTGCGCCAGATTCGCGATCGCGAGTTGGCCGGTGTCGATGCAGGTAATCAGCAACTCCAATTGGAAAAACAGGCGGTGGCTTGTGCCAAACGAGAAGCCGAATGGACCAGGCAGGAGGCGGAAGAGCTTAAGTGCAGTTGGATCTCAAGAATTGAGGACAAAGTCCGGGATGCGGTCACCGATCGCGAAAGTCGGTTACAAAGTGCTTTGGCCCGCTGCAAAGAGCTTGCTGAGCAGATTAGCCGCTACGAAGAAACCGAACGCGTTGCCTCTGGAAAGACCCGGGAACAATTATTGGCAGAGTTGTCTAGTTTGCAGGAGCACAATGGAAAATTGGTCTCGGAATTGGCGCGTAGGCCTGCCGATGATCAAATTGCCCGGCTGCGTGGCTTAGAAAGCGAGAATGAGACGTTGCATTCGGATTTGGCGCGATTGCTTCAGGAAAACCAAATGTTGCAATCCCAGACGAGTAAATTGTCTATAGGCGTCGCTGAAATTCAGAATTTAAGAGACCAGAAGGCGGCTTGGGATGCTCGTGAACAAGCTTGGCGGGTTTGCGTCAAGGACCTGCGCCAAGACCTTGGGGATCTGGTGGACAAATCAAAAGCAAAACAGGTCTTCCCCAGCCTGATTGAAATGGATGGCGATGTGAATTTTCAAACACCACCCACATCGGTGCGCGAGAAGCTGCCGCCGCTCAAGGACTTGGTTGAGGAAATTCGGCATCGTATAGGTGAGAATAAACTGTTTTACCGGGAAAAAGACGTGCGCACCTTCCTTGCTGGTCTGGCCACCAGTCGGCTTCATTTACTCCAAGGCATTAGCGGCACCGGTAAAACGAGCCTCCCTCGGGAATTTGCCCGGGCAATCGGCGCAACATCGGCCAGAGTCGAAGTGCAATCCGGCTGGCGTGACCGGAATGACTTGCTGGGCTATTACAACGCCTTCGAGAAGCGTTATTATGAGTCAGAATTTCTCCAGGCGCTGTATCGCGCCCAACAGCCCCAATATCGACACCTTCCTTTCTTCATCGTGCTAGATGAAATGAATTTATCGCACCCCGAACACTACTTTGCGGATTTTCTGTCGGCACTCGAAGAAAACCCCGACAAACAGAGGGTCAGTCTGCTGACATCTAGAATTGATGGAGCTCCGCAGTTGCTGGACGACGGTCGTTGGTTGCGCATTCCGCGCAATGTGTGGTTCATCGGCACGGCCAATCATGATGAGACCACTAAGGACTTCGCCGATAAAACCTATGACCGCTCACATGTCATGGAGTTCCCGAGACATCCCGAGGCATTCATCTCCCGCCCACTTAACTCGCCAGTGCCGATCCCGCAGGAGGCATTTGAATTAGTTTTTAATAGTGCGGCCAACACACATAAGGATGCCGCTTTCCGGGCCAAAACATTTTTGGAAAAATCACTAACCCAACAACTCGCCAAACTTGGATTGGGCTGGGGTAACCGGCTCGAAAACCAGATGAACAGGTTTGTGCCGGTGATTATCGAGGCCGGCGGCACTCTGGGTGAAGCCACCGACCATATCCTTGCCACAAAATTACTTCGCAAGTTGCGCGGTCGTTTTGATCTTGGAGGCAAGCAACTCGAAGAGTTCCAAACTCATTTGATCCAGGAATGGGATAAATTTGATAAGCCAAACCAACCCGAAAAGTGCTACGAATTGCTGGAGCGGGAAATAAAACGTTTGAGCGGGGGCGTAACCTGATTGATAGATGGAAACAAACTGGCGCAATCGCATTACGGGTCAGTCCGGCCAAAATCCGGAGTTATTGCCGATTTTGGATCTTTGGCAATCCGAAAGAAATGGGCAAGTTTGGGTGGGAACAGAGAGGGCTTTAGAGCGTCCGGATTCCGGCACCGAACCGACGGAAACCCTTAGTCAAAGTCTGCGCAGCCTCGCTGCTAGGATTGAGCCACTTTTGGTTAAAAATCTGCGGGCATGGGAGGCCATGGTTCCCCTGGACCCGACGATCACATCAGACTTGGATCTTCGCGACTACGAGCGGACGTTGATTGACGCGCTGCCGCATGTTGAAACGCTCAGCCACAACCCACGCAGCCACCTGACGATTGAAGAAATCCGCGAGGAATTGGGGCGCGCTCGCCGGGTCTCTCACCGAGCCGTGGCGACCCTTGCTGCCCACTCGGAAGATTGGCAAAGTCGGACCTTTCTTGGAGTCCGTCCCAGACGCATTCTCGCAGAATCAAGGCAGGATCAATGGGACATTTATGAAAACCGAGCCGTGGCCACTCTGCGCAAACGGATTTTAAGTGTCCTTCATCCGCGCCTCCAGAAGTTAAATCAGATATTGCAAGCCCTCGATGAAGCGAGCGAACATTCAGAGGCAGCGCAAGGCACGCGCTTCCGCCGTGACCGTCTTTTCAGGTTATGGGGTGAGGTTTCCTCAAGCCATCCGAGCCGGGACCGTCTCGCCCAACTGATCAAACAACTGGAGGCTGCCCGCGCAAGATTGCTCGCTCTGGCTGACACGTTTCTTTTTAAGCAGATGCCTCACTTCTCTGCGGTCGAGAGTCCATTGCATTCGACGAATATTTTTCAAAGTGATGATCACTATCGTCAGGCGTTCCATTTGTGGCACAAATGGGAACGCGTGGCGTCCGTTAAACCGCCGACGCCTGCCGAACGCGCCGATAACCGGCGCCGCGCTTTTAGAGATTGGCATTTATTCGTAGCCCTTTTGACTATCCGGGCTTGTCGGCAGCTTTTTCTGATCCCAGATGAAAAAGCCACTCAGCCAATTGAGTTTGGAAAAAGGATAAATCTTGTCCGACATTGGACATTGCTGGTCCAAAAAGATTACTCTCTTCTGTTAGAATGCCAGGGGAAACCTCATTTGCAAATCATTGGGCTTTATACTAGTTGGAGCGCACAGTCTGAAAAATATGTCGAAGCCGCCTTCAATGAATTTCTCGAATCTCAAAAGAGCCGCCACCCGGTTCTGATCGTGAGTGTGTATGATTCCAGCGGCCCCGCCGCAAACTGGTCACCGTCTCTGACGGCAAGATTTAAGCATCTTCGGGCAGCTGCGTTGCTTTCGGATAATCTGGCTCTGGTAGAGACATCCCCGCTGAAAATTGACTCTACGGAACTGGTGGCGCGCATCCTCCGCTGGGTGATCTCGGAAAATGATTGGCCAAGTCTTCCGGTCCGCCAGACACTCAACGGTTGGGCGGACGTGTGGCCCGAGTTGTCACACCACCACGGCCTCCACAGGAGGGAACAGGATTTTTTGTTTTCCGTGCCGCCCGCTGACGCCTTGATCGCAGAAGCGCAATTGCGAGTTACCAAGGCAAGGCTCCAATTGGAACAAACCTGCTCCGCACGTGAAAAACTTAAGCAGGAGGAGCACCGTGTTCGTGATAACCGTCGTGCGCTTGCAGGTGTAAACCTTCGAAAGAAGGAGATTAACGCACTGGAGCAAAAAGAAGAAACCAACCTCAGGGTTTTAAGCGGGATTTACGAGATCTTTGTTAATGTACGCGACCGCCTCCAGATCCTCCAGTCTTGTCCATGCTGCCAATCAACTTCAGTGGACCAGCAGGAAGACGCCGCCATAATGACTTGTCGGGACTGTGATTCCGAATGGGGCCGTCGAAAATGCGGTGATTGTCACCGGGATTATGCTTTCATAATTCCACACGATTCGGCTGCGATTGCCACGCCAGAGAAGTTTGATCCCGCGCACATGTTCGGCGCGGATATGTGCGCGCCTTTGTTACCACCCACCTCAGCCCCGTTTCTGGCCCGGATCCCAGAATGTCCACACTGCAAAAAAATCTTCACGTTGGCTTGAGATTACTCACTTTACCCCTATGAGACTCCAAGCCTACGTCTTCTGCGGTTGTTTCGAACATGGCCGGGTCAAGCGCCCGCCTCCAGAACTGGCAATCGCGGACGTTTACACCTATGGCGACGTTACCATCGCAACTGGCCGACTGACTTGGAACGAAGGCATCGGCTGCATATTGTGGGATGGCCGCATATTGCCCAAAGTGAGCCGAAAATCGTGGGCCGCTCTCCACGCTTGGGCTCGCCATCCTCCGCGCCCATGAGCCAGACCGAATCATTCCGGGACAGCCGCGAGGCGCTGGTGCTCCGCTTGCGGGACCAGGAAAAACTGACCTTCCAGCAAATCGGCGACCGATTTGACCGCTCCGCTTGTCGGGCTGCGCAGATTTATCAAGCAGCGCGTCACAAAATCCAATCCCCTCCCAACGGTCTATCCAACCGGCTCAATCGTCTTCTGACTATGGCCGGCTTTACCGTCGAAAAAAACGCCATCGCCAGGGCTCTGCGCGCAGGCAAACTCTATCCCGGTTTTCTGCCCCGCAATTATGGTATTTACGCGCACCGTGACGTCTGTTGCTGGGCTGGCGTTCATCCCGCGTCCCTGCCGTATCCCAGCCTCCATTACGAACGGTTTCCAGACAACGGCCTCTCCTACCGGACAAACAACTTCCTTAAATTTGCCGGCATCCCCGCCACGAAAACCGCCGTACTCAAGTCCTTGAAGAATGGCGACCTGACCCCCACCAAACGCCCGCTCGGTTACGGCAAGATGACACACGCCGAACTTTGCCAGTGGGTTGGAGTAACCCCGCACCTATTCCGAAACCATAAAAAGGTGGCCAATCAATAGCATCCGCCCACGCGCCAGATTGCCACACTCACCCTGTCCAGATAAATACTCGAAAAACTTCAGACCGCCGCCGCTACGATTGCCACTTGGAGCTTGAAAGACTCGCCAGACACGCGCCCAAATTAAATCGCAGCGAGAGCTTGCAACTCTGTCAAACTCTTTATGAGCCTGCGGAGCCGACTAAAGACCCATATCTTGATGGTAAATCCTTGGCGGAATGCATTGAGTTCCACCATGGTTGTTGGATAATCGCCCACGGCTTCATACAATCGGTTGGGGGGCACTTGAGTCAAGTGCATAGCCCCAATATTTGGCGCGAGACCAAGCAAAGGAATCCAATATTGGCATCACCATGGTTTGCATTTCCCCGCTCGCCAAGACTTCCCGCTGTCAATTCCCCCGCCCCGCCGCCCCGCGCGGACTCCGCCTTGACAGCGGAAAGACTTGGCTCGCCCCGCCGGCGCAGATTTGCCAGTTTCTTCGCTACGCTACGCTCCACGAAGCAAACTGTCAAAACTGCATTGATGGTCAGGCGACCTTGGTCTTACAACAGCTTAATGCCAGTCGGCCAAAGCCGAAAACGATCTATGCGAATGACATCGCCCCGCAAGTGCCAATTGCCGCTGGGCAAAGCCACGGTCTATTCACACGGACTTGATGCACACGCTTTGGGCAGAGACTTCAAATCGGCTTCAAGCATTGACCGCATCAATGATATTGGTTGTTTTGGTTTGATTCATTCATCAGACGCGTGATAGACATTCCGCGTGCCAGACATGGAAACATCACACCAGCAGGCAGGCTTCAAATGGTCGCCAGATGAGATCAGACTACTCGGCCAAATGTCTGACCGGGACGCAGCCTTGGAATTAGGCAGGCCAGAAACTGCCGTGAAGCAGAAACGCCGCAAGCTGCGAATTCCAACCTTTAATTCCACCTTTCGCAAGTGGACGACGGAAGAAGACGAATGGCTTGGTAAAATGAGGGATGAGGATTTTGCCCGGCGGTTTGGTCGCACGGTTGTGGCCGTTCGGCAACGCCGGCAAAATCGCGGTCTATCACACCCACGGCGTGGCGATCGTCCCTGGACCAGCGAAGAGGAACGGCTGCTTGGCCGGAAAAAAGACCAGGAACTGGCGCAACAATTGGGCCGCCCACTCCACTCCGTGGCAAAACGTCGGCAGGCACTGGCCATCCCGGCCTGTCAGCCCAAACACAAGTCGTGGTCAGGGGCTGAAGACGAGCTGCTGGGAACGATGCCGGACCAAAAGGTCGCCAAGCGGCTGGGGCGCACGTTGGCATCCGTTCAGCAGCGTCGCGTTACCAAACACATTCCGGCGTTCGCTCCGCGGTTGCGCCCCTGGCGGCCGGTGGACGACCAAATCCTGGGAACGCGGCCAGACGAACAGGTGGCCATGTTGCTGCGGCGAACCGTGGATGCGGTCAAAAGCCGGCGTTCACGATTGGGGGTGGTGGCGAGAAAACTCAAATGGAAACGGTGGCTGCCGGAGGAAGATAAACTGCTCGGAACCGCGCCGGACAGCGAGATTGCCAAGCGGTTGGGTTGTCATAGATTTGTGGTTCAGGCCCGCCGCCTCCGATTAGGGATCAAAGCCCATCGACATGTTTGGACGCCACCAGCCGACGGTTTGCTGGGAGCAATGCCGGATGAAGCCGCCTCCCAGAAAATTGGCTGTAGTGTCAGCGCGGTGGAGAACCGGAGGTTTCGACTGGGCATTCCGCCATTCGACCCCGGTTGGAAACATTGGAGTGCCGCCGAGGACCAATTGCTCGGGACGGTGTCAGATGCTGAAATTGCCCAGCGACTGGGGCGCTCCGAATCCAGTGTGCAATCCCGTCGGCTAAAGCTGGGAATTCCTTGGATCAACCCCGCCCGCCGCCCATGGACTGGGGATGAATTGCAACTGCTGGGCACGCTACCGGATGCGGTGCTGGCAACGAAATTTCGCCGCACGGAAAAGGCGATCCTGTCGAAACGCCTCGCCTTGCGAATCCCCAAGCCAATTTAATCCGGCATGACAATCGGAACTGAATAATTCAGGTGATCAACAGCCCCCCGCGCTTGGAGACTGTGAATTTCAATTCCCCTTACACGGCAAGACTACGCCTTGAAATTCACAGACTCCGCGCGCCCCCGAATGGACGCGACTTGGGAGGTTTCTCCGTTGCAACTGCATTCCGCTCTGCCCCATTGCCCTTGCCGCTCCATGCAGCTTGCGCCCTCGAAACTCCCAAGCCGCTGCTCACGCGGTCAAACAAATGCTGTTGCAGCTGAATGCATATCGGAAGTTGCATCATGGCAGCCTGGCAAGACCCCAATCAATCCGGATCAAGCCGGCGAATCAGCCACTGCTGCCCGTTGCCTATTTGGCGGGGTTATGTCGGTCATCGCAATTTTCAAAATGAGCGGCTGGCCGGGATTGGACATTTTTTCAAAGCACGTGGCCGCCTGGGCGATAAAGGACAGTTCCATTCGTTGCAGGGCGATGTCCAGCCGCCGCAGATTTTGGCCGTGAATGAGGATTTCATGGGTGCAAAAAACGGCTTTCAACCGCTGTTCCGTCTCCCCGGTGAACAATTCGGCAAACACGAATTGATCATAGGGCAGGGTCAGTGAGATTTCAGATGAAACGATGACGCGAAGCCCGCGTGCCTGCGGGTCAATCGCCCAACATTCGGGTGACTTGGTGCTCATGTTTTTGATTTTGGATTTGATGGCAATGATGCCGGCGGGATTTTTTCAACCGGCAAATCGTATCGGCAGCCTGTTCGCCAAAGCGCAGCAGATAACCACGCAGTTTGTCCCAAAGCAGGATGCCTTCCTGCTGGCGAAAGCCATCGGCAAAGTCCAGCGCCAGCGGACGATGGCCGGAGCGGGCGACATTTTCGCGTAGCTGCTCCTTGTCGGGCGTGAAAATGCGGATGCCACGCCGGCCACGGGAAATGGTCACATACCATTGCTGGGCATTGGTGGCCGCCTTGATGGTGGAATCGGAAAACAGGACGTAATCCACCGTCTTGCCTTGGGAACCGTAGGACGTCACGGCATAGCCGGGGAGGAATTCCCGGAAGGTCTGGTCCAGGACGCGGCCATCAGCCAGTTCAAGGCCGCCATCGGCGCGCACAGATTTGACCGTGACCAGTTCGCCATTCGTCACCCGGCCACCGCCAGCCAGGTTGCGGTTGGCCTTGAGGTGCAGTCGCTCGTTGTTCGTGACCGGGACTTCGCGGGGCACGCAGACGGTCAACCGGTCCAGCGACCGGTTGGGGACGGAAACCACGGTGCCATTGACCTCGACCATGGTGCCCCATTTGAAAACATGGATCAGCTTTCCCTGCGCCCCCGGTTCAACTGCGCGCACTTTTTGGTTGAATACGATCACCGCATCGGCCGGATAATAACGTTCATCGCGTTTTTGCGCCCGGGTCAAATCCAGTCGGTCCAGCACCGGCACGGAAAGGTCGGTGTTTCCGAGCAACCCCTTTGATTTCAACGCCTCGCGCACGGAAGCGTTGACGCGTTGCACTTCGTCCCAAGTTTGCGACACGACCACGGCCGAAGCCTGTTGTTCCGCGAAGCGGACATATTCACCGGCAAGTTTGCCGGCCTGTTCCCCCAAGCCACAGGCGACCACCGCGCCCATTTTATCCAATCGCGCAAAGGATTCAGGCAGATCACCCTTGGCCGCAACCTCGACGGCCTGGCGATACCCTCTGATTTCCGCCCGTTCCCGTTGGTTCCGCCCCCGCGCCGGGTCCTGCCGGCGAATCTTGTGCAACTCGACCGGTCGGATGCCGGAATGCTTTTCGATGGCAAACAGCGCATCCGATGCTTCGACCGCGCCATGCTGCCGCGTGTCGCCCGAAAGAATCAGCCGGGCATTCCGTTCCTTCGCCAACCGGAGCAACTCCAGCATCTGCCGCCCGCCGATCTGGCCGGCCTCATCCACCACGATTAGCGCATCTTCGGGAAGTTCCGGCCGATGCAAAAAGCCGGTGACCGTGGTTGGCGACGGAAAACCCGCCGTTTCCATGTCCACGACCTGCTGACGCTGGGGCGCAAGGACCACCACCTGCCGGCCCGATTCGCGAACCTGGTCAACCAGTTCCCGCAGGACAAAACTTTTGCCCGTGCCGGCACCACCCCGGAACAATGACGCAAAATGGATCGAGCCCAGCAACGCATCCAGCGCCCGCCGCTGTTCGGCGTCCAACTGGGGATTGGCCGGACGCGGATGCCAAACCAGTGAATGACAGGAACCGATGCCATCCTTGACCAATTGAACCATTTCCCATTCCCGCCGCAGGACCTCGCGCAGGGTCACTTCTCCCGGACGTTCCGCCTGCCGGACATAATGGCGTTGGCGGGTGAACTCCTTGAGTTCGGCCACCGTGAAGTTTTCGCCCCGCGCCCGTTCCAACGCCTGCTGCCACACCTGGCATTCCAATACCACGGAATGGCGGTCAAACAGATGTTCCTCCGCCCATTGCACCGATTCGGCGATTTCCACCCGCCGGTTGGCAGGTATGGCCGGGCCTTCGGAAAGCCGGCGCAACCCCGCCCGCTCGCCATCGGTCATTTGCGAATTCCACAGCGTCCGCAATTCCGCCTGGCTCAAGTCCTGTTGCTTGCGTGCTCGTTCCGCCGTGGCCACCAACCGGCGCATGGCCATGATGTCGCCATGCGCGCATTCCGGCTTTTCGGCCAACAGTTTCCTGATGGCCTCATCAATCTGGCCATGCCGTTTGGAAAAACGCTCGCACAGTTCCTCAGCAATGCCCTCGATTTGAAAGTCACCCCGCGCCTGATTACGAATTTTATAACCGGACTTTTCCAATCCCTTCGCCAACT